>Ga0079992_131800_pt1 | contig 18740 bp, 16 predicted proteins | sample FaiFalFF_MnMetaG_3_FD_69197 | JGI IMG/M metagenome (GOLD analysis project Ga0079992, IMG submission 69197) | Freshwater microbial communities from Yellowstone National Park, Wyoming, USA - Fairy Falls B (FF_Mn_B) MetaG (SPADES assembly) (version 2) | ecosystem: Environmental > Aquatic >... | reverse complement strand
CGTCGCCGCAGCCGGAGGCGAAGCGACCGACCACCGATAGGGCGCGCTGCCGCGCCCGACCCTTGCCACCCTGCCCACACTCGAGGTAGCGGGCCACCGCCCGCCGCACCATCTCAGCCAGAGAGACCCCTTGCTCGGCTGCCAGGCGGCGCAGCGCTGCCAGCTGCTCGTCGGTGAGTATTATCTGAGTCCTGCCCATGGCGCTTACATTATAACGCCAGGCAGCGATGTAAGCCAACACCAGCTGGGCTTGTCTTGCAAAGGGGCTGGAGATAGGCTTGGTATGCCATGGCGAAAGGTAGCGGTAGGCTGCGGCAGCCGTTTCTGGCCTGCCTCCAGCTGGCCGAGGCCCATTACCGGGGGCGGGGGCCACAGCGCCGACAGGGCCACCCCTGGGTCTACGGCTGGTTCCTCTATCTGGCCCTCCTCTTACCACCACATTGTGGAGCTTTACCGGGAGCTCTTCCATGACCGGCCCTGCCCCTCCTTGAAAGTCCCTGCACCGCTTGGCCAAGAGGGTAGGGGAGAAGGAGCTTTGGAACCTCTTCGCGAGGCTCAGGGAGCGGCGCCAGCCCCTCCTCACCCAGGAGGAGGCGCTGCTGCTCATGGACAGCACGGGGCTGGCCCACCGTAGGAAGGGGCAGCGGCTCAGGTGCCGGCGGGGAAGCCAGCTGTGGTAGGTGCGAGGCCACAGCCGCCTCCCCTGCCTGGTGTGCTATCGCCGGCAGGGGAGGCTCCTGGCCCTGGAGGGGTGGCGGTGGGCCCTGCCTGCGCCTCGCATGTCCACCTGGGGCTCCTGGATCTGGCAGGGGCAAGGGCCCAAGGCCAACTCCTTACTGATGCCGGCTTCGATGCCTTCTCCCTGCGGCAACTGGCGGCCCAGAAGGGGCTCGTGGCGCACATCCCCCTCAAGGGGGGCCGAGGGAGGAGAGGCGGCTCTTGGGCAGGAGGCACTTCCATCCCTCTCTCTACCCGTTGCGGGGAGTGGTGGCGGGCGTCTCCGGGGCCATTAAGACCAGGATTGCCGGTGGCTACCTCCAGGAGATGCTCCCCTCCATGGCCCAGAAGCGGGCATACCTGGAGGCCGTGGCCAGCCGCCTTGCTGCTGCGCCTCTTGTTGCCCCCGCTCCTGCCCCGGCCCCCCAACCCCCGCCACCCTCAGCTAGCACCGCTATTTGCAAGACAAGCTCACCAACCCTTGACAGGCCTCCTGCGGCATGCTATATAGGAGGGCAAACCGAATATGGCGTCTCCCGGGTGCCCGCGAGGGCTTAATAGGGAAGTGGGGCTAGAAACCCCCGCGGCCGCGCCACTGTAGCAGGGAGCCCCGGCAGAGGCCACTGTCCCCGCAGGGATGGGAAGGCGCCGAGGGCGGTGAACTGCGAGCCAGGAGACCTGCCCGGGAGAGGGGCGCGGGCCTCTTCGCGTAGGGGAGGGCGCCCAGGAGGGATCTTTGGTCCCTCCTGTCCGCTCTCCCGTGGCTCGGGAGCGGCGGACGCATGATAGTCTTCGTCACGACGGCCGACACCGACCTCCAGGCCCTGGCCGGGGCCCTGGGGAGTTTACCCCAAGGATTTCCCTCTGTCTACGCCCGGCACGTCAGGCACCTTTCCTCTCCTGAGGCGCTGCACGGGTTCCTGTCGGCCACGGCTCCCCGCGCCTCTTTGGTCCTGCTGCGACTGCTGGGGGGCAAGCGGGCCTTTGAGGAGGGGGTAGAGCGCCTGTCGGCCTTGTGCCGAGCGCGCCGCATACCCTTCGTCGCCTGCCCTGGGGAGGCCACTCGTGACCCGGCGCTGGAGGCGGCCAGCACGGTGCCGGCGCCGGTGGTCGCCAGGGCTTACGAGTACCTGGTCCACGGTGGCGCTGAGAACCTGCGCCACCTCCTGCTGTTCCTCAGCGACTGCCTCCTGGGCACCGCCTACGGCCACGGGCCGCCCACTCCCCTGCCCTGGGACGGCGTCTACCGGCCTGGTGCGGAGGGGGTCCTGTCCTCCCCTGAATACCGCCGTCGCTACTGGCGAGGCCACGCGCCGGCAGTGGCTGTCCTCTTCTACCGCGCCCTGTGGGCCAGCGGCGATACCGCCGCCATTGACTCGCTGGTGCAGGCGCTGGAGGAGCGAGGAGCCAACACCCTTCCTGTCTTCTGCTATAGCCTGCGGGACGAGGCCACCACCTCAGGCCAGTTGCCCCTGGCCCTGCGCCGTCACCTGCTGGACGACGACGGGCGGCCGCTGGTGGACTGCATCGTCTCAACCCTCAGCTTCGCCCTGGCCCGGGAAGACCCCGAAGCAACGGCGAGGGCACTGGCCACGCTGGATGTCCCTATCGTGCAGGCGGTGGTGTCCACCGCCTCGCGACGGCAGTGGGAGGAGAGCGCTGTGGGGCTCTCGCCTTTGGACGTGGCCATGAACGTAGCCCTGCCTGAGCTGGACGGTCGCATCGTGTTCCTCCCCATCGCCTTCAAAGAGGAGCATCCCGACCCGCGCTTGGGGGTAACGGTGGCCCGCACCGTCCCCCATCCCGAGCTGGTGAACATCGTGGCCGAGCAGGCCCTGCGCTGGGCACGCCTCCGCCGCAAACCCAACGCCGAGAAGCGGGTAGCCATTGTCCTCAGCAACTACCCCACCCGCAGCGCCCGCGCTGGCAACGCCGTGGGCCTGGACACCCCCGCCTCGGCCGTTCGCCTCCTGGCGGCCCTGCGCCAGGCCGGCTACGAGGTGCCGGAGGTACCCTCTGACGGCGACCAGCTGATGCACCGCCTCCTGGCCACAGGGAGCTACGACCGCGAGCACCTGACCGACGAGCATCTGGCCCGGGCGCCAGGACGGGTCCCAGAGGACGAGTACCGGCGCTGGTTCCAGGGGTTGCCGGAGGGGCTGCGGCAGGGAATGGAGGGCGCCTGGGGGCCGCCGCCGGGCCAGGTCTACCGGGCCGATGGCGGCCTGGCCGTCCCGGGGCTGGTGCTGGGCAACGTCTACCTGGGGCTGCAGCCGCCGCGGGGCTTTGGCGAGGACCCCATGGCCGTCTATCACAGCCCCGACCTGCCCCCCACCCACCACTACCTAGCCTTCTACCGCTGGCTGCGGGACGGCTTCGGGGCCGATGCCATCGTCCACCTGGGCAAGCACGGCACCCTGGAGTGGCTGCCGGGCAAGGGCATCGGCCTTTCGCCCGAGTGCTACCCCCTAGCCTGCCTGCCCGACCTGCCCCTCCTCTACCCCTTCATCGTCAACGACCCCGGGGAGGGTGCCCAGGCCAAGCGCCGCGCCCACGCCGTCATCATCGACCACCTGATGCCGCCCCTAACCGCCGCCGACACCTACGGCGACCTGGCGCGGCTGGAGCAGCTAATGGACGAGTATGCCCGCGCCCAGGCCATGGACCCAGCCAAGTTGCCCCTGGTCCGGGCCCAGATCTGGGAGCTGGTGGAGCGGGCCAACCTGCATCGCGACCTGGGGGTGGAGCGAGAGCCGGACGACTTCGACTCCTTCCTGCTGCACCTGGACGGCTACATCTGCGAGCTGAAGGACGCCATCATCCGCGGCGGGCTGCACGTGCTCGGGGAGCCGCCCCGGGGCGGGGCCCTTATTGATACCCTGCTGGCCCTGACCCGCCTGGACCACGGCGACATACCTTCCCTGCGACGGGCGGTGGCCGAGGCCCTGGACGTGCGCTACGAGGACCTGCGCTCCGACCTGGGCCTCCCCTACGACGGCCCCTTGGCCGACGCCCTGCGCTCCTCGGGCCTGCCCATGCGCACCCGCGGCGACGTGCTGGCAGCGGTGGATGCCCTTTGCCGTCGGCTATTGCAAGCCCTTCACGATCGTGGCTTTGACGTTGCTGCCGTCGCCCAGGTCCAGCAGGAGGTCGTGGGCTTGGTGCACGATGGGGTGTCGCGGACGCTGGACCACGTCTGCCGACGGCTGATGCCGGCTCTCGAGCGCACCAGCGACGAGATAGGGAACTTGCTGCGGGGACTGGCCGGGGGCTACGTCCCCCCGGGCCCCAGCGGCTCGCCCACCCGCGGCATGGCCAACGTCCTGCCCACCGGCCGCAACTTCTACTCCCTCGACCCGCGCTCGGTGCCCTCCCCCTTCGCCTGGGAGGTGGGGCGGGCACTGGCTGAAGGCCTGGTACAGCGCTACCTACGGGAGGAGGGGCGCTATCCGGAAATGGTGGGGCTGGTGGTCTGGGGCACCGCCGTCATGCGCACCCATGGCGATGACATCGCCCAGGCGCTGGCCCTGCTGGGCGTCCGCCCCCGCTGGCGCGAGGAGGACGGCCGCGTCGTCGGCCTGGAGGTCATCCCTCTGGAGGAGCTGGGGCGGCCCCGCATCGATGTCACCCTGCGCATCTCGGGTTTCTTCCGCGACGCCTTCCCCAACCTCATCGCCCTGCTGGACGAGGCCATCGAGACGGTGGCCAACCTGGACGAGCCCGACGAGCTGAACTACGTGGCCCGTCACTACCGCCAGGACCTGGCCCAGCGCCTGGCATCGGGCCAGGCCGAGGCCGATGCCCGCTCCCGCGCCCTCTACCGAATCTTCGGGTCCAAGCCAGGAACCTACGGGGCGGGCGTCCTGGCTGCCCTGGACGAGGGCAACTGGCGCAGTGAGGAGGACCTGGCCAGCATCTACATCGCCTGGGGGTCCTACGCCTACTCGCGTCGCGCCCAGGGCGAGAGCGCGCCTCTGGAGTTTCGCGAGCAGTTCGCCCGCATCGCCGTGGCGGCCAAGAACCAGGACAACCGCGAGCACGACATCTTCGACTCCGACGACTACCTGCAGTACCACGGCGGGATGGTGGCCACCGTGAAGGCCCTGACGGGGCGCCGCCCCCGCGCCTACTTCGGCGACTCGTCGGACCCCTCCCTCCCACGGGTGCGCGACCTGGCCGAGGAGGCCCGGCGCGTCTTCCGGACGCGAGTGGTGAACCCCAAGTGGCTGCAGGCCATGATGGCCCACGGCTACAAGGGGGCCTTTGAACTGGCCGCCACCGTGGATTATCTGTTTGGCTACGACGCCACTGCCGGCGTGGTGGAGGACTGGATGTATGCCGAGGTGGCCCGCGCCTATGTCCTGGACAGGCAGGTCCAGGACTTCTTCCGCCGCAGCAATCCCTGGGCGTTGCGGGACATCGCCGCCCGTCTGCTAGAGGCAGCCTCGCGGGGCCTATGGGAATCGCCGCCCCAGGAGATTCTGGACGCCTTGCGCAGCGTCTATCTGGAGACCGATGCCCTGCTGGAGGAAACCCATGAGGGGTGAGCGTGGACCCACGTTCCCCTTCACCGCCATCGTGGGGCAAGAGCGCATGAAGCTGGCGCTACTGCTGGCAGCCGTGGACCCTGGCATCGGCGGCGTCCTTATCCGCGGCCGCAAAGGGACAGCAAAGTCCACAGCGGTGCGGGCTCTGGCCAGCGTCCTCCCCCCCATCGAGGTGGTGGAGGGCTGCCCCTTCTCCTGCCATCCCCGGGCGCCCCAGGGCCTCTGCGCCCTCTGCCAAGGCGACGCCCCGCCGCCGGCCACGCTGCGCCCCCCGCGGCTGGTGGACCTGCCCATGGGCGCCACCGAGGACCGGGTGCTGGGCACTCTGGACATAGAGGCCGCCTTAAAGGAGGGGCGGAGACTCTTCCAGCCCGGGCTACTGGCCCAGGCCCACCGCGGTATCCTCTACATCGACGAGGTGAACCTTCTGCCCGACCACCTGGTGGACGTGCTGCTGGATGCCGCCGCCATGGGTGTGAATTACGTTGAGCGTGAGGGTGTATCCTTTTCCCATCAGGCCCGCTTCGTGCTGGTGGGGACCATGAACCCCGAGGAGGGGGAGGTGCGGCCCCAGCTCTTGGACCGCTTCGGCCTCGCGGCAGAGGCGGAGGAGCTGACCGACCCCACCCTGCGGGCTGAGGTGGTGCGCAGGCGCCTGGAGTTCGAGCGCGACCCGGAGGGGTTCCTGGCCCGCTGGCGGCCCAAGGAGGAGGCCCTGCGCCGCCGCGTGGCCGAGGCCCAAGCCCTCCTGCCCTCGGTCCAGGGCGAGGACGGCCTGCTGGAGCAGATCGCCCGCCTCTGCTTGGCCCACGGCGTGGAGGGCATGCGAGCCGACATCGTTATTTATCGGGCGGCGCTGGCCCATGCCGCCCTCCAGGGGCGCCGTCGGGCAGCGGCCGAGGACGTGGAGGCGGTGGCACCCCTGGCCCTGCTGCACCGGGGCCGCCCGCCCGAAGGCCCTTCCCCTGCCTTCCCGCCACCGCCCCCGCCGCCCGAGGTGGGCAGCGATGCCCCGTCTGGGCCAGAGGGCAGCGGGCGGACGGGCGAGCGGCAGGTGCCGCCTACGCCCTCCGCCGTCCCTTCGCTGCTCCTGAGGGAGGAAGGGCCGCCCCTCTCGCCGCGGCTGGGCCGAAGGGCCACCATCACGGGCATCCCCGGCCACGGCCGCTACGTGTCGGCCCGTCTCCCGCAAGGGCGCGTCGCCGACCTGGCCTTGGACGCCACCCTGCGGGCGGCTGCCCAGCGGGGCGCCCGCCTGTGCTCGGGCCAGGGGCTGCACCTGATGCCCGAGGACCTGCGGGTGAGGGTGCGAGAGGGGCGGGTGGGCGCCCTGCTGGCCTTCGTGGTGGACGCCAGCGGCTCCATGGCCGCCCGTCGACGCCTGGCCGCCGTGAAGGGGGCGGTCCTGGAGCTGTTGGCCGACGCCTACCGACGCCGTGACCGGGTGGCGCTGGTCTGCGCCCGCGGCCGCGGGGCCCAGGTCCTGGTGCCCCCCACCGGCAGCCTGGAGCGGGCGAGAAGGCTGCTGGCCTCCCTTCCCGCCGGTGGCGCCACCCCCCTGGCGGCGGGGCTGGCCCGGGCCGCCTGGCTGCTGGAGCGTCACCGCCGCATGAACCCCCATGCCCCCTGCCTGCTGGTGCTGGCCACCGACGGCCGCGCCAACCGCTCCTTGCACGGCGGCGACCCCTATGCCGAGGCCATCGCCCAGGCGGAGGCGGTGCGGCGACGGGGGTTCAAGGCGGTGGTCCTGGACGCCGAGGGGGGCGTCCCCTTCTCCCTGGGGCTGACGGAGGGGCTGGCCCGCGCCCTAGGCGCCCCCCGATTGCCTGTCGGCGGCGACGGCGACGAGCTGGCGCGGGCCATCCGGCTGGTGCTGAGGTGAGCCGTGGGGCTGCTGGAGCGCTACCGGGCATCGCCCCAGGATATTTACCAGCGGGGGCTGGACGCTGCGCGCTCCCTGCTGCCGCCCCTCTCCCTGGCGCCCCCCGAGGAAGAGATCGCCGTGCAGCTGCTGCGGGCCACCGGCGACCCGGCCCTGCTGACGCTGCTGCGCTTCTCGCCCGGGGCGGTGGAGGCAGGACTGAAGGCGCTGCGGTCGGGGGCGGCCATCGTGGCCGACTCCCACGTGACCCTGGCCGGCATCGACCGGCAGTCGGCGCAGCGACTGGGCTGCCCCCTGGTCTGCGCCCTTGATGCCCCCGGCGCAGAGCAGGAGGCGTCGCGGCGGGGCGTTACCCGCTCGGCGGCGGCCATGCTGCTGTCACAGGGGGCGCTGGAGGGGGCCGTGGTCGCCGTGGGTACCGCCCCCACCGCCCTGCTGGCTCTCCTCGACCTGTCCGACCAGGGGCTGGCGCGGCCGGCCCTGGTGGTCGGGGCGCCAGTAGGGCTGGTGCTGGCGCCCCAGGCCAAGGAAGAGCTGATGGCGCGGTCGCTGCCCTACATCGCCATCCTCGGCAGCCGCGGCGGCGGAGGGGCAGCGGCGGCCATCGTTAATGCCCTGCTTGGTATGGCCCAGGCGGGGACCTCCAGCCTCGGCCCTGGCCCTGCGAGAGGGTGAGATGACCTCGCCAGCACCAGAGGGTACGCTCATCGGACGTCGATGAGATGATAAGAAGAGAGGAGGGACGACATGAGGCTGTTGGCACAGGTGCGGGAGTGGAGCGAGGCCCAGGCCGAGACCTGGCTGGCCTGGGGGGCCATCCTGTTGGGGCTGCTGGGCCTCTACCTGGTGGGCATGGACCAGGGGATGGCCCTGGGTGTCTTCCTGGGCGAGGTGGCCCTGCGCTCCAACTGGCTGCACGAGCTGTTCCACGACGCCCGTCACACGGCCGGGTTCCCCTGTCACTAGGCCATGGGCACGTCTCCACTGGCCCAGAACCTGAAGGCCGCCCTAGGCGCCGGTGCCCTGGCCGGCATGCTGGTGGCCCTCTACCACTTCCTGGCCACCGAGCCGGTGCTGCAGGAGGCCGTCAGCCGGGAGGCGGCCCTGGGGCCAGTACAGGAGGTGTTCCCCCGCTCGGTGCAGCGGCTGGGGTTGTTCGGAGGCTTTCTGATCTATGGGGTCTCGTGGGGGCTTATCTTCGCCGGCGCCTATTCGCTGCTGGAGCGGCACCTGCCGGGCCGTTGGCCCTGGCAGCGGGGCCTGGCGCTGGCCCTGGGGCTGCTGTGGTCGGTGGCTCTCTTCCCCTTCCTCAAGTTTCCAGCCAACCCCCCTGGCGTGGGCGACGAGGCCACCGTGGAGGCGCGGCAGGCGGGCTACCTGCTGTTCACGGCAGCGTCAGCGGCGGCGTTGCTGGCCGCCTGGCGGCTAGCCAGGGCAGGGGGGTCGCCCTGGCGGTGGGCCGTCGCCCTGGGACTTTATGCCACTGCCTGTCTGCTGCTCTACTTCCTGTTGCCCGGCCCCGACGACGAGGTGCCAGCCGCTTTGTCCGACCTGCTGCCCAGGTTCCGGGCCCTGTCGGCGGGAGGGCTGGCCCTCTTCTGGCTAGTGATAGGAGGTGCCTTTGGCTCCCTGCGCCTCGCTTTCGCCCCCGAGAGGGAGGCGGCCGGGGGTCGTCCTTTTGGCCCACGGTAGCCGCCGCGGCGACGAGACGCCCCGAGGGGCGGCGGCGCTGGCCTGCCGCCTGTCGCGGCGCCTGGGCGGGCTGCCGGTGACGGTGGCCTACCTAGAGTACCTGTCGCCGTCCCTGCCCGAGGCCGCCCGTGTGCTGCTGGCCCAGGGGATAGACGCGCTGGTGGTCCAGCCCCTGCTGCTGGGGGAGGGGCAGCACTGGCAGGAGGCCGTCGCCCTGGCCGGGGAGCTGTCGGCGTGCTGGCCGGGGCTGCCGGTGCTGGTGGGACGCCCCCTGGCCCGCCATCCCCTGCTGGCCTCCCTGGTGGCCGCTCGGGCCGCTGCCCTGCTGCAGGGGCAGCCGCGGCCCTGGGGCCTGCTGCTGGTTAAGGCCTACACCCGCTACGACGGCGGCGACCTGGACTGGGCGCGGGCCCTGGCCGAGGCGACGGCCCAAGCCATCGCTGGCGGGTGCCGGGCGGCCGTGGCCCAGTCGGGGCCCGGGCCGCCCACCCTGGCCGAGGCGGCGGAGGCGCTGCTGCCCCAGGTGGCCACCCTGCTGGTCTTCCCTTGCCTCCTCTTCCGCGGCAAGATCTGGGAGCAGGACGTGGCCCCGGCGGTGGCGGCGCTGCGTCGCCATCACCCCCACAGGCGTATACTTATCTCGGGCCCCCTGGGCCCCGACGAGGCGATAGCGACCATGCTCTTGGAGCGGGTGCGGGAGGTGCTGGACCGATGCCCCCCCTGAGGCGACGTGGCCTGCGCCGTGGCTACACCACCGGCACCTGCGCCGCCGCCGCCGCCAAGGCCGCTGCCATCGCTCTGGCCACAGGCCAGGCGCCACCGGCGGTGACGGTGCGGCTGCCGGTGGGCGAAGAGGCCACCCTGGCTGTGCACCGGGCCGAGGTGGGCGACGGCCGGGCCACCTGCTCAGTGGTCAAGGACGCCGGCGACGACCCCGACGTGACCCATGGCGCCGAGATCTGCGCTACCGTCTCCTGGGCCGAAACGCCAGGGACCGTCCACATCCGTGGCGGGCCGGGGGTGGGCACCGTCACCCGGCCGGGGGTGGGCATACCGGTGGGGGAGCCGGCCATTACCCGCGTGCCCCGGCGCATGATCGCCGAGTCGGCTCTGGAGGGTCTGGGCCTCCTGGCGTGGGAGCGGGGCCTGACGGTGGAGATCTGGGTGCCGGGGGGCGAGAAAATAGCCGAGAGGACCACCAACGCCCGCCTAGGTATCGTGGGTGGCATATCGATACTCGGCACCACCGGCATCGTGGTGCCCTTCTCCACCGCTGCCTGGCGCGCCAGCGTGGAGATGGCCATCGACGTCGCGGCCGCCAACGGCCTGGAGCATGTCGTCCTCAGCACCGGCACCCAGAGCGAGGAGTTCGCCCGACGGCTCCTCTCCCACCTGCCCGACATGGCCTTCGTGGAGGCGGGCATCTTCTTCGGCCCCGGCCTGAGGCGCGCCGCCCAGCGGGGCATCCGCCGCCTCACCCTAGCCGGGATGATCGGCAAGCTGTCCAAGGTGGCCCAAGGCAAGATGGTGACTCACGTGGCCGGCAACCAGGTGGACACCGACTTCCTGGCGGGACTGGCTTTGGCCCTGGGTGCCCCCGAGAACCTGGTGGAGGCGGTGCGAAGGGCCGCCAGCGCCCGCCACGCCCAGGAGCTGATCCAGGCCCACGGCCTCGCCGGCTACTTCGATCTCCTCTGCCAGAAGGTGTGCGAGGCCGCCCACGTTTACGTGGGCGGAAGGTTGGCGGTGGAGTGCCTCTGCTTCGAGCAGGACGGTCGACTGCTGGGGAGGGCAGAGCTGGGATGAGGAGCCAGGACCCCTTTCTAGGCATCCCCGACGAGGCCCTGGAGTCCCACCCCCCAGGGGTGATGACCAAGGAGGAGGTCCGGGCCGTGGCCCTATTCAAGCTGCGCCTGCGGCCTGATTCCCTGGTCTGGGACGTGGGGGCGGGCAGCGGCTCCCTGGCCCTGGAGGCAGCCCTGGTGGCTAGCCGGGGGCACGTCTACGCTCTGGAGCGACGGCCTGAGGCCCTGGCCGCCCTGCGTCGCAACCTGGAGCGCTTCCCCCGCCCCAACCTCACTGTGGTGGAGGGGGAGGCGCCCGAGGCCCTGGAGGGCCTCCCGGACCCCGACGCCGTGTTCGTGGGCGGCAGCGGCGGGCGGCTGGCCGACATCCTGGCCTGCGCCGTCCGTCGGCTGCGGCCGGGGGGACGCATAGTGGTGGACCTGGCCACCCTGGAGAACCTGGAGCGGGGCCGGGCAGTCCTCGCCTGCCTGGGGCTCCGCTGCCAGGTAACGGCCGTACAAGTGTCACGCTCGCGGGAGCTGGCAGGCCTTACGGGCCTGGAGGCCCTCAACCCGGTGTTCGTCGTCTCGGCCTGGAAGGAGGAGCCATGAGTGGCAGGTGGGGGCGCTTCTATGGCATCGGCGTCGGCCCGGGCGACCCGGAGCTGCTGACGCTGAAGGCCGCTCGGATCCTGCAACAGGTGCCCGTGGTCTGCTACCCCCAGTCCACCGCCGGGGAGGGCAGCATGGCCTTGGCCATCGCCGCCGGTGCCGTCTCCCTGGCTGGGAAGGAGCTGGTCCCCTTTCCATTTTCCATGTCCCAGCCCCACTCCACCGACCCCTGGCAGGGTGCCCTGGCGCGAGTGCTGGAGCGGTTGGCCCAGGGGCTGGACTGCGCCTTCCTCACCGAGGGCGATCCATTCCTCTACAGCACCTTCGTCTACGTGTTTCAACATCTGCGACGGGAGCATCCCCAGGTCCCAGTGGAGGTGGTGCCGGGGGTGTCGTCGCTGACGGCGGCGGCGGCGCGGGCGGGCGTTCCCCTGGCGGCGGGCCGCGAGCGCATCGCTGTCCTCCCCGCCCTCTACCATCCCGGCGCCATCGGGCCGGCCTTGGACGCCAGCGATGCCGTGGTCCTGCTGAAGGTGAACCAGGTGCTGGACGTCGTCCGTGGCGAGCTGGAGGCGCGCGGGCTGCTGGAGCGCGCAGTCCTGGTGCGCCGCGCCACCATGCCGGAGGAGCAAATCCTGCACGGCGCCCAGGCGGTGGACGGCAGCATGCGCGACTACTTCTCTCTCCTCATCGTGCGGAGGTAGGGGATGGCAGGGAAGGTCTACTTTGTGGGCGCCGGGCCGGGCGACCCCGAGCTGCTGACGGTGCGAGCGGTGCGGGTGCTGGGGGAGGCCGATGTAGTCATCTGGGCCGACTCCCTCATCCCGCCGCAGGTGGTCTCCCTCTGCCGCCCCGATGCCCAGGTGCATGGCAGCGCCTCCCTGACCCGAGAAGAGATAGCCGCCCTCATGACCAGCGCCGCTGCCGCCGGGAAGACGGTGGCCCGCCTGCACAGCGGCGACCCTTCCCTTTACGGCGCCCTCCTGGAGGAGATGCGCATCTTGGATGGGGCAGGCATCGATTACGAGGTCGTGCCGGGGGTCAGCTCCCTCTTCGCAGCAGCCGCCGCCCTGAAGGTGGAGCTGACGGCCCCCGGCGTCTCCCAGACGGTCATAGTCACGCGGGCACCGGGGCGCACGCCCATGCCCGAGGGGGAGGATCTGCGCGCTTTGGCCCGCCACGGCGCTACCCTGGCCCTCTTCCTATCGGCGGCGCGGCTGCGGGAGGCGGTGGCCGCCCTGCTGGAGGGCGGCTACGCCCCCGACACCCCGGCGGCCATCGTCTACCGCGCGTCCTGGCCCGACCAGGTGGTGCTGCGGGGCGACCTGGCCCACGTGCCCCGCCTGGCGCGGGAGGCGGGCATCACCCGTCAGGCCATCGTGCTGGTGGGACGGGCCCTGGACCCCTCCCTGAAGGGTCCCCGGGGGCCCTCGTCGCGCCTCTACGACCCCGCCTTCAGCCACCTGTTCCGACGGGGGAGGAAGGATGAGCGCTGAGGGCCTCATCCGACGGCCCATCGCTGCCGTGGCCATCACTCGCCGCGGGGCGGAGATGGCATCGGGGCTGGCCCGCCGCTTGCCAGGAGTGGAACTCTATGTGGAGCAACGCTGGGCCGAAGAGCTGGGTGTCCCCTGCCGTGCCTTTCGCCTGCCCTTGCGCCCCGTGGTGGCCGACCTCTTCGCCCGATACCCGTCGCTGGTCATGTTCACGGCCGTGGGGGTGGCGGTGCGCCTGGTGGCGTCCCTGCTAGCGGGCAAGGGACGCGACCCGGCGGTGGTGACGGTGGACGAGGCGGGCCGCTTCGCCGTCTGCCTCCTCTCGGGCCACCGCGGCGGCGAGGCCCTGGCGCAGGAGGTGGCCGCTGCCCTCGGCGCCATCCCCGTCGTCACCTCGGCCAGCACCGCCCTGGGCCTACCAGCCCTGGACCTTTTGGGCGTCGAGCAGGGCTGGCGACTGGAGGGCGAGGAGGGCCTGACGGCAGTGGCCGCTGCCCTGGTCAACGGCGGCCCGGTGGCCTTCTACCAGGAGGCAGGCGAGCGGCCCTGGCACGAGCCGCCCCCCGGCATCGTGGAGGTGTCCAGTCTGGAGGAGGCGGTGGCCCTGGGTGCCCCTCGCATCGTGGTCAGCGACCGCCTCCTACCCGCCACCGCCCACGACGGCGCCCCGGCCCTGGTCTACCGCCCCCCCACCTTGGTAGCGGGAGTGGGCTGCCGGCGGGGTGTGGCAGGGCAGCACATCGCCGCCTTCGTGCGCAGCGTGCTCGAGAGCAACGGCCTCTCGCCCCTGTCGCTGCGCTGCTTGGCTACTGCCGAGGGCAAGGCGGGGGAGCCGGGTCTGGCCGAGGCGGCGGCCTTGTTGGGCGTCCCCCTGCTGCCGCTGCCCGCCGGCCGTCTCCGGCAGGTGGCTGGCCTCGTCTCCCCCTCGGCCTCGGAGCGGCTGCTGGGGCTGCCTTCGGTGTCGGAGGCATCGGCCCTGGCTGCAGCGGGCGCCAAGGCCCTCCTGGTGCCCAGGGCCAAGGACGGGCGTGTCACTGTGGCGGTGGCCCGCTGGGAGGAAAGGGCATGAAGGGACGTCTGAGCGTCGTGGGAATCGGACCGGGCGACGATGTGCTCCTTACTCCCCTGGCCCGGCGCACCCTGGAAGATGCCACCGTCGTGGTGGGGTACCGCGGCTACCTGGAGCTGGTGGCTGGGCTGCTGGCGGGCAAAGCAGCGCTCTCCTTCGAGCTGGGGCAGGAGGTGGAGCGAGCGCAGCGGGCGCTCGAGCTGGCCTGCGGGGGCGAGCGAGTGGCTCTCCTCTCCAGCGGTGACCCCGGCATCTACGGCATGGCCTCGCCCGCCTTGGAGGCCTGGCTGGCCCTGCCCCCCAGCCGGCGACCGCCCCTGGAGGTAGTGCCGGGGGTCCCCGCCTTGGCTGCCTGTGCTGCCCTGCTGGGGGCGCCCCTCGGCCACGACTTCGCCGTGGTCAGCCTCAGCGACCTGCTCACACCCTGGGAGGTCATCGCCCGAAGGCTAGAGGCGGCCGCCGCCGCCGACTTCGTGCTGGTCATCTACAACCCCCGCAGCCGTGGACGGCCCTGGCAGTTGGGGGAGGCCAGGCGCATCCTCCTGCGCCACCGCGGCCCCGATACCCCGGTGGGGGTGGTGCGGCGCGCCTACCGCCAGGGCCAGGCCGTCGCCATCGCTACCTTGGGCACCCTGGACGAGACGGTGATGGACATGGAGACGACGCTCATCGTGGGCAGCTCGCGCACCCTGGCCCGCGACGGGGTGATGCTGACACCCCGGGGCTACCGAGAGGAGGGAGAGGCGTGAGACCGGTCCACATCGTGGGCGTGGGGCCTGGCAACCCCGACTTTCTCACTCTCAAGGCCCTGCGCCTGCTGCAGGAGGCCGACCTGGTGGCCGGCTTCGCCACCGTGCTGGACGTGGTGCGCCCCCACATCCGCGGCGAGGCCCTCGTCCTCACCTACCGCGACCAGGAGGAGGGGCTGGGGCGGGTGGCGCAGGCAGCACGGGAGGGCAGGCGCTGCGTGGTCTGTGCCTGGGGCGACCCCTCCGTGTCGGCGGGGGAGCTGCTGGCCCGCGTCCGTCGCGCCCACCCGTGCGTGGAGGTGGTGCCGGGAGTCAGCTCCCTGGCCGTGGCCTGCGCCCGCGTGGGCGTGCCCCTGGAGGAGTCGCTGCTGGTGAGCCTGCACCGGCGCCAGGGGGGCGAGGACGCCTTCGCCGAGCTGGCCGACGCCCTGCGGGAGGGACGTCGTCACGTCTTCGCCTTCCCAAGGCCCTACGACCTGATGCCGGCCGAGATGGCCCGTCGCCTCCTGGCCCTGGGGTTCGAGGGCGGCCGGCCGGTGCTGGTGCTGGAGCGCCTCACGCTGGAAGGGGAGAGGCTGGTGCACCTCACGCTGGGGGAGCTGGCCGAGCGCGACGACTTCGGCGACCTGACCGTGGTCTTCTTCCCTAAGCCCGGCTGGGAGGGCAGCGGTGGCCGGGACCGGGGCTAGACAGGGGCTGGTGCTCCTCAACACTGGCAACGGCAAGGGCAAGACCACCGCCGCCCTGGGCGTCATCATGCGCGCCTGGGGCCGCGGCATGAGGGTGGTGATGCTCCAGTTCATCAAGGCCTCTCACCACCGCTACGGCGAGCACAGGGCGGCCGAGCGTATAGGGATCGAGGTCATCCCCATGGGCCGCGGCTTCACCTGGCTGTCCAAGAACCTGGAGCAGGACCGGGCCATGGCCCGCGCCTGCTGGCAGGAGGCCGTGCGCCGCCTCCACTCCGGCGAATACGACGTCGTCGTCCTGGACGAGATCACCTACCCCATCCGCTACGGCTGGCTGGACGTGCAGGAGGTCATCGCCGCCCTGGCGCAGCGCCCGCCCCACGTCCACGTGGTGCTCACCGGCCGCAATGCCCCCCAGGAGCTGGTAGACTTCGCCGACCTGGTGACGGAGATGCGGGAGGTGAAGCACCCTTACAAGCGGGGCGTGAAGGCCCAGCCCGGCCTGGAGTACTAGCCGTGAAGGGCATCGTGGTGGCGGGGGTGGCGAGCGGCGTGGGCAAGACCACCGCCGCCGTGGGCATCATGGCCGCCCTGGCCCGTCGCGGCCTGCGGGTCCAGCCCTTCAAGGTGGGCCCCGACTACATAGACCCCACCTACCACCGCGCCGCCTGCGGCGTCCCCTCCCGCAACCTGGACTCCTGGATGCTTCCCCACCACCACCTGCGGGAGCTGTTCGCCCGCGCCGTGGCCGGCTGCGACGTGGCGGTGGTGGAGGGGGTGATGGGCCTGTTCGACGGCGCCTCCCCCGACTCCGACGAGGGCAGCACCGCCCAGGTGGCCAAGCTGCTGGGGCTGCCCGTGCTGCTCGTGGCCGACGCCCGCAAGGTGGCCCGCAGCGTGGCCGCCACCGTCCTGGGCTTCCAGCGCTTCGACCCCCAGGTGCGCATCGTGGGGGTGCTCCTCAACGGCATCGCCGGCCCCCGCCATCTGGACTACTGCCGCCGGCCCATCGAGCAGGCGGTGGGGCTGCCGGTGGTGGGCTACCTGCCCCGCCGCGACGACCTGCAGCTCCCCGAGCGCCATCTGGGGCTGGTGCCGGAGGTGGAGGGGCCGGTGGCCCGCGACTTCTTCGACCGCCTGGCCGCCCAGGTGGAGGCCACCGTCGACCTGGACATGCTGCTGCGCCTGGCCGAGGCCCCCGACCCGGCGCCACCGCCCCCCCTCCTTTTCCCGCCGCAGCCCATGCCTATCAGGGCCGCTGTGGCCGTGGCCCGCGACCGCGCCTTCAGCTTCTACTACCAGGACGCCCTCGATCTGCTGTCGGCCTGGGGCGCCGAGGTGGTGCCGGTGAGCCCCCTGGAGGACGCCTCCCTGCCCCCGGGGGTGGGCGCCCTCTACCTCGGGGGCGGCTTCCCCGAGCTCTACGCCCGCGAGCTGGCCGAGAACGTCTCCTTCCTGCAGTCGGTGCGGGAGGCGGCCCGCCGCGGCCTGCCCATCTATGCCGAGTGCGGCGGCCTCATGTTCCTGGGAAGGGAGCTGGTGGACGCCCAGGGGAAGGCCCACCTTCTGGCCGGCCTGCTGCCCCTGCGCACCAGCATGGAGGGGGCGCGGCTGCAGCTGGGCTACCGTCGGGTGCGCGCCCTGGCCGACGGCCCCATCCTGGCCGCGGGGCAGGAGGCCCGCGGCCACGAGTTCCACTACTCTCGCCTAGAGGTGCTGGAGGAGGCCCCGGCCGCTTACGAGGTGCTGGACCAGCCCGGGCGGCTGGAGGGCTTCCGGGTGGGCAGCGTCTGGGCCAGCTACGTGCACCTGCACTTCGCCGCCTCGCCCCACATGGCCCCCCGGCTGGTGGCCGCCTGCCGGCCGCCCTCGGGTTGAGGGCATTCGGCAAGGGCTCAACTGGGCCGGTTGTCACGAGGCGGCCCACCTGTTCGAGCACGCCCTCACGCCCAAGCCTGGAGGAGCGCATCATCGCCCTGCCGGCCAACCCCACCACCTGCCCCCAAGGCAGCCCCATCCCCGGCTCCGGGGCCAGCCTGGCTGCCGACCTGGTGCCTCTGGCCTCTCTGGCCCTCGGCGCCACGGCCACCGTCCAGTTCATCTCCGAGGAGCTGGAGGAGGACCTGGACCTGCTGCGCTACCTGGAGCGGGGGGCATCATGCCCGGCCGCCGGCTGCGGTTGTGGAAGGTGGTGGCGGCCAGCGACATCATGGTGGTGGAGGAGGATGGCCAGCCGGTGCCCCCTGCGCCTGAAGGTGGCCCAGGAGGTGCGGATGCGCCCCCAGCCCACCCCCATGGCCGGGCCTGCCCCATAGGGGGCCTCTCCTGGGGCGGAAGCCCACAGCCAGAGCATCGGGGCCGTGGGTTTTGGCCCGCGGGACGAGGCAGACCCCCCGCCGCGGTTGACGCGGGGGTGCCCGCGCTAGACTGTCTCTTGCTCTCAAGACAGCAGAAGAGGGGGTCGATGCCTTCCGAGGCTGGGCTCGGCCCTTTCTCTGTATAAAACGGGACGGGCGGATGCGCAGGCGCTGGTTCCGGTTCGGCTTCTACGCCCCCTTCGCCTTCTGGTGGCGGGGCTTTCATGGTCCCTGGCCCTGCGTCCCCTGGCCCGGCAGCTGGGGCCGCCGCCCCTCGCCCTACCAGCGCCTCCAGGACCACCGCCAGTGGCTGCAGGAGTACCGCCAGGACCTGCAGCAGATGCGCCAGGAGCTGGAGAAGGAGCTGAAGGAAATGGTGGAGGCCGAACTGGAGCGGCTGCGCCGCGCTCAGCAAGAGGAGGGGAGAAGGAGCGCTTAGTCTGGGCAAGGGCCCCTTCCCCAACGGAAGCGGTCAGATGCTGAGGTCGTATAAGGAATCATGTGTAGCGGTCTGTGCTTGAACTCATCTGGCTCTGTAGAAAAGGGGCCAGGCTGGGGCTAGAATGGGGGGCTGGTGCGGAGGTGCAAAAGCGATGGCCCAGGTGGGTCTGGTGCGGCTGGCCCGGGTGGCCAGGGAGGTAGCGGGATCGGTGCTGCCCCTGGGTCGTCCTTCCCCGCTCGAAACGGCTGTACACCCAGCCCCAGCTTGTGGCCATCTTCTGCCTCATGCGCTATGAGGGCTGGACCTATCGGGAGGCGGTGGTGCGATGAGCGGAGCACCGGGAGCTGCGGCAGGCCCTGCATCTGGCGAGGGTGCCCCACTTCACCACCCTGCAGAAGTTCCTCAAGCGGTTGGAGGAGGAGCTGGAGGGGCTGTTGGCGGAGGCAGCTAAGAGGCTGATGCCCAAAGATGGCGCCCCCGACGTAGTGCCCTGCGACTCTACCGGGCTCTCCACCTCCAGGGCAAGCTACTACTTCGTGCGTCGCCTCAGGGAGATGGGGCAGCGGGTGCGGAGACGGGCCTGGCTCAAGTATTCCCTCCTGGTGGAGGTGAGGAGGAGGGCCATCCTAGCCCAGCGGGCGGGCCTGGGCCCCTGCTCCGACATCCCTGAGCTTCCTCCTCTTGTGGCCAGCGGGGCCAGGGTG
>Ga0079992_131912_pt1 | contig 18741 bp, 20 predicted proteins | sample FaiFalFF_MnMetaG_3_FD_69197 | JGI IMG/M metagenome (GOLD analysis project Ga0079992, IMG submission 69197) | Freshwater microbial communities from Yellowstone National Park, Wyoming, USA - Fairy Falls B (FF_Mn_B) MetaG (SPADES assembly) (version 2) | ecosystem: Environmental > Aquatic >... | reverse complement strand
GGGGGTTCCACAGCCTATGTTCAAGCCTAAAAGGGGGACATCCTCCAGTATGGAAAACCGGCTTCTCATGGTTTCTCTAAACTGCCTACCCTCTTCTGTTTCCTCCAGCTCTATTGGTAACCCTTGCCTTTCAATACCGAAAGCCTTTAGAACCACAAAATACCTGTCCGTATAGTCTTTACTTTTTAACACAACCCTGCTGGAGGGAGCCTTGTGGGTGTAAAAGAGACCTCTGCCTGGGAATTCTGCAATGCCTGCGGATGGAATTTTGTATTTTAGCCTTGCATACAGGCATAGCATTGAACTTTTCAAGCCGTGTGGCTCCATATCTACGATCAGGTCGGGCTTTAGCCCTTTGACTAGCTTATCAAAGCCCTTGAAAAACTCTATCCAATCCTTCAAAACTTTTAGCCTTTTATCTAAGGTATGAAATGAAGCCAAAAGGTGGTGTTTTGATATTAATGTTTCGGACACATAGCCGGGGTCTTTGGTGAGGAAAAGAAGATGCAGGTCCGCAGTTGGAAATTTGTTCTTTAGAGCCCTCCAGCTTGCAGAAGCCCTTAGCATATCACCTACGCCCGCGGAATGCACCATAATGAGAAGTATTTTTTTAATGTCCTTCTCCATGCCTTTCCACTACCCTAAACATAAGAAGGATCCAAGGAAGCATGGCATCCCAAAAGCCAGTGAATATGCTACCAATTAGCAAAACGGACAGGAAGGATAGGGAAGGTAAGAGTAAAAGGTCCTCCCTTTGCCTTATTTTGAAGCGGAAGAAGAAGGAGTAGTAGGCAAGCCAAAGCCACAGAATGCCCGCAAGACCAAGAATGCCCTTTTCTATGAGTTCAGAAAGTAAAAACACAGATTCGTAGGTGCCACCCACGGGGGATCTGGGCTCCAGATAGTAGCCAGAGTTTATGCCATGCCCTATCAAAAGCTCCAAGTAGTTCTTTTCCTTTATATCTTTTTGCAACACTTCTAAACCCTTTTTGAAGATCTCCCACCTTAGGCTTGAGATGGAGTTGAGGGCTTGGTCGTCTAAGGCTCTTTTGCCCGTTATTAGCTCCCAAGCGGTAGCAAAGCGGGGGTCTCTTTCCACCAAGATGCCAAAGGTCAAAGAGCCCGCAAAGGTCAAGGAAAGCAGAACAAAGGCTAAGACCTTTTTAGAGACAAAACCTCTGAGTAGGTAAAGAAGGAAAATCAGTGTGATAGCCAAACCAAGCATGGCAGACCTTCTCATGCTAAAAAACACAAAGCCCACGAAGAGCAAGAAGAGTAAAAGGTAATAGACTCTCTTGGTGTATAAAAACATAGACAGAGCACTTAGGGAAAAAAAGGAATAGAGCAGACCCACTTCAAACCATCCACCCCAAAGGGGAGCGGGCTGTCCTGTTTTGAGAAACTTATAGATAACCACGGGGATCAAAAGAACACCCGCCATTATCAAAAAGAGGTTGAACTTTTTAAAAAACTCATAACGGAGCCTTTCTTTACCACCCAAAGGATACACAAGCAAAAACAGAGACCTTTCTATACCCTTTCCCAAGTGGGAGGGCGTGTATAAAATGGTTGATAACAAGGTTGGAATGGCATAAAGGAGCAGAGGAAAGAACAATCTCCCGTAAGGCTTTAGCCCACCTCTTGCGATGGAGTAAAAGGTGTATACGGTCAGAATTATAATTAGCCCTTCAAACAGGGATATGGACAGAAGCATAAAGAGGGTTGTTAAAAAAATTAGCTTTTGCACGTTATATAGTTTAGCACAGGCTATTTATAAACTTTTCTTTTGAATATGTCCTTGGGTGAGAGAACTCTTTCAATGAAGAGCTTGCCCTCCAAGTGGTCTATTTCATGTTGGATTACAACCGCCTCAAAGCCCTCTGTATCAAAAACGAACAGGTTTCCCTTTGGGTCCATAGCCTCAACCTCTATCCAGTAGTGTCTTTTTACATTTCCCGTGTAATCGGGCACGCTGAGGCATCCTTCCCTTACGATTAGCTCTCCCTCAAACCTTTTTATCGTTGGGTTTATCAGGACCATAAAGCCGTGGCTCAGTTTGTTCTCCTTGTGCTTAGAGTTGGAGGTATCCACAAGGATTATACGCTTATGCACATTGACCTGAGGCGCAGCGATGCCCACGCAAGCGGGGGAGTTAGCCATGACCAACCTCAGCTTTTCAATAAACTCCTGCAGTTCTTTACCAAAGTCCAGAACTTCAGAGGATGGAATCTTTAACCTTTCGTCTGGATAGGTAAGAATTTCAAGCCTTTTCATAGAATGACTTCCTCGTCCCTCTCCACTGAAATGTCTATGCTTAGCTGATGTCTTAGCCTTTCTAAATCTTGCCTCAGTTCCTCAAAGAGGTCTTCATCAGACTCGCCCTCAATAAACATCAAATACAGACCGCCCCTCTTTTCCGTTCTTAGGTCTGAGATGTTTATTCCCTTTTCGGAGAGTAGCTTGGACACATTATACACGATCCCCGGCTTGTCCGCCCCGGAGACTACGATCCTGTATATCTCTTTTCTTTCGCACTCTTCCTGCCAGTCTTCCGGCAGTCTTTTGCAAGCTACCCAAAGCCCGAGTTTATCTTTAACCTCCTCCAAAGCAGATAGAATATCCTCCTCATTTCTCTCCGTGGGAGAGCTGACGATGAGCATTATGGTAAATTCTCCCTTCAACCGCGTCATGGAAGAGTCTTCTATGTTGAGATTGAGCTGGTAGAGAACTTTACTAACCTCCGCCACGATGCCAGGTCTATCTTTGCCAAAAAGAGAAATTAAAAAGAAGGGCATGGAAAGATTTTAAACCATCTCTCTGTCCTCTGAGTTTATTTTTTATAGTCTTCCAATCCAAGGTTTATATTCCATCACATGAAAGGTATGATGAATACAGAACTTATTCCCTAAACCTCATAGATCATATCCAAAAGCTCCTTTGCCTTGGCTTGGTCTATCTCCTTTAGCCTTTTGTATACCTCCCTTGCTTTGTCTGTTTGCTTGACCCTTACATAGCAGACGCCCAGTTTGAACAAAAGCTCAGGGTCTTCTCCCTTTTCTTGGATCTCTTTTTTTAGATCCTCAATGTATTTTTCCACCAACTGCTCTCCCATTTTGCTGAAGATGCCTCTGTAGTTTTTCATGGCGTATCTCCGTAAAATTTGTAGCTTAGGCCATTGATCCGTTCTAAGTTGGAGAGTAAAAGGTCCTCCAAGTAGGGACTGTAGGATATTAAAACTACACTCAAACCAAAGCCTTCCTCTTCTAAGGTCTTCCTTGCGGAGTTTAGAAATTCCCTCAGGATTTCGTCCTGCTCCAGTTCAAAGGGTGCACCCAAAAAGTGATGGCTTATGCCCAAATAACTGCCGGGATTTACCCTAACGGTCAGACGCAAAGGGTTTAGGGCTTCTACAAGCTTGGCTTTGGAGTTGGCGTAGTTTAGTCCAAACATGAGCATAGCATCGGTGATCAAATGCCTTGAACTCAAAGACACAAACTGTCTAAAACCGCTTTCCTTGAAATCAAGTTTTAGGTTGTCCTTTTGGGTCTCTATCCAGTGGGGATGTGGGCTATCCACAAGCCACAGAATTTTCTCCGGAGAAAAGCCTTCCCTCTCCTGCCTGCCCCACATCATACACGCAAGGACCATTAGGGAGTAAAATTTAAACCATGTTTGGTTTGTTGAGTAAAAAACCGGTGGATAAGCTGATAGAGGTGCTTGGAAGGGAAAAGGTCTCCACTTCGTTGGTGGAGAGAAAGCTCTACTCCTACGATGCCACACCTATACCCATAGAAAGGGCTTTGCCCTCCGCGGTGGTCTTTCCTACCTCTCAGGAGGATGTGCAAAAGTTGGTAAAGGTGTGCTACGAGGAGGAGATCCCTATATTTCCTAGGGGTGCGGGCTCTGGTTTGACGGGTGGTGCGGTGCCCACTTTGGAAAAGGGTGTGGTGGTCTCCTTTGAAAAGATGAACAAATTTCATATAGATGTGGATAATGCTACCGCAGTGGTGGAGCCGGGCGTTATAACCTACGAGTTTCAGCAGGAGGTGGAAAGGTTTGGTCTGTTTTATCCACCGGACCCATCTTCCTTTAAGTATTCCACCATAGGGGGCAACATTGCGGAGAACGCAGGGGGTCCAAGGTGTTTAAAATACGGCGTTACGCGGGAGTATGTCTTGGGCTTGACCGCAGTTATAAAAGAGGGAGAGGTTATAAAAACGGGCAACCCAGTTATTAAGGATGTGGCAGGGTACGATATAACCAAGCTATTTGTAGGGTCGGAGGGAACCCTTGGGCTTATAACCTCCGCGGTGCTAAAGCTCATACCAAAGCCAAAGGCAAGGGGAACCGCACTGATCCTCTTTAAGAACTTGGAGGATGTGGGAAGGGTGGTAGCTAAGATCATGACCTCGGGCATATTCCCATCTGCCTTGGAGTTTATGGACAGGAATGCCATAAGGGCGGTGGAGGAGTTTAAGCCCGTTGGTTTGCCAAAGGATGTTTCTGCGTTGCTTTTGGTGGAGGTGGATGGCTCTCCTCAGAGCGTCAAAGAGGACATAAAGGCGGTGGAAGAACTGGCAAAGGCTATGGGCTTGGAAGTAAAGGTGGCAGAGGACGAGGAGTCCGCAGAAAAACTCTGGACTGCCAGAAAGAGTTTGGGACCGGCCTTGGGGAACCTGAGGACTGGCAAGATCAACGAGGACGTAGTGGTCCCAAGGGTGTATCTGTCGGAAGCCATAAGGGATTATCGGAAGGTGGCAGAAAAGTATGGGCTTTTGATGGTGATCTTTGGGCACATTGGAGACGGTAATCTCCATGTAAATCTGCTCTATGATAAGAAAAACAAGGAAGAGGAAGAGAGGGCAGAAAGGGCGGTGGATGAGGTTTTTGAGATCACCTTAAGATACAACGGTTCTATTACGGGCGAGCATGGTGTGGGTCTAACAAAGAGAAAGTTTTTGGAGTATCAGTTCGGTCCCATGGGTATGGAAATACTGAGGGGCATAAAAAAGGTCTTTGACCCGAAAAATCTCTTCAACCCGGGCAAGGTTATAACTCTTTAGAGGGGCAAAGGTCGTAAAGAGGGCATTCGGAGTGCTTGGGCTTTTGGGCGGTGCATATGTATCTTCCGAGCAGAATGAGTAGGTTTGAGAACTTGCCCCACTGATCCTTTGGCACCAGTTTCATAAGCTCCTGCTCTGCCTTTTCTGGCTTTTGCTGTTTGGTTAAACCGAGCCTTTGGCTGACCCTCAAAACATGCCGATCCACCGCTATTCCTTCGTTTATACCAAAGGCGTTGTAAAGGATCATGTTGGCGGACTTTCTGCCTATGCCGGGAAGCTTTTCCAACTCTTCTATGCTCTTTGGCACCTCGCCCCCATGTTTTTCCACCAATATTTGGCTTATCTGTTTTATATACTTTGCCTTGTTTTTGTAAAAGCTTACACTGCTTATTTCTTTTTCTATTTCCTCCAAGCTTGCGTTGGCAAACTGCTGGGGCGTGTTGAGTTTTTTAAAGAGATCTTTTGTAATTTCATTGATCTTGGCATCCCTCTCTTGGGCGGAAAGAACCACCGCCACCACCAACTCAAAGGGCGTGCTAAAGTTAAGCTCCAGCTTGTCCGGAAAGACCTTTTCAAGACGCTTTATGACTTCCTCCACCATGCCTTTATTATACCCTATCCACTACCAAGCAAAACCAACCCTTTTTTGAGATACGCTTTTTGACCTTTAGGGGATTGTTCCTTAAAAGCTTGAGCACTTCCCTCAGTTCGTCCTTTTTGTATATGCCAGAAAGCACTGCCCTTTTTTCAAAGAGTTTTACCAAATCCTCCATTACCTCAAAAAATATGTGGGTTTCCAAGTTTGCCACCATAAAGTCAAAGGTCTGGTTTATATCTTTTGGCTGTGCCTGATAAACCTCCAATTCCACATGGTTTAGCTTTGCGTTGGCTTTGCACTCCTCAATAGCCTGCGGGTCTATGTCTATGGCGGTCACCCTGTTTGCACCCTTTAGCTTTAGGGCTATAGAAAGTATGCCCGAACCACAGCCCACATCAATGGCAGACCAGCCCTTCTGAAAGAAATCCTCAATAGCCTTAAGACACATTTGGGTGGTGGGATGAAGTCCTGTGCCAAAGGCACTGCCGGGGTTTATAAAAATGGGCTTTAGCCAAGGGGGTAGAACCACGAACTCGCCCAAAGCTATGGGCTTAAAGCTATCCTTTGGTGTTATGACTTTTATTTCCCTAACTTCAATTGGTTCAAACCCTTGCAAAGGCTCATAGACCGCAAAGACTACATCCCCTTTCCCCTCCTCCAAAAGGCGCACACCCTTGCCATAGTCCAGCAGGAACTGGTAAAAGTCCTCCTTTCCCAACCTGTAAATATACTCTCTGTAGTTCATGCTTTGCACATAAAATTTTTATCATGCTTTTTTTGATTTTTCTGCTGTTGGTAAATCTTAGCTTTGCCCTCAACTGCCACGAGCTTGGCATCAGGCTGGAAAAGGTAAAGACTTATAACATATACGATGAGTTAATCCAGTATTCGGAAGGACTGTTGAAAAACTGCCAAGAAAACGAAAGCTACCCTTTAGCCTTAGATTACCTGCTCAACGCACTGGAGACCGTCTACCAAGAGAAGGCTAAGGCTAACTCCAAGCTGGTAAGAAAGGTGGCAGACAAACGCACAAAAAACTCACTGCTTATGCTACAAAAAACCGCCAAATACAAGAAAAAGCATCCCCTTTTGTATTCATACCAACAGCTCTTTCATGTGGTGGCAATGGAAAACAGAAGGGTAGGAGACTATGAATACACCCTAAAGTATGCCTACGCATCCACACAAATAGGTAAAGCCATCCTCCAGCTCAAATAGCCTTGGGTATGATTATTGCACCATCCTCTCCCTCCAAAAGCTCAGCCCTTCCCTCCAAAAACATAATACCCGTAAGCAAACAGGCTATGGCGTCTATCTCATCCTTAGTGTATTTTCTGTCCTCCAAGTTAAAGCCAAGCCTCCCGTAAAGCTCCAATATAGCCTTCTTATCCTTCCGCCCCACCCCCATAACATCATAAAAAGCCCCCGGAAAAACCTCATAGACCACCTTTCCCCACCCTTCCATCACAGTCTTTAGCCTTATGCCCCTCTCCGTCAAAAGACGCATAGGACCCAAAGAAACTGGAAAGAACTTTATGCCCCTTTCCCTCAGCATCAGGTCGCAAGCCCTAAAGTGGGGACCCCTCTCCTGTATGTTAGCCCTTCCCTTTGGCAAAGATAAAGGAGCATCTATGAAGATATGGGAAAAACCCTTAGAAAGCTCCAAGATCTCCTCATCCTTGTGCAACACAAAGCAGGTTAGCTTGCCATCCTCTAAGTATGCTACTCCCGAGTTTCTCCTTTCCGAACCCGCCAAGTCAATGCCAAGGGCTTTCATCTTAATCCTTTGAAGAACTCTTTTAACATAAGCTTGGCTGGTTCCAAAGGCTTATAAACCCACTTTACCCTATGATTAAAGCTAAGATCATCCAAAAGGTTATACTGGCTCATAACCGCCCCCGCCCTTTCATCCTGTGCCAAAAATACCACCTTATCTATACGGACTAAAACCAATGCGTAAGCACACATAGCACACGGCTCCAAAGAAACATACATAGTGCAACCATGAAGATATTTTTGGTTTAGCTTCTTTAGGGCTTTTTTTATTGCCAAAAGCTCCGCATGGGCAGTAGGGTCCCGCAAACTCTCCACCCTGTTGTGGGCTTTTGCGATAACTTTTCCGTCCTTGACCACCACCGCACCCACCGGCACCTCTCCAGAATCAAAAGCCCTCTTTGCCTGCCTAAGGCACTCTTTTATCCACCGGTCTTCCATGCTTTCAAAATGTTAAAGCCCTTTCTTTTTGTTTTCAAAGAGTTAGAAGGGGGAAAAAGAATCCCACACGGTGGGCTTAGAACTCAGGGAATTTGAGGAAATTCTGGAGGCGGGTAACCTATGTCACCATCCCACACGGTGGGCTCGGAACCCACCCTGCAAACCATACAAGACGACAAAGGTGGAGACTAAGGAATAGTCGCCATCCCACACAGTGGGCTCGGAACAGGGGTCAAGGGTAGAGCCACGACCCTCCCTGTCAAAATCTCCATCCCACACAGTGGGCTTGGAAAGAGGGTGCTTGACGATTTCGTGGGAAGGGTTCTTCTACCTACGTCATCGCCATCCCATACGGTGGGCTTAGAACAGAGGTTAAAGAAGGAGGAGGTGGTTTTTTGCTTTATAGACGTCTCCATCCCACACGGTGGGCTCGGAACTTTGCTCCAGAGGTGGTAATATTTAATCCTGCACTTACTCGGTCACCATCCCACACGGTGGGCTTAGAACCTCAAACGACCACATTAACCAAAATAAGACATATCAATCATTTTGTCAAGGTGGCACCTCTTTCAAATGAAGTTAATTTTCCGAAATCCGAGGTCATGCAAAGTTGAGTCTGTTGTTATCAAATTCAAATCATTGTCTTTCAACACTTTCCGCCATTGACCATAATTACGGCATTACGGCATTATATAATTACGGCTTTACGGTGAGACTACTTCCCAAAAAGCTTGAAAATCAAAACGTCAACCCTCTCAAAATTGAAACAGCCCACCGAGAGGGCACACTAACCCATATTCAGTTGCCAATTTGACAAGGGTCCCAAGTGGAACCCTCAAAGCCTTCTTCTATTATAAACCAGTTTTTGGCAAAGACATCAACTTTTTGCATGGGTGGTAGCATCCTACGTGGTGGGCGGAGAGGTTACCCCTTGACATTTGATAAAAGCATACTAAATTTTATTCATATAAAACCTATAAAGGAGGTGATAGCCATGAGGAGAGGACTTTTAGTGTGGCGTCCTTTTGAGGAGCTTGAAAGGATAAGGAGAGAGTTTGACAGGCTCATGGAGGAGTTTATTGCCAAGGAAGAGCCTGCGGAAAGGTTTTTTGCCCCTGCGTTGGATGTGTATGAAACGGACGGTGAGGTGGTGGTGAAGGCAGAACTGCCCGGTGTGAAAAAGGAAGATGTGGAAGTGCTGGTAAGGGACAACAGCCTCATCATAAGAGGAGAGAAGAAGGAGGAAAAGGAAGAGAAGACGGAAACCTACCATAGGGTAGAAAGGGTCTATGGAAAGTTTGAGAGGGTGGTGGCACTGCCGGTAGATGTAAAGCTTGAGGGTGTTAAGGCGGAGTTCAAGGATGGAGTTTTGGAAATAAGGCTTCCTAAAGAGAAGACCTCCAAAGAGGCTAAGATAGAGATAAAATAGTTCTAAAAATACAAACCTATTTGAAAAGTTTCCGAAGAGTGATATAATTTTACTTATGCAAAGCTTTCAGAGCTTGCTGGGTGTCCGTTGTGGGACCAATGGAAGGAACCCTGAAGACGGGAAGGATTGGGCAATCCTTGCCACTGCCCAGCAGGTTCTGAAGGTAGCCCTCCTCTTCCCTATCCTTGGAAAGGTCTTGCCAAGGGACCTTTCTCCTCTGAAGTCCATATTGGTGGAAGGGGCGTGGGATAGGGCGAGGAAAGGGTTAGCTCCTTTAGAGGCTGGAGGGGCGTCCCGATGAGGGATTTTTTAGAACAGCCTCAAGATAGAGATCAGCTAAACTACCCTCCCCGCGTCTGCGGGGGCTTATAATTTTCCTTCATGCTAATAATTGCGGGTCCCTGTGTTATAGAAAACGAGGATGTAGTTTTTAGGGTGGCGGAGGAACTCAGCAGGCTCTCTTTGGAGTTTCCTGAGTTTGACTTTTACTTCAAATCCTCCTTTGATAAAGCCAACAGGTCTTCGGTAAGGTCCTTCAGAGGTCCCGGTTTGGAGGAGGGGCTTAAGGTCCTTGAGAAGGTAAAAAAAGAGTTTGGGTTAAAGACTACCACAGATGTGCACGAAACTTGGCAGGTGGAACCTACTGCCCAAGTGGTGGATATGTTGCAGGTTCCTGCCTTTTTGAGTAGGCAGACGGATTTGGTTTTGGCTTGTGCTAAGAGTGGAAAGCCTGTGAATGTGAAAAAGGGACAGTTTATGGCACCTTGGGATGCAAAGAATGTAGTGGAAAAGTTAAAGGCGGGCGGTGCGGTGGATTATTACATCACTGAGCGTGGCGTATCCTTTGGATACAACAACTTGGTGGTGGATTTCAGAAGTTTGGTGATCATGTCCCAATTCACCAAGGTGATCTTTGATGCCACCCACAGCGTGCAACTGCCGGGTGGTGCTGGCGATAGGTCTGCGGGTCAGAGGGAGTTTGTCTTACCTCTGATAAGGGCAGCGGTGGCGGTGGGATGTGATGGTATCTTTATGGAGGTGCATCCAGACCCAGACCGAGCCCTTTCGGACGGACCAAACATGCTTCCCTTAAAGGACCTGAGAAAAGCCCTTGAAACCATAAGGGTTATAAAGGACGCGGTATCTACCTTATCCTCTGAACCTCCTCTTTTACCTCCAAAGGATACTGCCCACTAAAACAGGCGGTGCAAAAGTCCTCGGGGTCCTCCACACAGCTTTTTAGTCCCTCCAAAGATAGATACTTAAGGGAGTCTGCACCTATAAACTCTGCGATCTCTTGGACGCTGAACTTTGTAGCTATGAGTTCTTCCTTTGTGGGTGTGTCTATGCCGTAATAACAGGGACCGATAACCGGAGGAGATGCTATACGCATATGCACCTCCTTTGCCCCTGCCTTTCTTAGCATGCTCACGATCTTTTTGGAGGTGGTTCCCCTGACGAGGGAGTCATCTATTACCACCACCTTTTTTCCTTTTAGGACTGCCGAGTTTGGGTTTAACTTCATGAGCACTTTTATATCCCTTAGCTCTTGGGTGGGTTCAATAAAGCTCCTTCCTACGTAGTGGTTTCTAATTAGCCCAAGCTCCAAGGGAATACCCTTTCTCTGAGAGTAGCCCAGGGCGGGCACTAAGCCCGAGTCCGGCACAGGCACCACCACGTCCGCAATAAGTTCATCCTCCTGTGCCAACACTTCGCCCATTTTCTTTCTTGCGTTATAAACCCACTCGTTGAATATGTAGCTTTCTGGCTTTGAAAAATAAACAAACTCAAAGATGCACATAGCCCTCTTTGAGGAACTAAAGGGAAAGTAGCTCCTTATACCGCTCTTGCTTACCACCACCACCTCTCCTGGCTTTACCTCCCTCCAAAATTCTCCAGAGAGAATATCAAAGGCACAGCTCTCAGAGGCAAAGAGTATGGCATCCTTTAACCTTCCCATAAGCAAAGGTCTAAAGCCGTATGGGTCCCTTATGGCTATGAGTCGGTCCTTTAAAAGGAAAAGCACGCTGTAGGCACCCTGGACCCTTTTTAAAACATAAAAAAAGTATGGTAAAAGCTGTTCATCCTCGGGATGTAGCTTTAAGCCCTCGGGTGCATATGTCCCCTTGCCAAGGAGGGAAAGAAACAGCTCTGTGTCGGAATCATACTCAAAACCGGCTCCCTCTTGCAAAAGCCCTTCCTTTAGCTCTTTGAAATTTATCAGGTTGCCGTTGTGGGCTACTGCCACTTCACCTATGGGTGTTTTTTTTAAAAAAGGTTGGGCGTTGAATGCTCCAGACCTGCCTGCGGTTGCATACCTAACATGGGCTATGGCAAGGTAGCCCTTAGCCTGTTCTAAGTCTTCCTTCTTTATGGCAGATAGCACCAAGCCCGCCTTTTTTACCACCTTCAGGTTTTCAAAGTCAGAAACCGCAATGCCTACGCTTTCTTGTCCCCTGTGTTGGAGGGCGTATATACCAAAAAAGGCGTACTTTTCGGCGTTCTCCACTCCAAAAATTCCAAAAATCCCGCACATAGGGATTAATTTAACCCACCTCCGCAAGAAGTCTCCATCTTCTAAGAAGGTAGAGATGAATTGCAAGAGGATTGACGGATATTCAGTTTCAGGATAGAATAACAACTAAATATGCAAAAGCAAAAAACAATCAAAAAAGCCTATAAATACCGCATTTATCCAAACAAAGAACAAGAGGTATTCTTTGCTAAAACTTTTGGCTGTTGTAGGTTTGTTTGGAATAAGATGTTGGCGGAAAAGCTGTCTGCCTACGAAAAGGGAGAGCCCATACCAAGAATTACGCCCGCCAAGTATAAGGAAGAGTTTCCCTTTCTTAGAGAAGTAGATAGCCTTGCCCTCGCTAATGTGCAGTTGCAACTTGAAAAAGCTTTCAAAAACCACTTGAAAAACCCAAAGCACTTTGGATTGCCTAAGTTCAAAAGAAAAAAGGATAAGCAGTCTTATACTACAAACAATGTGAATGTTTCCATAAAAGTGGATTTTGAAAAAGGGTTGTTGTATCTACCAAAGATAAAGGATGGGATAAAGATTGAACTGCACAGGACTTTTGAGGGACAGATAAAATCTGCCACTGTGAGTAAGACAAAAGACGGTAAGTATTATGTTTCCATCTTAGTAGAAACAGAAGAACCAAGAAACAAGTTTATAGAACCTAAAAGCAAAGCTTGTGGAATAGATTTAGGGCTTGAACACTTTGCCACTATTACCAACGATTTTGGAACTTATAAGGTAGAACATCCTAAACATCTACGGCGTGCAGAGAAAAGACTAAAAAAGCTTCAAAAAGATTTATCAAGGAAGCAAAAAGGGTCAAAGAACTATGAAAAGACAAGGCAAAAACTTGCCAAGCTACACGCTTACATATCCAACGCAAGGAATGACTTTTTGCATAAACTGTCCAAGACCATCATAGACGAAAACCAAGTCGTGGTGGTGGAGGACATAAATGTAAAGGGACTGATGCAGTCAAACCTTGCCAAGTCCATCTCAGACAGTAGCTGGTCAAAGTTTTTGACCTATCTCAGGTATAAGGCAGAGTGGTATGGAAGAACTCTTATTCAAGTCCATAAGTTCTTTCCATCTTCCAAGCTATGCCATTGCTGTGGCTATAAAAAAGAGGACTTGGCTTTGCATGAAAGAATTTGGACTTGTCCTGTATGTGGGACAGCCCACGACAGGGATGTAAATGCGTCTATAAACCTATACCTCGTAGGGTTGGAACGACCCGAAGTTAAGCCTGTGGAGAGGTGAAAGCCTCTGTGAAGCAGGAAGCTCCATCTTATAGAAGGTGGAGCAGTTCACTACCACCTGAACCTTACGACGGGTAAGGTGGTGTCCCTTGACCAAACCGCAAAGGAACCCTCAAAAACCTTTAATTTCTCCTTCGGATAACCCATAAGCCTAAATATGAAATATCCCAAGGATGCCTCCCTACCGGTATTGCAATATAACACAAAGGTTTTTGCGGTTGGGTTTACGACCGCTTTAAGTATAGTATCAATCTCCTCCGCAGTTTTAAATACGAAATGCCCATCTTGGGTTCTTTTGAAGAAGAATTCGTAAGGTAAGGAAAAGGCGGTGGGAATATGGCCGGGCCTTGGATAGAAGGGCTGGGCAAGAACCCCAAAATAATACTCCGAAGGTCTCACATCAAAAACCTGATATTCCGGGTTCCCCAAAATTTTTAAGACAAAGGCTTTATCCACAATAAGCGAAGGGTCGGGATATGCCCTTAGCCTTATTCTGGGGGATAAACCCCTCTTGTTGCTCGTGGGTAGTTTTCTTTTAACCCACCCCTCAAAGCCCCCGTTTAGAACAAAAACCTTGTTGTATCCGAGATACTCGAGGACAAAAAAGAGCCTTGCGACATTTGCGTAAAAAATGGGGAGCTTAGCTGAGGAGTATATCAAAATGGGTTCATCCTGCCTTACACCCAGGGAAGAAATTACCTCTATAAGCTCATCAAGGGGTTTCATTTGGAATGGGATTCCATCTTTAGCTTCAAGGAAGGCATTTACCGGCAAATTCACCGCACCGAGTATATGCTCCTTTTCATATTCCTCCGGCTCCCTCACATCCACTATTACCCTAAACCTAATTTTCTGCGCGCTTTCCGGATCAACGAGTATATTTGCGGGGTAAGATGCCAAAAGGAGAAGCATATTGGGGATTTTAAAGTGGATATTTCACCACCTTAGAATGGTTAAATCAATGGAGCTAAAGGCTCTTGAGAAGGCTTTCCTGATGGGTTTAACTGCGGAGGAGTACGAGGTAATTGAATCTCTTTTGGGTAGAGAACCGAACGATTTGGAGCTGGGGATCTTTTCCCTAAATTGGTCCGAGCACTGCAGTTATAAGTCTTCCAAAAAATTCCTAAAGCTCTTGCCTTCATCATCCGATAGGACGGTTGTAGGTCCTGGGGGAGGGGCGGGGGTTTTGAGGCTTGAGGGGAACAAGGTGGTGGCTTTTAAGATAGAGAGTCATAACCACCCTTCGGCGGTTGAACCTAAGAACGGAGCTGCAACCGGGGTGGGGGGGATAGTTAGGGATGTTCTGAGTATGGGGGTGAGGCCCATAGCACTGCTTGATAGTTTAAGGTTTGGGGATTTCAGGGAATCAAAGAAATCTTTGAACCTTTTGAAGGGGGTGGTTGAGGGGATATCAACTTACGGGAACTCCATAGGGGTACCGGTTGTGGGAGGGGAGGTTTTTACGGACGAAAGTTACGAGGATAACCCTTTGGTGAACGTGATGTGCGTGGGTATTGGAGAGATGGAAAACCTAAAGGAGGGGGTTTTAAGGGGGGTTGGGAATTCGGTTATTCTTGTTGGTGCTCCAACAGGAAGGGATGGGATATTGGGCGCATCCTTCGCATCCCAAACCCTTGAGGGGGATATTTCTGAAAAGAGGCCCGCGGTTCAGATAGGGGATCCCTTTATGGAAAAGCTTTTAATTGAGGCGATCCTTGAGGCGGTAAAAACCCCATACGTTTTGGGTATGCAGGATCTTGGTGCTGGCGGATTATCAACCGCATTACCCGAGATGGCGAATAGGGGAGGGGTTGGGGTGGAACTTTACACGGATAGGGTTCCCTTAAGGGAACCTTTAAGTCCTTTTGAGATTGTCTTATCTGAATCCCAAGAGAGGATGGTCTTGTGCGTGGAAAAGGGTAAAGAGGAAGAGATACTGGGGATATTTAGGAAGTGGGGTTTAAGCGCGGAGGTTATAGGAAGGGTCATAGGAGAGAGGGTTTTCAGGATCATACATGGGGACAAAATCCTGGCGGAGATCCCCTTGGCGTTTATCTTTAAGGCTCAACCTAAACCCGATTGGATAGCAATTCCAAGGAGGGACAATTTTTGGGAGTTTTATGGAATATTTGGGGGGATAAAGGAGAATTTCAAGAGGTTGATGGGGAAGAAGAGGAGGTATTCCCTGGCGCTTTGGGATATATTGGCTTTGGGGTTGAAGTACACGGGAACATCCAGAGGATTAAGCGAGGGGGAAGATGAGATAAAAAGGGAGGCGGTAAAGGTTAAGATAGGGGCAATAAGGGGAAACTTTGATATCTTTAAGGTTAGGGATGTGGCAAAGGCTTTGGAGGACTACAACTTTTTACTTGATAAACTTTCCGAGATTAAAGAGGAAGCGGAGAAGATCCTACCAATAAATCTCGTTAAGGAGCTCGCCTTGAGGGTTTTAAGAAGGCCTTCCGTTGCGTCAAAAAGGTGGATATACAGGCAGTACGACTATATGGTTGGGACGGACACCGTTGTTGCTCCGGGTGAAGCAGATGCGGCGGTTTTGAGAATAAAGGGGGAGGATTACGCCTTGGCTCTTACTGTGGATGGGAACGGGAAGTTTTTGGAGATGGATCCTTATTGGGGAGCCCAGAGGGTAGCCGCGGAAGCTTGCGCAAACATAACTTGCGTTGGGGGAGAGGTGATAGGATTTACCGATGGTGTGAATTTCCCATCACCCGCGGATCCGGTTGAGTATTGGAAACTTCAGGAAGCCATAAGGGGCCTTGCGGACTTTTCTTCATATATGGGAATACCTGTGGTTTCCGGAAATGTAAGCTTGTACAATGAGAGCGAAAGGCAGAAGGTTTTGCCGACCCTGATAATAGGGGCTGTGGGGATAATAAGGAACCTCGAAAGGATACCTAGTATGGGTACAAAGGGTGAGGGTTCTTACGTATATTTGGTTGGACATCCGGCATCAAGGTTTGATCTTGGGGGTAGCGAGTTTCTATTGGAAATAGCGGAGATTTTGGGTGTGGAAAATAAAAGGGAAATATTAAAGTTCGCTAACCTTCCAAACGCTTACTACAAGGACCTTGATTATGTTAAGGGTATTCTGAAAGTTGTTCTTGAAGCTATAAGGATGAACCTTGTGGAAAGTGCCCACGATATTTCCGAAGGGGGATTATTTTCCGCCCTTGCGGAAATGGTGATAAAGGGAAAATCCGGTATAGAGGCGAGTGTGGACGGTTTTGGTGAGTTGTTTTCCGAGCTTGCTCTAAGGTTCGTTTTGATAACCGGAAAGCCCAAAGAACTTGAAGAGATACTTTTGGACAATGGCGTTATGTTTCAATTTATAGGGAAAACAACAAAAGAAAGAATGCTTAAAATAACCTATTATAGGAGAAAGAATTTGACTTTTAAAGTTTCCGAACTTGAAAAGGCGTACTATGAAACTTTTGAGAATATCGGATAGGATAAAATTTGAAACCTGCGCATGCATAGGTTCTTTTGACGGATTCCATTTGGGTCATCGTGCGATAGTTGAGGAGACGAAAAATTGCGCCCTATTGAGGGGTATGAAAACCTTGCTTATCACCTTCAGGAAACATCCAAGGTTGGATGAAAATTTGCTATTCTCGGAGGATGAGAAAATGGAATTTTTGGAAAGTTTGGGGGTAGACTTTGTCCTACTTTTGGAAAGGGAGGATATGGAGATCAGGGCGGAGGAGTTCCTGAGGATCCTTATAGAGAATTTTGGGGTAAAAAGGTTGGTTATGGGCTTCAACCACGGGTTCGGGAAGGACAGGGAAGGGGATCCCCCCTTCATTATAAGCAGAATAGAAGATTTCCCAATAGAGGTTTTGATCTTTCCCCCAATAAAGATAAACGGGATAACCGTAAGCTCATCAAACATTAGGAAGCTCCTCCTTGATGGTAAGGTGGAAGATGTAATACCACTTTTGGGTAGGAGGTACTCCCTTAAGGGTAGAAAGGTGAGGGGTAGGGGTTTTGGGAGGATTTTGGGGTTTCCTACGGTGAATTTGGAAGTTGATAGGGAGAAGCTTATTCCGAAGGATGGGGTTTATGCGGTTTATCTTCCGGAATTGGATAAATTTGGGGTTATGCATATAGGGGAAAGGCCCACATTTTCTTTGGGGAAATCGCTTGAAGTGCATATATTGGACTTCGATGGGGATGTAGGGGAGACTTTAAAGGTGGAATTCATAAGGAGGATAAGGGATGTTAAGAAATTTGAAAGTGAGGATGAACTTAGGGAGGCAATAGCGAAGGATATTAGAGAGGCGTCTAAATTAAGGATGTTAGAACTTCATAAGGGATAGTGCCCCAAATTTTTGCTATTCTATCTGCGGTGTTATTCTCCCCCAAGATCTCAACCCTGTCCCCAAACTTAAAGCTTTCTTCCTTAGAAAATACCATAAATGCATCCATGGTGATCCAGCCTGCCACCTTATAAAACTTCCCGTTGATAAAAACCTCAAGGCCCTCAACCCTCCTCAATCCGTGAGCATAACCCACGGGAACTACCCCCAAAAATCCATCATCACATACGAACTTTCCATCATAGCTAACCCTCTCCCCCTTTTTTACCCTCTTAACTTGTATAATTTTTGAGTACACCCTTTTTACGGGTTTAAGCCCCTCAAGTCCATAACCGTAAAGCAAGATTCCCACCCTTGATAGGTCGTAAATTGGTCCAAAGTTTATGAGCCCTAAGGAATTATTCACGTGCCTCTTTAGAGGTAGATCTCGGGTAAGATCCTCAAATATTTCTATCTGTTTCCTTGAAAACTCGAGGTCGTAAGCTTTGGGGAAGTGGGTGAAGACACCCTCAACCCTAAACCTCTCCCTCGCCTTCTTATAGAAATCCAAAAATTCTTCGGGTTTTATACCCGTCCTATTCATCCCCGTATCTATCTCTATATGCACCTTAGTCCCTTTTGGCAAAACTTCGAGGGCTTCCCAGCCGTAAAGATTGAAAATTAAATTCTTTCTCTCGGAGAGCTCCTTTATGTTTTCGTCAAAGGGGTCGTAATACAAAAGGAGGAATTTTGCTGGAAAATCGGAAACTGCGCTGTAATCCTTCGTTGAAGATATTAGAAACTCCCTTATTCCCATCCCGTACAGTTTCATAGATATTTCCCTTATTCCATGCCCATAAGCATTCGCCTTTACAACCGCCATTATATCCTGCCCCTTTGAAAGTTCAAACACCTTCCCAACGTTGTACTCAAGTCCCTTAAGATCAATCTCCCTTTCAATCAAATTTCAGGGCCTCCACTTGAATGACCTTTAACACCCTCTTATCCCCCACGATCTTTGGAGAATAACCCATATCGCTATATCCCATAGAAAAGATTTCAAGGAGGGGTATATTGACAAAATCCCTTTTCCTGATCTCGGGATGGGGGATGACAAGCTCGGGACTTACCACCGTCAGGTTTTCCCACAGGAGAATATCTATGTCTATTATCCTGTCCTTATAGGGTTTTCCCTTTGAGGTTCTACCGAGCTTTCTTTCAACCTCCTGAAAGAAATTTAAACTCTCAAAGGGGTCCATATCCGTTGATAAAAGAAGGCACATATTTAGGAAGTCCCTACCCTCAAATCCTACCGCTTCCGTCAGATAAACCGAA
>Ga0079992_141062_pt1 | contig 18865 bp, 15 predicted proteins | sample FaiFalFF_MnMetaG_3_FD_69197 | JGI IMG/M metagenome (GOLD analysis project Ga0079992, IMG submission 69197) | Freshwater microbial communities from Yellowstone National Park, Wyoming, USA - Fairy Falls B (FF_Mn_B) MetaG (SPADES assembly) (version 2) | ecosystem: Environmental > Aquatic >... | reverse complement strand
TCATCACAATCCCCTGAAAGAGTTGTAATACCAGTAGGGAATTTAAATTCGGAAAATTTAAAATAACACATTAAACCCACCTCTGAAATACCATATCCATCCCCATCATTGTCCCGATAAACCTTAGGACAACTTAAACAAACTATATTTGAAAATTCAGAATCTCCTCCTTCACCATAAGCTAAAACGCCGTAGCAATGTTCCTTCCCTTCTTTTTCTTCAATCTCAAAAGATGTAACAGAAGAAGGGGCAAGTCCTATTGTAACAAACTTATCTTGAATTTTTTTTAAAATCTTAAAACCAATTCCTTCGCCTTCATTCACATGCCATATCATTTTTATTTTGTTGCCATCAAAGATATGAACTTGTAAATAAGGGGAAGGTGGGGGTGATATTTTTTTACTTTCTTTGGGAATTTTAACACAAGCTTCACCCACCCTTACCTCCTGACCGGCTGATTTTGCCTTCACTTCCCAACAATACCTTTTCCCAGGTTCCACACTACCATCAGGATAGAAAGTAATTGAAGGCGGAAACAAAGCAAGAAGTTCTTTTGAGTTATCTATTACTCTTGAGACCTCGTATGAATCTACTTTCTCTTTTCCTTCCCATTTGACAAAAATAAGTTTTGATGATATAACTTCTAATTCTATTGGGTTCCGAGTTGTTTTATCTTCACATAAAAGTAGGAGGGAGGAAAGAGAAAAAATAAAAAAGATTTTTTTCATTCTTGTTTTTTTCAACATCATAGACAATATAAATCCTGTAATCTAAGATCTGAACTTCTCAATACTTATATTTTAAATCATCATTTAACTTTAATTGTTGGTGAATTAGCTTCTTTACGTTTGTCAATTGGGAAATTAAAGCTCTTATCAGCTTGCAGGTTAGATTTTGCCTGAATATAATTATTTTTTACATTGTTTTGTATTGGTATGTTAAAAACAGACTGTCAAATTTTTTCACCCTTTTCTAAAATCAAAACCCCATCTTTTTCAGCTCCTTTCTCCTTCAGCATAACTTCTACAATCTCGTCATCGCTTAATTTCAGATGTGCAGAAAAAAAGTCAGGATGGATAGGCAATTCCCTCCCTACCCTATTTATCAAAGTAAATAACCTTACCTCCTTTGGTCTCCCAAACTCAAAAATTTCAGATAAAGCCGCCCTTACAGTTCTACCTGTATATATAACATCATCAATAAGGTATATTTTCGCATCATCAACAGGAAAATTCATTTCGGTTCCCTTAACTATTGGATGAGGATTTCGTGTGAGGTCATCTCTCCAAAATGTTATGTCAATTGAACCAAAGAAAAAATTTATATTTTTTTGCTGAGTTTCAGATTTCAATCTCTCATAAATTCTTTTAGCTAAGAAAAATCCGCCTGTTTTTATACCAACAATTGCTATGTTATCTTGAGGTTTGGCATTATCTAAAATTATATCTTTTGCCTCTGAAACAAATTTCTCAATAATTTCTGGTCCGAAAAGAACTCTCATGTTTTCTTTTCCTCTGACTTTTTCAATTCAAGAGCTTTTTTGAATTCGGTGACCATCTCATCATCAATATCTATCAATATAACTTTTTTCAGCTTTTTTGCTTTGAAGTTGAGTATTGTTTCTACCATAACCTCAGCAGCATCTTTTTTGCTTACACCTCCAACACCTGTTCCCATCCCAGGCATAGCTATGACCTCAAACCCCATATTTTCTGCCTCTTCAAGTGCAGCTTGGGTTGCTTTCTTTACATTCTCAACCCCTATCCTCATTGCAGGTCTTTCCATAGTTGGAGCATGAATTATACCTTTGAATTTATCTCTGAGCTTACCGGCAGAAGTCGTTACAGCTTTTCCAACTGGGATCGGTGCTTTCTCAATTGCTTCTTTCTCAACTTCATCTCCGCATGTTCTTTTGAGGAAACCAGCAACACCACCTCCCATATATCCGAGAGAGTTTGCAGCATTTACAACGGCATCTGCCTCACACTCAACTATACTTCCCCTTCTTACTTCTATCTCCACCATATAAAATCACAAGTAGGAAATCTTAAACCGAACAGAAAATAGCCAGAATTTTATTTTTTAATTCATCTTTTTCTTACTTATAATTTTATGGGATTGGCAAGAGAAATAGCTGAAAAAGCAAAAAAGGCTCAGCCGCAAATAGCGAGAGCCAGTTCAGACAAAAAAAATAAAATATTGCAAAAAATAGCAGAATACCTTGAAGAAAATATAGAGAGCATCCTGAGCGCAAATCAAAAAGATTTATCTAATGCTGAAAAAAACGGAGCAAACAAAGCATTACTTGATAGACTTAAACTTGATGAAAAAAGAGTAAAAGCTTTAATAAAATCAGTAGAGGAAATAATAAAGTTGCCAGATCCGGTAGGACAAATTATAGAAATGAAACCAAGACCAAATGGACTTCTGGTGGGAAGAATGAGAATACCGCTCGGAGTAATTGCTACTATATATGAGGCAAGACCCGGAGTCACAGTAGATATAGCATCTTTGTGTATTAAATCTGGGAACGCAGTCATTTTGCGCGGAGGCTCCGAAGCCCTTGAAACAAATTCAGTACTTGTTCAATTAATAAAAAAAGCAATAAAAGACGAAGGAATAGATGACAATATAGTTGGCTTTATAAATGATCCATCAAGAGAACATATTTTTGAACTTCTAAAACTTGAAGAACTTATAGATCTTGTCATACCACGAGGAGGAGAAGGACTTATAAGATTTGTCGCGGAAAATTCAAGAGTACCCGTTCTGAAACACTACAAAGGAGTATGCCACATATTTGTTGATGAATTCGCAGACCTTGAAAAAGCTTACAGAGTTTGCCTTAATGCAAAGGTTCAAAGACCATCAGTATGCAACGCTATGGAAACTTTACTCGTACACGAAAAAATAGCAGAAAAATTTCTGCCAACTATGGGAAAAATTTTCAGAGAACATGGAGTTGAACTGAGAGGATGCGAAAAAACAAGAAAAATAATCCCCTACGCTATACCAGCAACAGAAGAAGATTGGTACGCAGAGTATCTTGACCTTATTTTAGCTGTAAAAGTTGTATCATCAATTGATGAAGCAATAGAACACATAAAAAAATATGGCTCATCCCACACAGAAGCAATAATAACAGAGAACTTAGAGAATGCGATGAAATTCATAAGAGAAGTTGATTCATCATCTGTTATGGTCAATGCTTCAACAAGGTTCGCAGATGGATACGAATATGGACTCGGCGCAGAAGTTGGGATATCAACAACAAAACTCCATGCCTACGGTCCTATGGGACTTGAAGGTCTCACAACACTAAAATGGATAGTCTTCGGAAACGGACACATAAGAGAATGAGAAAACAATAGAGAAAAAAAGGAAAAGGAAAAATAAAAAACAAAAGCATAAAAAAAGAAAGGCAAATAAATAAAAAGAAAAATGACAAACGGAGAAAAAAGATATAAATCTCTGAACGATTTTTTGAAAGAATACTTTGGAGAAAAAGTTTATAGAGTATCAGTAGATGGTGGTTTTACATGTCCTGTAAGAGATGGTACAAAAGGTTGGAGAGGATGTATATTTTGCAACATAAAAAGCTTCACTCCACCATATTCGGAAAGATGGAAAAGTGTAAAAGAACAAATCTTATACGGAATTGAAATCGTAAGAAAAACAAGAAAAGCAAAAAAATACATGGTATATTTCCAGCCTTACACAAATACCTACGGAGAAGTAGAAAAATTAAGAAAACTTTATTATGAAGCTCTGGAAGCTCATCAAGATATAGTTGGTTTATTCATAGGAACAAGACCAGATTGCCTTCCTCAAGATGTCTTAGATTTGCTTGAAGAAATAAATGAAAAAACTTTTCTTGTTGTAGAATTGGGACTTCAAACCGCAAACGACAAAACACTTGAAATAATAAAAAGAGGACACACAGTTGAGGATTTTATAAAAGCAACTCAGGAACTTCACAAAAGAAAAATCAAAGTTCTTGTACATGTTATAATTGGATTACCGGGTGACACAAGAGAAGATTATATCAACACTGCAAAACTTCTTTCTGAACTCGGAGTTTTTGCAGTCAAAATCCACCCGCTTCATGTTGTCAAATTCACCGAACTTGAAATATGGTATAAAGAAGGTAAATACACTCCATTAACTCTTGATGAATATGCAAACTATGCTGTTGAATTTCTTGAGTATTTAGATGATTCAATTTATATTGCAAGGCTCACGGGAGAAGCCCCTGATAAACTTTTGATAGCACCTGAATGGTGTAAAAATAAATTCAAAGTGCTTGAAAAAATAGAGGAAATTCTTGAAGAGAAAAATACATATCAGGGAGCAAAGTGGAAAATAGAACTCAAGAAATCAGAAAGATTTGCTTTTCTTGCAAATTCTTCAAGTACCTCATAAGACACTATATCTTCAAAGAAATCCTCTATTAGGAAAACTTTATAATTTTTAAGTTCAAGCTTACTTTTTATTTCTTGTCTCTGCTTCTGCGATAGCAAAAAAAGTTTTTTATGGAATTCTTCCAAACTTTTCGGAGAGTTTATAGGGACACCATTTTCTGTAAAGTTCAAAAACCTATTTATTATAACAAATTTTATTTCTAACCCCCTTTGTTCTGTTTCCTTCATTATAGATATGAGTTCATCTATTTTATTATCATAAGGTATTGATACACCTACAAAGTATGTTTCTTCACTTTGCAGTATTTTTTCAGCTTCATAAGATATTTGCTGCATTTTGTCAAAGACACTTTTTAGATTTCCAAGAAACTTTGCGAACTCAACAATAAAATCTAAACCTAAAATCTTTCCAGCTAAAGATAATGGACCTGCTAATCTTTTCCCGCCAAAAGCCGCTATATCTAAAAAATATTTTATAGCATCTGTTTCAAACAAATTCAAAATTTTCCTTGGGGCATCCAAAAAAGAAATGAATTTTGAAGAAGGAGGAGTATCAACAACCATAAAATCAAAATCCTTCTCATATAGTTCCTGAATTTTCAAAAACGCAGAATACTCCTCAGAGGGGAGCATTCCAGCTGCTATATCAAAAAGCCTTGAATTTTTCAAATCTGAAATTCCGTATTTCTCTATGAACCTCAAAAACTCATCTTTTTTGTTAACCTGCGTTACCCAGAGGTTTTTATTTATCTGCCTTATTTCATCTATTTTTATAGATAGAGCAGATTTCAGTCTTTGAGCAGGGTCAATAGTTATAAGTATTGTTTTATATTTTTTACTTATCTCAATTGCAGCAGCTGCTGAAATCGTTGTCTTTCCAACACCACCCGGTCCCAAGAAAATCAAAATCTTCATTTGTTTGAATTTACTCTTTAAAACACTAAATTTTGATTTGAGCAAAAAAGCTTTATTGGTAATATATATCAAAAACCTTTGATAAAGTAGGCACCATTTATTCCTGCGAGTTAATCAATGACTATTTTCTTTTTGCAATTGCAGAAAATGGAAATCTAAGTGAGATGAAAATGATAAAGATTAATAGAAATCCAAAGGATGCCCCACCTGTAGAAGAACAACCAAGAACTCCTGGCTTTTCTGAGACAAAGAACCTGTGAGAATATGTTGAAATATTTCCGACATCGTCTTTTGCTCTTATGTGAAGAATGTGCTCACCTTTTGCAAGAGAGTTTATCTCTATTGAGGTAAGTTCAGATGCTGGTACCCACTCACTCCACTCACCATTATCTAATTTCCAAGAGACCAAAGTTTCTGATTTTTGAGCCTGCGCATCTTGAACATCTACGAATGCTTTGAACTTTGAACCTCTTACCATCTCTGGCGCAGTAAGTCTTATATCTGGTCCGAGAGAGTCTATTCTGAATACAAACCTTGCAGGAGTTGGGTCTATCAGTTTGTTTTCATCTTGCGCTCTTACTTCAAATACATGCCAGCCTTCAAGCAGGTGATGAAGCACAACTGAGTTTTCTCTCTGCCAGAGGTTCCATGTCCCGCCATCAAGCCTCCAAGAATACCTGAACCTTGAGCTATCTGGCGACCAAGCTGCAAACTCAATCTTTGTGTAAAGAGCATGCGGGTCCGATGTATAAGTTATGAATGTTTCAGGAGGAGTAAGACTGCGGGAAACTCTCACTCCGTTTTCACTACCATTCTTGAAACCATTACCACCTTGAAGATTTACCACCTTAGGAGCCGGAACACTCATTCCCCTGAATATACATTGTAGTATAAGCTCACAAGATACACATTCAAAACCCTCCATAAAATCTATCACCCCATCGCAATCATTATCTATACCATCACATATATCAGCCATATCCGGATTTATTGATGGATCAGTATCATTACAATCATTTCCACCACAGACCCAATTTCTGAATCCGTCACCATCTCCATCAGGACATGAGCATACACAGGAATTAGTTCCACAATTTCCTTCGTCCACAAGCCCGTCACAATCATTATCTTTTCCATCACAATCATCAAAAGCTCCGGGATGTATATCTTTGTTATTATCATCGCAATCGTCTCCTCCACAACTAACACTTTCATATCCATCATTGTCAACATCACATTGTAAAAATGTGGACAAGCCAGCTGCCATCAATTGCGAAACAAGACGTGGGGCTCTTCCTTTCCAGTGAATAAAGATTTCAAAATAGTCTCCAACATTATCTTTCGGATAACCAGCAAAAGGTTGATCCCAAGCCAAAGATGATCCAAATTCTGGACCAATCCACGGGAAATTAAACTCAATTGGAAGCTTAATCGTTCTGAGAGCGATACCAATTCTACTTTCTAACTTCTTTTTAGTTTTTTCATCAAGAGGAGCTAATATATCGATACCCTGTAAAAGAGCTACCGGATCAAAGGCAAGCCTTAATCTCGCACCCGCTACTCCGTTCAAAATAACAGGTAAAATATTTGCAAGTATTTCAGCCCAATCTGAACCTGAAAGCCCAAGAGCATTAGTGTTATATGCTATAAAGTACCTTACATCTGGATCCACATACAAAGTTAAGTCTATAACTCTTGCGAATGTTCCGCCTTCTGGGAAGTAGTTTCCTCCTTGTGTGGGATCAACCGGGTTCCCGTAATAATCTTTATAATAAGATGTCAGCGGTTTTGAAAAGTCAATAGTATCAGGCCCTGGGAACTCAACTGTTCTTTCGCAGTTAGGAGATACACACGGGACTATATCTAAATCAAGTGAAAGTTTAGCTCCTACCGTCAGACCAAATACCTCATCCAGCCCTGACTTTTAACAGGGTCTGTTAGTGCCCCAGTTGTGACGACATTAAACGAAATATCAACATAAGGTATATCTATCATAAGGTCTGCTGTATCAAACCATGTTGTGGGCTGAACAAACATCGTAAATGATGAACCATAAGTTGCATTTTGGACAAATTCTTGCCAGAAATTAGCTCTTGTTGAACTTTGTGTATAAACAGAAAGTACGGGTCTGAAAGTTGGACCTCCGGTTTTTGCATAAGCAACAACAGATAAAGGTTTGTTATAATCAGCTGCTCCACCCGAGTTTCCTGATGGGTTCCCTGGGTCTTTATAATTTGGTATAATTTCAATCGCCATCTCTTTACCCGGGTATTTATCTTTGAGCTGTGGTACAAAGAATGCAAATGAATCTGTTTTCAAAAATCCACCAACAAGACCTCCTAATTGAGGTGTATATTTATCTATCCATATACAAGCAAGACCATCTCCTATTGCTTCGTAAAGAACCCTTGATATCAAATTGTGATGAATTCCTATTCCTATATAGTATTTGTCAAGAGAAGGGTATCCATATCTACCTTCTCCCAAAGTTGATGGAGCAGGTGCTTGAGGTAAAGTTTCTTTCTTGAAAACATATTCGGTTGAACCGCCATTCACAATAGTGCAAGTATCAACACTCTTATAAGAAAGCGGACAAACGCCAGATTGAGGTTGGCATTCAGGTATTGGTATTATTTGGCTTATAGCAGGAGCAACAAAAGAGGCAAACTGAACACAAGTCGGCATAGTAAACACGGTGTAATCATATCCACACGCAGACGCTATCTTATTATCTTTGACATGAGCTATTAACGACCCCCACCAATTTTCCACATCGCCTTTCGTTGAACCAGGAGGGAAGTCCACAATCCCCGAACACCAAGGGATATATCTTATATCAACTCCGACATTTGCGGCTATAATAATTCCAGCGGAATCTGCCCAAAAATCGTTTGTAAAACCAAAATCAATCAAAATCCGGTTGGGTTTGTGCTCATAATATGTAGTTGGTCCAACATACACCATTTCCTCTAATGGATGACCAACCTCTAAACTTTCTATAATACCCTTAAAGCTAAAAGCTTGCCCAGGAGAGAGAAAATATCCAATACAAGTTGAATACTGTTCTGAACCTGGGACGCAAGCTGTGTGGAATGTATCGAGAGCAATCATACTTACAACTGCATCAAACCACTGCAAAGTTTTTGCAAACTTCTGCGAAACTCTGTACTCTGGACAATACTGAACAGAACCCACCTTGTTCCATGAAGTTGACCAGCAAGCAGGAGTAGTTACTGATGCGCTCATAGGTTCAAAATCGTATGCAACCCCCGCCAAAACATCAATTGATTTCAAGTTTATTCCAAGCGCTCTTACTGTATGCTCCCAATCTTGGAAAATTGTCCAATCCGTAAAAAGACCTTTCAACTGAATCCCCGCTCTGAAAGCAAAAATTGGTATTCTTATGTAAGCCCTTCCGTTTATGTAGTTTGATATAACTCGTGCTGGGTCATATTTATATCCCTCAACTTTCTCGTCATATTGTGGGTCGCATATGTGTTTACTGTTAACTGCGCGTCTGTTGACAAAACAAAATTCATCAGGACTGTTGAATTTGGTCACACTTGTGTTGAATTCACACGAACCCGAAACCCAATTACAATCTACATACTTTGACTTATCAGGTACATATGGTGATGCAAATGTTAATGCAATCTCAAAATTCTCTAATTCTATTTTAATATCTAAACTATCGTCCGAGGTATGTTCCGTCATATCTCCTTCACACTGCCAAGTTGCAGGATGGTCCTCTCCTACATTTGGTTTAAGAATAACTTTAACTTTGTTTCTGTTCCAATCTACTATTAATCTGTTCCCTGCTATTCTATCTAAAAAGTAATCGTCAATCCATCCTTGGGATGTAGGACATTTTTCTGGTTTATCCTTTGCGCATTTCCCAAACGGACTCCACGCAAAACCTCCCGACATATATTTTATAGGTTCTGAAAGGGAAGGTCCGATATGTTTATTTCTTTCCTGACCATAAATTACAGCATTTACACACAATGGAGCGCCTTCATCGTTAAGAAGTGGAATCGGCAAACACATAGAAAAAATCCCTTTTCCATCGTCTTTACAAGTTTTAGTTGTATCATCCCAAGTTCCTGTTGGGTTATATCCACCGATATACTCAAAGAAAATATCATTTCCAAAACAGTGAGTTGTCCCCTCACCATAATTGAAACCCGGAGAAGATGGGAATATTCCACAAGCTTGTGTTGCTAACTGCTGATAATAAAGGTACCAACGATAATTCTGAGGTTTTTGTCCAAATACCTCAGTAAGATAATGCTGAAAATCCTCCCAATTATCCCATGTATCCGCAATAACTTTTGTATTCGGACATCTATCTAAAAAACTCATAACACCAAAGTTTATCAAGTTAGCGAAAGATGGATCACTTCTGAGCCCATCTGAAATAAAGTTTGCTATTTCTTCAAGTCCAGATTTTGTTATTCTTATTACCAGGTTGTGTTTTTCGAGTGATGTACGTGTTATAAAACCGGGAGCGACCTCTGGTAGTCCTCCCCATCTTATTGGGTCTTTTGGACCTGCTGCGTATGGGTTAAGGTCATCTATAACTCTTGTTGCTTTTGCATTATATACATTAGTAGCTTTTTCCTGAAACCTTTTTGTATTTTCTGCATCTACTGAACTTATTAAAAACAACAAAAATGAAAATGAAAGAGAAAACAAAGATACGCCGGAGAATAAACCCTTGAATAATACCATCCAAACTCCCCGTTTTTCCGTCTTGATTACCATGGATTTACCTCCTTTTATTCTTCTTATAATATAATCTCTTTTTTTATTTTATACTTATATTTTATACAAAAAATATAATCATTTTGAAATAAAAAGTCAAGATTTTGAACAATTTTTGGAGCCCCCATCAGATAAAAGGAAGAAGGAGGTCAGAATTGAATTTTTTTTGATTTTAAGCCAAAAATTGAAAATTTTTCCAATTTTTGAACTTCATTTGAGCTGGTGAAGCTTTGCAAATAGTTTTTCAAATTCTTCATCGCTGAACTTCCCATCCACTATACACACAACATCATCTCGCTTTATATCTTTCCCAATTTCAACTCCTCCCACTACCGGAATAGCCAAAATCCCCAATTTTCTCAAAATTTCAGCTCTTTTTTTGGCTCTTTCAACATCATCCTGAGATATTGTGAATGAAACCTCAACAACTAAAACTACAAACTCTCCCTCTCTTTCTCCGCCCCACAACAAATCAGCTGATAAAACTTCATCTCTTTCTTCTTTTGATATCTGACCTTTCTTACAAGCCTCCCACAAAATCTCGGCTGCTTTTTCTTCAAAAGGTCTTCCCTTCAAAATCACTCTACCAAAAATAGCATGAGCTCTATCTCTATACCACCTCTCTCTATCTGAACCTTTCAAATAAGCCACATCTTTTTCTAATCTATCCACCTTTTTTTCTAATCTATCAACTCTATTTTCTATCCTATCAACTCTATCTATTAATTTGTTAACATCATCTCTTAATTTGTTAACATCATCTCTTAACTTGCTAAAATCTTCTTCTAATCTATCCACTTTCTTTTCCAGTCTATCAAATTTTGGAGGTAAATTTAAAAGATCTTCTGATAAAAGTAGAGCCCTTGCTTCAGCAGCAAATTCTGGGTCTTCCTTCAAAGCCATTAAAAATTTCTTTTTCCAATCCCTCATCAGAAAATACTTTAAATCAGATAAATTCTATGTTGGATTTTATAAAAAGTTATGCCCTGTCGCAATCATTTTTTATTTTTAGAAAATTTATTTGTTTTTTTGTCTTTCTCTTCTTTTCTTGCTATAATTATAGCATTATAATAAAGAGGAAGGAAACCATCAGAGTGAGCCAGGGACCCAATATCAGGGATACCGGTGGAAGGAACCTGTGAGGGGGGAGAAAAGCTCCCAAAAACCCTGGCAAGTTCTGGTGGTAGCCTTCTACATGTCCCTCCTTGAGAGGTCTTTTATAAGGAACTTTTTTCTCTTGTGCCTTAAAGGTGCAAGGGAAGTGGGAGGGGAATGTAGAAAAGGTTAGGTCCTGATGGCTTTGCAGGGCCGCCCTGAAAAGGGGGATTTTTCTCTTTGCGACAAAGCTATACTATTATACAAACCCTATTTCAGGAAACATTTACTCCATAAAGAATTTATTCCCATAAAGAGGCGAGTTCTTTAAAATATGTTTTGAGCAAGTGGGTAGGGATATATGGGAAAAGATAGATAAGTGAGACAGTATGTGATGAAGATGAAAATAGTAGAGAATTTAATGGAGAGGAGCGAAGAAGCGAATATCATTGTGACAAAGCAATTTTTTCCCGATAAAATTCTTAAATTCAACTACGCCATCTCCATTTCTGGTATTTGGGTTTTATCAAAAAAACAAAACTCTAAAAAAATTTTTTAAAATAAAAATTGTCTAACTTATGGTAGGTAGATTATTTTTTATATTAAATTATTTATTATGAAAAGATTGAAATTATGAGGACGGAAAGAGAAATAAAAAAAGCTTATCCATCGGAAAGATACGATGTGGTTGTAATAGGAGGTGGTCCGAATGGACTCGGAATAGCCGCACTTTTGGGAAAAGCTGGTCTCAAAGTATGTGTCTTGGAGGAAAGACTCCAATGCGGAGGCGGAGCAGAAAATGTAGAACCCATCCCAGGTTTCAGAATAGATCCGCACGCGACCTACTTTTACGCAGGAGCCTCACCGACAATAGAAATTCTTGAACTCTGGAAATTTGGTTTCAGACTAAAATATTTCAAAACCCTTGCAGGAACAGTAACATCAGACGGGAAAGCTATAATATCAGGTAGGTTCAACATAAAAAATACGATAGAATCTATTGCAAAATACTCAAAAAAAGATGCGGAATTCACCAAAATCATGTATGAAACTTTTGAACCATACACAAAAGATTTCCTGCGTTCAATATTTTGGACACCACCTTATACCCCCGAAATGTGGTCAGACCCTTATGACCTTCCATGGTTTAAGTTCATGAAGGAAAAAGCTCCAGGGCTTTTAGCTCTTTTCCCACCAGAAGTTGTTATGGAACTTTCAACTTACGAGCTTCTTGACACACAATACGAGTTTGAACCTCTGAAAGTTGTCGCAGGTCAGGGAGCATGGTACAACGGACCTTTTCCTGCATGGCGAGGTATGGGAATCTTCGGGATAGCAACTGGACTCCTTATGGCTTACTCCTCATCTTCTCCACAAGGTGGTATGCATTCTTACATGCATGCACTCATAAGATGTTGCTTACATTATGGGGTAAAAATATACACTAATGCAAAAGTAGGAGAAATATTGGTTGAAAATGGCGAAGCAAAAGGAGTTGTTCTGGCGGATGAATCTTTTTATCCTGGCAAAGTTATACGCGCCGAAAGGCTTGTGATATCTGCAATGGATGTCAAGCAAACTTTCCTCAAACTTCTCAAAGGAAAATATATACCAAAACCTCTGCTTGAAAAGATAAAAGATATAAATTTACATGGTGGAAGCTTATTCGTTCTTCACCTCATAGTCAAAGATCTTCCAAAATATAAAGGGGACGCAGAAGAGCTGTTTTTCAAAGATGGAAATTATCCAACGGTTGTTTGCTTGCCGGGAGACTCACGCAGCTTTATTCTGAACCAAGCTCAAGATATATTCTCTTTCAGAACTCATCCACAAAGAGAGGAAAGCCTGCACATTATGGTTTGTTGCCACGATATTTATGATGAAACAAGATGTCCCCCAGGATATCATGTTCTATCTCCAATATACATTCAGGTTCCTCCTCCTGAGTATCACAGAGATGGTCCTGATGCAGTAAATAAAGCAAAATGGGAGATAGCAGAAAGAATGATTGAGCTTTTGAGAAAATTTGCTCCGAACATGACTGAAAAAAATATAGTTGCAAAGTTCATAAATACTCCACAAGATAGTGAATTCAGAAATACAGGATTCATAGGTGGAAATTGGTATGCGATAAGGGAATGCGAGGATCAGTGGTGGAGTTTCAGACCTATTCCTGAACTTGCAAGATACAGAACTCCAATTCACAAACTTTATCTTTGCCATCAAACATCATATCCGGGCGGGCTTTGTCTTCTCGCAGTTCCCTACAATCTTATGCACATACTCATAGACGATGGTGCAATAGAAAAACCCGATTGGTTCATACCATCACCCTACCACATACCCGATGGAGAAAAAAGATTTTATTAAAAACAAAAAGAAAGGAGGTGGAAAAAGAAAATGGAGGAGAAAAAATTATATAGGTTTCCCTCGCAAGAGTGGGTAGATGAACTTGTAAAAATAGCCACATCAATTCCAGAGCTCGTAGAAATAGGAAAAAGCTGGACATATGGTGGAATCATAACTGTGATGGAACCAGATGAAAACCTCAACGAAACATGGAAAGCTTTCTTTTCAATAGATAGAGGAGTTGTAAAAGAGGCAAAAATCATAGAAGATGAAAAACAATATAATCCTGCATTCACAATAAGAGCAAAATACTCTGTATGGAAAGGAATAGTAAAAGGAGAGTTGGACCCAATTCAGGCATTCCTCCAAGGAATAATAAAAGTTGATGGAAACATAGGAATACTTATGCAGTATATGGCTTTTATAAGAAAATTCATAGATGTTCTACAAAAAGTTCCATCATACTTTCCAGATGAAAAAGGAGGATAAAAAAGAAAAAGATGAGTAGGGTTTGGATAGGTTATAGACCATCTGAAAAAGATGATGTTCTGAAAGATTTTCCAGAAGAATATGAGGCAGATTGTGTAGTAGTAGGTGGAGGTCCTAATGGACTCATTACCTCTGCTTATCTTGCAAGAGCAGGTTTGAAAGTTGTCGTTTGCGAAAGAAGGTATGAAATAGGAGGGGGACTTGCCACAGAAGAAATTCTGTTTCCGGGAAACTCATCAAATACTCACGCCATATATCACATGATGGTAGATTATATACCTCCATTGAGAGATTTTGATTTAGAGGAGCATGGATTATACTGGGTAAAGCCATTTGTTCAATCAGCAATCATTTTTGGAGATAAAAGTTCTCTTTTATTTGGAAAAATGCTTCAAGATTCCAAAGATTCAGTTGGAAAATTATCCATAGACGAAGCCGAAAGGTTTGAAAAGGCTGTGAGGAAATTTATAAGGTTTGTTGATGAGATTCTCGCTCCCGCAACCTACTATCCTCCTCTACCCCCCGTTGAGTTTTATGAGAAAATTTCAAGAACAGAAATAGGGAGAGAGTTTTTAGAGATAGCAGAAAAATCTCCCGTTGAGATAATAGATGAGAACTTCAAGAGTGAAAAGCTCAAAGCTTTTTTACTTTATCTTGTTGGAATGTGGGGGGTTGATCCGGAGGAATCTGGAATGGGGTTTATGGTTCCTTTACTTATATGGCGATGCGGTATGCAAAAATACTACTGCTATGGCGGTTCTCATAGATTTGCAAGTGCTTTGGGAAGAGAGATAGTAAAAAATGGCGGGTTAATTCTTGATAATGCAGAGGTTGAGGAAATAATTATTGAAGGTAAAGAAGCAAAAGGAGTAAAACTCAAAGATGGAAGAAAAATTTTCTCAAAAATAGTTGTATCATCGCTACCACCGCCTCTGACTTTCTTCAAACTTATAAAAGAAGAAAATATTCCAAAAGATATAAGAGAAGAAATTGCACCTTTGAAAGAGTGGAAATGGGATAAATGGTCATTTTTTACACTTCATTTTACATCATCAAAACTTCCCGGATTCAAAACAGATGATAGATGGGTTGACAAATCTTTTATGACAATTTTAGGATTTGATGGATTTGATGATGTTCTTGACTTCTTCCGCGGTTTGAGGGAAAACAAAATAACGAAAATTGCTGGACACGCGACATGCCAGAGCTTATTTGACGATACACTTTCAAGAAACGGAAAATTCATCTCATTTTTCCAAATGTGTGCTCCATACGACTTTGACTGGGAAAGAAATAAATCTGAAATAGAAAATCAAGTTTTGAAACTCCTCAAAGATTTCCAAGATACAACACCGGAAGATTTTGTAAGTGAAACTCCCCGTGATATTGAAATGCGAATCGCTTCTATGGTAAAGGGTTCAATAAAGCATGGCGACTACACTCCAACACAGATGGGATATTTCAGACCATCAGAGTCATGTTCAAGTTCAAGGACTCCAATCAAAAATCTTTATCTTTGTGGAGCAAGTACGTATCCCGGAGGGCTCATAATAGGGGGTCCAGGTTATATAGCGGCAAATGTAATCGCAGAAGATATTGGATTGAAAAAATGGTGGAAAGAACCTGATTTTCTTGCGAAACACAAAAAAACATACCTTGAAAAATGAAAGGAGGTGAAATGAAATGCCTGACTTTGATGTAATAGTTATAGGTGGAGGAATAAATGGGCTTACAGCGGCTGCTTATTTGGGGAAAGCAGGGGCAAAAGTTCTTGTCGTTGAAGCGAGAGGAGAATGCGGAGCTCATTGCAACACAGAAGAACTCCAAGCGGGGTTTTTACATAACTTACATGCAACATGGATGATTACCGCTTTATCTCCGGCGATGGAAGACCTTGAACTTGAAAAATTCGGACTTGAAATAGTTATGACTGACTACGCTTATGGTAAGGTGTTCAGAGATGGTAAATGTTGCCTTATGGGAGTAAATCCGCAAGACACAATAAACAACTGGATGAAGCTCTCACCAAAAGATGCTGAATTTATAATAAAGGCGGTTGAGGTTTTGATAGAAAGATTCAACGATGTTATAGAATGGGTTCATACTTTCTTATTTACTCCCCCGTCTTTTGAAAAAGTAAGAGAGAACCTTGAATTTCTTAGAGAAATAAATCAGAGACTTGGTTTGAAAATTTCTCCGGATGAACTCGTAAATATGAACGGGTTTCAAGCTCTTGATATATTTTTTGAGTCAGATTATATAAAAACTACAATTGCGTCTCTGTCGTGGATTGGAGCTTTTCCTCCCATACACAGAAGAATTGGCTCATCAGGTTGCATTGGAGTAGCTGCTCTGACTGGTCCGATTTTTCCTGTGCATCAGCTGAAAGGTGGCTCGCATTCTTTAACTCACGCACTTATAAGGTGTTGTAAAGCTTATGGAGTAAAAATAATTCAGAATTGCCCTGTTTCAAAAATACTTGTATCAAAAGATGGAGCTTATGGAGTAAAATTGAGTGAAGATGCCCTATTCCCAGGAGAAGAGATAACAGCAAAAAAGATAATAAGTGATTTATCGCTTGTTCCAACTTTTGAACTTATAGATGAAGATGTAATTCCATCAGAGATGAGGACGAGAATAAAAAATTTCTGCTATGATGAGCAAGTGATATTTGGAGTTCATTACGCTTTGAAAGATGCACCTGTATGGTCATCAGCAGAATTTGATCCTGGGATTCAAAGATGTTTTATGGGGTATATCGGTGGTGAGACGCAAGAAGAGATGAAAAATTTTGCAGTTGAACTCATTTCAGGAGTGATACCTGAAAATCTTATGGCTAACTGGTTTGTTCCAACTTTGGCAGATCCATCACAAGCACCGGATGGATGCCATACAGCGTTTCTTTGGCTTGATGTTCCACCAATACCCGTAAGATGGGTCAAAAGAAGACTTGAATATGATTTTTCTGTGTGGGATAAGATAAAGTGGGAACTTGCAGAAAAGCTTACAGATTTATTTGAAATGTACGCTCCCGGCTTCAAGAAAAATATAATTGAAGTTTTCCCATATTCACCATTAGATGTGTGGAGGAATAACAGAAGCGCAATAAGAGGGAACTGGTGTGGAGGTTCGGTAATTCCTGAACAATTTTTCAAAAATAGACCTTTACCTCAGGTTATAATAAAAGGAGCAACGAGGACATTTATAAAAAATCTTTACCTTTCAAATTCTGTTCATCCTTTTGGAGCGACTTGGTTAGCGTCAGGTTATCTTGCCGCTTGCGAAGTAGCAGAAGATTTAGGAATAAGAGAAAAAGATTGGTGGAAAGGAAAAGCAGTAATGTGGTATATCAAAAATCTTGGAAGAATAAAAAGGAATCTCGGGGTTCCACAAAGGTGGAAAAGCTAATTTACCTAACAAAAATCTGAAAATTCTCCTGATAAATCAAATTTTTACTTTCAAAAAAGAAAAATCTTCTAATAAATGAAAAGAGAAGAGATATTTTTGCTTCCGAACATAATAACTTTTTTGAGGCTTGTTTTAACATTTCCGCTCATTTATTTTGTTTCGGAGGAGAAATGGAAATTATCTGCTGTAATTGGAAGTGTGGCAATAATTTCTGATTTTGCTGACGGCACGGTTGCAAGAAAACTGAAAATGACATCAGATTTTGGTAGGAAATTTGATCCGACTGTTGACAAAATAGTTCTTATATCTTTATTTTTTGTTCTTCTTGTAAAGGATATGATTCCTGAATGGTTCGGAATTATTGTTCTTGGGAAAGACATAATTATTCCGCTGGTTATTTTAGTTGGAAAATTGAAAGGAGCAGAACTTAATTTTTCTCCGACAAAGTTTGGTAAAGCTGCCGTTGTTCTTCAATTCACATTTATTATTCTTTTCATAGCAGAAAAAGCTTTTGGGATAAGGACATTTCACGAATTTCTCACAATACCTGTATCATTATTTTGTTTTCTTTCGGTTATGAGTTATGTAGTTTTGATCTCTAAAATCTCACGGAAACCTAGAAACTTTTAAGAAAACAAGAAAATTTTTTAGTTTGAGTTTAACTTATTAATAATGAGTAAGCTGAAAATCTTATCTTCATCTTTTCTTCTTTTGTCTTTCATGATCCATAACCTTTATAATATAGAATCTCCTATATGCCATATAAAAAAGTTATCAGAAGGCAAAAACTTTGTAAGTTATAAAAATGGAAATGAGTATAAGCTCTCTCACAAGTGTTGCAAAGATAAAAATGAAAAAAATAATAATAAGAAACAAAACTTACTTTTTTTTGATTATTTTTTTTCTCATTCTTCGGCGCATTCTGATTGTTGTTCTTACAACAAAACCTGTTGCCTTAACTTCTCTTCACCTTGTACTTTACATCAAAAAGAATTTTTTCAAGATTTGCATTCTGAAAGTTTAGGTTTGGTTTCAGAAATAAGCAGAGAAATTTTATCTATAAAAGATAAGTTTCAACCCCCTCGTCAATTGTAAATTGTCTTCTGTCTCTTTTACACTTGTAGAAAGTAGATATATCAACACAAAAGAGTAAATCACAAAGTAAGCAAATATAAAAAGGAAAGGAGGTGAAAAAATATGGATTTATTTTTAGTGCCTATTTTTTTGGTTCAAATTGGTTTGGGGGAACTTTTAGATAAAGCAATGAAAAATAATCCAGAAATCTTATCTGCGCAAAAGATTTACGGTTCAACTTTGTATCAAAAGGAGTATTTGAGGTGGTGGTTGCCGAACCCAGAAATTGGTCTTGGTGCTTCATTTTTGACACCACGATTTGAGTTCTCTATATCTCAAAAAATTCCTTT
>Ga0079992_145997_pt1 | contig 18921 bp, 10 predicted proteins | sample FaiFalFF_MnMetaG_3_FD_69197 | JGI IMG/M metagenome (GOLD analysis project Ga0079992, IMG submission 69197) | Freshwater microbial communities from Yellowstone National Park, Wyoming, USA - Fairy Falls B (FF_Mn_B) MetaG (SPADES assembly) (version 2) | ecosystem: Environmental > Aquatic >... | reverse complement strand
AAGGGTAAAATGGATATGCACGCACTCTCAGCACTAAGCATAAGCAAGGTTGAGATAGAGCAGGGCGGGGTTAGACCGGTAAGGATAAAAATTACAATGAACAGCCACGCAGGCTACTTCCAATTAGAACAAGTACTATTACCTAAGATAAGGAGGTCGTTGATAGGAGAGTACATAGAAATACTACCAATACTCACTCTTGAAGGTGGTAAGGTTAAACCGTTACCCCCCATAAACCCCTAACTCCTATTCTTTCAATTCCATTGAATGGATTCCCGCATCATCACATTCCATGTACTTTCAATTCCATTATATGGATTCTGCACCATCACGCTTCACGTTCACTGTGGAAATTTCTCTCATCTCCATTGTATGGATTCTATTCCATTAAGCCCCCAGTTGGGGGCTCCATGCATGCGGTGTGGGATCTGGTATTTAAGCTTTTCGCTTTCATCCCTCATCGTTTTCCCTTGTTGTGGATGGGAGTTTCCATTGTATACTGTAGGACGCATGTTTATGGGTAGGGTATCCGAGGGTAACGTATATAAGCTTTGGTTCATGTGTGGTTTTGAGCTTCCTTCGGTGTGCTTGTTATTTAACTCTATGGGTAGGTTGTTTGTTTTCACTCCTAGGCTTTACCTAGTCTTCTGCTGTTAGGAGGTTTACTTCTCTCTACTGGTTATGGTGATGGTTTTAACTGTTTCCACTGTTAGGCTTGTTGTTAGGTGTTTGGTTGCTTATGTTGGTGGGCTTGATGTTTCCTCTTTTGGTTTTATTGATGTTAGTGTGTTCGGTGCTTCCGGTAATGTTTTTATGTGCTTTTGATGGTCTGAGGTTTAACTATTATGGTTTTACCCTTGTAGCCTGGGTGTGCTATTGCTATGTCTCCTTTTAATAGTGATTCCTTGAAGTGGGTTGCTCGTCTTGGTGATAGTGTTCTAGCTATAGCTTTAAAGGATTCGAGCACTCTAGACTCTATGGTGTATGGTTATGGTTCTCTACACTAGACCTCCCACCGTTGAAGTCTACCAAGGAGACCTCTTTACCTCACCGTGCGAGAGCCTCATAGTCCCAGTGTTTCAGAGCCCCGATGGTAAACCGGTGGTCGATGCCGTTAGGGATCTCGATCGCGGTGGCCAGCTTAAAGGGGCTTCTGATCTCGGCTTCTTCAAGGCTGGGGTTGGCGAGGTTTTCAAGGTGTATGTGGATGGCAAGCTCGTTATCTACGTCGGGCTAGGCAGGTTTGATGATGAGTGGTTTAGGTTGCTTGAGAATGCTAGGAGGGGTATAGCTGGTGGTGTTAAACAGGTTGTAGAGTCCGCTAGGTGCTCCCTCCTAGTGCTATCAAGGCTTAACCCGGATGTTGCACGTGAAGCGCTTATAGCAGCGCTCCTAGCCTCTTATAGACTTGAGGCTTTTACTAGTGAGAGGAGGAGGTTGATTGAGAAGGTTCTCGTTGATAGAGGTGATCTCGATCTAGGTTATGTGCTTGCCGTGGTTGAAGGAGTGTATCTCGCCCGTGATATGGCTAACGCTCCTCCACACGAGCTCCCGCCTAGGAGGCTGGCTGATATGGTTAAGGAGCTCTTCTCAAAGCACCCAAATGTTGTAGTTGAGGTGTTCGACTTCGATAGGCTTGTTAAAGAGGGGTTTGGAGGTATCGTTAGCGTGGGGAAGGGTTCTAGCGAGAAACCCGCCATGATAATGCTGCATTACAGGGGTTCTAGCGAGCCTCCGCTGGCACTAGTAGGTAAAACAGTTGTGTTCGACACGGGGGGTATAAATATTAAGACAGGGGAGTCCATAGTCTATATGAGGTCTGATAAAGCTGGAGGTGCAGCCGTCCTAGGAGCCATCTGGGCCATCTCCAAGCTTAACCTAAAGGCTAACATTGTAGGCTTAATCCCAGCAGTTATAAACGTGCCTAGCGGGGAATCATACCTGCCAAGTGATATAATAAGAATGTGGGATGGAACTGTGGTGGAGGTTACAAACACTGATGCAGAGGGGAGGCTTATAATAGGTGATGCTATAGCCTACGCTGCTAAAGCTCTGAATGCAAGGGAGATAGTGGATCTAGCTACGCTAACAGGAGCTATAGTGGTAGCGTTGGGCCCCCTAATAGCAGGGCTTTTCACGAGAGATGAGAGGCTTAGGGAGGAGCTCCTAGAAGCCTCTAGGAGGACCGGAGAGAAGCTCTGGCCTATGCCGATGGAGGATGATTATAAACAGTGGTTAACTAAGGGGGCTATGGTTGGTGATATAGCTAACGCTGGCCAGAGGGTTGGTGGAGCTATCTACGGAGCTCTATTCCTTGAAAGATTCTCCCACGGTAAACCATACGCACACCTAGACATAGCAGGGCCTGGTATGGGCTATGAGGCTAGCGGTATAGCACCGGCATACTGGCCTGACAAGGGTCTAGCTCCAGGTTATGGTGTTAGGTTAATCATCGAATACGTGCTATCCAGGATTGAAAAGCCTAGAGCTCAAGCCTCCTCCTGAACATAGGATTCTCTCTAGCTACCCTAGCTACAGCCTCCTCTACGCTATCCTCAGGGTTAAGTTCGACTTTAAGGAATACACCAGTCCTCCCATGCTCTCTTCTCCTAGTAAGAACTCTAACTCTCTCAACAACAGTTTCAACTGAGATCCCTAGGAGTCTAGCCACATACCCCTCCCTCCCTATGACAGGGGACTCCCTGTGACCCCTATCCGTAGGCTCTATAAGCTTAAGTCTCTTATCAACACCAGGGGTTCTAACGCCCTTGCGCAGGTCGTCCAAGGTGCACTCACCCCCCCACTTGTAGAACTCCCTCTCTCTAGGTCTTAGCCGTGCTAGAGGATAGCTTACAACAAGCAACCCCTTATAGTCGAGGTACAAGTAGACCTTAGGAGTATATGTTGGGGTCGCCTGCACCAACTCCTTCCACCTAACCTTAAACCCCCCCTTTTCAAGGGTAAGCTCTACAAGCGAGGGATTGGGAGGGTCTAGTATTACAACATCGACATCGCTATCCACACTAACATCCCCTCTCGCTATACTACCGTGAGTTACTAGAGAACCGTAGAGGGCTTGTAGAACCTCCATTATCTTAATAGCTAAACTCCTCTTCTCCTCTAAAAGCCTCCACCTCCAAGGCTCGTAGTAAACCTCCATATAACCCTCCATACCCTACTACATCCTCTAACCTGGAGACTCCAACCTTCATACTAACCTTTAACACCTTAAAGGTTGCTAGTGATACTGTAAGCTCTGGGGTGTGAGGGTTTGCCTAGAAGAGGGGGGAGTCCATTCACGTGCCCGCAATGTGGAGCGAGAGCCTCAAGCCCTATAAGGACGTGGACCCTCGTATCACCAATCCCTGATAAGTATGGTAGAGTTACTATAACAGTAATGGGTGCTTTCATCTGCGAGTCATGCGGTAAAACGTGGAGTAGCCCTATAGAGAAGATAAAAAGCGGGGAGGAGAGGTTGGAGGCTAGAGGTGAAGGCGAAAGAAGAGAACCTGAGGTTATAGTGATAGACTTAGAGGAGCTCAGGAAAGAGTAGCAGGATGCGAAGCGTAGAATTTGGAGTTTAGAGGAGTTACTCCCACTCTATTGTAGCTGGGGGTTTGCTTGTTATATCGTATACAACTCTAACAACTCCCGGGACTTCGCTTACGATCCTAGAGGATATTCTCTCAAGGAGATCCCATTGTAGTCTGGCTACGGATGCTGTCATTGCATCCACGCTTAGGACCGCTCTTACTGCTATTACGTGACCGTAAACTCTGTTATCTCCTTTAACCCCTGTAGCCTTGGAGTTTAGTAGTACAGCGAAGTACTGCCATAGCCTGTCATGTAACCCCTCTGATTCAATCTCCTCCCTTACTATGGCATCCGCTTTCCTCACCACCTCTACCTTCTCTCTCGTAACCTCGCCTTCAACTCTTACAGCTAAGGCTGGTCCGGGTATTGGCTGCCTTTTTATAATCTCCTTTGGAACTCCTAGCTTGGAGGCTATTCTTCTAACCTCGTCTTTGTAGAACCATTTGAGTGGTTCTACGAGTTTTAACTTAAACTCTCCAGGCAACCCTGCTACATTATGGTGTGTTTTAATAACACTAGCCCCCGGCCTCCTCCCACTCTCTATGATATCAGGGTATATGGTTCCCTGGACCAGGTACTCGGCTTTATGAGACTCCGCCACCTCCTCTAGGATTTCAGCGTAAACCCTACCGAAAACCCTCCTCTTCTCCTCGGGGTCGGTAAACCCTCTTAGTGCTTCAAAGAACCTATTACTAGCATCGACAACTTCAACCTCTAAGCCAATCTTCTTAAGTAACTCCACAGATCTCCAAGGCTCTCCAGCTGGGTGGAGGCCGTGATCTATCATTACGGGGATTAGCTTATCCCCCAGGGCTTTCTTAGCTAGGAGAGATGCTGTTGTTGAGTCAACACCTCCGCTTACAGCAGCTATTGCTATGCCATCCCCCACAGCCTCTCTAATACTTTCTATAAGCTTGTCAACCATGTGCTCTGGCCTCCAATTCCTCTCGACTCCTACGAGCTTCAACCAGTTCTCAATGAGCTTTAGACCGAACATTGTATGTACAACTTCAGGGTGCCATTGAACCCCGTATACTGCTCCATGTCTGAAAGCTGCTATAGGGCTGCCATGGCTAGATGCTAGTACTACCGCCTCCTGAGGTGGTTGCAGAACGGCATCATTATGGCTCATCCACGCCACTATGGTCTCGGGTATACCGTTAAATAGAGGGTCCTCCCGAGCCTTCACAGATACTATGGTGGGCCCGAACTCGGGTTTAACGGCTTTACCAACGCTACCCCCTAGGATCTTAGCTAGAAGCTGGTGACCATAACATATCCCTAGGGCTGGCTTACCCTCCTCAACCACGATTCTAGCTATGTGGTCGTGCTTGCCCTCCCACACACTTGAGGGCCCCCCGCTTAGGATAACGCCTCTCGCCCCTTTGATAGCCTCTCTTATCTCCTCCAAGCTCGCGCTCTCCGCGTTTAAAAACTCGCTGTATACACCTAGGTCTCTAACCCTACGTGTTATTAGGTGGGCGTATTGGCCGCCGAAGTCTATTACTAGTACGTAGTCCAAGGTGTTACCCTCTCTCATAAACCCTACTCCTAGGTATAATTGTTGGACTGAGCATTTAAATAACATATAGTTCATATGGGTATAACCGGTGTTTCCCCGAAGCGGGGTAGTGTGACGGCATCTCCAGGCTGGGCGCCCTCTACAGGGATCACCCTAACACCGAGAACCCTCCCTTTCGCTCTAGAGTATGCTGCAACCTCAAGTATAAGACCTGCAACACCATCCACATCCCCGGGTACCGCTACCAGGTCTAAGCCTGCTAGGCAAACCCCCGAGAGTCTAGCTAGATCTCTAGCTGTTATCTCACCCTCACTAACCCTAGCTTTAAGTTTCAAATCCTCAGCTACAGGTAGTTGGAGCTCGTTAAACCCCACAGCTAAGCCTATCTTAGAGGCTACACTCTCCAAAACCTCGTTGACAACCCTAACGCCCATAGCGAAACCCGGTCTGGGCATCCTAACCCCTGCTACGGCTTCTGCAAGGCCTAGAGAGGACTCCTCCATCCACGGTGCTACGCTTAGATCAACACCTCCCAAACCTGCTTCTAAGGATTTTGTAGCCTCTCCTAAAGCCTTTAAAGCGGTCAACCCAGCGTTTTCAACAGCCTCTCCTAGCCCCTTAACACCTCCCTTCTGATAAGCCTCTCTAAGGTAGTTAGGGTATGTTAGGGATGCTGTAAGACTTACCCTATCACCTGGAGAGTAGCTTAGAGGGTAGTATGGAGTGTATATGGGTTCACCTAGAACGTTAACCCCAACCCTTGTAGTGCTACCCAGATCCTCCTCAGCTATATCGTGGATGAGCTTTGAAATCCTCCTCGAAGCATCCCACGTAGGCTCTTCAAGTAGAATGCCTATGTAGAGGTTACTGGAAACAGCCTCCCCTACAGCCTCCTTAAGCCTAGAACTAGAACTACCAATATTACCCATGGATACTAAGACCTCCTCAGGTCTAACCCTGGCGACGACCTCTAGAATCTCGAAGAACTCGGTGTCACCAGTATTAGGTAAGGTAACTCTAACACTATCAACCTCAATCCCCAACCCGGACTCCACAAGATCCCTAGCTTCAAGCAACCTATACATCTTATCCTCCACAACACCCTCATTCTCAAGAAGCCCTCTTGAGAGATGGAGCGTTAAAGCCCTTATCCTATACGGGTACGCCATCACTAACACCACGTAGTAGCTTAGAGCTCCACCTATTAAACTCTATGACAGTGAGGCCGACGAGGTTTACAGTCTGCTCTCCAAGCCCTAGAATACCTGTGGGAGGAGTGCATCTTCAAGTGCTCTCTATGTAACCCTTAGATCTCTTCACCTCGTTCTAAGGAAAGAGGCTTTCAATTGTAAGCACTCAGGGTGGTTCGAGTCTATAAGAGCTGTTGAGGGGCTCGTGGTGGGAAGTCTTTTGAAGGTAAAAAGGCTTGATTTGCTGGAAAGCTATTTCTCCTCGATCTCCTCTAGGCTCCACGGGCCCTCCTTCCACATCCTCCTAGCTAGTTCTCCATCGTACATGTAGAGGTTGATCAGCTTCCTAGCCTCCTCCCTCTTGACTCTGTGTTCTTCTAGGAACTCGTTTATCTTCTCCACTAGATACTCCTTGAGCTCTCCTGTAAGCATCCTACCACTCCTGTAGTCATCCTCTATCTTTTTAAGTTTGGCGTCGTCCTGTTCGAAGTATATTTTGAGCCATTGGAATGACACGTCTACGTCGGGGTTGCCTCCCAGCCTTCTATGGAGCTCTACCGTGGGCTGCCCTCCGGAGAACGCGTATCTCATTATCTTGAATCTTACAGTTTTAGGGTCGTCGTGTAGGAATATTGCTGTCTCGGGCTTCGACGTGCTCATCTTCCCTTCAAGCCCTGTTAGGGGTGGCATGAACTTGGAGTGTATAGCTGCGGTCTTGTAGTAGCCTAGGCTTTCAGCCATATCCCTTTGTATCCTCCAGTACGGGTCTTGGTCTATAGCTGCTGGTATCAGACACCTTCTCTTCTCGAAAAGCGTTGGAACCACCTGTAGAGCTGGGTAGAATATAAGGCCTATGTTTGTTGAGCCTGTGAAGCCGAATACTGCTTTTGCAGTGTTAAAGTTTATCCTTTTAGCCACCTTAACGGCCATCGGGTAGAGCTTCCCTATATACTCTATATCGTGGAATACGAAGGTCCTATCCGGGTCGAAGCCCACAGCTATGATATCAAGTGTGTTCTCGTAAGCCCACCTCCTAACATCTCTAATGCTCATACCAGGCTCGTCCCAGTACTTCTCATCATCCGTTATCATTATGTAGACGTTAACCCTAAACCTATCCTGAAGCCACTTAGTCAGAATGAATGGTATTAAATGCCCAATATGCATAGGGCCTGAAGGCCCCCTACCGGTGTAGAGGAAGAAACCCCTACCGCCAGCATAGTCGTCTAGCACGAGATCTAGATCGCGGTGGGAGAAGAAAACACCCCTTCTTAAAAGCACGTGGAGCTCCCCAGCTAAACCCTCAATCCTATCCAGGAGCTCCCTTGTTATAGGCTGGGTACCAAATATGTTTATAAGCTTATCGTAGTCAACACGACCCCTAACCTCCCAAGGGGTTACAACAAACTCCTCAGCCACAATACCAAGCCACCGTGGCAGGAGAGGGGGTTAGAGCCTTAAAACGTTGACTGTAGTTGAAACCACAAACTTAAATTTATAGGAGTTTGGTGGGATCCCTAAAATGTTTTGGGTTTTACAAAAGAGTAAAACCCGGTCTATTTAACCACGCACCCCCCACCCCGTCAGCTGATGGTGAGAATAGGAATGCCCAGTAGATATGGGTTGGTGCGCTGGCTAGGCTCTCTATGGTTGGTCGTAGTGGTTGTCATAGCTCTAACGCCCCCTCTAGCGGTATCACAGCAGGATTTAGAGACTACGGTGATGCTGGAGAAGGTTAGAAGTGCTGTTGTGATAGTAGTAACTGAGGTTAAAGGCTACATTGTATGGGAGGAGGCCATACCAACGCTTAGAGAGCTAGGACTCCCCCCTATAGTGGAGGCTTCCTCCATAGGCTTCGGCTCAGGCTTTATAGTAACCCCTAACGGCTACATAGTTACAAACGGCCATGTGGTGAACGACTATGAATCTGAGCTGGAGAAAGTGAGACCGCTTCTAAATAACTACGCTAGAACTATAGCTAAGGCTATCGAGGAGGCGGGAGGCCAGAGGTTAAGCGACCAGGATATACAGGGAATTTTCAGAGAGGTGATAGCAGCATATCTAACAAATAAGCTTAAAATCCAGGATTACACTGTTAGAGTTTACGTGGGAGCAGGCAGGGTCGTCTCAGGTATTGGTAACATAGGTAAGCTTTATACCGCCAGAATAGTTCTATCAACTCCCGCCGAGAGGGAGGATATAGCGGTTCTCAAGATAGAGATTAACAACGCCCCCTCGCTTAAGGTGTCACCACAGGATGTTAGGATAGGTGATAGAGTATGGGCTCTCGGATATCCAGGAGCGGTTACGTTTGCCGAGTTTCTAAGTGCTGAGACTCTAATGGAGCCTACGATAACCAGCGGTGTGGTAAGCGGTTACAGGCTTAAGGTTACAGGAGTTAATGTTATGCAATCTGATGTTAACGTTCACCACGGTAACAGTGGTGGCCCTGTTGTAAACTCTAAGGGTGAAGTTATAGCTGTCACATCTTTCGGGGTTGCAGATCCATCGGGTAGCGGTAGAGCGGTTCCTGGCTTCAACTTCTTCGTCCCAGCCTCTATTGTGGCGGAGTTGCTTAGGAGGGTTAATGTTAATAGTGAGGAGAGTTATACGATAAAGCTTTACGAGGAGGGGTTGAGGTTGTACTATGAGAGGAAGTATAGTGAAGCTATTAAGAGGTTCCAGACTGTTAAGAACCTCTATCCTGGATTTCCGTTTATAGATGACTACATATCCAATGCTCAGGCCGCTATACTAAGGGGTGAGGAGGCTTCAACTATAAACCCTGTTGTGGTTGCAGCTGCTGTAGCTCTAGTCGTTATAGCGGCTGGTGGTGGTGTAGGGTTTGTCTTGTTAAGGAGGAGGTCTAAGCCTCAGCCTTACACACCTCAAACTCCCTATCAGCCTCCTCCACGGCAGCCAGCATCTCCAGTTGAGGAGCTTAGAACAGCTGATTACAGGGTTAGAGTCCCTCCAGGCTACTCTTTCTGCATTAACTGCGGTAAGCTAATACCATCTAATAGTGTTAAGTGCCCGTACTGCGGGGCGGAGCAGGAGAGTGCGTAGGCTTGGATAAAAGGCTTGTAGCACTACTAGCTACATTCCTTGTCCTGGCATCACTCCTACCAGCTGTGCCGAGAGATACGATTGTATACGTTGCTTTAAGTAGCTCCAGTAGCACATCACCTAAGGTTGGGGATGAGTGGGTCTACGCTATCTACAGCGGATCCCAGCTTGTAGGTAAATCAGTGGTTAAGGTTGTAAGCGAAAACCAGGGTCTCTACACAGTGGAGTTCACCTCCTACGATGTTCAAGGGCAGCCCGAGGCTTCCAGCGATGTTCTAGTAGACTCCAAGTGGGGTATCAAGGTTATACCGTTAGGTGAGGATGTGAAGTTGAATAACGTTACTTTCAACCCACCACTACCACTCGTATTCCATCCAACCAGCCCGAGTGATAAGGTTGAACTGGATATAGAGGCTAAAGTGTACTTCAACGGAGAGCTCGTAGGCACAAGTAAAGTTAAGGTTCTACTGAGGGTGATCAAGGAGTCGAAATACGTATACAAAAACGTGGAGATCCCAGTATACCTGGTTAATCAAACCCAGATAGTAACTGCAGAAGGTTACCAGGACACAACAACAACCCTCTACTACATCAACAACGACTTCAAACTACAATTCAAGATTGAAGAGGAAGGGCAAACACTAGTGCTTGAATCACATAGACTAGATCCAGACCCGCTGGATAAGTATAAAACCCCAACAACTACTACTACAACAACCACCACTACAACAACAACGACAACAAGCCCGCCAACAACAACAATAACGACAACTCCACCACCACAGCTACCAGCAGAGCAGCTACCACCACCCCCCAAAGTTGGTAACGAATGGCTTTTCAACTCATCAATGAAAAACCCGGATGGAAGCTGGGAATATATTCCGTTTATCGCTAAGATCGAGAACACCGTTATTCTCGGTGGGAAAACCCTCTACAATCTTACCAGCTGGTACCTAGGACCGGATGGTAGGAGGGAGCTTATGAGGTATGTGTTAATAGACGATAGGTATCAAGTATACAAGGACATCTATGTATGGAGCAGATACATGGAGCCGGGGGCTAGGTACGAGAGGGTATATGAGCCACCAGCACTCACCGTGTTTTACCCCGGTAAGGTAGGCGATGAGGTGGCTTATACTGTTAAGGCTGTAACCCGTTACATAGTAAATGGTAGTACGTTAGAAGAGTACGTAGAGTATTGGAGGTCTGAGGATAAGGCGGTGGCATTGGATACGTTGAAGCTAGGTGAGTATACAGTAAAAGCTTTTAGAATCGACTACACGCTAAAAGCTTACTACGAGAACGGAACCCTAAGCTGGGAGGAGCAGGGGAGATACTGGGTTAACAAGAGTTTTAAGATAGGACTCAAGTGGGAAATACCCGGTGAGTATAACGATAGCCTTGTGAAGATAATATCCCTAGAGTACGATCCACTAGGGACGACAACAACTCCAACCCCCACTCCCACTCCCACTCCGACTCCAACCCCCACTCCGACCCCCACGAGAACAACTGCGACTCCAAGCCCAACCCAGACCCCTACGAGGACGGAGACGACAGCCACAACCCCAGCTACCACTACGCCTCAAACAACACCTACAACCGCTACTCAGGCAACCCAAACTACAACAACGGAGGGAAGAACAACGACATCGCCTAGGACCACGCCTAGGACAACAACAACAGCACAGCAGCCACCGATAGTGGGAGGAGGCCAGGCTCCACCACCCGTCATTGAGCCTCCTAAGGAGGGCGGGTCTATCCTATCAAACCCCATAGTCCTAGGGGCTGTTGGAGGAGGGCTACTGTTGGTCGTCATCGGAGGCTTAGGACTGTTGCTGGTGAGGAGAGGTAGAGGCCAAGACGGGTATGCGCAGGCTCCGCAGCCCCCACCACCTCCGCCTCCGCAGCCACCGGTGATTCCGCCAAGCCAGGCTCCACCTGTTGGGGTTCAAGTGGTTAGATGTCCTCAGTGTGGTTATGAGAATCCTGTTAACGCTAAGTTCTGTAGATCCTGTGGGTCGCCTCTAGCCCCCGCCCCCTCTAAGGGGGTGGAGCAGGTTAAGGTGTGCCCGTCGTGTGGTTTTAGGGCTAGTGCTAAGGCTAAGTTCTGCCCACGCTGCGGTTCCCCGGTTTAGCTAGCATGGCTCTTAGTTTTTTCTGGATGTTTCTCATCTTGTTTTTAGGTGTGTGTTTGCCTAGGAGTTTGTTTAGTTGTTCTAAGGCTTCTCTCCTAGTGGCGCTCCCGGTATTGTATAGGATTGCTTCGCATATGCTGGCTACAAATACCTTCCTGTAGTGGTTGCACTTACCTATCCCATCTAGGGTTTTTCTCGCGAGGCTTTCTACATCTCCTCCTCTTCTATACTCTAGGAGTGTTGTAGCTAGGCTTGTTAAGGTTTCGTACTCTGGTATGTTTAGCTTGTTTTCATCTAGTATCCTCAGGGCCCTCTCTAAAGCCTCCTCTCCCCCTCCCATGTCCCCTATTAGGAGCTTGTATATGCTCATATCTATTAGTATCCCGGATACGAGGAATGGGTACTCTCTCTCATCTAGTAGTTTTAAGGCTTTCTCAAGGTAGGCTAAAGCTTCTCCAGGCTCTCCGGCCATGTGTAGGGTGCTCGCATACTCCCTATAGGCTATGGCTAGGCTGTGTGTAAGCTTGAACCTCTCGAAAACCTTGATAACACTGTCTAGGAGCCTCCTAGACTCCTCCACGTTTAGCTTAAGCCTTTCCAGCATGGCGAGCCACCCTAATGTGAGGGTCTCGGATAGAACGTCCCCCGAGGATTTGAAGGAGTTGAGAACCCCTCTTAGAAGCCTCTCAGACTCCTCTATTTCCCCTTTGAAGAACTTCACTATAGCGATGTTGTAGAGGGCGTTCCTCCTAATACTCTTAGACCCAATCCTCCTCGACAAGGCTAGTGCTTGGTCGAGCTCCTCCAAGGCCCTATCATACATAGACATATACCTATAGGCTATCCCAAGCTCTAACTTAGCGAGAGCTAGCATCTCAACGTCCCCTAGCTTACCGGCTATCTGGCACGATCTCTCCAGGTTCTCAACACTACTCCTGTAATCACCTCTAAGCTTACCCCTAACCCCCATTGCAAACCATAGCATAGCCTTAGCCTCAGCGCTACCCCTAAGCTCCACATAGGGTGATATGGAGTCTAGGAGCCTTGCATACTCACCTGGAGGTACGCGCGCTTGGCCTAGCCTTGATAGGAGCTTGTAGATGGTTTTAACAGCCCTCTCGTAGTTCGAGGCGTTAACATAGTGGTATACAGCTTTCACGTAGCCCTCCTCGCTTCCCAATAGCTCATAATACCTGGCTGCTATGAGGTGCAACTCCTCCCCCTCCACTATATCCTCTCCTACAACCTCCGCTACAATGCCGGCTATAGAGTAGCTCTGCCCAATCCTCTCTATAACACCTATGCTTTCAAGTTTCTTCAACACGTTGAAAAGCCTATCCCTCTCAAAGCCGAGGCCCTTGATTAACCTAATGTGGCCTGGCTCCCTTAGTATGGAGAGGAGCTCTAAAACCCTCCTCTCATCCCTTGTTAGGGGTTTTAGGAGTTCCTCGACAACATATCTTCTAGCATCTCTAAAAGCCTCTGGGACGGTTAAACCCCTGGATACTAGGTTGGAGAATAGCACGAGTAGCTGAGGGTTGCCCCCGAGGGCTTTGAAAGCTTTCCTAGAGGTCTCATCATCGAGGCCTAGGGATCTCCCTAACTCTACTACCTCACCCTCACTTAAACCCTCTAAGACTACCACCTCACCTCCTCCCAGGTGGAAGCTTGGTTTAGACCTCGATATTACTATGAGCTTGCCCACCAACCCCTTCTCGTTGAAAAGCCTCCTCACTAGATCCTCTAGAGCTGGGTCAGCGCAGTTTTGGAAGTCGTCTAGGACTATGGTAACCCTGTTGGTCTTAAGAGCTTCCGCTACGAGGCCCGCTAGTGGGAGGCCCCCCTCAAGGAAACCTTCTTCTATGAAGTTGTACAGCCTCTGATCCCCCATGCTCTTAAGGGTTATTGAGAGCCTTCTAGCTATGCTTGACACTGTTGTAGATCTGGATATGTTGAACCACACCACAGGGCTCTTAGATCTCCTAGCATAGTACGCTACGAGGGCTGTCTTACCCACACCCGGCATCCCTGTTACGAAGATTGCATTAGCCCTCTCCAAAGCCCTAAGAGCCTCACTCCTCCCCACGAAAAACCCCACGTCGGGTATGAACTCTCCTAGCAGCCGGTAGCGTTCCACATCAGGACCTCCGGATATGCTAACACCGGTGGGGCCTAGGGATATGTTGAACCCCTTCGTAGACGCATGGTATACCTTGACGTTAACACCTCCAACCTTAGACCAAACACCCCTAACCAAGCCTAGCTCCTCCATCCTCTTCAACTTCCTAGATATGAGGGCCTCGCTAACACCTAGAACCCTGCTAAGACTCCTAGTGTTGGAGGGCTCGGAGAGGAGGGCTAGGAGTATGTCTAGGGAGGTGCTATCTGCTAGGAGTGATAGAAGCTCTCTAACACTGTGTAGGTCGTGGTTAACTCTGGAACTGCCCTCAACACGAGGATCTTCCATGACAACCGCCTAACTACTACTATTTAATTCTACCGTTTTATGCTTATATCTGGAAGTATATACCTAGGCCCACCGCTCTCACTTTAGGCTATGTGTTTTGGGTTTTACAAAACAGTAAAACCTGGTTTATTTAAGGGTTGTTTTCAGCTTGGCTAGCTTAGATTAGGGTGGTTTTGATATGGGTTTAACATTGGCTTTAAGGGTTTTAGCTCTAACCCTAGTTGCTCTAATAGCATCACAATCAATACTACTAGCATACGCTGAGAGAGCTGTAGATCCATATGAAGCTCTATACAATTGGCTAAAGAAAAACCTCGTGGTAGTAGGTTTAACACCATACAGAGGAGTAAACTACCCAACCATAGGAGAGTATAGAGAACCAAATGTAATAACACAAACAGAATCAGGGGAGACGATTCAAATGAATTACAGAGAGTACCTAAACAAACTCATAGAAGGAAAAATAAACCTCCAAGCCAGAGTTAAACCAACCCTTAAGGACCCCGAGCAGGAGGTATCATTTAAACTAAACCTAGACCCAGTATTCCTAACATGGGGTACCTTCATCCCACCGGGTAAACCATCTTCTACGTGGAGTTGCTACGAAAGCCTACCATGTACTAATAGGTTTAACTACGCTGTTCCCAGCGTTTACCTCAGAGATCCATCATACCTGTACAGCTATATAACCCTCACTAATGGTTCTAAGCTAAAGCTACCTAAGGGTGAGAATCTAATCCTAGCACTAGCTCTAAAAGACGTCGACGTAGGGGTTCTAGTATCAAGCGCCCTTGGGGGTAAGCGCTTCCAGACCCCATTAAGCCTTAGGAGCATAATGTCTAGAGCGCCCGTCGACGACCCCTACTTTGGAATCTTCATGGTTGAGTGGAGTGTTAAAGGGCAATCAGGAAACCTCTACAAGGTCGGGAGAGGCTTATACAAAGTTCTGGGACCTGAGATGCTTCAGGTATTCTATGTGGGTTCTGTTGATGAGAGAACGTTCGAGGTCACAGGTAGTGGGGGCGCCTACTCTGAGAGGTGGTTCGTGGACAGCGCGTTCTTCCACTCAATATACAATGTAACAATCTTTAAACCCATAGGGCCTCCCCTAGACTCGGTTAAGAGCCTTGTAAACGTTAACATGGCGCCCTCCGATGTTTTCCTAGCGAGCTCCGCAATGTACGTTATAAAACCCGGGGCTTACAGTGGGAGAGATAGGGTTGAGGTTGTAGTATCAGATGTAAGAGGTAAGTTCAGGATAACCTTAAGCTTCGAGATAGAAGTTGGAGGAGAGAGGTTTAAAGTAGAAGGCTACTACACTAAATCCCACTCCGAGATTAAAAGAGAAGAGAAGTTAGAAGGGGAAGTAACTCACGTCACTAATTACATGTGGAGTGCGAGGGTGGAGAGAATAGGATACGACGAGCATGGATCCCTAAGGCTAAAGATAACTATAAACCTCGTAGTCACAGAACATAGCTCAGGGAGCTGGAGAGGGTTCATGTCCAACTACCCTGGTAGCAGCATCCCAGAGGTTCTCATCGACCGCCTTATTGACCCGGAAACCACCTACTCGAAAGTCATAAGGGAGCTGAGAACGATTGAGGCGGAGGTGGCTATAGGAGGCTACACCCTAAACCCAGCGCCTCCAAACGGTGTAATAACAATACCACAGGCGGTTATCGAAACTGTTCAAGACGCACTTAAAGCCAGAAAGGCTACCGCCACGACCACCATAGCATATGCGAAAACAGAGTCTTGGCTTCGCACGTGTAATCTTAATGTTGGAGAACCTTTTGGATGCGGTGAGTCCGGTTACAAATCCTCAGAAGAATACCGTACCGGAGGTGTGGTAACTTCTAGTGAAACACGCTCTGGTTCACAGAGGGTCGTTGGTCAAGTAAGCATCCTCCTTTACCCTGGACGAGACCATCTCAGCCTCGGCCTCTTCATAGAGCCTCCTAAGGACTATTGGGAGGGAGAGTTCAAAGTAACACGCACAGCGCCTTACGCCGAATACATCGAAACTCGATCTAGATCTCTACTGGGTTGTAAAGATGTAGAAGTGAAGGTTTTTCCAAATATTACCGAAACACACAGAGTGTGCACCTGGAGAGTTAGTAGATACACTCAAGGCTTTATACAATATATAACTTATAATTTCTACGAAAGAGCTACTGACCCCAGCTCTTTAGTAGGTCTTTATGTAACCGAAGGATTTTCCTTCCTAAGCTCCAGTAGCATCTGGTTTTATACCGACAGTTACCTTGCTAAGCTTCCATATCCCTCTGGCGGAGCCGACTTCTACTATATCAGGAAATGGCCGGAGGACTATTGGACACGTACGATGCTTGTCTCTCTATGGAGTAAAGTGGAGAAGGAAGCCCCCGTAGATGTAGGACTTCTAACCCTCACAGTTGAAGCTAAAGAAGATCTAATCTCAGGTAGGAAAGGTTTAATAGAGGCTAGACTATACGGTGATAAAGTTGAAGGAGTACCGGTGGAGTTGGAAGCAAAACTCACAATGCTTTTCACAAAGGAGGGGAAGCCTTATAACAAAAGCCTGGAAATAGCGGTAGAACCTCGGCAGGCTAGAACAGATGGAAGTGGGAGAGCACTATTCACAGTAACAATACCATCAATACATGAGTTGAAAGAAAAACTAGAGCTAAGCGAGGAGGAGCTAAAACAAACACAGATACTACCCATAGCATTTCTAAAGGTTAGAGCTAAAGCAGCAGATCTAGAAGCTTATAGAATGATACTAGTAACAATAGCAGGCGTATACGCAAAAATAAACATATGGGATATAGGAATACCACTACCACAAAACCTATGGGGAGAGGAGGCGGTAACAGAGTACATAGCAGATAAACACCGTAAAGGAGAAGGGTTCATAGAAAAATATGGACCAAAAGATTCGGATCTAAGAGTAGAAGTATACATAGAGAGCTTGGATGGAGAAGTTAAAACAACAATAACAGGAACAAAACTACTAAGAGCAGGAAGCGGAGGGGAGCTTGAAGCAGGGAAGGAGTATAAAGTATCATACAAAATGATATACAAGGGTAAAGTTGTGCTGGAAGCAGTTAACGTAGCAAAATTCAAGCTAGGGAATGAAAGCGAGGGATTGGAGGTAGTAGATGTAAACGTATACATACCAGCAAGCCTATACCTTAAATACATAGAGTTAAAACAGATACTAGAAGGCACAGTACAACACAACTACGTAATACCACTAGGAGACCCAGCACTAGTCCTAACAGTAATACCAGTAATGCCGATAGTAGAGGCTATAGCGAGAGAGCTTGGAACAACAATAACAGTAGATGACTGGGCATACATAAAACCAAAAATAAAAATACCAGACTGGGGAGAAAAAGGAACAGAGCTAGAGGTATTCAACAAAATAACGTATGCAGACGAGAGATTCAACCTAACAGTAGAAGCACTAAACAACCCGAAAAGCTACTGGAGTAAAATGGCAAAACTAACAATAATAATGGCTGAAACCATTAGAACCTACAGGTACACACTATCAACAACAAAAGCACTAGCAGTACTAACAGCACTCCTAATAACGCTTGACACGGCAAAAGGCCTCTTCTCATGGCAGAATAAACCAAAACTAATCAAAGAAACATCAATAGCCATAGAGAAGAACCTAAAGAAACTCCCCCTAGGCGATATACTAACACTTAAATCAAAGGATGTTAAGGCGGTTAAGAAGGTCAAAATAGGATTTCTCGTAGGAGAAGGAGCCATAATGACCACCGTAGCGCTATTCTGGCCAGAAATATTCAAAGCAATCCAACCATACCTAGATGGGGACGCCCTAACAATGTCAGTATACATAGCAGCCTTATTCAAAATAACAAGATTCTCCTTCGGAGCACCACAAGGCCTAGCAGACTTCATAGTAGATGTAGCATTTGAAATAGTATTCCAGGTGATAGCACTAATCATAGCCCACACCGTAAACACAGTGTTCAACGAAATAGCACAGCTAATAATAGACAGCGAAACCAAAGGAGGTAAATGGGCCTCAAGAGATGAAGCCTATGGAGCCATAGAGGCAACATCAAAACTAGAAGCTGCTGAGAAAGTCTTCAACGACGTAGCAGGCTTCTACCTAAAAACAGAGAGCATACTACAAATGTCCCTCTCAATAATAAGAGGAGTAGACGGCATCATAGAAATAGATCCCTCAGTCAAGCTAGCAAACATACACAAGATACCAGACTGGCTCGCCAAATACACGCAGATGCCCAAAGAGTTCAAAACAGGCGATGTAACATCAAAACTCTACATATCATTCGTAGCAATGCTAGCAGCAGACACACTCGTAAAAATACCATGGCTAGCAGCATTCAAAGCAGCCCTAGTAGGGGATAAGAAGGCCCTATTAGCCAAACCCGGAGCCGTGTCAGACCTCATGAACATAATGGCTATAGCACTCCAAACCCTAGCCCCCATGATAACACTCCTACTAGTCCCAAGAGCAAAAATGGAAAACCCGTCGTATAGCGGTGAGAGAGCTACAATAAGCCTCTCAACACCCGGAGATGTCGATTTGGATAACCTAAGAGCATCCCTTGGAGCCATAAGAGATTTAAAGCCCGGGGTTATTGAATCACTCCAACTCACAACATACAACATAGAGGTTTTAGCTAAGCTAATGGAGTCAATAGAATCCGCATCTAGAACACTCATAAGACTATCCCACAGGACATCCGATTTAAACCTCAGGATGGCTTTCGCAGACCACTACTCAACACTCCAAAGCCTAGGATCCCATCTTGAGGACCTTCTATCAGCTATAATGAGCGTACCCAGCCTAAGGCCTACAGAGGAGCATGTTGAGGCCGTAGGAGATCTAATAGACTTGATAACCTCAACGCTTGAGAGCTCAATAAACACAACAATAACAGCTATGAAGGCGAA
>Ga0079992_131899_pt1 | contig 18921 bp, 13 predicted proteins | sample FaiFalFF_MnMetaG_3_FD_69197 | JGI IMG/M metagenome (GOLD analysis project Ga0079992, IMG submission 69197) | Freshwater microbial communities from Yellowstone National Park, Wyoming, USA - Fairy Falls B (FF_Mn_B) MetaG (SPADES assembly) (version 2) | ecosystem: Environmental > Aquatic >... | reverse complement strand
CCTGAGCAAGCGTGGGGCGTCATCGCTGGCTACACCGCCTTCAACGATGTCAGCGCCCGCGACATTCAATTCCGCGAGAGCCAATGGTTTCGGGCGAAAAGTTTTGACACTTTTGCCCCGATGGGACCGTGCTTGGTGACGCCTGACGAAATCGGCGACCCGCAGAACTTGCGGATTTGGTGCGATGTCAACGGCGAACGATTGCAGGACAGCACGACCGCCAACATGATTTTCAAAATCCCTGAAATCGTCGCCTTCATCTCGCAAGTTTTCACCTTGCGCCCCGGCGATGTGATTGCGACGGGAACGCCCGCCGGTGTGGGCGTCTTCCGCAAACCGCCAAGACTTTTACAGGTTGGCGACATCGTGGAAACAGGCGTTGAAAAAATCGGCGTGATGCGGAACAAAGTCGTTAGCCCGTAAAGTCTTGCTGATTAAACATTACTGATGTCAAGATTTCGCTGCGCATGGAAAGCACTGGGGTGATGCACCTTGCGAAAGCGATTTTGGTTCATTTCTGCCGTTTTAGCGCTCATTTCAGTGTGGTTTGGACTCAAACAGTGGAACGACCGAGTCCCCATCCGAATTAAACAAATCACTTGGGTTGCCCCTACAGGAAGAAGTGGATGGTTGTATGCCATTGATTTAGATAATGATGGCAACGGAGAAGTGATTGTTGAGGCATCAGGGCATTATTGGTGGCTACGGATTGAGGGTGATAAGTGTGTCGCTGAAGAGATGCCTGTGAAGCACTTTACACAGATTAATAACACTGAGATGTTGAAAACTGCTCTACCCGTGATTCAAAATGGGCGACTTTTGCTGCTTCGCAAGAGAGGAAAGTGGGTATGGCAGAGAGTCGCAGAAAATGTAAAGCATGCTATCGTCACTGACTTGGACGGCGACAGTAAATGGGATGATTTGATTGTGTTGAAATTGCGCCCACGATGTCAGATCATTTGGTTTGAGATTGACTTTGAAGGGTATGCTCACTTTCGTGATGCTGTCTCGTTTCCAAAACCTTCCCACAACAACATTTGGCTTTGGGATAGAGACCAAGCAGTTGAGATTATGAATGGCAATTACACGATTTGGGTTTGGGATGGAAGGTTAAGAGGCGATAAAGGGAGTTGGATTTTGAAACGCGAAGATTTAAATGGCGATGGGAAAGACGATCTCATCCGAATGAAGAAGGAGTGGCAAAGGTCACTTGTTCAAATTGTGGCGAATTTAAGTGGTCAAGACGAAGAAGTTTCCTTGACACTAAAGAAATTGTGGCTCAGAGACCAGATTCATTTCGGAGACCTTAACGGAGACGGGCGAAAAGAGTTACTTGCGCTTGGTGACTTTAGTTACTCCCCCTTCATTTTTCGCTTCTGGATAGAGGGACGCAGATGGAGATGGGAGCAAATCCGCGTTGGGGCGGATAGAGAATTTGCAGGAAAGATACGCGTCAAAAATCGTGATTGGTTTCTTCTTTGGAACAGTGACCAAGGGAAGTCGGTTGCAATTTGGCGAGAGAAAAGTGGCTGGAAGCGAAAAATTTGGCGGTTTCGTGTAACTCGTTGGTCTAAATTGCATTATGCAACGGTTGGGCAAGATGACAAAGGTTGGTTTTTAGTGATAACACGAATTCAGTCGCTTGAACAACATCCTTTTTGGGGAAGATGGCTACAAATTGCGGAAAGGTTGAGACAGAACAAAGTGCCTGTTCCGCCTTTCCTACTACCTACGATGGGAGAAGAATTCCAACAAGTTTGGCGATGGGATGAACAAAAACTTTCTTGGAAATTAGAACAACCGATACATGAAGATGACTGGCTTTTAAGACAACCGGCAAATTTCTGTTATGTAGATTGTGTAGCAGCAATTGATTTGGACAAGGATGGGGTTAAGGAAAAATTGATTTACGATAGCCATGTTGGAGGGTGCGGATACTTAGCAGTAAAAGTTGGACGATTATGGAAACGATGGCGGATTGTGCCACTTTGGGAGGAACAACATTATAACATCGTTATTTTAGAACAAAAAGAAAAGAATTGGATTGTTGCCTTAGACTGTGTAACTCGCATTAATGGCACAATCAAAGGAATTTTGCGGGCTTGGACTTTGGAAAAATGAACGCCATTTATGACAGAGCATTAGCAAGGCAAGGTCAAATCCGAAGCGAGGCGACTGTGGATGTGGCGATTGTTAGTTGGCATTTTGTGTGTATTAGGGTTGATGGCAATTTGGTTGCATCAAGGGACGAATGCGGTGCCAAACCGCACTATTCCCGTTTTTCGCCCCGCTTTGACTGCAAGGTTTTTCAACGAATTTGGTTTGGGCAAAGTTGTGATGGTGAAGGTCAACGACGCTTCAAGGTTGACGATTTGGCTCGGCAATGAACTTTATGGGAAACGAAGGTCAGGCGATCAAGCAATTTCGGTTGCTCGTTCAATGGGCGCCAGCGTGGTGATGACTGCGAGTTTTCATTGGTGGACTGGTGAAGGTTTTATTGTGCTCGGACAAGTGGTTTATAATGGAGAAAACCTTGTTTCGCCAAACCCAGAGGTCTTGCGTTGGCAACGCTGTTACTTTGCGACAACTTGGGATGGAAAGTTTCTCATCGGTGAAACCAACCTAACTACAGGCAAGTTGATACAAAAGTTGCCACAAATTCGCCATCTCGTCGGGGGTGGAGGATGGCTTGTCAAAGATGGCGACCCTGAAGCGTGGCGGTTAGCCTTCGCGCAAGGCTTCCGTCAGGACATAACTAACTTGAAGCGGGAGAGGACAGTGGTGGCTATTGACAAAAATGGCGAAACTGCATGGTTAACAGTTTTTGAAGGATGTGTCTCTTTGCGAGAGGCTGCGTGGTTTTTGAAGCGTAACTTGCCCATTCATCATGCCATCTTTTTTGATGGCGGTCGCAACTCGGTCTTAGTCATTAGGTCACAGGATGGCGAATTCCTAAGTTACGGGACACCACGACCATTGCCGGAAGTTCCGTGCATGCTTGTAGTGCGATAAAAAATGTGCTTCGTGCCTTACTCCGAACCTTGTTGCTGGATGCTATTTTTCCAAACCATCTCATTATTAACCGATGGCTAGTCCAGAAAATTCGCTGACTAAAGTCAGCGCTCAAGTTTTTCGTCATCAACTACGGACTAAAGTCCGTAGCATGGTTTGTTTTTGGTTGCGTCACCAACTGCGATCCTGCGTGCAAGGGTGTAGGCGTGCAGGCGTGTAAGCATGCGTGAGTGCAAGGGTGCATAAAGGTGCGGAGTGCGAACCTTTCAAGATTTTTCTGTCCATGCCACTGGCTTTAGCCAGTGGTTGATGACGGATTTGATGAGCGCCGAATTCATTCGGCGTTGGTAGGGTGAGGCTCCCGCCGAGCCAAAACGACGGCGAATAGCGAGTGGCGAATAGCGATTAGCGAATGGTGAAACGGCAATTTTCTGAAGGGCAGTGCTTTTGCACTGCCGAAAAACTCTGGCATTGAACACTGCACCCTGAACTCAGCAATCCGCACCTAATTTTGGCTCACCAAGATGTTCGCCCTCCCAGATGACTTGGATGGCAGTAAGGCGCGGTAAGCGACAGGTAAACGACAAGTAAACGAAAAGTAGACGACAAGTAAACCAAAAGTTGGCAGAAGGCAGGGAGAAGGACGGCAAAGGTAGGGGCAACAAAAATGTCCCTTGATAGGCACAGCGATAAAATGATAGCCAAGCGCAAGGGGCGAACAGTAAATCACGGGAAGGAGGCGATTGAGATGGCGTTGCAACGAATCGCATCTGTCGCAAAGATTTTGCGGAAGGGGGCGATTGTGATGTTGTGTGGTCGGTCGCAACTCAATGAAAACCTTCAGGGCGATGAGTGCATTTTGCAGCAAATTTCCGCACTCCGTCGCGAAAACCGCTTCCTTAAAGTCGGGCTGATTTTCTGCATTGTCATCGCAACACTGCCTTACCTTACTGGATTTCAACCTGAAACTATCAGCGCTAAAAGGGTCGTAACCGAAGCGATTGAGTTTGTCAAGGATGGAAAAACTGTCATGTCCATCACTACAGGGGGTAAAGGCTATGGATTGGTCTTTCTGGACAGAGGTTTTAATCCTGCGGCTTGGGTTAGTTGGAGTGAAAATGGTGGCGCAATAGGCGTCTATAACAAATTTGGCAAAGGCGTGGCAGATATGCGGGTGAGCCCTTATGGTGGCGTGATAAAGGTCACCAATAATGACGGTAAACTTGCTACATCAATCGGTGCTCTGTCGGAAGGAGGAACAATAGGCGTTCACAATAAGGAAGGTAAACCTGTTATAACGATGCTCACTTGGGAAGACAGCTCTATCATAGAAGTTCGCAATCCCGATGAGAAGCGTTCTGTAGCAATAAGTGCCTCAATGGAAGGTGGACGGGTAGAAGTCTGCAACAAAGACGGTAAACCCGCCGTGTTAGCCGATGTTGTAAAAGGTCATGGGCGGGTATCAATTTGGAATGGGAGACCACAAGCCGTTGCTATGATGGCTGCCCTTTCGTTTGGCGGAGGAATAGCCCTTGCTGATGAAAACGGCAAAATCGTCTGGACCGCTCCTTAACCAAAGGTGAAATGGTGGGAGATAATTGCTTGTTTGGGTGGCGAATAGCGGATGGCAAATTGAGGGCTTGTAAGGCAAACTCAAGTTGGTGAAAGAGGATGCAGGCTGAGTTGATGCGAGAATTGGTGACGATAGAGGCTTTTGAGGCGTGGTTGCGGGGGTTGATGGTTGTTGGCGTCGTCGGGAGCATCATTGGTGGGTTGCTTTGGGCGAGACGGCAAAGGCATCCGAGACGGTGGCAATTGGGCGTTTTGACGGGGGCGTTCATCGCCACGCTTTTCCCGCTCCTTTACGGGCTTTGGCGCTTTTACCTTTGGCGCATCAGAATTGATTTGGAACGGGATTTCGTCGGCTTGCATCGGGTTGATGTTTTGGTGGGCAACATAGCCATTTTCGCCCTTGTTGGGGTAATTGTCGGAGCGATTGCGCACCTTTACGCCAATTGGCTCAAACGCCAGTTGACGCAGGGGGAGCGAAATCCATGAAAGTGACGGTTTTCCTGTCTTCTCACTGGTCAGCGCTTCAAGAGAAGGCTTTGTCGCTTTGGGGCGAAAGCAAGGCAGCGACTTTGATGATTGTCCCTACTACGGCTATGCGCTCTTACTGGCTTTCGGTTCTGGCTGAAAGAGTGAAGGGAGTCTCTGGCGACAGCGTTTCTGTGCTGGACTATCTCGCTTTCAAACTGGCTTCAAGCGACACTGACGGGCTTTTCAGGTTGGCTTCTGCTTTGGAGCGGAAACTCGCTGCAATTGAAGCGAGGTCGGCGCTTAGCCTTCCCGAAAAATGGCTGAGTTCTGGCGTCGTGGAAGCGTTCATCAACGCCGTTGAGGAACTTGAACTTCATGACCTTTCACCACAATCAGTCCGAACCGCTATTCCCAATGACCCGACAATTCAGGTCTTGACGCATTGGTGGGAGGCTTGGCGAGAAATTTTGCATCAGCGCGGATTGTGGAGTTTGGGCGACGCTCTGAAATTTGCGGCGGAAAAATTGCGGGAGGGCAAAATCGTTCCCCCAAAGGCTCAAAGGGTTTTGGTTTATGGCTTCACCGCTCTGACTTCCGCACGCTGGGATTTCCTTAGGGCTCTTCTGGAAGCCATGACCAGCGATGACCAGACGGTTTACTTCTTCGTGCTCGGCGACCCAAACAACCCAAATGCCTACGGCTACTCCTTGCCCTTTCTCAACCGCTTGAAAAGCGAACTGGAAGCCGAAGTTTGCCCGTTGACTGACAACTTGCCTGAGGAGATTCAATCCATCCCTGCCTTACTCTTCCGCCGACACCAAGAGAGGGGAAGCCCGGAACTCACAGACCGCATTGTTTGTGTCAGTGTTGCGGGCGAGGAGCAGGAGGTTGAAATGGCGTTTCGGCTTTTGGTTCACTGGCGTCGGGAAGGGCAATTGAAGCGTTTCAGCGATGCCCTTTTGGTTGCCCATTCACTTGAACCCTACCTTCCCGCTTTGGAGGCGGTAAGTGCCAGATATGGCGTTCCCTTTGTCATCGTCAACGAACCAATCCGCCAGCACAAAGGCTTGACAAATTTGCTTTGGGCTATCTGGAACGCCCGGAGCACCAACTGCGATGGGGAAGCCCTGTGGCGAGTTTTGCCGTCTCCATATTTGTGCCACCCATCAGCGCCTGAGAAACCCTTGCTGCCTGAGGAGAAGCAAAGGGATTTACTCTCGCTCGTGCGGCAAAGGTTGGCAGAAACTGGTAGCAAGCAGTGGAGCGAAATTTTGAAGGGCAATTTCCCATCCGAGCAGTTCGTTGATTTTGTCGCCGATTTCCTGCGTGCAGTTGAGCAAATTCCCTTGCATGCACCTGTGAGCGAACATGTCGGCAAGTGGAGGGAAGTTTTGAAGTTCGTCCGACCGATTTGCGAGCGGGACGAGGAAACTTTACAGCGTTTGAGGAAGCAGTTGAACAGTTTGGCATTCTGGTCGGCGGAACTTTCAGGTGAGGAATTTGTCAGCCTTTTGACTGAAGGCTGCGTTGAGGAAGCGAAGGAGTTCAGCGATGCCGTTCGGGTAGCAAGCGCTGAAGACGCTCGCGGGCAAGTTGCTTCGGTCTCAATTTTGCTGGGCATGGCGGACGGTCGGTTTCCACCTTCACCGCCGATGTTTGAGTTGCTGACCGATAAGCACCGCGAAATCCTGACGGAGCGACTGAACTTGACCACATCGCTTCGCTTCAAGCGGCGACCCAGAAAGTTCAGTTTCGCCACTTCGTTCGCACAAGAGCAAAGAATGCTGTTTGCGGAAATGCTCGGCATAGCGACTGAGCGGTTGGTTTTCACTCATCCAAGAACCGATCCCGATGGCAAACCCATCGCTCGCTCCATTTTCCTTGACGAAGTTGAAGACGCATTGAAAGCCGCCGGCTACATTTGGCGGAAAGAGGAACGGGATTTGGCTGATGTGGTTTTGCCCGAGGAAGTAAAAGATTCGGCAGCACTCCCGCAGGGACTGAAACAAGCGATTGATGACCGCGAGGCAGTTGTCGGTTCGTTCTACCGCGCTTTCACCGGGCAAGTTGAATTGACGGGAGACGAAAAAGCCCTTGTCGGAGCGACATTGCGAAACGAAGGCTTCCGCCAGCGACTTTTGACCGAGTGGCAGCGATGGGCTAAGCCACAAGAGGGAGAATGGGACGGGAAAGGCTTGGGGATTGATGCGAAATTGCTGGCTGACCGATTGAAAGAGAAAGGGCTTTGGGTGACGGCTTTGGACGATTACGGTCATTGCCCATACCGCTTCTTCGCCCGCCACATCCTGTCGTTGCGCCAGCCGAGAGAAGTTACCTACGCCATCGACCCGACAACTTTGGGAAGCGTGTGGCACAAAATTGTCGCCGAGTTCTTGAAGGTTTTCGCTCAAAGCGGTGAGTTCCCGGAAATCGCTGTTTTGAAGCAAAAGGCAAGCGAGGTCCTTGAAAGCGACCCAACGGTGAGCCAAACCCCACAGCAAGTCCGCCAAATGCTCCGCAGCCGAATTGAATTGGCTTTGGAATCCGTCTGGCTGGCAGAAAAAATTCAGGCTAAGGATTGGAAGCCAGTGGGAGTTGAAAGGGAGTTTTCACTGCCGGTTGAAGACTTGGGCGACTTACCCGAAGTTCTCAGGGAAGTCAAACTGGTGATGCGTCCCGACCGAGTGGATGTGAACTCAGAAGGCAAATGTCGGGTTGCAGATTACAAAACAGGCAGTGCACCCAGCCACGCAAACATCCGCAACGGCGTGTTTCTGCAACTCCCGCTTTATGCCCTTGCGCTGCAAAAAGCGGGTTTCACTGTCAGCCGAGCGATACTGCTCAAATTGCTTTCGTTTACGAGCAGCAAAGACTACAGCGCCAGTTGTGATCTGACGGAGGAGGTCAGAAACCGAAGAAGACAAATGGAAATTGACAAGGCGATGGAAACCGCTAAAAGGCACGCGTTAACCTACTTGCGCCAGATGACCGAAGCCAACTTCACGGTTCTCCCGTTCAGCCTTAATAGCAGTTGCCGTCATTGCGACTTCAAATCCCTTTGCCGCCGGCATCCTTTGAGGCTGAGGGAGCGAGGTGAGGAAACCGACACTGAAGGTGAGGGCGAAGGCACTTAAAAACCTGAACAGGTCAACGAGTGACAAGGAAAGCGGTGATGGTGACGGTTACTGGGCTGAGCAAAGTTGTGACCATTACGATGGCTGATGCGAGGCTGGGGTTAACGCCGAACTCAATTGCCAACAAAGCGGTGTTCACGGCTGTAGGAACTGATGCGCCCAAAATCAGCACCCGACCGAGTTCGGGTTGAATACCGAGCAAATGGACGATGGCGAACATTGAAAGCGGCGAAGCGACAAGCCTTAAAAACGCAGCGGCAGTCAAAGCAGCCCCATTGCGAAATTCAAACTGCTCCGCCAATTGAACGCCTAAAGTCACCAAAGCGACTGGGATGAGACCATCGCCCAGATACTTCAACGAAACGAGAAGCGGTTTGGGCAAGGAAGTTTTGGTGGCGGAGAGAACGATGCCGAGAAGGACAGCGTAAATCAGCGGCATTGAAAGCACCTGCTTTGTCGCTTCCGCTATTGAGAGTTTTGACCTTGCGAGAAGCCAGATCCCGACAGTGAAAGTCAGCACATTGTTGATAGCGAGGACGAGTGCTTGGAAACCCACAAATTGCCGCCCCAAAACGAGTTCAATGAGTGGCAACCCGTAATTACCCGAATTGCCCAACATCGAACCCAAAGTAACGGTGGCTTGAACCGTCGGACTCCAACTCATCGTCCGACCGACAAACCAACTGACGAGCCAAAGGAACAAGGTGTTGAGAAAAACTGCAATTGCAACCGTCCCGATTGTGCTGGCGGAGAGGGGCGTTTCGGCGAGGCGAGAGAGCGTGAGTGCTGGGACGAACAAGTAAAGGTTCACGCGATTGAGAGTGCTGGCATCAATCCGCATCCTTCGCTGAAACGAATATCCCAAAGCCACCAACAGCAAAATCGGCAAGACCCGTTCCCAGAAAAGTAAGCCGAGAGAGCCGACAAACTCCAAATCCCCTCACTCCTCAAAGGCGAATGGCTTTGACCACCCACTAAAGGTGGGTGGCTACAAATTCAAAGCAGGCTAAAGCCCAAAACGACAGCGAGTGGCGAACAGCGAGTAGCGATTGATAAACGGCTTTTGACTTTTCAAGTTAGCCTGCTTTAGCAGGCTTCGTTTTCGTAGCCACCGACTTCAGTCGGTGGGCAAATTGGGTTGCGGGTTGAGAGTTGCGGGTTAGGGCTTTTTCTCTAAACACGCAACCCGAAACTCGCAACTTTTTCAAGTCAGCCTGCTTCAGCAGGCTTTGTTTTCTTAGACACCGACTTCAGTCGGTGGACGAAATGGGATGGCAATGTTTTTGCCGAGCCGAAACGACAGCGACTGGCGATTGGCGAGTAGCAAATGGAAATGACCTTGACCACCCACTCGAGGTGGGCAGCTACAAATTTGGGTTAAGGGTTGTAAGTTAGGTTTTCCCTCTGAACGCGCAACCTGCAACTTTCGTGTCAACCTGCTTTATCAGGTTTCATTTTTCGTAGCCACTGGCTTCAGTCAAAACGGCGGCGAATAGCGAGTAGTAAATGGCGAGTTTTTTGGAGGTCAGTGCTCCTGCACTGCCAAAAAATTTCGGCGAATGGTGAAATGGCGGTAGGAATTTAAGTCAGCCTGATTTTGAAGGAGTTATCGGCGCCCCTGCGGACCGATAACTTCTGCTTTGAAACCCTCCCATCGGGCGTGCGAATTGTCAACTCATAGTCGCCGTAGCAAGCGCGGGTTCGCCATGTGCCTTTTCTGTCGGTCTTGCCACTCACTTTCGTCCACCATTCGCCTTTGATGAGTTCAAGCATTCGTTCATAGACTGGTTTTGGCGACATATCCCTGCGAAGCCAGCCTGCTGGCGCTCCCATCCATGCTCCGTCATCGGAAAAGTCCCACCAAGTTATCGCTTGGACAGCGGGGTGGGAGAAAAGCAAAGTGTAAAAGCGGGCGGTCGCTTCCGCCTGTCGCTCTTCCCCTTCAAGTGTCGTCTCGCCCCAACGCTCTCGGTCTATGCGAGGTCCGCTGACAATGGTCGTCTCGGTGAAATGCAACGGCAATCCCAATTGAGCGAACCTTTCGCAAACTTGCCAAGTCCGCTGCGGCGACCAAACACCACCGTGCATGTGGCTTTGGATGCCGACGACATCAAAAAGCCATCGCCCCTGCTCGTCCTTGAGTTGCTGCAAGATGCGCAGGTAGGCGTCATCGGTGCGGTAATCGTTGACCAACAGCGTCGCTTTGGGGTTGGCTTCCCGAGCGACTTTTAAGTGCAAAGCAGTGTAAGCGACAGCACCAATATGAGTGCCCCACGCTGCCATCTTTGTCTTGTTGGGACTGCTCGGTTCAAGGTGCGTCGGCTCGTTGACGACATCCCAGATGTCAATGCGCCCAGCAAAGCGTTGCACGATGTCGCGGACGCGTTGCTTGGACAGCCGTTCAATCTCATCAAAATCATCGGGCAGCCATTCAGGCGAACTGGCGGGATGGTCCCAAACGAGCGGGTGTCCCTTACAAACGATGCTGTGCTCTTGACACCATGCCACTACACGGTCGGTGTAGTCATAACTGGGCTTCCCCCGCTCCCACTCGTAACCCGCCCAGTAGAAAGGCAGCGTGGCGTAGTTGAAGATGGCAGCGAAGTGCTCTCGGTAAAGTTCCTCCCGTTTCGGGTCGGGAATTCGCCCCCAGCGAAAGATGTTGCAACCGAACAAAAACTCGTGGCGCATCTGCGTCAAAGTCAGTTCTGCGTTGGGGAGCGGTTTACCGTTGGGTGCTTGAATGACCAAAGTGACCTCACCCTTGCGATGCTGCTCAATCCTCTCCTTAGCGCCAGAAAGCACTTGTTCTTCTTGCGCAATTGCCTCATCCACGCTCAACTTCCCCCTTGTTCCCAAGTATCCGACGGCACTTGCAACCGTTGCTCCAAACAAAGTCGCGAAGAAATCTCGCCGCTTCACTTGGACATCGCCTCCGAATTCAAAGCGACCAACCTTTTCGGTATTCGCGGCGGATGTATCGTTCCGCTTCAGGGCAACCTTTCGCCTTCATCGTTGCAGGGTCAAATTCAATCTTCTCGCCCGTCAAAAGTGCCACATTGCCCAGCAAAACGACTTCAGTGACTAACCCTGCGAATTCAAAGTTTGACATCGTTGGCGAGCCCGTCTTGCACGCTTGCACCCACTCAAGGTAGTGGTTGTCTTGCGGCGCGCGGGGCAAAGTCGGTGCAGGCGGTTGGTAGTCCTTGAACTTGTCGGCGGGAAGCAAACGACCGTTGAAGACCACACCTTTGTCGCCAATGAACAAATGCCCGTTATCGGGAATTGTTTCGCCTTTCAGCAAGTCCTTGAGCAAATCCGTTGAAGGTCTCTGACCGCCGTCATACCAAGTCAACCTCACTGGTGGCAAGTTGCCGCGAGCGGGGAACTCATACTGGACGATTGACCAACGCGGGTAGGTTTCGTTGTTGTGACCTGAGGAGATTGCTTGCACCCAAGTTGGGTAGCCCAAGTCCAAAGCCAAGAAGGGCAAGGGGAAGACATGGCAACCGATGTCACCCAAAGCGCCTGTGCCGAAGTCAATCCAGCCGCGCCAACGGAAGGGATGGTAGGCGGGATGGTAAGGGCGATAAGGTGCTGGACCAATCCACAAATCCCAATCCAAATTCTGCGGGACGGGTGGCGTGTTTCTGGGACGATTAATGCCTTGAGGCCAAATCGGTCGGTCAGTCCACAAGTGAACCTCCCGGACATTTCCGATGGCGCCTGAACGGATGATTTCAATCAACTGCCGAGTCCCGCTACTGCCCATGCCTTGGTTGCCCATTTGAGTAGCGACTTTCTGCTTCTTGGCGACTTCTCTCATGACCCTCGCTTCCCAAACGCAATAGGTGAGCGGCTTTTCGCAGTAGACATGCTTGCCCAACTTCATGGCAGCAACGGAAGCAACTGCATGGGTGTGATCGGCAGTTGCGACCACAACGGCGTCAATTTGGTTGTGCATCTCGTCAAGCATTTTGCGGAAGTCAAAGTAACGCTTGGCGTTCGGGAACTTTTGGAACGAACCAGCAGCCATGTTCCAATCAACATCGCAAAGTGCCACGATGTTCTCGCCCAACTTGGCAAATTCATCAATCAAAGCGGCACCTCTTCCACCTGCACCCACGAAGGCGATGTTGAGTTTGTTGTTGGCTTGGTAACTCCACGCCGCCTTTGAGTTCCTCAGGACAAGCAGACCTGCACCGCTTAGAGCGACCTTCCTGACAAAATCTCGCCTCTTCAATCCTTCAGCCACGACGGTTCACCTCCATCACGATGTCCAAATTCACTTTGCTGGGATGCCCGGAACGGGCACGACATTTTCCTGCGGCATCTCAACTGTCCCACGCTCAAAATCTTCGGGCGTGGGCTTCAATTGCAAGTTATAGAGGGCAGGGTTTTTGTTGGGGTCAACCATGATTTCGTCCCATGTGACCATCTGCCCAGTGTAAGCGGAAATCCGCCCCATAATAGCGGTCGCTGTGGACTCGGCAAGCGCCTGCAATTGGTTGACAGGTTTTCCTTTGAGGACATGGTAAAGCAAGTCAACTTGTTCTTGGACATTGCTGCTCGGTGCCCTCGGCAAGTCTGGCGGGATCGGAGAGTTTTTGGGCTTCGGGTAATCGGCGCCATTGGTGTGACCCTTCTCGTAAACGAAGTCGTGACCAACCCAATTCCAGCAACCATCAATTTGTCGGCACATTGAGTGAATGTGAATCCCGTCGCCGTAGTCAAAGTCAACGCTGAAGAAGTCGTATTGGTCGCCGGCAGGTCGGCGAGCCCTAAAGCCGAACCCGACAGCGCTCACGGGAGGTCTGCCGACAAACCAGTTGGCGACATCAATGTTGTGAATGTGTTGCTCAACAATGTGGTCACCTGAGAGACAAACCCAATTCTGCCATGTTCGGATGAGGTCATCGGGGGTTTTGGGGTTAATGGGCTTTGTGGCGAACATGTGACCGATGCAGAAAGCAATCCGACCGCCGTAAAGGCGTCCCAGCGCCCCTTCAACGGCAACCGCTTGATGGGTTAGTCGAAAGTTGAAATCGTGCCTCATCTCGGTTCCAGCAATCGCCACCAAACCTTTCTGCTCCGCTTCTTTGCCTGCAGCGATGACGCGGCGGCAACCTACTGGGTCAACTGCTACGGGCTTTTCAACGAAAAGGTGCTTGCCCGCTTTAATTGCAGCCTCAACGAAAACTGGGTGAAAGGCAGGTGCAGTTGCAATCAGGACAATTTCCGCTTCCGTTTCCAAAACCTCTCGGTAAGCGGTTGGACCTCCAAAGCACCTGTTCGGCTCGACGCCGAACTCCTTCCCTGCTCTCAGCGCTCGCTCCCGGAACCAATCACCGCAAGCGACCACTTTCACTTCAACGCCCAAGAGTTTTGCAGCCTCAAAAGCGTCCCTCACAGCACCCATCCCACGCCCACCGCAACCGATGAGGGCGATTCTGAAAGTCTTCGGTTGGCGGGCGACTAAGATGGTGGGAAATCCTGTCGCAAAGAGAGTCGCAGCCTTGACGAAATCCCTGCGACCCAGTTTTTCGCCCTTCATCCCTATCACCTCTTTTGGGAGCAAAGCAGAGCCGAAGATTTGTCACTTCGCTGGCAACCCCGGAATTGGCACAACCCCTTCTTGCGGCATTTCAACCGTGCCTTGCTCAAAGTCTTCGGGCGTTGGTCTCATCCGCCAGTTGTAAAGCGCAGGGTTTTTATTGGGATCAACCATGATTTCATCCCAAGTGACCATCTTCCCTGTGTAAGCGGAAAGTCGCCCCATGACGGCTGCGGCTGTTGACAACACAAGGTTGCGCAACTGGTTAAGTGGCTTGCCTTTGAGCAGGGAATAAAGCAAATGAACCTGCTCCTGCACATATGGGCTTTTCGCTCTGGGGACATCGGGTGGGATAGGTGAATTTTGCGGGTTTGGAAAATCAGCGCCGTTAGTGCGACCCTTCTCGTAAACGAAGTCGTGTCCAACCCAGTTCCAGCAGCCGTCAATGTGCCGACACATCGCATGGATGTGAACTCCGTCGCCAAAGTCGTAGTCAATGCTGAAGAAGTCGTATTGGTCACCAGCAGGACGGCGAGCGCGGAATCCGAAAGCGACGGCGCTGATGGGCGGTCGCCCTACAAACCAGCAAGCGAAGTCAATCTGGTGGATGAGGTCGCCTAAAAGGGCTCTTTCGCCGCAAAGGCAATTCCAGTCTTTCCATGTTCGGATAAGGTCGTCGGCTGTCTGAGGGTTAACAGGTTTGACCGAACCTTCATGACCTCCACAGTGCCCGACCCGACCGGCATAAAGTCTGCCCAAAGCACCTTCAACAGCAACGGCTTGATGTGTGAGGATGCAATCCCAATGATGCCGAAGTTGTGTGCCGACAACAACTGTCAATCCCTTCCGCTCGGATTCCTCCGCTGCAGCGAGGGCGCGACGGCATCCGGGAGGGTCAATGGCGATGGGCTTTTCAATGAAAATGTGCTTGCCCGCTTTAACAGCAGCCTCAACGAAGATGGGATGGAAAGCGTGGGCAACTGCTATCATGACAATATCTGCATCAGTGTCAAGGACTTCCTTGTAAGCCGTTGGACCTCCGAAGCAGCGTTCGGGTGGCACACCATACTCCTTTGCGGCGGCTAATGCTCTCTCCCGAAACCAATCCCCAAATGCTACCATCCGAATTTCAACGCCCAACAACTTGGCTGCTTCGTGGATGTCCCTCACAGCCCCTCGCCCTCGCCCGCCACAGCCAATAAGGGCGACCCTAAAGGTCTTGGGCTGTGAGTTGACGAGAATTGTGGGAACGCTCAAAGCAGCCGCTGTCGCTGCCTTGACAAAGTTTCGGCGAGTCAATTTCCCGTCTCCCATCCTCTTTCACCTCCTGCCGTGTTTAATGACTACAGCCTCCAACTGGCTCTATACTCGCGGTGAAGGAAACGGTTGGCTTCGGCACAGTTGACAATTCGCCCTGTCAAGGGGTCGTATTCAATGGGATGACCGACCAACAACGCGACATTGCCGAGCAAAATCATCTCGGTAAGCGTTCCGCCGATGTCAAAACTTGAGAAGGGCTTCGGTCCCTTGCCCTTGCAAGCGAGAATCCATTCAGCATGGTGTCCCGGCGAACGAGGCAAAGCCGGGCTTGGTCCTTGGAAGTCCTCAAATTGCTTTCGCGGCAGCAAAGTGAACCGTGTGTTCCACGGGCAATCGGAAAAGATTGCTCCTTTAGTCCCGAGCAACAAGCAACCCGCATCGGTCATGGGTTGACCGAGGTCACGCAAAATTTCCTCTGGAGGTCTCGGTCCGCCGTTATACCAAGTCAACTTCACAGGTGGAAGGTTTCCGCGAGCGGGGAACTCATACCGGACGATGACCCAACGCGAGTAAGTTTCGGGGTGAATTTCCGACGCTTCCGCACTTACCCGAATAACTGCTCCTTTGGGTCGCTTGACTTTCGGGTCCCAAAGCATGTCAAGCCTTAAGGCTCGGAACGCCAGATTGGCTGTGTGGCAACCGAAGTCGCCGAGGACACCCGTGCCAAACGGACGCCAATTGCGCCATGCACCGCGAATGTAAGCGGGATGGAATGGTCGGTAAGGTGCAGGTCCAAGCCATAAGTCCCAGTTAAAACCGGGAGGCGGTTGTGGCTCTTCACTGGGTCTGTCAACGGGATGGTTGCCTCCACCAAACCAGACATGGGCTTCACGGATTTCCCCAATAACGCCCGCCCAAGCCAACTCAACGGCTCGCCTCAATCCCTCCGTCGCACTCCCCTGATTTCCCATCTGGGTCACAACTTTCTGCTTCGCCGCAGTCTCCCTCATCACCCGAGCCTCGTAAACGGTTCTGGTCAACGGCTTTTCGCAATAGACATGTTTGCCAAGTTTCATCGCTGCTACTGAGATGACGGCGTGAGTGTGGTCAGGAGTAGTTACCACAACGGCGTCAATTTGGTTGTGCATCTTGTCAAGCATCTCCCGAAAGTCGGCAAACTTGGGGACATCAGGGTAGCGATTGAAGGCTTGAGATGCGTGTTGCTCGTCCACATCGCATAGGGCGACGATGTTTTCGCTGCTGACAGCCATCAAGTTTGACCATCCATGCCCGCCAACACCAACGCAAGCGATGTTGAGTTTCTCGTTGGCTTGGTAACTGTAAGCGGACTTCGCGTTTCGCAGGATAAGCAATCCAGCCGCTCCCAAAGCCGCATTTTTAACGAATTCCCTTCGCCCTACCTTCTCCATCTTGCCTTCCCCCTTCGCCATAAATTGTCAAGCCGGGGCAGTTTGTTCCTGCCCCGGCAGTTTTTCGGTCAAAGTTCAAAGCCTCCAACCTTCTCGGTATGGGCGCATGACCAACGGCTCAGCGTTAGGGTTGCCGATGACGCGACCTCGCTTTGAATCCCACACGACTTTCTGACCGAGCCTGATTGCCAAATTGCCCAAGAGCACAATTTCGGTCAGATAAGCGGCGTAATCAACGAAGTTGGACATCGGCTTGATGTTCTCGCCTTTGCAAGCGAGGACGAACTCACGATGGTGACCCGGCGAATGAGGCAGCATCGTCAACTCAGGCGGTTGGAAATCCTTGAATTGCTCCGAAGGCAACAACCTCCACTCACTCGCATAATCGCCGGGCGAATACAAAATGCCTTTATCGCCGATGAGCAACGCTCCGCTTCCCGGCAATTTGTCGGGTGATAACTCTGAAGGCAGAACATCAGCGGGTGGCTTCTTGCCCCCGTCATACCAAGTGAGGGTCAGGGAAGGCAAGTTGCCTCGTTCGGGGAAGTAATACTTGACAACAGACCACTTCGGGTAACTCTCCTGATTGCAACCTGAATGCTCAGCCTCAACGACAATCGTTTTGCCTTCAATGATGGCTTCATGGAGTTTGGTAGCCAAGACGGGCATGTTCATGGTGTGGCATCCCATATCTCCGAGTGCTCCTGTCCCAAAATCGCACCAACCGCGCCAAACAAATGGGAGGTAAGCGGGATGGTAAGGTCGCCAAGGCGCTGGACCAAGCCACAAGTCCCAGTCAAGGTGCGGTGGCACAGGCGGGGTATCTGTCGGTCGGTCCATCCCTTGTGGCCAAATGGGTCTGTTGCTCCAAATGTGGATTTCGCGCACTTGACCGATGACCCCAGACCAAACAACCTGAACCGCTTGCCTCAACCTGTTATCGCCCATCCCTTGGTTGCCCATTTGAGTGACAACTTTCTTCTCCATAGCGACCTTGCGCATGACTCTCGCTTCGCCAATGCTCCATGTCAGTGGCTTTTCACAGTAAACATGTTTTCCAAGTTTCATCGCAGCAACAGAAGCGACAGCATGGACATGGTCTGGGGTTGCAACGACAACGGCATCAATTTCGTTTGCCACCTCGTCAAGCATTTTGCGGAAGTCTTTGAACTTTTTGGCGTTGGGGAATCGCTTGTAAGTTTCGGCTGCCCGTTGGTCATCAACATCGCAAAGTGCCACAATGTTCTCGCCCATCCCCGAGAACACGCCAACCAAACCGCCACCTTGCCCACCAGCACCGACGAAAGCCATGTTGAGTTTGTTGTTGGCTTGGTAACTCCAAGCCGATTTCGGGTTGCGCAAAATCAAAAGACCAATGCCACTGAAAGTTGCTGCCTTGATGAACTCACGCCTCTTCATCGCCCATCGCCTCCTACCGTTCTATGGGATTTCACCGATCGGTCGGAGGAGAACTCCCCGACCAACTCGCATCCAATCTCACGCGCAGGGGTAGAAACTGCGGGAAGAAAAGACACTGCAGCAGGGAAGGAAACAATCCCCTCGCCGCCATAACCTCGGTGGTTCGGTTTCGCAAAGTAACGGCTCACCGTTTTCCGGAAGCGACCACCAAAATGGTTTGGCACAAAGCGCCGCGATAGACCTTCTTTCATACACCGAGCCTCCTCACCAAACGGCGCTACCCGCCGCATAGTTTTTGTCACATCGCACCGGCAAAATCAATACTTGACTGTGGGTGAGCGAAGATGGAACGGTATCGCGAAATCATTCCCGATTTTGACGCCTTCTTGGAAACGCTGGAGCGACCGCAGCCGGTCACTATCAGGGTCAACAGATTGAAGGCGACGCCCGAACAGGTCGCGGATGCTTTGAGGAAGCGTGGGTTCAATGTCAAGCCGCTGCCTTGGAACGATTGGATTTTGCAGGTTGAAGGAGAAGACAGCGTCGCAAAAACGCTGGAACATTGGTTGGGCTGGTTCTATGTCCAAGAAGCCAGCGCAGCGACAGCAGTGATGGCTTTAGACCCGCAGCCCGGTGAACGCATTTTGGACCTTTGCGCTGCACCGGGCGGGAAGACGACGCAGATGGCAGAGTTGATGGGCAACACGGGATTGATTGTCGCCAACGATGTGACGCCCAAACGGTTGCGAGCACTCTTGGCAAACTTGTCGCGGATAGGAGTTGTCAATACCATCGTGACTCAATGGGACGGGCGCAACTACCCCGACTTGGGTATTGAGTTTGACAAGGTGCTGATAGATGCACCTTGTTCGGCAGAGGGACGGGTGCGCGAGAACCCAGATTTGAGGCAAGGCGCTGACATCAACTTCATCCGTTCAATAAGCGGCACTCAGAAAGGACTGCTGAGGAGGGCGTTGGAGTTAGTCAAACCCGGAGGCATCGTCGTTTACGCCACTTGCACTTTTGCGCCCGAAGAAAACGAAGCCGTTGTCGCCTACGCAATGCAGAAAGT
>Ga0079992_129950_pt1 | contig 18940 bp, 21 predicted proteins | sample FaiFalFF_MnMetaG_3_FD_69197 | JGI IMG/M metagenome (GOLD analysis project Ga0079992, IMG submission 69197) | Freshwater microbial communities from Yellowstone National Park, Wyoming, USA - Fairy Falls B (FF_Mn_B) MetaG (SPADES assembly) (version 2) | ecosystem: Environmental > Aquatic >... | reverse complement strand
GTGCCCATCCCTTTCCCTTCGGCAAGGTTTTGCGCAGGTTGAAGGAAACAAATTTCGTCTGGCCAGAAAGGCAACAACGCATAGCCGTAGAAACTGAGCAGGCAAACGAAGCCGATAATCACGAAAGCAACGATGACCGCATCCAACAGCGAGAGTGAACCGCCTCTCATGATTTCGCTCCGTTCGTTCATTCTCACCTCACCCTACCAAGTCGGTGCCCTCACTTTCGCATCCGTCAAGGCGCCGCAAGCCGAACAACTTCTTCCATCGTTGTGACGACGAAATCGGGTTCAACTCCTTCGGGCATCGGTTCGCCCGTTCGGTTGAGCCAGCAAGTTGTCATGCCGACTTGTTTTGCGGGAGCGAGGTCGTATTTGAAGCCGAAGGCGACATGCAAAATTCGTTCGGGTGCTTCGTTCAGCCGTCGCAAGGCGAACTCAAAGATGCGAGGGCTTGGCTTGTAAACTTTTGCGTCTTCCGCCGTGATGAGGGCATCAAACTCAACGCCCATCAACTTCACGCTCTCCTGCAAAATGTCGTTATCGGTGTTGCTGATGATGGCGATGCGGGCGTGGCGTTTCAGTTCTCGCAGCGTCGGCGGGACATCGGGAAAGGGTCGCCAAGTCGGCATGGATGCCGCAAAGGCGGCGCCGTCTTCGGGTGCGTGAGGGATGCCGAACTCCTTCAGCGTCTCCGCCAAACTGAGCCGAAGGATGTCCTTGTAGGGGCGATACTCTCGCTGGATGAGGTCAAACTGGATGGCTTCCCAGTGCCGATGCAAAGCGTGCAAATCAGCCCTCACGCCTTTGCGATTGAGCAAGTCGCTCAGGAAGGTGCGGATGCCTTCGTCCCAGTCAATGAGCGTCCCGTAGCAATCAAAGGTCACCCACGCAAAGCGGCTCATTCAAAGGTCGCCCCTCCGATCGTCCCTGCCTTCGGGATTTGCAGTTGGTCAAAGATGCGGTCGGGAACGCCCTTATCTTTCAGGCGGATGGTCTCGCGGGTCAGCAAGTTGCCGTGTGTCACGACTTCCCATTTGCCTTCCCGTTTTCGCAAAAACAGGACAATCGTCTCGTAGTCGTAAGCGATCGCCGTCGCGTAACCATCGGCGATGCGGATGTCCAAGATATGCGGCTTGGTGTAGTATTGCTTGGCGAGGTAGTCGCGGATGGCTTGGCGGATGGCTTCCCGCTCCCGCGCCTGCGGGGCGTATTGCCAAACGGCACCGATCACGAGAACGACGAGCAAAAGCCCCACGATTGCCCAAAGCCAACGCATCGCCCGTCCCTCCTTTCCTTCGGTTTTGCGAATGTGCAAGAGGGCAGGGGTGCAAGCGCGAGCCGAAATTTTTCACGCTTACCCTCTTGCACGCTGACACGCCCGCACGAGGTCAACGATGCGCTCAACGATAACTTCGGGCGGAAGGTTTGTCGTGTCAATTTCTACGGCGTCGGGCGCTTTGCGCAAGGGAGCGATGGCGCGTCGCTGGTCTCGCTCATCCCGTTCCCGCAACTCCCGCAAAACTTGCTCGTAAGGCACTTCCGTTCCCCGCTGCCGCAACTCTTGCCATCGTCGGCGCGCCCGCTCTTCCAACGAAGCCGTCAAAAACACCTTGACTTCGGCGTCGGGAACGATGACCGTTTGGACATCCCGCCCTTCCATGACGACGCCCCCCGACTCCGCCAACACCCTTTGTTTTGCCACCAACGCTTCCCGCACACCTTCGTGGGCGCTGACGATGGACGCCGCTTCCGACACTTCGGGCGTGCGGATGACTTCCGTCACATCTTCACCATCCAACACCACCCGAACGCTTCCGTCAGGTTGCGAGAGCAACTGGATGTCCGTCGCTTGCGCCAGCATCGCCATCGTCACAGGGTCGCCGATGTCCATGCCGAGGCGGAGGGCTTTGAGGGCGACGGCGCGATACATCGCCCCCGTGTCCACATAGAGGTAACCGAGCCGCTTTGCGACGAGTTTTGCGACGGTGCTTTTGCCCGCGCCTGCTGGTCCGTCAATGGCGATGACAAGTCCGTTGGGACGCTTCACTCCAACGCCACCTCCGCCCCCAACGCCGTCAGCGTTTGGGCAAACTGTGGGAAGGAAATCGTCACGCACTCGGCATCGCCAATGAGCGTCTCGCCTTCCGCCAGCAGTCCTGCGATGGCGAGCGCCATCGCCACCCGATGGTCGCCGTGACTTTCCACTTCCGCCCCGCGCAATTTCGCCCTGCCGTGAATGACCATGCCGTCGGGCAACTCGTCCACTTGAGCGCCCAGTTTGCGCAACTCACAAACCATCGCAGCGATGCGGTCGCTTTCCTTCACCCGCAACTCTTCGGCGTTGCGGATGACCGTCACTCCGTCGGCGACGGTAGCGATGGCGGCAAGGACAGGCAATTCGTCAATGACTTGCGGGATGAGGTTGCCAGCGATGGTGACGCCCTTCAGTTTGCCACCTTTCACCGTCACATCGGCGACGGGTTCGCCACTTTGCAGCCGTTCGTCGTGGACGATGACCGTCGCCCCCATCTCCCGCAAAACATTCAAAAACGCCGTGCGGGTCGGATTGATGCTGATGCCTTCGGCGGTCACTTCGGCTTCGGGCATCGCTGCCGCCCCGCAAAGGAAAAACGCTGCCGACGATGGGTCGTTGGGGACGACGACTTTTTGCCCCCGCAATTTCGCTTGACCGACGACAGCGATGCTTTGACCCCGCACAAAAACTTCTGCCCCAAAGGCTTTGAGCATCCGTTCGGTGTGGTCGCGAGAGGGAGCGGGTTCGTGAACCAAAGTCACGCCGTCGGCGAAAAGCCCTGCCAGCAAAATCGCCGATTTCGCTTGGGCGCTGGCGACGGGCAACGCCCACTCTATCGGGCGCAGTTTGCCCCCGCGCATTCGGATGGGCGGCAAGTAGCGTCCTGTCCGTCCTTCCACTTGCGCCCCCATCCGTTGCAGCGGGATGGCAACTCTGTCCATCGGTCGTCTTTGCAAGGACGCATCGCCCGTCAGCCAACTCTCAAAGGGATGGGCTGCCAAGATGCCCATCAACAGGCGCATCGTCGTCCCCGAATTGCCACAGTCCAACGGCGCTTCCGACGGTCGCAAATTTGCCCCGCCGACACCGTGCACGACAACCGTCGCTGTGCCGACGCCGTCTAAGGTCACGCCCAATTGTTGCAGGCATCGGGCGGTGCTGAGCACATCATCGGCAACAAGGCAGTTTTCCACGAGCGTCGTCCCATCGGCGATGGCGCCCAAAAGCAACGCCCGATGGGAGATGGATTTGTCGCCGGGCGTGCGAAAAATTCCGCGCAACGGTTTGCCGCCGCAAACCCTGAGTCGCATCGGCGTCACCGCCGCAATTGTAACATCGGCGAGCGACGGGAAAGCAACGCCTTGCGCTACAATTGGGACGCCCCGACGGGTGACGAAATCGCTTTGCCTTGCCGTCACGATGAAGGTGAGAACGATGGTGAACCTGAGCGCCATTGACTGGTGGGACTTGATGTCCCGATTGGCACGCCCGATCGTCAAACTCGTTGACCCTAACGAGTGGCAGGTGCGGCGGTTGCGCCGCCGCATCCAAGCCATCAACGCTTTGGAAAGCGAGGTGCAAAAGTGGCGGGACGAAGATTTCCCGCGAAAGACCCAAGAGTTTCGGGCGCAACTGCAAGCCTACACCGCCGACTTGCGGGCGGAATACGAAGCGAAACTGCGGGAGTATCGCGCCTGCAAAGAGCCTGAAGAACGCTTCCGCTTGGAAGAGGAAGTCGCCAAATTGGACTTGGCGGTCAAGCGCAAGGAGCAAGAGTTTCTCAACCGCATCTTGCCGATGGCTTTCGCGATGGTTCGGGAGGCGGGTCGGCGCACCATCAAGATGCGCCACTTTGATGTCCAGTTGATGGGCGGCATCGTCTTGCACGAGGGCAAAATCGCCGAAATGAAGACGGGTGAAGGCAAAACTTTAGTGGCGACTTTGCCCGCCTACTTGAACGCCCTGACGGGTCGGGGCGTCCACATCGTCACCGTCAACGATTACCTCGCCAAACGCGACGCCGAGTGGATGGGTCCGATTTACGAGTATCTGGGCTTGACCGTCGGCTACATCCAGCACTTCATGGAGTCGGCGGAGCGAAAGGCGATGTATGCTTGCGATGTGACTTATGTGACCAACAGCGAGTTGGGGTTTGATTACCTGCGGGACAACTTGGCGCACAGTTTGGACGAAGTGGTGTTGCGGGAGATGTTTTACGCCATCGTGGACGAAGTGGACAGCATCCTGATTGACGAAGCCCGCACGCCCCACATCATCGGCGGGATGGTGGAGAAGCCGACGGACATCATTGAGCGCGCCGACCAAATCGTTCGGCAGTTGCGCAAAGATGTGGACTTCACGGTGGACGAAAAGCATCGCACCGTCGCCCTAACCGACGAAGGTGTTCGGCGGGTGGAGCAACTTTGGGGCTTGTCCAACCTTTCTGCCCCCGAAAACTTCGCCATCTACCACGCCATCCAAAACGCCCTGAAAGCCCACCAATTGTTCAAGCGGGATGTGCACTATGTCGTCAAAGATGGCGAGGTCATCATCGTGGACGAGTTCACGGGACGGCTGCAATGGGGACGGCGCTGGAGCGACGGCTTGCACCAAGCCGTAGAAGCCAAAGAGGGCATCCCCATCAAGCAAGAGTTGCAGACTGTCGCCACCATCACCCTGCAAAACTTCTTCCGCATGTATTTCAAACTGGCGGGCATGACGGGCACGGCGAAGACCGAGGAGCAGGAGTTCATCAAGATTTACGGGATGCCCGTCGTCGTCATCCCGACGCATAAGCCGATGATTCGCAAAGACTATCCCGATGTCGTCTTCAAGGTGCAGGAAGCCAAGTATCGCGGCGTCGTTAGGGAAATCCTGCAACTTTATGCCATCCAGCGCCCCGTCTTGGTCGGCACTCGTTCCATTGAGGTCAACGAGTTGATTTCGGAGCGTTTGTCGCCCTACTACTTGCAAGCGTTGGCGTTGTGCACTTTGGTGCTGGACAAAGCGTGGGCGATGCACAACCGCAAGCAACTGAGCGCCGAGGAACTGGAGCAAATTCGGCAGGTCGTTAACACCCGCTTGGAGGAGTTGGACATCGGGCGAGTGCGCACCATCGCCCGCAAGTTAGGGCTTGACCCCGACCCCTTGCATCCCGACAACTTGAAGCGATTTGCCGAACTCATCCAAATCCCGCCCGAACATTGGGAGACAGCGTTGCCCCGATTGGAAGGGGCGCTGCGAGAGGGCGTCCCCCACAATGTCTTGAACGCCAAGCACCACGAGCGGGAAGCCCAAATCATTGCCGAAGCGGGGCGGTTGGGCAAGGTGACCGTCGCCACCAACATGGCGGGTCGCGGCGTGGACATCATCTTGGGCGGCAAGCCCGACCCCGAAAACGCCCCCGACGAGTTGTGCGACGACCCCAATTGCACCGTAGAGTTCGTGCACAACAAGGAGTATCACCCCGTCAAGGCGTTGGGCGGCTTGCACATCTTGGGAACGGAGCGCCACGAAGCCCGCCGCATTGACAACCAGTTGCGTGGGCGCAGCGGACGACAAGGCGACCCCGGCAGTTCCCGCTTCTATGTCGCTTTGGACGACGAACTTTGGCGGCTTTACGGCGACAAAGGGTTGAGCGAACACAAATGGCTGCGCAGTTGGCCTGAGGAAGAACCCATCGCCCACCCCATCATCAGCAAGTCCATTGAAATCGCCCAAAAGCGGGTGGAAGGGCACAACTTTGAGATTCGCCGACAAGTGCTGCGTTACGACGATGTGATGAACATCCAGCGCGAACAAATTTACGCCAGCCGACGGCGCATCTTGGAAGGCGCCGACATGCGCGCCAACATCTTGGACTTCGTCCGCAAGACCCTTGAAAACTACGCCGAAATTTACTTGCCGACGACCCTTTCGCCTGACGAGTGGGATTACGAGGGCTTTTTGAACACGCTGAGCGCCTTCCTGCCCGTCGCCTTTTTCTATCGCCCCGATGACTTGCGAGGGATGAGGCGGGACGAAATCATAGAGCGCCTCTACGAAACCTGTGTCCGCTACTACGAGGAGAAGGAAGCCCGCTTGGCGGAGCAATTCGGCAGCGATGAGTTCCTTCGGGATTTTGAGCGGCAAATGTTGCTTTGGGCGATTGACCAAAAATGGATGGAGCACCTTGCCGATATGGACTACCTTCGCGAGCACATCCACTTGCGCGCTTACGGGCAGCAAGACCCCTTCGTGGAATACCAGCGGGAAGCCTACGAGATGTTCCAAGCGATGTTGCAACGCATCCGCGAAGAGACACTGCGGTGGGTGTTTTTCGCTGAACCTGCGCCAGTGGAAGCGGCGCAGCAAGTGCGAGTGCAAGTCGTCTCGGAAGTCAGCGCAGGCGACGGCGATAACGCATCAGGCGACGGAGTTCGCACCCGCCGAGCCAGCAAACAGCGCCCCGTCCGCAGCAGCCGAAAAGTCGGTCCTAACGACCCTTGCCCCTGCGGCAGCGGCAAGAAATACAAAAAGTGCTGCATGCTCAAGGAGCAACAATCGGGCAGCCGTCTTTCATAGCCCCTTTGGGCAAGTTTTACCAGCGGACGGTGACATCGCCTGCTGTGAGCGTCCGTTCCGTCCCGTCGTCCAAGCGCAACCGCAACCCGCCATCGGGCATGATGCCGACGGCGAAGCCGTGAAGCGTCGTGCCATCGGGCAAATGGGCTGTCACAGATTTGTCCCGCAGCCAATCCCATCCCTCCAACGCTTGCCAAACGCTTCCCATTGCCCCTTGCGCCCATCGTTCCCACCAACTTTCCAGCGAGACCAAAAGGGCTGAGAGGACTTCCCTTCGGTCAACAGGCGTGCCCTTGACCATTTGCAAGGAAGTCGCCGTCGTCCGCAACTCGTCGGGCAACTCTGTCTCGGCGAGGTTGACATTGACGCCGATGCCGATAAGCGCCCAATCGCTCCCGACCCTCTCTATCAAGATGCCCGCCAACTTTTTGCCGTCCACGACGACATCATTGACCCACTTGACAAAGGCGGGCACAGAGAAACGCTGCCGCAACGCTTCCACGATGGCGACGCCTGTTAGCAAACTCAGCGTGCCCAAAGGCGGATGTTCAGCGGGCAATTTCATCGTCAGCGTGAGGTGCAAATTTTTTCGGGGCGGCGAAAACCAAGTTCGTCCCCATCGTCCTCGCCCTTTCGTCTGCTCCTCGGCGATGACCATCCCACCATGCGGAGCACCCTGTTGCACCCACGCTTTCGCTTCGTCCTGCGTGGAACTGACTCGCTCGTAAAACCGCCAAACTTTTGCCAACCAACGCGTCGGCTGAACTGCCTGAGCGACCCAATCCATCTTCCCTCACCTCGTCCCAATTTGCCGTCCGAACCTTCGCCGTTGGCGCTGTCAAAATTGTCACGGCTGTCGCGCCCGTTGCGGAGGTGGACGACGATGGAGACGGCAAAAGTATCGTGCCCTCATTGCGGGGCGGAGAACCGAAGCGATGCGCGCTTTTGTGCCCAGTGCGGTGGGGACTTACGCAAACCGACCGCCGACATCGCCCCCTTGTCCGACAACCCTGCGTCAGAAGGAAGCGCGATGCCAGCGACACCCGACATCGCCCCGCCCGCAAAAGCGCTGACAGCCCCCGAACCCTTGCCCGAAGGCGCTTTGCTCAACGGGCGTCGCTACGAAATCGTCGCTTTCCTCGGAACTCGTGACGGCATCAACGAATATCGCGCCGTGCGCACCGACCCCTACAAACGCTGCCCCCATTGCCAAACCCTTAACACCCCCGACAGTAACTTTTGCGAGCAATGCGGGGGTGACTTGAAGGAGGCGGAGTTGGTGTCGCTGTTCGTGCGGGTTTGGGAGGCAGCGTCCCCCGATGCCCTTCAACGGGAACGAGCCTTGCACGAGAAGGGCTTGCATCATCCCCTCATCGCCGCCCCGTCGGAAATCTTCACCGACGCACCTTACGACGAGCGCCATTATGCCGTCTTGCCCGAAGTGGAAGGGACGCCGTTGGCGCAAGTGGAAGCGGACGATGCGGACACGGCTTTGGCGTGGGCGAAAGACCTTGCGGACGCTTTCGCCCACTTACAAACCAGAGGCGTTAGCCTCGCCCGTTCGTTGGCAGAAAGTGTCCTGTTCGCTGACGACGGCACTCCAATCATCTTGACCGATGCCCTTCGCCCTGAGCCGAGCGATTGGACGGCGGTGCGTCAGGAACTTGGGGAAGCCACCCGACGATGGCTTATGGGCGTTCAGGAAGCGACTTTGGCGGAGCGCGTCGGTAACCTCTTTGCCTCAACGAACGATTGGGCAAAAATCGCCAAAGAGTTAGAGGCGCTTTTGACAGGATTGCATGCCCCTGTCCTGTTGCGCGTGAGCATCGCCAGCGCCACCGATGTCGGTCGGCGACGAGAACACAACGAGGACAGTTACTTGACGATGCACTTTGAACGCTGCCATTTGGATCAAACGGAAACGCTGACGATTTTGGCGGTTGCCGATGGGATGGGCGGTCACGCCGCTGGCGAGGTGGCATCCAAACTTTGCCTGCAAACTTTCGCCACTTCCCTTCTGGATGCCATCCAACAATGGCTACAATTTCAAGAACCCGATTGGGCGGAGGCGCTGAAGCGGGCGGCTTTGGAAGCCAATCGGCAAGTTTTCGCCGAAGCCCAACGGATGCGCAACAACATGGGGACGACTTTGGTGGCGGCTGCCATCGCAGGCAATCGGGTCGTTTTTGTCAATGTCGGCGACAGCCGAGGTTATTTGCTGCAAAACGGGAAACTGCGCCAAGTCACCAAAGACCACTCCTATGTCCAACAACTGGTGGACGCAGGGTTGCTGACGCCCGAACAAGCCCGCCACCATCCGCAAGGCAACATCATCACGCAGGCGATTGGCATTGAGCCGAGGGTGCAAGCGGACATCTTTGAAGAGCCGTTGCGAGTTGGCGATTTGGTGCTCCTTTGCTCCGATGGCTTGGTGGACATGATTGACGATGCCGAAATAGAGCGGGTGCTGTTGATGGAAACGGACTTGCAAAGAACTGTCGCAACGCTGGTGCAATTGGCGAACGAGGCGGGCGGCGATGACAACATCACCGTCGTCTTAGCCCGCCCCGAAAAAGTGGGGTGAAAAGGCGTGTCGGCGGAAATTTCGTCAGTCGCTCAACCGTTGACCGAACGCGAGGGCATCACGCTGGAACGCTCCGTCGCATTGCCTGCCCCCTTCCTTTTCCGCCGCTTGCCTGTTCAGTTGCCCGATTATGAAGGGTCGGCAGAGTTGCTTGTGTGGTTGTTGCGACGGCAACTGGTCGGCGTCGGCGAAGTCTCCGTCAGCGCCATCGCCCAACAGGTTGGGATGGCAATCGGCAATCGGCAATCGGCAGTCGGCAAAACGCAAGAAGGCAAACGCGACGAACAGGCGGGACGGGATGGGCGAAGCAACTTCCCCCTTGCAGTGGCAGAAGAAGTCGCCATCGCTGCCGAATTGGTCTGGCTCAAATCGGCACTGTTGCTGCCACAACCCGAAGAGGTGGAAGCGCCTGAACCTGAGGAAGCCGAGGAGGGTGAGTCGTTGAAGCGGCGTTTGCTGCGCCATGCCGCTTATGGGTTGGCGGCGAAATTTTTGGCGGAGCGGGGCAAAGTTTGGTCGCAAATGTTTCCCCGCCCGATAAAAGACGAAGCGCCCAACCCCGTTCGGGAACTCGTCTTGGGTGACAACCCTTCGGCGTTGTTGCTGGAAGCGCTGCGGCGTGTTTTGGCGCGGATGGCAGGGATGCCCATCCGCCCGCCCCGCCGCTTGACCGTCCCGCAGCGATTGCGCATGCTTTTGCAGATACTCAAAAGCAACCCTGAAGGCATGCTTTCTTTTGACGCCCTTTGCGCCGACTGCCAAAGTTTGCTGGAAGTCATCATCACTTTCCTTGCCGTTTTGGAACTCATTCGGAGAGGCATCGTCAGCGCCCGCCAAGATGAACCGTTCGGTCCGATCTTGCTTTTCCTGCGAGCACCCACCAGCGGTTGAAAGGCTTGGTCAGTTTCGCCCGATGGCGAAAGGTTGGGGTGCTATACTTGCAGCGGTTTTTCGTGCCAAAAGGTCTGGAGATGATGGCGATGGAATTGAACATGGAGTTGCTGCGGCAATTGGTGGAACTCGTCCGCGACGCCCAAATCAGCGAGTTGACCGTGCGCGTCGGCGATTGGCGGGTGACCATCCGAAAAGGGTTGACCGCACCGCCGACGGAAGCAGACTTTTCCCCGATGCAAGAGTCGGTGGCTGCCGAATCTCCTGACCTGCCGCAGGAGGCGGAAGGGCAAAAATCCGCAGCCCCAACTTACTTGCCCATTTTGTCCAACTGGGTCGGGATTGTTCGGCGGCAACAAAATGGCAAATTGCTCGTTCAAGTCGGCGACACCGTTCGCAAGGGTCAAACGGTTTGCTGGATTGATGCCTTAGGCGTCCGCAACGAAGTCCGCGCACCCGAAGCGGGACGCATCGTGGAAATCTTCGTGGAAGACGGTCAACCCGTTGAGTTCGGACAACAACTGATGTTGCTGGAACCGATGAAGGGAGGCGATTGAGATGCGGCAAGGTCAAACCCTCGCTGTTTTGCTGGTCGCCGTGCTCATCATCGTCATCGTCATCACCCTTGTTTGGTTTTCCCGACAAACCCCTTCAGGCGTAAGCGGGACGAAAGGGCAAACGACTTACGGCGCCGCCTTGCAACGGGCGAAGGAAGTGGAATGCCTGAACAACCTGCAACAAATTCGCACCGCCGTCCAAACCTACATCGCCACCAACGGGAGCAACCCGCCCGCCTTATCGGCTGTCTCCTTGCCCGGTGGCGTCCAGCCCGTTTGCCCTGTCACCAAAGTGCCTTACACTTATGACGCCACGACCGGCACGGTCAAATGTCCCCAACATCCCAAGTTTTGACGGGTGACGGTGACCATGTTCCGAAAAGTCCTGATCGCCAATCGGGGCGAGATTGCCATTCGCATCATCCGTGCGTGCAAGGAATTGGGCATTAAAACCGTCGCGGTCTATTCGGAAGCCGACCGCAATTGCTTGCATGCCCGATTGGCGGATGAGGCGGTGTGCATCGGTCCCGCCCCTGCCAAAGACAGTTACTTGAACATCCCCAACATCATCAGCGCCGCCTTGCTGAAAGGGTGCGACGCCATTCACCCTGGTTATGGCTTTTTGGCGGAAGATGCCACCTTCGCTGAAATTTGTGCCCGCTATCGCATCAAGTTCATCGGTCCGCCCCCTCACGCCATTGAGTTGATGGGCAACAAAGCCAAAGCCCGTCAACTGGCGCAACAAGTCGGCGTCCCCGTCATCCCTGGACGCGACCATGTGGAATCGGAGCGGGAAGCGGTGGAAGCGGCGCGGCAATTGGGCTATCCCGTCCTCATCAAAGCGGCAGCGGGCGGAGGAGGGAAAGGCATCCGCATCGTCCATAGCGAGCAAGAGTTACTGCGCAACCTCTCCATCGCCCGCACGGAAGCGGAAGCAGCCTTTGGCAACGGCGCCGTTTACTTGGAAAAGTTTCTGGAAGAACCCCGCCACATTGAATTCCAAATCCTCGCCGACGAACACGGCAACATCATCCACTTGGGCGAGCGGGAATGCAGCCTCCAAACGGTGCGTCACCAAAAGTTGTTGGAAGAAGCCCCCTCGCCCGCCGTCACCCCTTCTTTGCGCGAACGGATGGGACGAGCCGCCATGCGCCTAGCCGCCGCCGCTGGCTACACCAACGCCGGCACTGTGGAGTTCCTGCTGGATCGGCACGGCAACTTTTACTTCATTGAGATGAACACCCGCATCCAAGTGGAACACCCTGTTACCGAGATGGTGACGGGCATTGACTTGGTGAAAGAGCAAATTCGCATTGCGGCAGGGGAACGGTTGTCCATCCGTCAAGTGGAGATGCGCGGGCACGCCATTGAGTGCCGCATCACCGCCGAAGACCCCCGCCGCAACTTTGCCCCCAACACGGGCATCATCAACCGCCTCATCTTGCCCGGCGGACCAGGCATCCGCTTGGACACCCACCTTTACGAAGGCTACGAAATTCCGCCCTACTACGATGCCTTGCTGTGCAAGTTGATTGCGCATGGGCGCGACCGCAATGAAGCCATCGCCCGTGCCCAACGCGCCCTCAGCGAATTCGTCTTGGAAGGCATCCGAACGACCATCCCGTTGCATCAACGCTTGCTGGCACACACGGCTTTTCGGCGTGGGGCAATCTCTACGGGTTTTCTGCCCCGCTTTCTGGCGGAAGAGTTTGAAGGGTGAAACCGATGCAAGGGCGACGACGAGCCCGAGAAGTAGCGCTGCAAATTTTGTTCCAAGCCGATGTCGGCAACTTGCCCATAGACGAAGCGGTGGAAGTGACCTTAGCCGATTTGCCCGATTTGGACGAAACGACCCGCCAATATGCGGCGGCGTTGGCGAAAGGCGTCTGGGCACATCGCAAGGAGTTGGACGCCCATTTGCGTTCCGCCGCCCCCCATTGGTCGGTGGAGCGCATGGCGTCGGTGGACCGAAACTTGTTGCGCATCGCCCTCTACGAAATCCTTTTCGTGGACGATGTGCCCCATCCCGTCGCCATCAATGAAGCCGTAGAACTGGCAAAGGAATATGGCGGGGCGGAATCCCGCCGCTTCGTCAATGGCGTGTTGGGCGCCGTCGTCCGCAAGTTGGGATTGACCTGATGCCTTGACCCTTCGGAGGTTGACTTTATGGCGGCGATTTTGTTGGACGGGCGAAGTGTGGCACGACAAATCCGAGAGCGCTTGAAAGAAGAGGTGGCGGAGTTCGTCCAGAGTTACGGCGTTCAGCCCAAATTGGTGACGGTGCTGGTCGGCGACGACCCCGCTTCCGCCGTCTATGTCGGCATGAAACAGCGCGCCGCTCAGGAAATCGGGATGGCAACCGATGGCTTCCATTTGCCTGCCGAAACCACCGAAGCGGAAGTGATTGCCCTCATTGAACGCTTGAACGCCGACCCAACCGTTCACGGCATCTTGGTGCAACACCCTTTGCCCCGCCACCTTGACGAGCAACGCATCATGGCGACCATCCATCCCGACAAAGATGTGGATGGCTTGACACCTCACAGCCTCGGCAGTTTAGCCGCCCGCCATCCCACTTTCATCCCTTGCACGCCGTTGGGCGCTTTGCGTTTGCTGCAACATTACGGCATCGGCGTGGAAGGGAAAGAAGTCGTCGTCTTGGGGCGCAGCCGCATCAATGGCATGCCCGCTGCTTTGCTTTTTTGTCACCACAACGCCACCGTGACCATTTGCCACACCCGAACCCAAAACCTTTCGCAGCACACCCGCCGAGCCGACATCTTGTATGTCTCCGTCGGCAAGGCGGAATTCGTCACCGCCGAAATGGTCAAGCCCGGCGCCGTCGTCATTGACACGGGCTACAACCGCTTGCCCGACCGAAAAGGTGATGTCGGCGATGTGCACTTTGAGAGCGTGAAAGAAGTCGCCAGTTTCCTCACCCCCGTTCCCGGCGGCGTCGGACCGATGACCGTCACCATGTTGCTGGCGAACACTTTGGAAGCGGCGCGCCGAAAAGTGGCGCGATAGAAGGTGGCGTGAGAAGGGGCGTGAGAAAGGTGGCAAAACCCACCATCGGCATCGGCGTCGTCGGCTTCGGGTTGATGGGGCGCGTCCACACTTACGCTTGGCGCGCCATCCCCCTTCTTTACGGCGGTGAGCCCTGCCACATCCGCCTCGTCGCCGTCTGCGATGTCAACGAACAAGCCGCTGAAGCAGGGCGGGAGCAAGGCGGTTTCTTTTTCCGCACGACCGATTATCGTGAACTCGTCCATCATCCCGAAGTGCAAGTCGTGGACATTTGCGTCCCCAACCGTTGGCACGGAGAAATCATTCGCGAAGCGCTACGGGCGGGAAAGCATGTTTATTGCGAAAAACCGTTGGCTTACGATTACGACGAAGCGAAAGAATTGGCAGCCCTCGCCCGACAGGCTGCCGCTAAAGGCATCAAAACGCAAGTCGTCTCCGAATATCGCTTTTTCCCTGCGACGATGAAGGCGAAGGAGTTGGCGCAAAACGGTTTCCTCGGACGCCTCTTCCACTTTCGCGGCTGTTACCTGCATTCAGGCTATGTTGATCCCAACCGCCCATTGGAATGGCGACTGCGCAAGGAAATCATCGGCGGCGGCGTGTTGGTGGACTTGGGTCCGCACCTTCTGGACTTGATGCTTTGGCTTTTGGATGGCATAGATGAACCCGTCGCCGTTTGCGGGATGACGGAAACTTTCGTCAAGGAGCGCCCACTGCCCGAAGACCCGACGAAGAAAGCGCCTGTGGAAGTGGACGATGCGGCATCGGCACTGATTCGTTTCCGAAGCGGGGCATTGGGCTATGTGGAATTTTCGCGGGTGGCGACAGGGACGGAAGATGAATTGCGGTTTGAAATTCACGGCGACAAAGGCGCTATCGGCTTCAATTTGATGGAGCCCAATTGGCTTTGGGTTTTTGACCGCACCCAACCGCCGAGCGAATGGGGCTTCAAAAAACTGTCCACCGTCCAAAAATACCCGCCCCCTGCCGCTTACCCATCACCCAAATTCACTTTGGGCTGGATGCGTTCCCATGTCCACGCCCAATTTTCCTTCTTGGACGCCATCGTCCACGACAAACCCGCCAAACCCGACTTTGACGACGCCTTGAAAGTCCACCAACTCATCGCCGCCATCTATCAGTCCGCCCAAACCCAAACTTGGGTCTCCCTGCCGTTAACGCCTTAACCACCCACATCCGACGCAAGTGAGTAACACTTGCCCGACGCTGAATCACAACTTTGCCCAGAATAAAATGTCCCGCTGCTGCACACCTCGTAGTAGTTGTTATCGCAGGCTTTGATGTAGTCGCAGGTGTATTGGCAGCAACCGTCTGACAAGGTTTGACACTTAGAGTAGCCCTGATTGATTATCTCCTTCTTCCCACAAGGGGGAAGGGACTGTCCTATTTGGGGGCATGTTACTGTCGCCCCTACCCTCAGGAGCATGAACAAGTTAAAGCCGACGACCAACGCCAAAGTAAGGTTGAGGACCTTCAACAACTTCCTCATCCTTGATCCCTCCTTCATCCCCGCATCGGCGGGGTTATTTTGTCGGAGGCTTGGGGTCTTCCCCTGGGATGTCATACCAACCCCTATGCACTGACCCCTGCAAAGTTACCCACAAGGCAAAGTAACGGTCATCCTCCGGCCACCGATGCCTTTGAGCGTTCTCATCGTGATGACTGTCCCAAACGGCGACCATGTTCATCCCTTGCCGGGCGACCCAATCACGAAACTTCATCCCCCGCCGCTTCATCACAGGATCTCGGTCATCCCACCAACCCCGACGGTATGAGACATAAAGGGTCGGGTGGATGGGGATTTGGGGGAATTTAGGGTCGTGCCCTAAGACGAGGGCGAGGTCATTGGGGCATCGGGCGACCCAAACATTTTTGATGTATCCCGTCTCCACGAGCACACATATGCTATCAGGCAACCCCAATTCCCAGAACTCTTTCGGCGTGCCGTCAGGGTCTAAGCCTTCATGGTCATCCCGATAGGCTTGAAGGGCAAGCCAAACTTGCCGAAGGTTGCCCAAGCACACTGCTTGCCTTGCCCTCTCCCGAACGGGGGCAAAGACACACCAAATTATTCCTGCCAACACGGCGATAATCCCGATGACCAAAAGCAACTCTATCAAAGTCAAGCCCAAACGCCCTTGATGGCATCCCTTCATTGCCGTCTCCCTCCCTTCGCTAATTCCGCCTCCTGGCTATTTATACCGTTGAGAAAGAAGAGCCAGTTGTCGTTCCATTTCACTCAACGAAATTACATGCCCTGTCTTCACATCTACGACGCCTTTTAACCTCGCCTTTCGGCAAAGGTTCAAGTTACCAAAAGTTTGGAAATCCCGCCCCACTAAAAATCTTGCGGTGCTCACCCGCCATCCTTCAGGGGTAAGCCCTAACGCACTAATGACCAATACCATCACCCCAGGGTTATAGGCTGGTCCGTAATTTGCAAGTAGAGGTTGCTTCGTCTCGGCATCCAACCACTCCCCTGACGCTATAGCATAGTAGCCGCGTATTTCCACGCTTCGGATATTACCTACAACTGGACTACGACGCCATAAAGTCGTTGCTAACACAGAACGGATAGCCTCCTTGGTGACCCCAAGTTTCTCCCGTTCCTGGGGGATTGTTAACTGATAAATCGTGTCCACATCCTGCCTTTCTACGGCATGGACAAACGCCTTTATCACACGAACAGGCTCCGTCCTTTTCCGATGGAGATAAAGCAAAGCGACGCCTATGGGAATAAAGAGGATGATGGCGACTCGCCATACAGCCTTGGGATTCATGATGAACACCCCACATCTTTTCAGGCATAGTAACCGCACAGCCCAGTGTCGGAGTTGCATATTTGACCTGACTGAAGTTGACCACGAACCATCCAAACTTGTTTGCGACCCGTTTTTACGCATAAGAAGACCTCAGCGTCATATTGGCAACATGCGGGTGTAGTCTCTATAAAGGCGTCACAGCACCAAGGCGAAGTATACAGAGGTCTAATCTGGTGCTGTGCACAGGTTATCCCAGTAACTGCAAGGAACCATTTGTGAATCCCCAGCCTCACTTGTGCAATAGACGAAAGACTGACATGGAGCAACGGGGCAACCACTGATTGGGGCGACCAAGAGAGTCACCTGTCCGACAACGAGGGCAAGCAAGAGCCCCATCAGATAAGGCTTCCATTGCATCGGTCATCCCTCCTTAGCACTTTTGCCCTTAACGACATGCCTTACCGTCCGTCACCAAAACCCAATCCACCTGTCCATCAAGTCGTAAGACTAACTCCCATTGAGGGAAAAGGGGCGTCGGGATCGGTGGCGCTTCAGGTGGTCTGGGCGGGTTATGCCAACGGTCTCCCAAAATCGCTACTTGAGAACGCTTTTGAGCCACGCATCGGGAAAAGTGTTCGGCGATCTGTTTGAGAGGATTGTGAATAGGAAGGTTAGCGGGATAACCGTAAGAACTTATGATGACAATGCCTAAGCGACGCCCCATGTGACGCTCAATTTCTGCTGACCCTTCCTTCAATATCCTCTCCCCTATCGGACAGTGCAGGATAGGGCTGCCTTTTTTGATATAACCGCCCCGAATCAAGCCTATGATCAGGCCATCGGACGGTAAGCCAACCTCTGCCCAACCCAATGGTCTTCCATCAGGGTCAATGCCGTCGTAGTCATCGCGGTATTTTTGAACGGCTAAATAGATTTGGCGGAAGTTGTTTCGGCAGATGACCAAAAGGGTTTTCTCTTTAGCAGAGGCATAAGCCATCCAACAAATTCCCGCCAGCACGGCGATGATGCCGATGACCAAAAGCAACTCTACCAAGATCAAGCCACAGCGAAAGGCGATTTGCTGCTCAAATGGTAGGTGGCGACCCTTCATCGTCGTCTCCTCCCTTTCGCTAATTCCGCCATCCCTTTCCCCCAGGCTTTCTCCCGCATCTCGTGAACCCATGCGTCCATGACTTTTCTTGCTGCGTCCTCACCCTTCACCGCCTTCAGGAAACTTGCTAAAGTCTCCACGACGCCCCTTCTCGGCTCCTTTTGAAGCCACACCAACCTGCCGTCCACAAACCCGTAGGCGCGCGGGACGAAGAAGGCGTTTAGGGTGCGGGCGATTTGACCGCTTTCGTCGGCGACCGCCTTGACCTGCCATCCCCCTTTCCTCGCCGCCTCCCTCACCTTCTCGGCGCGCTCTTGAAAGACCAAGACCGTCGTGACCTCTTTCCGCCAAGTCTGCCAACTCAGCGTGCTCGCCCATTCCCGCACCGCACCCTCCCCACAACCTTCGCAACCGCCAAAAACGACGACGAAGATGGGGCGCAAGGGCGAAGAAATTTCCGAAGCCACCAAAATGCCCACACGGTCAAGGGGAAAACCCATAGGTGGGTCATGAGAGAGGGATTCTCGGAAACGCTGTTGGGCGAGGGCTTCCGAGCGTTTCGCCTGCCACACAGCCAGCCACTTTTGCCCCTCAGGGGTGCTGCGAAGGAGCGACAAGAAGAGGGCAAGCGAGGCGAGGAAGACGGACAAAAGGACATAAGAGCGTTGGTCAGGTGCGAGTAGGTGCGCCGCCAACCCTTTGAACCGTCCCGATGAAGGCATTGCTGTCCTTTATTCGGTCGCCATCTCCCGACACCCCTTGAGATGGCATCGTCCGACCAAAAAGATAGCGAAAGGCGATGCCCCGCGCAAGTCTCCGAAAGGTTACTTTTTTTTTTGCGCCCATCGGCTACCCGACCGTCAATCAATGAGGCGCAAGCGAAGGGCAAGAGCAACGGCTTGGACAGTCGTGGGGACTTGGAATTTTTGGCGGACAGAACGAAGGTGCTTTTTGACCGTCGCTTCGCTTCGGAAGGTTCGCTTGGCGACTTCCTTCACGCTGCCATAGCGGGCAATCGCTTGCAAAACTTCCTTCTCTGCGCGGGTCAAAAGTTCGGCGTCCGTGACGACGGCATCCGCTTTTTCAGCGGGTTCGCACAGCACAATGCCCTTCCCGCCTTGAAGGAGGCGTTGGAGATAATCGGCGTCCCGTTCGTCGCGTGCCCAGACAAGCACTTTGAGTTTCCGCATCGCCCTCCCCCCTTCAACGGCTGCCCTCAATTTTGCCCGCCCGTTGTCAACCCCGCCAGCGGAAGCGTCAGGGCACGATGATAGGCTTGACCGCTGCTTGCCCCAGTTGACCGCTCAGTGCTTGGGGCAATTCGGGAAGGGCAAGGCGATGGGTGATGAGCGTCTCCAAAGGCAACGAAGTCGTCCGCAAAAAGCGC
>Ga0079992_127719_pt1 | contig 18977 bp, 17 predicted proteins | sample FaiFalFF_MnMetaG_3_FD_69197 | JGI IMG/M metagenome (GOLD analysis project Ga0079992, IMG submission 69197) | Freshwater microbial communities from Yellowstone National Park, Wyoming, USA - Fairy Falls B (FF_Mn_B) MetaG (SPADES assembly) (version 2) | ecosystem: Environmental > Aquatic >... | reverse complement strand
GATGTTTTTGTGACGAAGCTGAATGAGACAGGCACCGCTCTGGTCTATTCCACCTACATCGGGGGGAGTGGGTATGATGAGGGCTATGGCATAGCGGTGGATGGGAGCGGCAACGCCTATGTGACGGGAGTCACTTGGTCCACCAACTACCCTGTTACACCGGGGGCTTTCCAGACGAAAAATGGAGGCGGGATGGGGGATGTTTTTGTGACGAAGCTGAACGCGCTAGGCACCGAGCTGGTCTATTCCACCTACATCGGGGGTGTTTTTCATGATTATGGCTATGCCATAGCGGTGGATATGAACGGCAACGCCTATGTGACAGGCCATACCGAATCCGCCAGCTACCCTGTTACACCGGGGGCTTTCCAGACGAAAAGCGGAGGCAAGAAGGATGTTTTTGTGACGAAGCTGAATGAGACAGGCACCGCTTTGGTCTATTCCACCTACATCGGGGGGAGTAATAATGATGTGGGGTATGGCATAGCGGTGGATGGGAGCGGCAACGCCTATGTGACAGGCTATACCGAATCCACCGACTACGATGTAACAGCGGGGGCTTTCCAGACGACGAAGGGAGGCTATCGGGATGTTTTTGTGACGAAGCTGAATGAGACAGGCACCGTTCTGGTCTATTCCACCTACATCGGGGGGAGTGGGGGTGAGGAGGGCTATGGCATAGCGGTGGATGGGAGCGGCAACGCCTACGTGACGGGATACACTTGGTCTACCGACTACGATGTTACACCGGGGGCTTTCCAGACGAAAAATGGAGGCGGGAGGGATGTTTTTGTGACGAAGCTGAATGAGACAGGCACCGCTCTGGTCTATTCTACCTACATCGGGGGGAGTAATAATGATGAGGGCTATGCCATAGCGGTGGATGGAAGCGGCCACGCCTATGTGACGGGATGGACTATCTCCACCGACTACGATGTGACACCGGGGGCTTTCCGGAAGACAAATGGAGGCGGGAGGGATGTTTTTGTGACGAAGCTGAATGCGACGGGCACCGCTCTGGTCTATTCCACCTACATCGGGGGGAGTGGTGAGGATCGTGGCTATGCCATAGCGGTGGATGGGAGCGGCAACGCCTATGTGACGGGATACACTGAGTCCCCTAATTACGATGTTACACCGCGGGCTTTCCAGACGACAAATGAAGGCAAGCAGAATGTTTTTGTGACGAAGGTATGTCATCCCATTACACTCACTTCCGCCCCCGGTACAGATAATCAGACAGTCTTTGTGAATACGCCTATCACGCCTATCACATACAGCACCACTGGTGCGACGGGAGCGACATTTTCGGGCTTACCGGCAGGCGTAACGGGCACTTTTTCAGGCGGCACCATCACCATTTCAGGCACCCCTACAGAAGCGGGCACTTTCAACTACACGGTGACCCTGACAGAAGGCTGCGGGGGTGTGACAACAGCCACAGGCACCATCATTGTGCGACCTACATAATACCATCATCCTCACTTCCGCCCCCGGTACAGATAATCAGACAGTCTTTGTGAATACGCCTATCACGCCTATCACATACAGCACCAGCGGTGCGACGGGGGCGACATTTTCGGGCTTACCGGCAGGCGTAACAGGCACTTTCTCAGGCGGTTACATCACCATTTCAGGCACGCCTACGGTAACGGGCACTTTCAACTACACGGTGACCCTGACAGGCATCTGCGGGAATGTAGCAGCCACAGGCACGCTGGTAGTGAATGCCTGTCCGTCAAGTAGCCTGTTAGGTAGTGGCGGGGGAGGGCCTACATGGCGAGTCTATCCTAATCCGATGAGCGGCTCCTTTGTCATAGAGAGTAGCGAGGATGGCACCTTTGAGCTAATAAACGGGCATGGGCAAGTGGTGCAGGTATATGAGGTGCGGCGAGGCCGAGCGGAGTTGCAAGTAGTCCTCAGTGCGGGGGTGTATTACCTTCGGGAGCAACGAAGCGGCACCGTTCAGAAAGTCGTCATCTTAGAATGAAACGGCTTCCTTAGCTCATCCCGCTCATCCCCTCCCTTCCTTTTTCCTTTTGGGAAGAGGGGGGGAGGGGCTGAGATTTGTCGTATGGATGCATGGAGAGGGCTAACCTGGTATCTATCCAGGCTGGTTCGGCCGCCCTGTAAAGCCTTCTCAAAGAGGGGCTTCCACGGCTTTCTGAATGTAGGAGGGTAGAGTTATGCCATTTTGAGGCCAAGGCTTTCTTAATGTGAAGAGGGGATGGCCGCGCCCGCCCTGCGGGCGGGCGCGGCCTCACAGCGGCGGCCAGCGCCCTTTAGGCGCTGGCCGCAGCCTAAAAAAGAACGATATTAGGCTAATCTTCTTCTTCCTCGTCTTCTTCATCGTCGGAGGGGCGTTTGAGCACATCGCCCAGAATGTCCTTGAGAGAGACTTCTCGGTCGGAGACGGTTCTTCCTATCAGAGACATGTCTGCCAGTCCATGGAGGACCAGCTCCATCCATACATAAGGAGGGCCGGGGAGTTTGTAGCTTTCTACCAGACTTTGAAGGGCGGGGATTTTACGCAGTTCCTGCTGATATTCGGCATCGGAGGACCAGCGCCCAAGCGAGAGGGTATTGCCTGCGTTGAAGTAGTCAATGATAGGTCGGTAGGGATTGGGCTGAGAGCCGCGGCGGAATTTCTCAGGAGAGGGGAAGTGCGCCAAAAACTCTTCCCGCATGGCTTTATGAAAGAGGTGAAGAGCTACGGTTTGAATGCCTTCTTTTTCTCCTTCGTAGACGAGCTCAATCTTTCCAATGATAGCTGGCAAGGCGCCGTAAATGTCTAAGAATCGGACGGTAGTATGGGATTCGTTATTGAGGATGCAGCGCTGCTCAGCGCTGGCCATGATACATTCGTAGGCGGTGATGGTGAGGCGGGCGGAGACGCCGCTTTTTTGGTCGATGTACTCACTCTGGCGAGCAATCATGCCTATGCGTTCAATCGTATTAGCGATCACGTCGGGCATGATGACCCGCGCCTTAGTCTCGGGGTGGATACGCGCTTCTTGTTGGGTGATGCGGCGACTGGCCTCCAAAGTGCGCGGGTAATGGGTGAGAATCTGACTGCCGATGCGGTCTTTGAGGGGCGTGATAATGGTGCCGCGCTGAGTGTAATCTTCGGGATTAGCCGTGAAGATAAACTGAATATCCAGCGGCAAGCGGAAGCTGTAGCCGCGAATTTGGATATCTTTTTCCTGCAGGATATTGAAGAGGGCTACTTGGATGCGGGGCTGGAGGTCGGGGAGTTCGTTGATGACGAAGAGTCCCCGATGCGCCCGGGGGATAAGGCCATAATGGATGACACGGGGGTCGCTGTAAGGAAGTTTGAGAGTAGCCGCCTTGATGGGGTCAATATCGCCGATCAGGTCTGCCACGGATACATCGGGAGTGGCGAGCTTTTCTATGTAGCGCTCTTCTCGGCTAATCCAGCGAATAGGGGTATCATCGCCGGCCTCGGTAACAATGAGTTGGCCTTCAGCGGTAATGGGATGAAAAGGGTCTTCGGGAAGTTCGGTGCCTTCAATGGCGGGAATGTAAGGGTCCAGCAGCTCTACCATGAGGCGGGCTAAACGCGTTTTAGCTTGGCCGCGCAGACCTAAGAGCAAAATATCATGCCGAGCTAAAATCGCCGTGCGAAGCTGCGGTAGAACGGTATCTTCATAATCGTAGATGCCTTTGAAGATCGGGCGCCCTTCACGCAGGGCGGCGAGTAAGTTTTCTCGCAATTCGTTTTTGACAGAGCGAGTTCGGTAGTTAGCGGCTTTGAGCTGGCCGAGCGTGCGCAAACGGGTAATGTCCATCTTGGGTCAAAATAACAAAAATCAGGGCGCTAAGCGGATGTAGGTCCAGTGGTCTTCTTGCCAGGTGTAGAGGAAGCGGTCGTGGAGGCGGCTGGGTCGTCCCTGCCAGAATTCCATCTTTTCTACTTTGATCTGGTAGCCGCCCCAATGAGGGGGGCGGGGGATAGGGCCGGGCGGGGGATAGAGGGCTTGGATGGCTTTGAAGCGGGCCTCTAAGAAGGCGCGATTAGGGATGGGCTGGCTCTGCGGGGAGGCCGCAGCTCCTACTTGACTTTCATAAGGCCGACTGGCGAAGTAGGCATCGCTTTTTTCGGGGGGGGCCGGCGCAGCCAAACCCTCAAAACGTACCTGCCTCTCTAATTCCCCCCACCAGAAACACCCCGCCACCCAGGGCTGCTGGGCTATCTCTTGACCCTTAGCACTGAGGTAGTTCGTGTAAAAGTACAGGTAGGGGGGCTCTATGCCTTTGAGAAGGACGATTCGGACATGGGGGCGTTTGTCGCAGGTAGCCAAAGCAAAGGCATTGGGTTCTACCAGCTGAGCCCGGATGGCTTCAGAGAGCCACTTCTCAAAGAGCACAAAAGGGTCCGATGGTAGGTCGGCTTCGGAGAGGGCAGCTTGGCGATACTCGCGTCTTAGGTGCGCTATATCTTCCATATCCAATCGGGATTGAGGTTGAGGTTGCCAGATAGCAGCTCGTAATAAGCGGTGCGGGCTTTTTCGGCGATAGGATGGGTGGAGGGTAGCTCATAGCGCTTGCCCTGATAGTGGAGGGCGATAATGGGGATAATGGTAGCAGCCGTGCCTGTTCCGAAGACTTCGGTCAGATGGCCGCTGGTGATGCCTTCTATGACTTCGTGTATGGAGATGTCTCGTTCTTCGGTGGGGTGGCCGGCAGCTCGCAGGAGAGCTAATATCGTATCCCGCGTAATCCCAGCCAGGATAGTCCCCCGGGTAAGAGCCGGCGTCGTTATTCGTCCATCCTTCCAGACGAAAAAGACGTTCATGGTGCTGAATTCTTCTACCCAGCGTTTTTCGCAGGCATCCAGCCAGAGGGTAACTTGACATTGGGCGGCTTGGGCTTTAGGATTGCTAATGAGGGCGGCGGCATAGTTACCAGCCATCTTGATGTGGCCCGTACCACCTGGGGCGGCTCTGCTATACTCCGTCTCTACATATGCCGCCACAGGCTGCGTATAATAGGGCCCCACCGGCGAAAGAAAAATAGCAAAGAGATAGGACTCAGAGACTCGCACCCCCACATAGGGATCCGTGGCAAAGTAAAAGGGGCGAATGTAGATAGCTTGTCTAAGCGTGGGGGGAAAAAGATGAGTTTCCTTTAGGAGTAGCTCCCGAAGAAGAGCCTCAAAGAGGTCCAGCGGGACAGGGGGCATGGAGAGACGAGTAGCTGAAAGGTTGAGCCGCCGGGCATGGTCTTTGAAGCGAAAGACGAAGCGCGTGCCGTCTGGGCGCTGGTAGGCCTTCATCCCCTCAAAGAGGGCTTGTCCATAGTGCAGGCCGTGAATAGCCGGGTGGAGCCGAAAGTCCTGAAACGGCTGAATGCGCGCCTCATCCCACTTGCCATTCTGAAAATAGGCCAGGGCAATGTGTTGGCTAAATACGCGCCCAAAGGGCAGGCGCTCCCAGTCTAACGCCGGCGGGGGGGTTGCCGGCGCCTCATAACTGATAAGCCAGCTCATAGGACAAAGATACTCATGAAGCCTAAAAACCCCCTTACTCTGCAAAAGCGCCTCCATTCCCCCTTCTTTTGGGGGTTTCTAACAGACGCTTATGGCCGCGCTGGACAGAAAAGCAGAACTGCCATTCCGTTCTCCTTTCCGCAAAGGCTCAGAGGAGGGGAAGGTGGTATTTATTTGGATTGGGGCTTAGGGGTGGGGGAGGAGTCTTTTTGCGAGGTATCTGCGGCTGGGGGGGGTGGTGATGGTGAGTGGGATGGGGAGAGGGAGTCTGAGCGGGAGGCGGGGAGTGGGCGTGAGGAACTATGATCCCCTAAGTAAAAGCCAGCGAGACCAGAGAGAAGGGCTATGCCTATGGTGAGCGAGGCAAGCCCGGCGATGAGAGAGAGACGCCTCGAGGAGGTGATAGGCCGCACGTGGGGTGAAACCAGAATAACGGTTATGTTGTCGTATCCTCCTGCATGGAGGGCGGCATGGATGAGGGCCTTGACTTTTTCGGGGAGGGGCTGCGAAGTATGGAGGATTTGGGCGATGGTGCTTTCGGACACATAGCTGGAGAGTCCATCACTGCACAGGAGGAAAATATCGTCTGGGCGGATAGGGAGGGGGACGGGGGAGGCTTCTATAAGAAAGACATCTCGGCTTCCGCCCAAGGAGAGTAGAAGCTGATTGCTCTCGGGGTGGCGATGGGCCTGCGCAGGTGGGATAAAGCCTGATTCCACATACCAGGCTACTAAGCTGTGGTCCCGGGTGAGGGCGTGCAGCCTGCCCTGGCGATAAAGATAGAGTCGGCTATCGCCGACGTGAGCCCACCAGGCCTCGTTTTGAGGGGTGATTAGCAGAATTACGGCGGTGGTCCCCATGTGGGGAGTTCCGATCCCTTGTTGGGGGGCTTGGGAGATAGCGATGTGGGCGGCATTCAGACTTCTCCGCAGCCAGTAGTCAGGGGGATGCTCGGCATTAGCTTCGGAGAGAATAGTCTGAATGGTTTGAATAGCAATTGTAGCGGCGACCTCACCAGCTTCGTGGCCCCCCATGCCATCACATACCACAAAGACTTGCCCTAAGGGGCAGTCAAAAACTATATACCGGTCTTCATTGATTTGCCGGTGAAGACCAATGTGGGTTTCTGCCGCCCAGTGGGGTCTCTTCATTTAGTTAGCCGACTTGAATGACAATGGCTCCTAAGCGAATCTGATCGCCGATACGAACGGGGTGTTGGGTAACTCGGAGATTATTGACGAAAGTGCCGTTAGTGCTACCAAGGTCTTGGATGTACCATTGATTTCCTTGTAGGTAGAGGCGAGCGTGTCGGCTGGACACCGTGGGATCAGAAATCACAATGGTATTATCTGGTGCTCGGCCTAAGTTGATGGGTGCTGGCGAAGGCGAAAGTTGCACTTCTTGTGTGCCATGGGGGTAATGTATGATGAGGCGACGGAGGGTTGGGGTAGGGGGGGCTTGGATAACCGGGGAAGGGGGTGGTGGAGCGGCAGGGGCTGGTGGAGGTGAAGCCGGCTTCCGAGCGGTCAAAGATATTATCAGCCCCACAAGTACTAAAGCCCCCGCCCCAATCAGAATCCAGAGCGTGTAGTTGGGCTTGGAGGATTCGGAAAGTTCCTCTACTGCCGGAATGGGGGGAGAAGATCCTCCCTCTAACGTGGGGCCCGACATAGCCTGAGAAAGGCAGGATGAGAGAAAGTCAGAGATAATATTCTGATAAGTCGGACTTTGGGGGTCAGCGATTTGGTAGAGACCTCGGCTGGGCCCTTCTCCATATTGACCAGAGAGGCGTTTGAGGAGGGCCTGTGCCCGATCGTCATTGGCTAAATAACCAATGGAAAGGGCGTGGATGCGAACGTTTTTAGACTGGGCCAGTCTGAGAATATCCGTATCTTTTAGGCCCGGGGTGGCATCCATGCCCGAAGCTAAAAGGATGATCTCGGGAGCCCGCACATACCCCCCCTCTAAGGCTGTCTCTAAGGCCCCCAGCAGATGCACCATGTAAATGGAGTCACAGCGGGGTTTGATTGTGCTAAGGGTAGAAATGCAGGGGGTCCCTCCGCCTTCTAAAACTGGGGTCGTCTTCCAGTCTATGTATCCGCGCTCTCCCTTGCGATAGAAGGTGCCAATAGCCACCCGCCCATAAGAGCCGCTACAAAGGAGATCACTTAGGACTTGCTTAGCCGTTTGGGTGGGCTTACCGCAGGTGTACTGGGAAGTTTCTAAGAGAATGATATAGTTGGCTTGCTGGGCAGCGAGCGTGCCCACAAGTAGAAAAGCAGATACCCAATGTCTCATCGGGGCAAATATAGGATTAGACGCTGCGGAACTTGAGCTCCGTACTGCCAATCTTGATAATATCCCCATCTTGGAGGGTTCCTTCGTCCAGGGGGGTGCCATTGATGAGGGTGCCGTTAGTGCTAAACTCGTCCTTGAAACGAACGACATTGGTACCGGGGCGGATGAGGAGGGTAAGGTGATGTCCAGAGACTTGGGGGTCTTGGAGAACGATATCGCAGGAGGGATTTGTGCCGATGGTGTTTTTTCCTTCGTAAAGGCGGAAGTCTACGCCGTTGGGGTGGATAGTGAAACTGACTAACCACCCAATGAGCTTGCGGTTTTGGGGGGCGGGTCTTTGGGCAGGGCTTACGCCCGGGCCTTGATACACTTGGGTCTTACTGGGGTCAAAACCCGCTGGCGTAGGGCCTGAGGGTATGACCTGGGTTTTCTTGGGGTCAAAGTTAGGAACTCCCCCCGCACCAGGCATAGGAGAAAAGGGCGGAATAGGTCCCATCACTTGGGTGCGTCCCAAATCATGCGGAATCCCCCCCGAAGATGGACCCCCTCCACCTTGCAGGGGCTGCGTCTTCTGAGGATCAAAGGGATCAGCCATATGAGCAAATGTACGAAATATTTTTCAAATGCTGACTTCCCTCCTCCTTTCCCGGAGGGATAAATTGGGATGGCGAGTAAGAGGAGAGGAGAAAGAGCATGAAAAAGACAAAATGCCCAATAGGAGCCGCTCGCCTGGCACAAGGGTGATGCCTAAGAGGAGCTTCCTGAGAGGTGGCACTTAGTAAGTTTGGGGCTCCCTAGGTTCGGGGACCCTTCGGGCATCCGTAATCCAAAAAAAATCCTACTTTTGGTTCATGCGATATCTGCTACTGGGGCTCACCCTGGTTTGGGCCCAAAATGCCGTCTGCGGTTTTGAGAGCTATGAGCAGTGGCTCATCCTTCAGGACCCAGCTATCCTCTTGCGCCAAGCCCAAATAGAAGCCTCTTCTTCCATCCCTTCTGACGCTACTTTTCGGACGGAACCCACCTGCACTCCCTCCCGGTATGTGATCCCGGTGGTCTTCCATGTGATTTACTCCAGCGCCTCTGATAGTGTAGGGCATGATCGTATCTTTGGACAGCTTTGGCGTTTGCATGAGGACTTTCGGCGGATTCCTGAAACCATAGGTTACAGCGGTTGTGGCGCCGACATGGAAATTGAGTTTTCCTTAGCCACCAAAGCCCCGGATGGAAGCGACACCCTGGGTATTGTGTATTGGCGTTATGATCAACCGCCCCTAAACTGGACTAGTCGGGACTTTTGCCGGGAGGCCCAGGATCAGACCATGAAGCAAGCTACGGCCTGGGACCCTACCAAGTATCTCAACATCTGGATAGTCCCGCGTCTGTGCGTGGCCCCGAATGGCACCCCTCCCTGTGACCCTAACAACTGCGGCGGGGTTGCGGGGTATGCCTATTTTCCTTCTGCCCCAGCCGGTGTATATGGAGCTGTGATTGGAGAGCGTTACTTCTGGGGCTCTTCCATCACCAGCCGAAGCAGCCGCACTACCGTGCATGAACTGGGCCATAATCTCAGCCTTTATCATCCCTTTCAGGGGGGCTGCGGAGGGGCTAACTGCGCCACTACAGGTGATCTGGTCTGTGATACGCCCCCCACAGCCACTCAAAACTTCTCCGTTACGCGTAAAAACTCCTGCACGAATGACTCTCCCGATCGCCCTGATAACATGCGCAATATCATGGACTATGTGAGTGATCCGGACATGACGCACTTTACCTTAGGGCAGCGGAACCGAAGTTGGAATGCCATCAATAACTCCTCTTCTCGTCTCTATCCCCTCACTCGCACTACGAACCAAGCTGCTACGGGTACAGGTCCCTACGGTCTGGTCAAAGCCTATTTTACCGCTTATCCCCGGGTAGCTTGCGTCGGCCAGCCCGTCAAATTCTTTGGCACCTACAGCTACGGATTACCCACCACCTATGAATGGGACTTTGGCGGAGGAGTACCTGACAATCCCAATAGCAGCTGCCCCACTGTAACTTTCCCTGCCCCCGGAAGCTACACGATACGTCTCATTGTACAAAATCAATCCGGCCGCCGCGACACCCTTGTCAAAACTAACTATATCATCGTGCATGATACCATTTTTGAAGTGCCGTATGTGCAAGGCTTTGAGAGTAACCCTTTCCCCCCTGCGTTTAGCTATGTAGATAATCCGGATGCGGCTCGGGGTGGCCGCACGTGGGAGATTTTTCGGAATACCAATCCCCCGCGTGGAGCTTTTGGTCTATCTCCCTCCTGTATGCGGATACAGTACTTCTCGTACAGCCACTACAGAGAAAAAGATAGCTGGATAACGCCTGCCATTAGGATCCCTTCCTTGCCTACGAATACACGGGCTTTCCTGCGCTTTTCGTATGCGTATGCGTGCTTAGACTATGAAAACCCAGCAATCCCCTCTTATCGGCTGGACTATGAAGATAGTTTGCGGGTGTATGTGTCCACGGATTGTGGGGCAAGTTGGAGTCTTCTGTGGGAGAAGGGTGGGCGGGACTTAGCTACGAAAGTAGACCAGTGTGTGGTCGTTTCGGGCAGCTTATCCTCTACGCACTCTTTCCTTCCCAGTAGTAGCGAGTGGGACAGCGTAGATATAGACTTATCCGCATATGCGGGTCAGGCGATCAAAATTCGCTTTGAAGGGGTTTCTGGCTGGGGGAATAACCTATTCTTAGACGATATTCGGGTGGATACGACTAGTCAGTTTAGCTCCGCCCTTGCCAAAAAGGCCGTACCCCGAATGGCGGCCCAGCTGCGTCCCGAAGCCCTCTCCGTTACGATTAGTGAGAATCTCCCATCATGCCGTCTTCAGCTTTACGATGTCATGGCCCGTCCTGTGTGGGTTTATGAGGGGGCCCTCTCCGCAGGCACGCATACTTGGGCTTTTTCTGCTCCCCTGCCCACCAGCTTATACATCCTGAGGGTAGAAACTCCCAATCACCTCTGGACTACTCGTCTCGTCCCTTAAGGCTTTACAGATTCCCCTTTGCGTGGGGGGGGCTCTACTGGCCTGCGCGGCAGGCGCATGCCTTTTATCTTACTATTGATGATGGCCCTGAGCCTACGGCCTTACCTATGCTGCTTTCTCTTTTACAGCGCTATGGCTTTCGGGCTACCTTCTTTTGGCTGGGAGAAAAGGTATTGGCTCACAGGGAGCAGCTGGATGTAGCGCTTTTGCTTAGGGAGGGGCATCAGGTGGCGTTGCATGGGTATAGGCACATTAGTCCTTGGCAACTTTCCCGAAGGGCATGGATAGAGGATGTGGAGCGGGGGATTAGTGTCCTGGTAGAGTGGCTTGGCGTGAGACCTCAGTATTATCGTCCGCCCTATGGGCACTATCGTTTTATGCCGAGGCGCTGGTCTTTGCGAGGGGTGTTATGGGACCTTATGCCGCCTGATTATCGGCTACCTGCAGGCTGGGCAGAACCCGCCGCCCAGGCCCTCAAGCCTGGAGACATTGTCGTACTACACGAACGACCCCACCCCAACTGGTCAGAGTGGGAAACCTTCCTATCCCAAGCCGCCCAAAAAGGCCTACAAGCGACGCCCCTTCCGTGAAAGAGCCTTCTTTTTAGGGGGTCTCGCAGACTCCAAAGTCAGCTCTGGGGCTGGAGGCACATTTTCAGGCAAAGAAAGGGTGATAGGGAGGCTCTTCACCTGCCGCGGCATTAGATAAACAATCGGAGCTACATACCGAAAGTTTCCCCAGCTTGCATCCGCTGGCGTGTAGATATACCAGTTTTCCAGATTTTCTGGGTCAGACTCAGGCGGATACTTAATGCGCAGTTTCATACCCGGATAGACGCTATAGCCCCACAGCTGGTTCCAACGAAGAAGCTGATAGGGAGAAACCTCATATTGTCGGGCGATGCGATAGAGGGTTTCACCGGGGCGGACGGTATGCCAGAGGTAACCGCGAGGAGCATAACTCTGTCGAGCCGACACCGGAGTGAGCGTAAGTTCGCCGCTGACCAGCCTATCTCGGAAGTTAGCTACTTCATGCGTCGCCACCGCCGGCACGTAAAGCGTATACCCCGCCGGTACTATATCTGTTCGTAGCTCCGCATTGTAAAACTTGAGCCAGTTGAGCGGAACCCCCGCCTGCTTGGCAATCACAGAGAGCCGAGTACTCTTGGGGAAAAAAACGGTGTCTACTTCCCTCGGAATATCGGGGTATATGGGCTTGATGCCGTGTAAGGTGGCATAATTCATGATGTAGCAGGCTGCTACGAAAGCAGGCACATATCCCCGGGTTTCTAAGGGGAGGAACGGGGCTATCTCCCAGTAGTTGGTTCGCCCGCCTGCCATCTTGATGGCTCGTAACACCCGTCCTTGACCGCAGTTATAGGCGGCAATCACCAAAAGCCAGTCTCCAAATATTTTGTAAGCATTTTGTAGGTAACGGGCTGCCGCATGGGTGGATTTAATTAAGTCATAGCGCTCGTCTATGAGGCGGCTCACTTGGAGTCCGTATAACCGAGCTGTGCTCGGAATAAACTGCCATATTCCAGCGGCTGCCATGGGAGAGAGCGCTTCCGGAACTAAAGCACTCTCAATGATGGGAAGGTACTGCAGCTCCGGAGGTAAGCCGTAAGAACGCAGGATTTTTTCAATATGGGGTAGGTAATAGTCAGCCAAACCCAAAAGCCGGGCAGTCAAAACAGGATATTGAAAAAGGTAGCTCCGAATAAAATTCAGCGTAACGGGATTGAGTTCCAGGGGAATAGTCGTTTGCAGGGCGGCGAGCCGCTCTTCGTAGACTTCCGGTTCCTCATCTTGGAGGGAAATGGCTGTATCTTGGGCTAAAAGGCCTCCTTCCCTTTCCCAGGCGATGTAGGAGCGTATGAGGCTATCTAATTCGGCTATGCGGGGTGGGAGAGGGGGTGAAGTTTGAGCTACTAAGAGACTCAAACTAAGAAGAGGAAGAAAGGCGCTGTATCTCATAAGCGGCTGTAAATAGGCGGTTTTCTGCAAAGTAAGGTCCCATGAGCTGGATACCCACAGGTACCTCGGAAAAAGGTAGCGGCACTTGAAGGGCGGGATGGCCTGTCAGATTGGCATAGACGGTAAGGAGGTCTGAAAGATACATCTGAATGGGATCAGCGGTCTTTTCTCCCAGCGCAAAAGGTGGGGTAGCACTGGTAGGGAGTAAAATCACTTCGTAGGAGGCCAGGAGCTTTTCCGTGTAGGTGTAGAAGAGACGTCGGGCGCGTTGAGCCCGCTGATAGTAAGCATCGTAGTAGCCAGCCGATAGGACGAAGGTTCCTAAGAGAATTCGGCGTTTGACTTCGGTGCCAAAGCCTTCGCTACGGCTGCGGGCGTAAAGATCTTGAAGGTTTTCGGGATTTGGGGTGCGATAGCCGTACCGAACGCCATCGTACCGAGCCAAGTTAGACGAAGCTTCGGCCGTAGTGAGGATGTAGTAAGTGGGAACTAAGTATTCCCAGTAAGGGAAGTCAACGGTATCAACGATGTAGCCTGCGGCTTGGAGTTTTTCTACGAGGGTAGTAACGGCATGTTGGACGGCGGGGTGGAGGCCTTGGGGGGAGAGGAGGGCGTAGCGACGGGGAGGTGGGGCGGGCTGGAAGGGTTCTACGGGGCGCTGGCTGGTGGTAGCATCTTGGGGGTCCCAGCCTGCCATGACTTCATAAGAGGCGATCAGGGCTTCCAAGGTGGGAGCGATGGGGCCAATCTGGTCAAAGGAGGAAGCGTAAGCGATGAGGCCGTAGCGCGAGATGCGTCCATAAGTGGGTTTGAGGCCGTAAAGCCCGCAGAAGGCGGCCGGCTGCCGAATAGAGCCCCCGGTGTCGCTCCCTAAGGCCATATCACAAAATCCCGCTGCGGCTGCTGCCGCTGACCCACCCGAAGAGCCCCCCGGCACCCAGTTCGGATTGAGCGGGTTTCGCACCGGACCATAAGCCGAATTCTCATTGGAGGAGCCCATGGCAAACTCATCACAGTTAGCCCGGCCAATGCAGATAGCCCCCGCCGCCTCTAAACGCTCTATAGCGGTAGCACTATACGGCGAAACAAAACCTTCCAGAATCTTAGAGGCGGCACTAGCCCGGTGCCCTGCATAGCAGATATTGTCTTTGTGCACATAGATAAGTCCTCTCAGGGGGAGCGGCGCATCCGCAGGCAAGCTATCTAACTTCTGAGCTTTTTGCAGGGCCTCATCTGCATAAACCTCTAAGAGGGCGTTGAGGGACGGGTTTTGGGTCTGGATGCGGTGGAGAGCAGCTTCTACGGCGGGAAGGGCTTTTCGCTGTCGCCAGAAAGGCGTTTCCCTCATCCGTCCAGAGTCTTGTCCAGCGCTTCGGAAACCCTCGGACTTTTCTCAGAAGGAGTCGTTTTCTTTTCGCCTCGCAGAGCTTCTTGAAACTCCCGAATACTGCTACCTAAGCCCCGGGCAAACTCCGGCAACTTTTTCCCTCCAAAGAGAAGCAGTACCACCGCAAAAATCAGCACCCACTCCCACGGTCCTAAGCCAAACATCGTTCAAAGGTACAAACAAAATCCTATTCTGCGAGCGGGCGTGGAAGGAGGTTACTTTTGCGGCATGGAGCATCCCTTACCGGCATTTGTGATAGAGGTGGAGAAGGTTCGCCAGAATTTAGAGCTTCTCAGTGCTGTGCAGCGGGAGAGCGGGGTGAAGGTACTTTTTGCGCTGAAGGGTTTTGCGCTGCCGGCGCTTATGCCGCTAATTCGGGCGCATGTGAGTGGGGTGGCGGCTAGCTCCCTGAGTGAAGCTGTGTTTGCGCACACCTACTTTCGTCAGCGGGTGCATTATTATGCGCCGGCGGTGCGGCCTGAGGATGTGCCAGCCCTGCGAGAGATAGTGGATACTTGGGTTTTCAATAGCTTTTCTGAGTATGAACGTTATGCTTCGCAGCTTTCGGAGGATATTCAAATAGGACTTCGTGTGAATCCGCATTTTGGTTCAGCCAGTGCGGCTATTTATAATCCGGGTCGGCCGGGTAGTCGTTTGGGTATTGAGCCTGGGGCAGCTGTTCGTCCTCTGCCGGCCCGAGTGAGGGGCTTGCATGTGCATACGCTTTGTGAGGCCGGGCCCGAAGCGCTGGAAAAACTCTTAGAGGCCATGGAGCAGCATTTTGGAGGCTGGCTTCGGCAGGTGCGGTGGCTGAATTTAGGGGGAGGGCACCTACTTACGGCGGAGTTTTATGATGTGGGGCGGTTTATTGAAGCGATTCGGCGTTTTTGGGAGCGATTTCCGAATCTGGAGACCATTTACATAGAGCCTTCGGCTGCGGTGGTGTGGGAAGCGGGCTATTTAGCCAGTCGCGTATTGGATATTCATTCATCGGGCGAGCGCACTTGGCTTATGTTGGATGTGTCTTTTACGGCCCACATGCCGGACACTTTGGAGATGCCGTATAAGCCGCGCTTATGGGAGGCTTTGCCCGAGGTGGATCTGCGGTATCCGACATACTGGTTGGGGGGTGCGACTTGCTTAGCGGGCGATGAGATGGGGCCATATAGCTTTCCCCGGCCGGTAGAGGTAGGCCAAATCCTGCACTTTCACGATATGGCGCATTACACCTTTGTCAAGACGACGTTCTTCAATGGAGTTGGGCATCCAGCGCTGGTTTTGCGAGAGGGGTCGGGCTATGTGGTGGTGAAGCGGTACGGATATGAGGATTATAGGGGGCGGTTGGGCGGATAAAAGAAAGCGGCGGCGAACCTTTCGGCTCGCCACCGCTAAGATCGTGCTGGTTATTTTAGTTGTTTTTACCCTGCTCGGGCACTTCTTCGTAGATTACTTCGGTAGCTCCATCGCCTGGGGTTCGTGTTTGGGTTGAGCCTGGGCTGCTGTAGAGGGAGGCGCCGGCCTTTTGAAGTTCCATGGATAGTTGAGGCATAAGCCGATCTACGCTGGCGATGTCCTTGTTTTGATAGGCGGTGCGTAGGTCGCGGATGAGGTTCTCAAGGGTGGAGCGATGGGCCTCAGAGATCTTAGAGCCATTTTCGCGGAGGAATTTTTCGGCCTGGTAGAGGAGGGCGTCGGCTTGATTGAGTTTTTCGGCGGCTTCTTTGCGGCGGCGGTCTTCTTCGGCGTAGAGCTGGGCTTCTCGCTTCATGCGTTCAATCTCCTCTTTGGAGAGGCCGGTACCTGCTTCAATGCGGATGGATTGTTCTTTGCCGGTGGCTTTGTCGCGAGCGGTAACGGTGAGGATGCCATTTGCATCCACGTCGAAGGTAACTTCTATTTGAGGAACGCCGCGGGGGGCTGGTGGGATACCCTCTAAGTAGAAGCGACCTAAGCTGCGGTTGTCGGCAGCCATAGGCCTTTCGCCTTGCAAGACATGGATTTCCACGGTGGTTTGGTTGTCGGCGGCGGTAGAGAAGATTTCCGTGCGCCGAGTAGGGATGGTGGTGTTAGCTTCAATGAGTTTAGTGAAGACGCCTCCCAGGGTTTCCACGCCTAAGGAGATGGGGATGACATCTAAGAGCAGGACGCCTTGGACTTCGCCGGCGAGGACGCCCGCTTGGACGGCGGCGCCCAAGGCCACGGCTTCGTCAGGATTGACGCTCTTGTTGGGTTCTTTGCCAAAGAATTCGCGCACCAGCTGCTGAATGCGCGGCATACGAGTAGAGCCCCCAACGAGAATCACTTCATCAATGTCCTTAGGTGAGAGTTTGGCGGCGTTGAGGGCTTTACGGCAGGGCTCTAAGCATCTTTCGTAGAGGTCTTCGCAGAGGCTTTCAAACTTGCTACGGGTAAGGGTTTTTTGGAGGTTGAGCGGGCCCTTGTGCGGGTCAATGGTAATGTAAGGCAGATTGATTTCGGTGGAGGTTTGGTTGGAGAGTTCTATTTTGGCTTGTTCGGCGGCTTCGCGCAGGCGCTGCATGGCTCGGGGGTCTTTGCGTAGGTCTACGCCTTCCTCGTGGAGGAATTCTTCCACAAGCCAGTTGACGATGCGCATGTCAAAGTCGTCGCCTCCGAGGTGGGTGTCGCCACTAGTGGCGAGCACTTCAAAGACGCCATCCCCCACTTCCAAGATGGAAATGTCAAACGTACCTCCCCCTAAGTCAAAGACGGCGATTTTGCCGTTTTTGATACGTTTATCTACGCCGTAGGCGAGGGCGGCAGCGGTTGGCTCATTGATGATGCGGCGTACATTTAGACCGGCGATTTCACCGGCTTCTTTGGTGGCTTTGCGCTGAGCGTCGTTGAAGTAGGCCGGCACCGTAATAACCGCTTCCGTAACAGGCTGACCTAAATAGTCTTCGGCGGCTTTCTTGAGCTTAGTGAGGATCATAGCGGAGATTTCTTGCGGGGTATAGACTTTATCGCCGATGCGGACGACGCACATGTTATTGGAGCCGCGCTCTACTTTGTAGGGGACGCGTTTTACATCGTCAATGGCTTCGTCATAGGTCTTTCCCATGAAGCGCTTGATGGAGTAGATGGTATTTTGGGGATTCATGACGGCTTGGCGTTTGGCGAGTTCGCCCACGAGCCGTTCCCCATCAGGTTTGAAGGCGACTACGGAAGGGGTCGTGCGCTTACCTTCCTGATTTACGATGACGACGGGCTGGGAGCCCTCCATGATGGCTACGACGGAGTTAGTCGTGCCTAAGTCTATGCCTACGATCTTGCCCATGTGGGAAGGGAGTAGCAAAGGCTATGCCTTTAAGAGCTTTTGATGCTATTCTGTCAAGTTGGACTGCTATTTTGTCTGTTGGGTAAAATCCTGTACGAGGCCTGTGGAGGTTAGGTGGAGGCGGAGGTAGGGTTTGCCAGCGGCTTGATGGCAGGCGTTGCAATGCTGAATAAGGTTTTGCATGCTCTTTTCAAAGGTTTCGGGCTGGCGGTCGTGGATGGCTTTTTCCACGGCTTTGAGGGGCTGGAGGAGGTTGGGTTCCATCATGGCGCTTACGGGGATGCCATCGTCGGAGAGGTTGAGCCTATGAAGGTGCTCGGCGGTTTCTTCCAGCTCCTCGTGGTAAAACTCGGCTAGTTCCCAGTTCTGAGCTTTCCCAGCTAAGTAGAGCTTATGCGTGAAGCGCTCATAACTTGCCATGAAAGTCGCCAGCTCCACAGGATGCTCCTCTACGATGTGAGAGAGTTTTTCCACTTCTTTTTGGAGGTGGGTGTTTTCTCGGTGCAGGGCATACAGAGAAAGGCTCAGTCCCACCAGTACGGCCGCTAACAGGCCAAAGCTCCACTTGGGCATAGACAAAGGTACGACGAAATGGCTAATTTTGATTGAAACTAAGTTTGTGCTGGGGTTTCCGGAGGGTAGGGGCTAAACTTCCTAACTTCGCTGCATGCAGCCTTTGGAAGGACTGGTGGGGACGGCATTCCTGCTTTTAGGGGGGGTAGTTGTTTTGCTTATACGAAAGCCCCAGCTGGCTCTGGGCGCAGCCACTTTATTTTCTGTTTTAGGGGCGATAGGGGGATTCTATTATGCGTACTTACAGCCGAAGCCCGCTTCACTTTTATTTAGTATGGCGTATGGCGGAGGAATCTATGCTTTTTTTACGGGCTACCTGAGCATTATGGCGCTTTTGGGCGTGCTTTTTCTGTATCGGTATGAGCGGGTGGTGGCGGTGGGGTTAGAGACGAAAGGAGTTCCTCGTTTCTCCCGGGAAGGTTACGCGCTTACGTTGTGGGCGGCAGGAAGTCTGAGCCTTCTGGCTGCCAGCAATCACCTGCTACTGAGCTTAGTAGCCCTGGAGACCGTTAGCTTTGCCTTGATTGTACTGGTGGGCTACCATTGGGCCAATGCCCACGCCCCCGAGGCCGCCATCAAATACCTTCTTTTGAGTGGGGTAGCTACGGCTATTCTGGTATATGGGCTTTCCTACCTCTATGGCATTACGGGTACGCTCTACCTTCATACGCTGAAACTGGTAGACTGGGATGCTTGGCAAGGGCATTTTCTGTATCGCTTGGCGGTGGGGCTGATGCTGGTGGGGCTTCTGTTTAAGCTGAGCATTTTTCCTTTGCACTGGTGGGCGCCGGATGTGTATGGGGGTGCGGTGCCCGGGGCAGCTGGCATAGCCGTAGCGTTTGGGAAGGTGGGAGCGGCATTTTTCTTGGGGCAAATCCTGCATGTCATAGGTATTTTGCCATGATGGCAGATG
>Ga0079992_126036_pt1 | contig 19000 bp, 15 predicted proteins | sample FaiFalFF_MnMetaG_3_FD_69197 | JGI IMG/M metagenome (GOLD analysis project Ga0079992, IMG submission 69197) | Freshwater microbial communities from Yellowstone National Park, Wyoming, USA - Fairy Falls B (FF_Mn_B) MetaG (SPADES assembly) (version 2) | ecosystem: Environmental > Aquatic >... | reverse complement strand
CGAGAGGGTGCCGTCCAGGTAGTGCCAGCAACGCTGGCGCACACGCCTACAGCGCAGACCCATCAGCCCTCGCATCCAAACGGTTTCAGTATACCCGCTCCCTTAAAAAGCCCCTATTCGGGCACGAGCATAAACAGCCTGTTGCTACAAAGGTGGAGGGATGAGGGTATCTCATCCCTCCTTCTCCGGCTGAGGCTTATCGGCTCCGACGGCGCCGAGCCAGCAAGCCCGCAAGACCAATCGCCAGCGCCATCATGCTCGCCGGCTCCGGCACGACCGAGTCAATCCAAGCAGCATAGGACGAGACGCGCGTGGAACCCAGAATGTCGCCGTAGCGCCCATCAGCGACATTATTGCCAGCAGGCGGTCCCAGATCGAGAAGAAAGGAGTGGACACCCGCGATATACCAGGTGCTGCCGACTTGGATGAAGACGGGACCACCGCTATCGCCCGGCGCACCCATTCCTTCCAGATCAAGCGGTGTGGCACTGGAACCCCATGGGCCCAGACTATTGTTCGTCCCACCAGGGCTATCGAAGTCACTCAACAGGATGGTGCCGTTCGGGTCTATGACACCATCGTGGCGGACAATCAGATCGATAATGTTGCGCATAGCGCGCTTGGTTCCGTAGGTATTAGAGATGAATCCCGTTGTACCTGTCCCAGTCAAGCCAAATCCAACCGAGTGTCCCTGTTTGCCAACCTCGAGGGTCCCCGTGTAGATTAGCGCAGGGGTCACCCCACTGACTGGGGCATTCAGCTCGATTAGCGCGATGTCAGCCCTCGGCAAAGGGCCAGGGCCAGGGTAGCTCGGATGGATATACACATTCTGAGCGTAGTAAGTGGCTGCACCTATCTGGAAGGAAATGGAGCCAGGTGGCGCTCCATAAACCACATGGGCGGCTGTGAGTACCCACCAACCGTTTGCAATGACGGTACCGCTGCCAGCACTACTGCCAGCAAACACTTTCCCCACAGCAGCAAACTGTGGTTGAGCTGCCAGAGCAGTGTACTGGCTATCGGCAACATCATCGCGGCGCACGATGCCCCATGCGGACTGGTTCAGCAACACAATCGCCACTATACCGATTAGACTCCCGACTCGTTTCATCAGCTATTACACCTCCAATACTGTTGTCAATGACCCTTAGCGAGGCACGAGGCTCCGCCACAGGTCATCCAAATCCTAAAGACTCAAAAAGGGTCGCAAACCGGACAACGCCGGGGGCGTAAAAGCCCAAAAAGATTGAAAACCCCGTAATATTGCGGGGATGAGGCGAGCAGGAATCGCCTCTTGAAGCACAAATAGCTCTTTTGAAATGGCGACAGAGAGGGAGCCAGTGGGAACGCCTCTTTCAGGGCGTGAATTTTTGCGTGGGGCAGCGGGCTTGACCGCTACCGCCGCGTTGGGTGCGCTGCCAATAGAGCTTTTTGCTCACGCGGCAGGCTCCGACACGATTCGGGTCGGGCTTATCGGCTGCGGTGGGCGCGGCACGGGTGCCGCGATGGACTGCCTGCGCGCCGACGAGGGCACCGTTATCTATGCACTGGGCGATGTGTTCGCCGATCGGCTCGAGGCGTGCCGTGAGGGGCTGAAAGCGGAGTTTCCCAGCCGTGCGGATGTGCCCCCCGAGCGCTGCTTCATCGGGCTGGACGCTTATCAGCATGTCATCGGGAGCGGCGTCGACCTCGTGTTGCTTTGCACCCCTCCTGCCTTCCGCCCCATCCACTTCTTGGAAGCGGTGCGAGCAGGCAAGCATGTGTTCATGGAGAAGCCCGTTGCGGTCTGCCCAGAAGGGGTGCGAATGATTCTGCAGGGCGCCCAAATCGCTGACCAGAAGCGGCTGGGCGTCGTGCCCGGCACGCAGTACCGCCACCATCCGGGCTACATCGGCGTGATTGAGCGGCTCCGTGCGGGACATATCGGCACCATCCGCGCCGCCTATGCCTATTACATGGTGGGTAGTCCCGGTGTCAAGCCACGCCAGCCGAACTGGAGCGACCTCGAATACCAACTGCGCAACTGGCTCTTCTATACCTGGCTGTCGGGCGACCAGCCTGTGGAGCAGTTCGTCCACAACATCGATGTGATGAACTGGGTGATGGGCAGCCCGCCGCTCAAAGCGCTGGCGATGGGCGGACGGCAGGTGCGCACGGCACCCGAATATGGCGATGTGTATGACCACTTCGCCATCGAGTATGAGTACCCCGGTGGGGTCAAGGTGCTTGCCTTCTGCCGCCAGATGGACAACACCACCGCCCGCGTGTCCAACCGCGTGGTTGGCACGGATGGCGAGGCGCTGCTGGAACAGTTCACCCACTTCTATGTGCGCGGCAAGGTCAACTGGGAGCCCGGCACCGACTGGCTAAACCCCTATGTGCAAGAGCATCGGGACCTCATCCAGAGCATTCGGCAAGGCAAGCCGATGAACGAGGCGAAACGCATCGCCGAAAGCACCCTCACCGCCATTATGGGGCGTATGTCCGCCTACACGGGGAAGGAGATCACATGGGAGCAGGCGATGAACTCCAAACTCAATCTGGTGGAGCGTGCCGCGAATGCACGGTTCGATGCCCCGCTCCCCGTCGATCCTGTCCCGATGCCCGGCAAGACACCGCTTCTATAGGGGACATGCTCCAGATGCTTGCCCATCCCCCTTGAAGGGGGCAGACGGAACAGGAATGGGGTATACTTAGCCCGGCTAAACAATGGGTTATCCATGCTACATGCGGTTGCCGCACGAGTTGCAGCAAGTGGCGGAGGTAGTCGAACTAATTGGCTACACGCCGCTTATTCGTCTGCGGCGCGTGACCGCGCATCTGCCTGAACACATCGAGATTTACGGGAAGGCAGAGTGGTTCAATCCGGGTGGCTCGGTGAAGGATCGCCCAGCGTGGAATATCATGCGCACCGCGATCGAGCGAGGCGAACTCCATCGGGGCAAGCGGCTGCTGGATGCGACCTCTGGTAACACCGGCATCGCCTATGCGATGATTGGTGCCGCGCTGGGCATCGGTGTCACCCTCTGCGTGCCCGCCAATGTCAGCATCGAGCGCAAGCGTATTTTGAACGCCTATGGCGCCGAGGTGCTCTATACGGACCCGCTTGAAAGCACCGATGGCGCCATCCGTAAGGCGCGTCAGCTCTATGCCGAACACCCCAACCTCTACTACTATGCTGACCAGTATAACAACCCTGCGAACTGGCAAGCGCACTATGAGACCACTGGAGTCGAGATTTGGCAGCAGACGGAGGGGCGTATCACCCACTTCGTGGCAGGGCTGGGCACAACGGGTACTTTCGTCGGTGTGGGACGACGCCTACGGGACTACAATCCCGCTATCCAGCTCATCTCGTTCCAGCCCGATTCGCCCCTGCACGGTCTGGAGGGGCTAAAGCATCTGGAAACGGCGATCGTGCCCGGCATCTACGACCCCACACTCGCCGATAGCGAGCTGCGCATCAGCACCGAGCAAGCCTATCAGATGGTCAAACGACTGGCGCGTGAGGAGGGATTGCTGGTGGGTATCTCGGCGGGGGCTGCTGTGGCAGCCTGTCTGCAACTTGCCGAGCGGCTTGTCAAGCAGCAGCCTGACGCGCCCGCTGTTATCGTCACCATCCTGCCCGACAGTGCCGATAAATATCTGTCGGAACGATTCTGGGAGGAATCGCGCTAATGTGGCTCACGCTTTCGGCTCAAGCGGAGCAGGAAATTCGTGCCCATGCACGCGCCGAATACCCCTATGAGTGTTGCGGCGCCCTCATCGGCACCGAGCAGAACGGACAGCGCATGGTGCATTATGTGCTGCGCTTAGCCAACGAGCGTGTGGATGAGCGGGAGCGACGCTTCTTTATCAGCCCCCAGCAGGTCTTGATGGCGGAGCGGCGCGCGCGGCAGGAGGGTCTTCTGGTGCTGGGGTTTTATCATTCCCACCCCGACCACCCGGCTATCCCATCCGAATATGATCGTCAGCACGCGCTTCCGTGGTATAGCTATGTGATTGTATCGGTGCAAGGGGGCGAGCCGGCTGAGCTGCGCTCCTGGCGATTGCGCGATGACCGCTCCGCCTTCGATGAGGAACCGTGCCACACGGGGCAAGGCTTCATGTCCCCTACCGACAGCAGGAACCCTGCCCAAGATGTCTAACTTGCTGACTTATGTTCAGGCGAATAGGCTTGCTCACGCTCATTGGGTTGGTTGGAACCTGTCTTCTCGCATGGACACAGCTGCCTGTTGCCCAACCCGCACCGATTCGTGGGGCGCGGATGCCCGCGCTCAGCCCCGACGGCAAACAGCTCGCCTTCGTCTATCGAGGCGATATCTGGCTTGTGGCTGCCGAGGGCGGGCGTGCCGTCCCCCTCACGCGCCATGTGGAATATGACGCCTATCCCCTCTGGTCGCCCGACGGCAACTGGATTGCTTTTGCCAGCCTGCGCAACGGCAATTGGGACATTTTCGTCATCCCTGCCGCCGGCGGCGCGCCCCGCCAGCTGACCTTCCATAGTCAGCCAGAGATTCCCAGTAGCTGGAGCCGAGATGGACGCTATCTCTACTATAGCGCCTCCTACGACTCCAGCAACCCATCGGTGGTCCAGCTGGAGGTAAGGACAGGGCAGTTCAAACGCATCGTGGAGGACTATAACGCGATTAATAGCCCTCAAATTTCGCCCGATGGCAAAGGGTTGGTGTACGGTCGACACGGTTTTCCATGGTGGCGTCCCCGCTATGTGGGATCCGCAGCGATGCAAGTTTGGCTTGTAAAGTTGGACACAGGCGAGCGACGCGCCCTCACAAACACCCGACGCCAACATCTGTGGACACAGTGGCTACCCGATGGCAACGCCTTGGTGACAGTGACCATCGGCGAGGAAACCCCTGCCTCGCCGCGATTAGGCGAGCGATTAGCCGTTTTTAAGGACAACCCGCGCCGCACGCCGAACCTATGGCTTCTCGATCTCAGCGGGCGTCGCACACGGCAGCTGACCCATTTTACAGGCGGTAGTGTGCGTCACCCGTCGGTCGCAGCACGCACGGGTGATATCGCTTTTGAGTATGAGGGTGAGCTGTACCTGCTGCGAGCCGGGCAGAAAGAGCCCCAAAAGTTGGTGATTTACGCGGTACAAGACGAGACACAGAACACACGCCGACGGGAGGTGTTCACCAGCGGGGTGAAGGAAGCAGAGCCTTCACCCGATGGCAAACTCTTCGCGTTCGGACTGCGTGGCGACATCTGGACCATCCAGATCGAGAAGCCTAAAGAGACCCCTGCAAAGCGCAACGCCGAGTTCGCTCGACGGCTGACCCAGTGGGTAGGTGACGACTCCGATTTTGTTTGGTCAAAAGATGGCAAAACGCTCTACTTCACCTCCGACCGCAACGGTTATCAACAGCTCTATGCGCTGGATATGGAGAGCCTCCAAGTGCGCCCATTGTGGGAGCGACCTGCCGATGTGAGCCGTCTCAAGCTTTCGCCTGATGGCAACCAGCTCGGTTTCTGGGTCTCCGGCTCAGAGGGCGGACTCTATGTGATGAATCTCGAGACGGGGGCGACCAAATGTGTGCTGCCTGAGCCGGGCACCCACTGGTACGGGCTGGGTGGGGGCGATTTCGCATGGTCGCCCGACATGAAGTGGCTCTGCGTTCAGCGACGCGGCAAAAATCGCGCCTGGAACCTCTGGATTATGCCCGCAACGGGTGGCGAAGCCGTCAACATCACACGCCTGAACGCCTATCACAGTCAGCCCGCTTGGTCACCAGATGGCAGATACCTCTTCTTCCAGAGCAATCGTGAGGGGAATGGGCTGTACATCCTGCCCCTGACGGAAGAAGTGGCTCGAATCGACGATTGGGACATCAAGTTTGAGAAGCCCAAGGAACCAGTGGAGGTTCAGATCGACTTCAAGGGTATCGAACGGCGCATCCGCCGCCATATCGCCCAGAATCCCGATAGCGACTTGACCGTCAGCAGCGACGGCAAAATCTATTTCATCTCCGAAGGTGACCTCTGGCAGGTCTCTTATGATGGCAAGGAGACCAAGCGGCTCACCACGGGCGGGGGGCATGCCGCGCTGCGCGTGTCCGCTGATGGCAAGATGCTCTACTACATCCGCCAGGGCGAGCTTTACACGATGAATCTCAGTGCGAACAACAAGGTGGAACGGGTCGATTTTAAGGCGGACATGGAGGTGGACACGCGTGCGGAGCGACAGGCAGCCTTTGTGCAGTTCTGGCGTGCCTATGAGCGCGGCTTCTATGACCCCAGCTTCCATGGGCGCGACTGGGTCGCCATTCGCCAACGCTATGAGCCGTTGCTGGAGGGCGTCGAAACGCGCGAGGAGTTCGCTCTCGTGCTGCAGATGATGGTGGGCGAGTTGGAGGCATCCCACAGCGAGGTCTCCCCGGCGCCCAGCGGCGTCCGTAGCCCGAACACCCCCCACCTGGGGTTCACCATCGACTACAGCCACTCAGGACCCGGACTCAAAGTGGCGCAGGTGCCCGACGGAGCGCCCGGTAGCTACCCCGAAACACGCATCCGACCGGGTGAATATGTGCTGAAAATCAATGGCGAGCCGGTACGCCCCGCTCAATCGCTTTGGCAACTCATCAACGATAAGGGCGACCGCACCTTCGAGTTTCTGGTCAACAGTAAGCCCATCGAGGAGGGCGCACGGGTGGTGCAATACAAACCGTTGAGCGGTGGTGAATGGAGCGAACTGCAGTATCGCAACCGCATCGAGCGGGCACGACGACTGGTAGAGGAGCGCAGTGGGGGCAAAATCGGCTATGTGCATATTGCCGGCATGGGCGGCGGCAACCAGACCCGTTTTGAACGAGAGTTCTATGAATATGCCCAGGATAAGCAGGCGATGATTATCGATGTGCGCTTCAACGGGGGTGGCAACATCGCCGATACGCTCGTCGATTGGCTGGAACGCAAGCCCTACGCCTTCTATGTGCCGCGCGACGGCTATGTGGAGATTGCCCCCTATGGCGCGTTGAATATCCCGCTGGTGGTGATGATGAACGAGCGTAGCTTCTCCAACGCCGAGATGTTTCCCTACGCGATGCGGGCGCGCGGGCTGGCAAAGCTGGTCGGCTGGGAAACGCCGGGCTATGTTATCTGGACATGGGGACTGCAACTGGTGGACGGGACAAATGCCCGCATGCCGCAACAGGGCGCGTTCCGCTACGATGGCTCCAACATGGAGAACAACGGCGAGAAACCCGATGTTCCCGTCTGGATGTCGCCAGAGGACTGGCTCAACGAGCGCGATCCGCAGCTGGAGAAGGCGATAGAGATTTTAATGGAGCAAATCCAGCGTCCCAGAAGGGAGTGAGGACGCAGCGGCGTGCCCGCCACAGGTGATTACTTCGTGGTGACTTTTGGCAGGGTGATGGAGGGCGGCTGGATATAGAGGGGCGTAAGGCGGAAGGGATGCACCGTTTCGCCAGCGAGCAAGCGCTGCCAGCCCGCTTGTGCCACCCCCACCGGGTCTGGGCATTCGACGAGCTGATAATAAGCATCGGGCAGCAGGGGCTTGAGCCATTCGCACGCTTGCGCCGTGCCGATGACGAGCGGTCTGGAGGCATCCGATGGTCGTGTGCGCGCAAGCCAATCGGGCAGGTGTGCTTGACGCACCATCGCTGGCGTACTCGCCTCTAACGGCAGCCACTGCAAGTAGAGAGCGTCCCGACGCGCGGGCAGCGCAATCAGCAAAGGCAACTCTTTGGGCGCCAGCACGGCACACGCTTCAAAGGCGGACACAGCAACAAGGGGCTTGTCCAGTGCGTGCGCCCATGTCTTGGCGAGCATGACCCCTATCTTCAGCCCCGTAAAAGAGCCAGGACCCACATCCACGGCGAAGGCGTCCACCTGCTGCAGCGTTAGCTGATGGCGCTGCAACAGCCAATCGGTTGCATGCAGCAGATTGCCCGACAGGTTCAGCCCATGTCGCAAGCGGATACTGCCCAGTAGCATGCCCTGCTGCAGCACCGCCGCGCCACAGATGGCACCTGTCGACTCAATCGCCAGCAAAGTTGAGGGATTGACGAGCATCACCTCCGCCTCAGCGCTCCAATCGCGCTAACTGGCTGTAGGCGAGGAAGCCGCGAAAGAGCAGGAAGAGCGCAATCAAGTGCACGACCACCGCGAGCCAGTCCTGAAAGAGTAGGCAGAGGATGCTGTCACCAAAGTAGAGCGCCATGCCGATAGCGTACGCCCACAGCATCCGTCGCTGGGCAAGCCATCCAAACAGTGCGAGGATGCCCGCTGCAATAACCGAAAAAAGGATGGCAATCCCGCTCAAAGGTTCGGCAACGGCTGACTGCTCCTGCTTGGCATACGCTGCAAGGGAGCTGACCAGATCGGTGACACCCAGCCCGAACACGAAACGAACGCTACCACCGGCAAAGGCAATCACTGTATTTACCAGCGACAGCCCCGCAATCCAGTAGAACCAGCTGGCGCCAGCGGCACCTGCTTGTCGCAGAGCCGCCTTCTGTCCCTCAACTTGTGATGCATTCTGCGACTCGTTCGGCTCCATCGTGTTCACCCCAACTTTTAGTTCGCAAAAGAATAGATGTTTCCTGCTCTTTTGGGGTGGAAGCCTTTACATACGGCGTAGCATCTGGCGCAGTTCGGAGTGGATGCCTGCGTAGTTAAGCGCCTCTTCCGGCGTAATCAGCCCTTTTTGCACATAGCTGAACAGGCACTGGTTCATCGTGCGCATGCCCCAGTGCCCTCCCTCGGCAATCGCCTTGTAGATATCGCTGATATGCCCGTCTTCGATCATCTTTTCCACGGTGGGCGTGTTAATCATGATTTCGACAGCGGCGATGCGTCCCGTGCCGGAGGCGCGCGGCACCAGTTTCTGCGCCACAATCCCGCGCAGGCTGTTCGCCAATCGCTGCAAGATGTGCTTCTTGTCTTGGGGTGGGAACATGTTCACGATACGGTCCATCGTTTCGTAGGCGCTGGGAGTGTGAACAGTGGAGAAGACGAGGTGTCCGGTCTCGGCGGCTTGCATACATGCCTGCATCGTTTCCACATCGCGCATCTCGCCGATGAGGATGATGTCGGGACTTTCGCGCACCACCACGCGCATCGCGTCGATGAACGATTCGGTGTCGATGCCCACTTCACGCTGGCTTACGATGCACTGCTTGTCCTGATGGACGAACTCGATAGGGTCCTCGATGGTCACGATATGTCCGCGTCGCTCTTCGTTAATGAGGTCGATCATCGCGGCGAGCGTGGTGGATTTGCCGGAGCCAGTGGGTCCTGTCACCAGGATCAGTCCTTGACGGTAGCGGGTGAGATTGGCGAGTACCTGTGCGATTTCGGGTTCCTCGGGCCACAGCTCCTCCAGACGCCAGTGCTGCAGCGGGATAAGGCGGAACACACCTGCCACCGTCTGCCGCTGCTGATAGACATTGGCACGCACGCGGCACACATCACTTACCGTGAAAGCGAGGTCGATCGACAGTCGGTGTTCGAAGCGGGCAATCTGTTCGTGGGTCATGATACTGAAGCAGAGATCGCGGCTCTGGGTAGGAGTGAGCGGCTCGCGATACTGCTCGAACGGTGCGATTTTGCCGTGCAGGCGCATCACAGGCGGTGTGCCTGCTTTGATAAACACATCCGATGCGCGCAGGGCAAATGCCTCACGCAAAAGCGTCTCCAAATCGTAGTTCATTCTCTAACCTCCTCTGTTTTGGTGGATTTCTGTTTGGACGGTCTGGCTCTCTGTTTGTCGCTGGAGCCAATACGCCACATAGAAGTAAATTCCTGCCCCCACCAGCAAGGCGATGAGCAGCACACCCAAAACACCCCATAGCAGGAAGGGACGAGCGTGTGCGGGAGCTGATTGAGGAATGGGTTTCGGTGGAGGGGGACGCTTGAGAGGGATTTCGAGCAGGTTCGGCTCATGGGTGGTGATATGCAGCACAAATCGCCACAAGCGCGGTTCCGTCTGCACCCACAGCTGCAGATGGGGCGAAACATAGTGCTGATAGCCCTGGTAGTCGCTTTGCTGGGGCAGCACGATATAGAGGTGGAGCGTCGAGAGGTCGGCGAAGGTGCGGGCGAGTGGGGTAAGGGCGACCGTGCCCTCCTTCAGATTGACCAGCCCTGCCGTGTAGCAGCTAAGGGTGGTGAGCAGCTCTTCTGGGCGCGGGTTGCGTTTCAGGCTATCATCCCAGATTTCGAGCTTCGACACGGGCTGTTGGCTCAGCTGTTGATAGCGTGCCACGCGCTGGCGTACCGATTCGTGCGGCAACCGCCGGTCAAAGGTCCAGGTCATCAGATGGGAGCCATCGGGCTGCACATAAAGCATGATGATGACTTCGGGTCGCTGCGTCATATCGGGCGCCGATGCGACCTGCGCCTGCCCCACCAGCATCAACCCACACACACTGCCGAGAATGAGACGCTTCACTGAGATAGAATTCTACCCGATGGGCATCCAGACGCGCATGGGGCACGGCTCGCGATTGTCCCACGCATAGTAGGGGATGGCGCGGAACCGAACGGCGCGGCGCGGTTGCAGGGGGCGGTAAAGCGCCTCGCCCCATTCCGATTCGCTGGGCATCGCCAGCGCGTCGCCCTCCACCACCATCACGCCGTTGAGCAACTCGGGTTCCCAGCGTGCCTCCAAAGTGTCGCTTGCGCGAATCGCCATTCGGTGCAGGGGTACAGGCTGGTCGCAGCCCTCCAAGCAGTAGATAATCGGGCCGCGCTGGATGGCGACCTGCCAGCGATCGGCTTCCACTTGGGGGTGTGCTTCCATCAAGCGTGGCTCCATCGGCAGGTGGAGCTCCACGCGGTCGCCTTCACGCCACTCGCGCCGCACCACAGCATAACCCTTCTCGCGGGTGAGTGGCGCGGGAGCGCCATTAATCTTCAGGCTGGGGTGGTCGCACCAGTTGGGCAAGCGCAGATGTAGCCCGAAGCGAGCAGGTGTTTCAGGGCGAACGGCAATTTGCACCACACCCCGCCACGGATACTCGGTCAACACCTCCAGGCGGACAGAGCGCCCTGCCAACTCGGTCTGGACGCGGCTCTCCACATAGAGATTAACCCACAGGTCGTTCTCGCTTTGCGCATAGAGATAGCCGCCCAGCGATGCCAGCAAGCGGGCGATGTTGGGTGGGCAGCAAGCGCAGCCGTACCATGCCCGCCGATGATGCGTGCCGTCGCTCTCCAACGGGTTCACATAGAAGAAGCGGTTGCCACTGAGTGAGATGCCTGCCAAGGCGGCGTTGTAGAGGGCGCGTTCCAGGGCGTCGAAGAAGCGTGCCTCGCCCAACAGAAGCCCCATTCGGTGCGCCCAGAAAATCAGTGCGATCGAAGCGCAGGTCTCCTGATAGGCGGTGCGGTTCGGCAGCTCATAATCGCGGGTGAAGCCCTCATGGCGTGCCTCGTTGCCAATCCCACCTGTGATATAGGTGCGCCGATTGAGCGTGTTGTCCCACACACGCAGCAGCATCTGCAGCAGTGTTTCGTCGCCCGTTTCAGCAACCAAATCGGTCGTGGCGGCGAAGAGATAGGCGGCGCGCACCGCATGCCCCACAATCTCCCGATGTTCAGCCAGCGGCACATTGTCCTGCCAGATGGTGCCATCATACTGGTCGAGCGGGATTTGATGCTCTTGCGCGAAAAACTTGCGCCCGCGATTCACCAGGAAGAATCGTGCCAACTCCAGATAGCGGCGTTCGCCCGTGGCTCGATAGAGCCGAATCAGTGCCAGCTCGATTTCGGGATGCCCGCAATAGCCCATCCGCTTGCCGGGCGCGTCGCCGAAGACCGAGTCGATGTAATGCGCGAAGCGGGTAGCGATATGGAGCAGGCGGTCGCTGCCTGTAGCTTCGAAGTGGGCGACCGCAGCCTCGATGAGATGCCCCGCGCAGTAGAGTTCGTGCCAGTCGCGCAGGTTGCTCCATCGCTTCTCCGGTGCGACCACCTGAAAGTAGCTGTTCAGGTAGCCTTCGGGTGTTTGGGCACGCGCTAAGATGTCAATCACTTCGTCCAGCTTTTGGCGGATGGGGTCGTCGGGGTGGTGCGCCAGCACATAGGCAGCCGCCTCCATCGCCTTATAGAGGTCGGAGTCCATATAGACAGGTCCCTGATAGCCTTCTCGCTTGCCTTCTGCTGCCAGGCGCAGGTTGGGAATGTTGCCCGCCTGTTCCAGTTGCTCGAACAGGTGGGGCAGGGTGATGCGGCGGTTGGTTTGCAGCCGCGGCTCCCAAAATTGGTCGCGTATCGCCACCTTCGAATGCGGGATTGCTTTACGCATCGCCAGCTTTTCAGTATACCCCTTCTCCGATGAATGGGCAGATTCTACCCACCAAATGGTAAATTTCTGCCGCTGCTACTCCTTGGTGATGGTCTCGTCCAGATTGAGCATCACATGGGCGACCATCGTGAGCGCGGCGAAGGTGGGGTCATCGCTGCCTGTGAGTTTGCGTGTGGCTTCGGGGTCTGAGCGGTAGCGCGTGAGCATCTGCTCGTAGAGTTGTTTCAAGCGCGCCAGTTCTTTGGGCTGCGGGTAGCGTGCGGTGCAGCAGCGGAAGCCATACTCGATGCCCTTTTCGAGGGTGCCGCGCGCCGCTTTGAGCATCCGCTTCGCCAAGCCCTGCGCCGCTTCGATATAGACGGGGTCGTTCAGCAGCACCAACGCTTGCAGTGGGGTGTTGGTGCGGGGGCGGTTGACCGTGCAGACCTCGCGCGAGTTGGCGTCGAACGCCACGAAGGAGGGATAGGGTGCCGAGCGTCGCCAGAAGGTGTAGATGCCGCGCCGATAGCGATCCTCCCCCTCGCTCATCACCCAGCGGTCGGCATTATAGGGGATGTCCCACACGCCTTCAGGCTGATAGGGGAACACACTGGGACCGCCTATCTTGCGGCTTAGCAGCCCGCCAATTGCCAGCGCGTTATCCCGAATCAGTTCCGCTTCCAGTCGGTGGCGTGGTCCACGCGCATAGAGCGTGTTTTTGGGGTCGCGTTCGAGCAGTTCCGGTGTGATACGCGACGACTGGCGATAAGTCGCACTGGTCACGATGAGCCGATAGATGGCTTTGATGCTCCAGCCCCGCTCCATAAACTCCACTGCCAGCCAGTCGAGCAGTTCGGGGTGGGTGGGGTAGGCGCCCTGCGTGCCGAAGTTATCGCTGGTTTCCACCAGCCCACGCCCGAAGCAGGCTTCCCACATGCGGTTCACCTGTACCCGCGCGGTCAGCGGGTTGTCGCGCGAGACGAGCCATTTCGCCAAGCCCAGTCGGTTGCGTGGATAGTCGGGTGGGAAGGGATGGAGGATAGCGGGTGTGCCTGCCTCTACCTCCTCGCCGGGATTGGTGAACTCTCCCCGGATGCGGATAGCGGCTTTCAGGGTGCCGTTCTGCGGGTTATCTTCCATCACCAAGGTGGTGGGGAATTGGGCTTCCAGATCGCGTTTATCCTGCTCCGCTTCCAGCCGCTGAATGGCTGCCGCGTTGCTCACGCTGATGCGGAACCGCCCCAGCACATGCTGCTTGTGCTGCGATTCGAAGCGCAGGGTGAGCGTCAACTCGGCATCCCGTCGGAGCGCGAATGGCTTGTCAAACAGCAGAATAAGTTCGTGTGGCTCACTCACGCGTGGGTAAATAGCCCAACCCTGATTGGGCGAATCGCCTCGAACAAGTGTTGTCAGGTTGAAGCCGTCTTGAACGAAGTCCGCTATGGCACGGCGCAGGGTGAGGGCTTGCCCCTGGAGTGAGACCGCGATGCCGGTCAGCACGAAGTTGCCGCTGCCGGCGCGCCCAGAGCCTTTCTGGGGCAATCGCTCGTCGGGGATGGCTTCGACGCGCAGCGCACGATAGCTCCCAGCGGGCAGCCGATATTGCAGCTGATACACCTCTTTGTCGGGAGCGTTGCCTTGTGCCAAGATGGAGCCATCGGGTTGAACACTTAGCTGGCTGCCATGCTCCGCCTTGACTTCCAAGGGGGTCAGCACGCGCCATTCGGGCGGGTTGGGATAGCGACGGCGCAGCTGTGCGAGGCGCTTCTCTATCTGCTCGAGCTGGCGCAACTGCTCCCGCGTGGGCGCTTTAATCTGTGCCTCCAGCCACTTCTCCTCGCTAACGCTCGCATCCCCCACAGGATAAATCTTCGAGTTATTAAAGAACGCCAGCATGGCGTAGTAGTCGCGCATGGTGAAGGGGTCATATTTGTGGTCGTGGCAGCGGGCGCAGCCGAGGGTGATGCCCAGCCAGACGGTGGCGGTCGTGTCGACCCGATCCACCAGCTTCATAAAGTGCGCTTCTGCCTGATCCACGCCCCCTTCCAAGTTCTGCATCGTGTTGCGGTGGAAGCCTGTGGCGATGCGTTGCTCCAGGGTCGGGTTGGGTAGCAAATCGCCTGCTATCTGCTCGATGGTGAACTGATCGAAGGGCATATCGCGATTGAAGGCGTCGATGACCCAGTCGCGGTATCGCCAGATGGAGCGGCGCAGGTCTTTCTCGTAGCCATCGGTGTCGGCATAGCGTGCCAAGTCGAGCCAGATACGCGCCTGTCGCTCGCCATAGTGGGGCGAAGCCAGCAACCTGTCCACCAGTCGCTCGTAGGCGTCAGGTCGCTTATCCTTCAGGAAGGCGTCCACCTCTTCGGGGCTGGGTGGCAAGCCGATTAAATCCAGATAGACGCGGCGAATGAGAACCTCTTTGGGGGCTTCAGGCGAGGGCTGCAGCCCTTCCTGTTCCAAGCGATGCAGAATGAAGGCGTCGATGGGGTTGCGTACCCAAGCCTTGTTTTTCACAGGGGGTACAGGCGGTCGCTGAGGCGGGATAAATGCCCAATGCTTGGCGTTTTCGGCGCCCTCGGGCCATTCTGCGCCTTCGTTGATCCATCGCTTGATGGTCTCAATCTGATCAGGAGAGAGGGCGGTGAGTCCTTTCGGCATGCGGGGACCCAGTTCGTCGCTGGTGATACGCTTGACCAAGAGGCTGGCTTCGGCGTTGCCCGGAATGATGGCAGGTCCGCTGACGCCACCTTTGAAGGCGTCTTCGCGATTGCTCAAGCGCAGCCCGCCGTTGCGCTTGGTTGGACCATGGCAGGGGAAACAGGAGGCTTTAAAGATGGGCAATACTTCACGCGCAAAATCGACCTTACGCGGCTGGGGAGGTGGAGGCACGGGCATGTTCCAAGCCAGCCCCAGCAATAGTGCGGGCAGACCACCATAAAGCCACAAAGCCACTGTGCTTTTCATCGCCACCTTCTTGTATTATACATCAAGCGTATCCCAAAATGCAAGGGGTTGGTGGGATTATGGGGGATAACAGGGTAAAATGGAAGGGGGTGATGTGCGATGGTGCAACCGTTTGAAGGGATGCCCTACCGTAGGCGAGGTGTATCCCTGCTGATAGGCTTCTGGCTTGCTTTTAGCCCTCTTGGGGGTGAGGCACAGCAGCTGCGTTGGCTGGGTGTGCTATCTGATGGCTTCCAGAGTGGCGCGTGGGATGTGACATCCGATGGCTCCACCGTGGTGGGCTGGGCGACCGTGGCGATGTTCCGAGCCTTCCGCTGGACACCCGCGACTGGCATGCAAGACCTTGGCACACTGGGTGGCTCAATGAGTGAGGCATATGGGGTCTCTGCTGATGGTGCAGTCATCGTGGGATATGCAGTGGACTACCTCGACAGGATGCGTGCCTTCCGTTGGACCGAGGCGACCGGCATGCAGGATTTGGGCACATTGGGCGGAGCCTATGGTGCGGCGACCGATGTTTCAGCGGATGGCAGGGTGATTGTGGGCTGGGCTGCTAATGCACTTGGGCAGACCCGTGCCTTCCGCTGGACGGAGGAGACTGGCTTGCAGGAGATTGGGGTGCTGCCTGGGGGCACATCAAGCGAGGCGTTCGGTGTTTCACCTGATGGCACGATTATCGTGGGGCGTGCTCGCGATATCAACGGGCAGTGGCGAGCCTTCCGCTGGAGTGCCGAAACGGGCATGCGGAACCTCGGCACTTTGGGGGGCAACTGGAGCGAAGCGTGGCGAACCTCCACGGATGGCTCGGTCATCACGGGACGCTCGCGCGATAGCGCAGGGCGATGGCGTGCCTTCCGCTGGACCGAGGCGACCGGCATGCAGGACCTGGGCACGCTGGGCGGCAACTGGAGCGAGGCACGCAACATCTCGCCCGATGGCACCATCATCGTTGGGCGTGCCCGCGACAGTGCGAATCGATGGCGTGCCTTCCGTTGGACCGAGGCGCGCGGCATGGAGAACCTCAATCTCACCTATGCCGAGCTGCTCCGCGACGGCTCCGAACTGTGGGAAGCGACTGCCCTCTCGCCTGATGGACGCTATCTTGTGGGTTGGGGTTATAACGCCGCCTCCGGCTTCGATGAGGCATTCCTGCTGGACACGCGCATAGCAGGTGATGTGGACGGCAACGGCTGTGTGGACGACGCTGACCTGCTGCGCGTGCTATTCGCCTTCGGACAAAGCGGCTCCAACTTGCCAGAAGATATCAACGGCGACCGCATCGTAGACGATGCCGACCTACTGGTGGTGTTGTTCAACTTCGGCAGAGGGTGCTAAGCTAAAGACACCGGTTGCCCATTTGGAGCGGTAGCTGAGCGGCATAGCTGAAGGCGTGGCAGGGGCTGGAAACACTACCTATATCGCCTTTATATAACAACAGAATTTTCGAACACCCTCTCCCTAAGGAGGTAAAATGGGAGTATGTCACTCCGAAGCCGTTTCAGTCGGATTGTGCGCAAGGCAGTCGACCCGGTGTTGCTGCCGTTGGGATTTACGCGGCGGGGGCAGGTTTATAAACGCTCTTTAGATCGCCTTTGGTGGGTTTTTCAGGTTGAGCGTAGCCGATGGAACACCGCGGAGGAGTGCAGATTCTATATCGGTGGTGGGATTCTTGTGCCTGAAGTGAATAATATAATCTATTATCATCTGCTACCTATAATACCTGAGAAGGCTACTGTAGGTGATTGTATCATTCGTTACGCACCGGAAGTTGAGCTGAGGCGGGGTTGGGAAATTAGACAGGGAGACGATGAACATTCAGTTGATGCTCAGATTATTGAGGAGATTCGTGAGTATATCGGTACGAAGATGATGTCGTTTTACCAAAACTTCAGTTGTTTAGATGATGTGATAGAGTTTCTAACTCATCTGAGGCATCACGGCGGTGACATACCACACTCTCCTGTTGATGTTGCTCCCAGCTCCCATTTCATCCCTTTGCACTTGGCTGTTTTGTATTGGCTAAAAGGCGATCAGAAGCAAGCTTGTGCTTACTTTGAGGAGATGCTTCAAGAGGTCAGGACTGACTGGTGGCAGGAACATCTGTTGCGGTTGAAGGAACGACTGGGATGTAAATAGCGACTATGGTTTTACATTTTTGTCTTCATGAAGATTTTGACAAGTTCGAGCAGATATTGAAGCGCGTGGGTTTAATGGATTGATTTATATTTACCACGACAATAGATAATGAGACTGCGGATGGTGGTACCATGGGATGGAGGTGTAGAAGCATTCGGCAATAGCAAATATAAGGAAGTGATGATCCAAAAAGGAGGCTCTAATTGCCCTGAGAATCTAGAGCCGATGACAGCGAAGCAACACCGGGAGCGGCATAAGCAGCAGGGAGATTTCAGCCGTTGGGGAAAGAAAGGGGCGGAGGCAAAACGAAAGCGACGATGACTAAGCATCTGACTTGGAGTGATGTTCTGACGCAGCTTCACCAATATTCAGGTGTTAGGCATGGAGTGGGCTGCGATGAATCAGCTGTCCAAGCAGCTGAACAAACACTGGCACTCTGCTTTCCCGATTCATATAAGCAATTCTTACTTTCTATAGGATGGTTAGATATTGAAGGAAATGAGATATTTGGAATTGGAACGGATCTGCCAGAACAGTATATGAATGTTGTTGCAAAAACCCTCAAAGAAAGAGAAATTATCCACCTCCCTGTGTCTTTTGTAGTTGTCAGCCAAACATACAGGGGCAATCTAATTTGCTTGGATACGGCTGATATGCTCGACAGGGAGTGCCCTGTTCTTTTTGTTAGCTTTTGCCCGTCGGCGAGCATAAAGATATTAGCAAACTCTTTTGCGGAGTTTGTGCATGCTTGCCTTTCGTATGATGCCGAGTACCTTACAGAAACTTTACTGAACGAGGCAGGCGAATCAACAGGATCAACAGAGGCGGAGCCGATGAGCTGGCGAGAACATCGACAGGTTCATTATGAAGATGCCCGGCGATTATTCGAGCAATATCGCCATCGTGAGCAGTATCTTGTTCAGTGGGGCAATATCGTTGGGCGTCCTTGGGCTTCTGACCCGAAAGGTTTTTCGATGGAAGCATGCGAGTTTTTGTTGGCGCATTCGTGGTGTCGGACCGTGCGCTCTCTATCCCTGCGAAAATGGGTAGAAGGTATATTTGCTCTTTTTTACGCCGAGATTGAACCTGAACCAGGAAGCGGCGCGGATGAAGCCGTGTGGGTAATTGTAGGCGACTTACCTCCCGCGTACTTGGATGTGCTTTCTGTGCCAACGGCGCGCGAGGCGTTGGAAGCGTACATAGCTTTGCTGGAGGAATGGGTTGAGGCAGTTCGTTCGGGGGAGCCGATAGATGAGTTGATGCCGATTTACCATCGTCATTCGCTTGCTCCCGTGCCGCCGACCTTGCGCTTTGCGGAGATGATAGAATTGCGGGTAAAATATTTGCAAGATTTTTTGAGCATTTTATAAAAAGCCTTGTTTTTTATTGGACACTAATTCGGCATAACCATTCACTTGGAACGCCGCGTATGGCTATGAGTGGAACTGCTTTGCGGGCACAAGGCTTTACCATGCCGGCGCCCGCGCGTACGACCCCCGCACCGCTCGCTGGCTGCAACGCGACCCGATAGACGCATCCTCAGGCGACCCGAACCTGTATCGGTATTGTGGGAACGAACCAGTAAGTTCTTGGGACGATGGGGCGCAAAGGCAAAAGAAACAA
>Ga0079992_128731_pt1 | contig 19024 bp, 19 predicted proteins | sample FaiFalFF_MnMetaG_3_FD_69197 | JGI IMG/M metagenome (GOLD analysis project Ga0079992, IMG submission 69197) | Freshwater microbial communities from Yellowstone National Park, Wyoming, USA - Fairy Falls B (FF_Mn_B) MetaG (SPADES assembly) (version 2) | ecosystem: Environmental > Aquatic >... | reverse complement strand
CATACATAGACGACACAGCACAAAAAGCAGCAAAAGAGCTGGAAATAGAAGTATACACAAAAGTCTGACAAGAAACACACTGCCCACTTTAAGCTTATGTACAATGTTGTTATGATCCATGCAAATGAGTTTGAACCAAGTATTGTTCGCAATGTTCAGCTACGCATTTTTATTAAAAGCGCTCAAATTATCCCACATTAATCCGCTGCAGGTTGCAGCTATACAAGCAATATAAACGTTCCACACCGTCACAAAGAAAACTAGAGATTGGGGAGTTGTCACTACTATTGGGTATAAATGATTTAACCGTTAGACTTACGAACGTATAGCTGCATGATCCCAATACAGCCCATTACATATTTGTGACTGTCTAATATTAGCAAGCCACACCTATGGCGGGCTGGTGTTGGACGGGATCACTTTATACTCCAACTCCGATTTTGTAGGGAGGATGTATCAACTAGCCGGTGGGCCCATGTCGTGTGTCTCTCGTGGGCTGGGGTCAGATATTCCCAATAAGTATTAACGGACGCCCGAACTCGTTATAGTAGATTAGCTCTGACAAACTCTTCGGTGACTGTGATGAGGTGGTCGGCTGACTCTTTTGTATGGGCTGCTGAGATGAATAGATGGGGTACGGCTGGTGGAACGTAGATCAAGCCCTTACCCAGCAAATGTCGGAAATATTTCTTAGCCATCTCAACGTTCTTGGTCCTGTTGGCAGTGTGTATGTCATAGGGTTTCTCCTTTGTGAAATGGAGGTATACAAGTGAACCCACTCCTGTTATATGGATATCAACCTCACTCGTAATCTCCTCAAGTTTACTCCTCACATAGTCGCCTAGGCTGTTGATATGATGGTAGACCTCACCCTTTTCAAGCTCCTTCATTAGGGTATATCCGGCCCTCATGGTGAGTGGATTACCGCTGTAGGTTCCGCCGTGGAACACCCTATCATAGGGGTTTGGATGCTTACGCTGGTCTATCAGCTCCATTATATCCTCACGGCCGCAGAATGCACCGGCTGGGAACGGGCCGCCGCCAACAGCCTTTCCCAATACAGTGATATCCGGTATCACACCATATAGCTGTTGGGCACCACCCGGTGAAAGCCTGAAACCAGTTATCACCTCATCAAAGATCAACACAATATCCATCCTATCACATAACTCCCTGAGTCCCTTGAGAAACTCCTTCTCAGAAGGTATGAAACCACCAACCCCCAACACTGGTTCAATAACTATGCAGGCCAGCTCCTTGCCCTTAACACGTCTCTCGGTCTCCTCAAGATTGTTGTAGGGCAGTAGAAGCGTGTCCTTTACCGTGTTCTCTGTGATGCCCAGGGTTGACGGCCTATCAATGGGGTATGTGACCCCTATCTGGAGCCCGTCATAGCCACCATGCCATCCACCTTCAAACTTCCCAATCATATTCCTCTTGGTGTAAGCTCTTGCAAGCCTCACCGCATACATATTGGCCTCGGTCCCGCTGTTGGTAGGCCTCACCATTTTGGCGGAGGGGACCATACTACACACTTGCTTAGCCCACTTCACCTCCCACTCATGGCTGTAGCCGAAATGAGAGCCGTATCTCAACTGATCCATCGCAGCCTCGATTACAGGCCTGTAGGAATGTCCCATTATCAGCGCACCATGCCCCATCCACAGATCCACATACCTATTACCGTCCACATCCCAGACATACTGGCCCTCAGCCCTCTCAAGATAGACCGGATACGGATCTGAATACCGAATGCTGTATGTGACCCCGCTGGGGAGATATCTGAGCGCCTCTTCATGAAGCTGCCTAGACCTCTCCATGATCATAGCAATCCTATCAAACATTGTCCTAAATAGCTTATCGCTCTTAATCTAGATTCCGTCAACAAGTAATACACCTTCTTGGATTTTTATTATTGTGAGTAGGTTTCTGATCATCGCTATGGTTGATGCGTAGTCTTCTATCGACCGGGTCTTCCAACTACTTCTCTGTTTTAAGTATCCGAAGAACCTCTATACTGGTACTCCAGGTCAAGTCTTCTAGGGTCAACCTTTACCAAGGTACTCTATCAACTATTATCAGAGTTTGGAAAAAGCTTATAAGCCTGGCTCAAAATAACTTAAATCAAATATGAAAGAAAAAGAGAATACCGACTCAGAGATCCTTGGGAAAAAGATAACGCGCAGACAAGCGGTTAGCAGAGCTGTTGCGGCCGGCGCTGCTGTCGGCGTTGGTGTGGTTGCGGGAGTGGGAGGTTACTTTGGAGGCATTTCAGCTGCTCCCACGGTAACCAGAACCGTCACGGCTGGTGGTCAGACAGTCACGGTCACAGAGCCTGCCAAGACGGTGGTAAGCACCGTCACCCAGCCAACAACCGTCACCCAGCCAACAACTGTCACACAGACGGTTACGCGTGGGGTGGCTCTGCCTGATGAGATCATCCTCGGAGGAGTAGGCCCGCTCTCTCCACCGGGTTCAGTGTTTGGCGGAGAGGAGTTAAGAAACGGTATGTCTCTCCTGATTGACCAGGTCAACAAGGCTGGAGGCATACTCGGAAGACCAATCAAGTTCATCTTCGAGGACACAAAGGGTAGGCCCGACGAAGGTGTAGCCGCCTTCACACGACTCGTCGAAAAAGGCGCCGTGATGGTCTTGGGAGAATACCACAGCTCAGTGGCGGTGGCCATGATTGAGACGGCTAACCGGTTCCGGATACCTTTTGTAACGTCAGAGGTCTGTGCAGACACCGTAACGGCCAAACGGTCTCCATGGACGTTCAGGGTAGGAGGAATGCCCATCAGCTTTGAGTTCGAGCTCTTTGCAACCTTCCTTCCAGCCCACGGGTACAAGAGGGCGGGTGCCATCGTCGAGGCGACAGACTATGGAAGAGACGGAGACAAATTCTTCAAGGCTAAACTGCCTGCGGCGGGAGTTGAATACGTAAGTTTCGAGCTTGACATCGGTGCAACAGACATGACAGCCCAGCTGTTGGCCCTGAAAGAACGGAAGATAGACGCACTTTTGAACATACACACCAACTATGCTCTTATGTGGACGCAAGCGAGGGAGGTTGGCCTAACCAAGGATAAGGGAGTCGACTGGTTTGACCCACCTGGGTCGGCGCAGTTCCCTGACTTCTGGGACGTCATGAAGCCCCCCGAGTTGGGAATAGGGTTACCTTTCATCAGCTTCTACCACGTGAAGGCCAACTCCACTCTAGGCATGTTCTTCGACAAGTGGTACAGAGAAAAGTACGGGAGGGGACCGACCTACGTGGCCTACGAGGGATACGACACGGCGCTAGTAGCCATCGATGCCATAGCTAGAGCAGGCTCAGTTAACGACGAAGCTTTGAGGAACGCTCTCCTGAAGACAAAAATACTGGGGACCAGAATCGGACTACCACCAAGCCCTCTGATAGAGTTCACCAGTAAACCTGAACCGGCTTGGTGGTTCCAGCAATGGGCCTTCGCACCAACCTTCCTCAATGTCTACACAGCGGTCAGACAAGAGTCCGCTCAAAGCGAGATACTGTGGCCCGCCGACTGGGCAACGGTAGGCTGGAAGAAGGGAGTAGGAGTGGTGCCGAAAGGTTAGACGATTGCCTCTCGAGTTCCACATACCCTCCCTCAATTTTTTCCTCCTCCACCTCGCATATGGTTTAATGGCCGGTCTAATGTACGCTGTCTTCAGCGTAGGCCTCACAGTAGTATGGGGTGTTAGCAAGATAGTTAACTTCGCCCACGGCGAGTTTTACACCATGGGTGGGTACCTCTTCTTCGTACTTACCACCTATCTAGGTATCAACAATTACTTGGCCCTTCCGCTCACCGTCCTAGTGGTTATGGCGATAGGCTTGTTGGTGGAGAAGACTGTAATCAGGCCTGCTTACACAATGAACCTTGAACGGGTCGACGAGTACGGCATCATCGTAACCTTTGGAATCCTTATAGTAATCCAAAATACAGTATTGCAGATTGCAGGCCCTTGGAGATATAGGCCGCCCGCTTTCTGGGGGGATGTCGTTGAGATAGGGGAATTCTCGGTCGTGGGGGACAGGATCGTCGCCGCGGTCATAAGCGGGGTAATTCTTATAATGCTTGCCTACTTCTTCAGCAGAACTTGGTTAGGCAGGGCTATACGGGCCGCCTCACAGCACAGACTTGGTGCCCAGATGCTGGGCATAAACCTTGAGAGAGTGATTCCTCTCTCCTTCATGCTCGGCGTCGGGCTGGCGGCAGCGTCAGGCGCCCTCCTATCTTATGTCTTCGTCGTCAACCCATTCATGGGACTAGACCCGGTAATCAAAGCGTTCGTAGTAATAGTAATAGGGGGTATGGGCTCAATACTTGGGGCTGCGCTTGGCGGCATTCTATTGGGAGCTTCTGAGGGTGTTGCCACGGCCTTCTTAGGTGGGAGCTACGTCAAAGCCTATGGGTTCGTCATGCTCATCTTGTTCCTCATTCTAAGACCACACGGCTTTTTCGGCGAGAAAGTCCGGAGGGTCTGAAGATGTTCAGAGCGCCGTTTAGGGTGCCTACGTATTTTATGGCTCCAGTAGTTTTGGCTGTTTTATCTTTGCTCTTCCCCACCCCTTTCGTGCTGCATAACCTGGTGGTAGGCTCAATCTATGCTCTACTTGCCATAAGCTGGGACCTGCTTCTCGGATACACGGGTATTCTGTCACTCGGTCATGCAGCTATGTTCATGCTCGGGGCTTACGCGTTTGTGTTTCTGACAGCACCATTTAGTGGTTACATTGGTGGCCCACCTTTCGGCTTAAATATTCATCCGCTGTTAGGCATACCTCTAAGCGGCGCTGTCGCGGCTTTGTTCGGGCTTGCGCTCGGCATCATAACCCTCAGACTCCGGGGAGCATACCTTGCACTAGCCACGCTAGGCTTCGCTGAGATATTGAGGGAAATCCTTAACAGGGAAGATGAGATAACAAGGGGCGCGCTGGGGCTTGCAGTCAAACCCTTGATTGAGTCAGGACCAGAGATTTTCTACCAGGTACAGTTTTTCATAGTGTTGTCAGTTCTCACATTAACACTCATCACGGTACATTTCATGCTTAGGTCGAAGATGGGCTATTACCTAAGGTCAATAAGGGACGACATTGAGGCGGCTGAGGCCATGGGTGTGGACACTGTTAGGTGGAAGCTAGTCGTGTTCGCGGTTTCCTCCTTTATCGCGGGTGTGGCGGGGGCCCTGTATGGGCAGTATGTGGCTTCTATCACCCCAGTGATCGGAATGGTGGACAACATGGGAACGATCATAGCTATGACTGTGATTGGCGGAGCTGGAACCGTAACAGGACCACTCATGGGATCATACCTAGTTTATTGGACGATGCAGTACTTTAGGGAGTTTGCAGGCTTAAGGCTGATCGTGTTCGGCATATTCATCGTGCTTGTCATGCGGTTCTTCCCCTCCGGCATGTACGGCTTCCTGAAGACTTGGGCCTTAAGGATGAGACGCCTCACCAGAGGAAGTCCCCCTTCAGCTAGAATCGTAGCCAGTCCTTAACTATGTCATACAGCTTTCCCTCAAAATCCGACTTAGGCCCTTCTGCCGCCACCTTACCCATCTCTAGAACATACAGGTAATGTGAGAATTCCATTACATGTCTTACATTCTGGTCTACCAGCAACACTGTTATCCCCTCTTCCTCATTAAGTTCCTTAATCTTCTTGTAGATATCCACCACAACCTTTGGAGCCAAACCGAAGCTAGGCTCATCTACTAAAAGAAGCTTGGGCCTAACCACTAGAGAACGCGCAACCTCCAGCATCTTCTGCTCACCGCCACTGAGGTCGCCAGCTTTCTTATTCAGCTTATTCTTCAATATCGTAAACCTCTCAAGTATATCCTCAACGCTCCGCCTGACTTGAGCTTTGTCGCCTCTCTTTATCCATCCACCGAGCATTAGATTCTCCTCTACTGTAAGGTAAGGAAAGATACTCCTTTCCTGTGGTATGAATGAAACCCCTAGCTGAGGCTTCATATGCGGAGGGACATGAGACACATCAGTTCCATCCAAGAAGACTCTGCCCCCCCTCAGCTTCAGGAAGCCGTAAAGGGTCTTGAGAAGGGTTGATTTTCCGGCACCGTTTGGGCCTATGACGCCAGTTACCCTGCCCTCCTCGGCCCTGAGTGAGATGCCTTGGAGTATGTTGACATCGGCGTAGCCTGACACCACTTCCTCAGCGCTCAGCAACATATGGTTCACCCAAGTAGGCTTCAATTACATCGGCGCTAGCAACGACCTCTCTAGGCTGACCGTCTGCGATTATGTGCCCCCCATTCATTACCGTCAACCTCCTGCTTACCTTCATGACTGCCGGAATTTCGTGGCTGACCACTAGCACGGTGACACCTTGAGCGTTAAGCTTATTTATTATCTCAATGAGCTTCTCCTTCATCAACGGATGAACAGCCGCAAACGGCTCATCAAGAAGCAATAGGGATGGCTCGGCCATTAGTGCCCTGCCAAACTCTAGGAGCTTTTGCTGCCCTCCGGATAGGGCGCCGGCCTGCTCATCGGCAAGCTGGTTGAGACGAAGAGTCTCCAGAATCTCCTCTGCCCTATCTCTTGTAGGCTTGGCGTTACCTTTCCCAGCCGCAGCAAAAGCGGGGACCAGCATATTCTCGAGGACAGTCATCTTGGTAAATAGCTTTGGAACTTGAAACGTCCTTCCGACTCCGAATCTTGCAACTTGGCTTGGAGGCAATCCATCGATCCTCCTGCCATCCAAGTATATATTACCTCGATCAGGGGGAAAGTATCCATTTATCACATTGAGTAGGGTTGTCTTTCCTGACCCGTTGGGCCCTATTATGCCAACCGCCTCTCCTCTATCGACCTCTATCGAAATATCTGCTAGCGCAAAGACACCTCCAAATCTTTTTGTGACGCCGTTTAGTTTAAGGAAGGCCACGGACCTCACTACCTGCCCGCCTCAATTTAAGCATTAGCATGAAGAGCCACAAACGATATTAATCAACGCTGCGCAGACATTGATAATGAGACCCCTCAAGCTGTCAGCCCTCATAGCAGGTTGGGCCATCGTTGGCTTGGTAGCATACTTTGCTTTGGTCCCCCAGAGTCAGCAGATTGAAAGCGGGCCTGGGAGCGGTGCCCTAAGGCTGTCCGTAGTAATACCGACAAAGGTAATCGATGCGCCACATATTCCGATTTTTGCAGGGGTTCAGCTCGACCTCTTCAAGAAGAAGGGAGTTGATGTTGACATACGGTTTGTTGAAAATGAGGCAAGTGCAATAGCCATGGTCCTGAAGGGGGAGGCAGATGTTGGGCTAGCAAAGGCGGTCACAATAGTCAAGGCCAGGGCGGATGGAAAGCCCGTCAAGGCAGTATCGCAAATATTCGCCAAGAACCCCTACGGGATAATATTGCTCGGGGAGACGGAGTCAAAAAGCTTTCTCGATCTGGCTGGAAAGACTATCGGAGCTCCGGCCGCCACCGACAGCATAGCTCTCGTACAACTGCGCCTCCTGTTGTCTAAGTTTAACTTGGAGGGCAAGGTTAGACTCGCAACACTTGAAGGCGACCCCATCCAACAACTTAAGGAGGGCTCAGTCAATGGCGTGCTGGGTAAACTGACGGACCTACCACTCTATAGGGAAGTCCTACCTAAGGTTAGCTTTCTACGTTTCTCTGAATTTGGCATAGAAATACCGGACTTGGCTGTGTTTGTTAACGAACAAATGCTTTCCAAGAAAGAGGATGCTGTCATAGACTTTGTCGCAGCATTGGCGAGAAGCCTGAAATGGGTTGCGCAGAATCCAGGTGGTGCATCGGATATCCTAGCTTCCAAGGAGCCTGCCTTGTATCAGGAGCGACGATTTGTGGCTCTCGACAAGATGCTCGTGGCCAAGGAGCTTATCATGCGAGGCGACGAACCAGTGACGAGCATATGGGGGGTAGTGACGCGCGAAGGATACATGGCTGTGATAAACCTTCTTACGGAGGCCGGGGAGCTTAGCCGGAGCTTGACACCTGAGGATGTGGCGGCCTTAGGAGCTAAAAGAGTTCTCGATGCATGTGTGGTGGCGGACTAATGGGATACTTCACTACGCTTAAATAGATCTGGGAGGGGTTCATGTCATGGAGGATCCCGGCTTCCGCCCGCTGAGGCTGTATCTCCTCGCCGCAGCCTTCGTTCTTCTCTCTATAATCGTTGTGTCTATCACGAGTCTGCTGACAAGCGCGGAGTACGTTGTCGGATTCTCACTGGCCTACTATTCAGGGGTCTCCATGATTTTCCTGCCCTGCACATTCCCATTGGTGCTTGTCATCATCTCACTCGTGGGAATGATGAAGGAGGTCAAGAAAGGCCTGCTCACCGCTCTGCTGTATGGACTAGGGGTGGCTATCAGCATGTCACTAATAGGTCTTGCTATGGGCGGAGTCGGACAACTCTTTGGAATCAACAAGGGCACCAGGGTAACTTGGGCTGTAGGCGGTACAGCCGCCGTATTCCTAGCACTTTCGCAGCTTGAGATATTAAGAACGCATTTTACTTCAGTTGACATCGGCCTTGGAAGACTCATTAGAAAAAACGCCATATATCTTTCGAGCTTCTTATTCGGGATGGCGCTGGGTGACGCAGGGATAGGGTGCCCTAACCCCGCCTTCTTCGTCTTGATGTCATATGTGGCTTCAGTAAGAGACATCGTCCAAGGAGCTATTCTAGGCTTCTTACATGGCATGGGCAGAGCCACACCGCTACTTTTCTTCGGCATCGTAGCTATGTTGGGTGGGGCGGCCGCCTCCAGAAGAAGTCTGATAGCTAGAAAAGCGTCTCTGAACACTATTTTCAACTATGTTTTCCTAGCAATAGGTGCCTTCTTCCTCTCGATAGCAATCTTTGGCGGATGGTGGTGCAACTCATCCATCCATCACATTTGGGACAGCCTCATAGTTTCGCTCGGCGGCTACAGGATATCAGAACAGGCAGCCCCCCATGCAAAACTCGAAGAGGTTACAGTAGGATGGCCGCTGGGGCCTTGGCTAATCACTGCTATCGTCGTGGGGACTTTTATTTTGCATGAGTTGAAGGCTAAGAGTAAGCGAAGGGAAGCAGCGGGGATGTCTGGAGAGAACTTGCTATTGGTGATCTCCGCCTTTACAATGGTCCTCGTCGTCAGTATAGCATATATGCCTCTCGCAAGCCTGCTGCTGATAGCTGAGCATGAGATCGCCATGGCTGATGCCGGTGTGCTTTCCCTCCTAGCATTCGGCGTAGGCGCCGCATTGCTCAAGCTCGTTAGTAGGAAACGGGAGGTGATGCAAGCTGCAAGAGTCCCAACTGAAACTTCGCATTGAGGGTATGGACTGCCCTTCCTGCGAAGCGCCCATAATACTCGTTCTCAAATCACTTAAAGGTGTGATGGATGTGGAGGTGAGCTTCAAAAACTCCAGCGCATCGGTCAGATACAATCCGGAGATGATTAAAGAAAACGACATAGTCAAGGCGATCCGCACAATCGGATACAAAGTTTCCAAGCAGTAGGTTGGGCGGTATGGCTCTCCCTATACGTGAAGGTCTGGCTGAGCAGGATGCGGCTAGGGCTAGAGCACTCTTCTTCCAATCCCTTGCCAGCTACAACAGGCAGAAGATTCTAGGGCTTCTCATAGAAAGAGCATGTAGTGTTAAGGAGATACAGCATCTGCTAGGTTTGGACCAATCAACAGTCTCCCATAACCTAAAATGTTTGGCCTTCTGCGGCTTGGTTAACGCTGTTCGGCGTGGCAAAAATAAGGTCTACGCCGTAGAAAAAGACTACGTAAGGACCCTAATAGAGATCGCGGATAAACACATCAGCCTTTACGCCACTAACCTCTTCAAATGCGATGTATTGGAAAGGTAGTTTCAGCTAGGCCTTCGAAGACTCGACGAATTGGGCAACCTTCAGGTCGGCCTCAAACACAGACTTTAGTTTCTCCACCACTTCTGGAAACTTCCCAGCCGGTATCGTGATAATGAGTTCTTCAGGTCCGTAGCCGGCCCTAAGCCTACTTGCAGTGCAACCTAAACTTATGACGACAGAGTTCTCCGTATATGAGGTGGGTATAGCGGAGCAGGCCGGTTTTCCCATTAACTTGCAGTGGCCAGCAGCGTCCTTGATTAGCATAGCTTGGTCAGCGTTACAGAAGATGAGCACTACGTCCGGTTCGAAGTGAGCATGGCTCAATGGTCCGTATGCGACTACGCCGTCGTGGCGTGGAATTCTGGGGAGCCTTTCTATCTCTTGAGTGGTTATCCAGCCCGCTTCAGTCATAGCGTCCACGTCGGCACATCCGCACCCAGGCATCACTTCGCCCGGCAGCTTGTAACCATGCGTTAGCGCGCCGATGCTGCAGTTTAGATGCTGCTCCCTTGTAGTGTAGAACTCATCAGTCAGAGCCATTGCCCAGAATGTGCAGCTTGACGGAACAACATGTTGGTTCTTGACTAAGCCCCGACTTGCATCAGGCTTGAATGATATAGCTATTGGCGGCTTACGCAGTCTTAGCAGCGACTGGAGTTCAACAGCCAGCTTTGAATAACTATTCATGTAACACCCATTTCGATTGGGAGCTCTTATGTTTTACGCTAACATGACGAATTGGACATATGACTGCTCAGGCATATCTGCTCTCCCTAACTCTTGCTCGTTTCTTTTTGCCTTTGACCTATAACGCACGATGTTCAAGATTATTCCACCCACCACGGCTGCTATTACTCCTGCGGCAACGTTTGCTATGGCAGGAGCAAGGTTCTCACGCCTCATCTCAGATGAGACTTCAGATATCCAAACTTCCTGAGTCCGCTTTTCGATCCTTCCGTCAGAGTATGTGAGGACAAGTGTCCAAGTGTAGACGCCTGGCTTGCCTGGATTGACGGCTTCTATGAAGTCCTCTATTGTTATGTGCATATCCTTGGGAATGTAAACGCTATAGGCTAGACTTGTGATTCTTCCATTCTCGTCAGTTAGGCATCTGCAGTCCTCCGGCAGAGCCAGCTTCGTAACCTGGAATCCTGCTGGCACTATCACTTCAAAGCTGGTCACGTTACCATCTGCGGCCCACACATGCAGGTCGTACTTAGTGGTTGCCCCCGGAGCGGCGTAGGATTTAGGTAGAATGAAGCCCATGCCATGAGACAACGAAGGTACAGGTAATGCAGACATTATCAGGAAAATATTCAATAAAATGATTGGCCAGCTGAGAATAAAACGCACGGCACAAGGCCTACCCATTTGTAGCATTAATGAGCCCACCTGATGTGTTCTGGTACTGCAATTTAAGCTTTTATCTTTGAATCAATCCATTTTTAAACGGTTAATTCCGAAATGTATACATGGTCTTGGCATATCACCCTTTTGGGGCATGTTGGGAAAACTCGAAGGGTATTACCTGGCTGACAGGCCCCGGACTCAAAGAGAAAAGCTAATTTGACAGTATACGCTAAGTTCATTTAACACCTGTAGTGTCTAAGCTGGTGATGATTTATGAGTAAAGATGTGATTGTTGTCGGCGGTGGTATAGCAGGTTTGTTAACTTCATATTTTCTGTCATCAAAAGGGTATAGTGTACAGGTTATTACAGAGTCTGAGACAAGTAACACCGCCTCCTGGATGAATGCAGGCTACATTGCTGCTAGCTTCGGAGACCCCACACCAGCAATCGAAGGTTTTTTAAATATAGTCAGGCTGGCTCTTTCAAAATACTCACCAGTCAAAGTTCACGTCATATATTTTTTAAGAAACCTGCTACCGAATAGTTGGTTATGGATGTTTGTGAAAAATTCACAAAAACGTAACAGCCCTGAACATTTTAAAATCGTCAGCAATCTATGTTCTAAAGGTGCACAACTACTTCAACAAATCATAGACTCAAACCGTTTAGAAGTGTTCTTGGGAAAAACGATTTTAGAGGTTTTCTTGAACGAAAAAATGTTTAAAGAATACGTTAAACACCTTCAGAAGGATGTTGGATATCCGAAAAGCCGGCCACTTATCTTAACTTCTTCTGAGTGTCTCGAGCTTGAGCCGATGATTTCCGAGACGGTTGTGGGTGGTGTACTTTTTGAAGATGATGCGTATGTCGACCCTGCAGAATTAATGGTAAAGCTTAAGGATTTTCTGGAAAACGCTCTCGGGGTTATCTTCAAGTATGGGAGGGTTGATTCATTAGAGACTAAAAATAAAAGTGTAATTAGCGTAAGGCTGCGCAACGGACAGGTTTTGACAGCATCCCATTACGTCATCTGCTGCGGTGTTGGTGCAGCTCCCCTGCTTTCAAGGTTAGGAATTAGACTTCCACTAACCCCAGCGTTAGGATACACGGTTATAACAGAGCCACATCAGGAGAAGTTGGGCAGGGCTGTATACGGTGGTGAGTTTGGTCTTGCCATGTCCCAGACGAGAGAGGGCCGGATAAGGATGTCAGGCTATTTTGAACTGGGTGCTAGCCCGCATTCAGTCCTTGATAAAAGATGTCAAGCCATAAAAGAGAATGCATCACTATACCTGCCCTCGGTGCGGAAACTTTTTGTCGCCGCAAAGAGATTCGGTGCTAGGCCGTGTACGCCAGACGGGCTGCCCTACGTAGGAGAAGTGGGGCTCGAGAATCTTACGGTTAACGTAGGCCACTGTAGGTTAGGCCTTACAACCGGTGCCGCCACAGCCGGACTTATATGTGATATTCTTGAGGGGGTCAAAAATCCGTTTAGCGAAGCCTTGAACCCTATGAGGATGTTTAAAGTGTAACCCACCTTACGAGTATGTTGCAATCGGAAAAAGACTTACGGCAATTTTTCTTTTATCATCCTTGAATGGTGCTAAGTTCGTACACTCGCTGACAAGTTGCTGGAGGACTCCGCGTAGAATTCCAAAAGGACTCGGAATTTTGTGGCGTAAACCATTCATGCTCTTTGGTTCTAATCTATGTAGTCTTTGATAGACCAACATATCTCCCATGATTCATCTCTAATGTTCTTTGCCTCCTCCACCTCCACATCCCTTGTCTCTAACCAACCTCCAGCCCTAGCTTGCAGTATGTTCGTAACATCTTTCGGAATCGGACCGCTGCTGGGGACAGGATAGGTTACTTCTCTCCAAACAACAGCGCGTACATAGATCTCACCATAAGTTTTCCTAAGAATATTTAGGTGGGATGCTTTCGCGAGATAGATGAGTCGGCCCTGATAGATGGTAATGGAAGGCTACACTATTCTTCAGGATGTTCCTCCACCTCTCTTCTCGCTCTCGCGGCTATCGGCGCCTACGCCTTCCTCTTCTCCTGGAACCAGTACCTATACTCCTTCATGATTCTCTCAAGAGAGATAGACTTAACACTCAAGTCGTCATGGCTTCATCCTATGACCAACGAGGACACGTGGAACATCTTCATAGCCACAGCCACGATGTACTCCGTACCTCCGATAATATTCTACCACCTACCACCTCTTCAAGCGCTACCCTATAGCTTGAAACTCATGCTGGAGACACTTGTTCTTAAATTTTTAGCCATTTTCAGTAATCTTTACTTATATCAATCCATACCATCATAGTAGTTGGAGTGAGCAAGCTGGACAAAGAGAAGAGAACAAGAGTGGACTGCAGAATCCTTCTGCTAGCATATCTGTTCAAAGAATACTTGGGCCGTGATCTTCCAAACCATGTGGCAGCCAACTATGAGACAACGCCCGACTACAAGACTTACGAGGATGAAAGAGACCAGCTGATATGGATGCAACTTATTAAACCGGATGGAGAGAAGAGGAAAGATACCAAGGTGGTCACGGTAGGGCTGACCGATAAAGGGCTGGAGCATGTTAAAAACATGCTTGCCGGCGGATTGATGAAAACTACGTTAGAGAGCAAGGCATGGAGGACCGGCCTGAGCTGACGTTTGTTAGAAAACTAAGGCCTTTCTCATTGCTTTCTGTCGTAAATAGGCCGTGTGAGGTTGAGAGTTTTTTCAAAATACTTGTTACGCTATACCCGGACTGGTTCTTCAAGAGGGGTGCGGTGCCCGCGTTTATTGAAGAAATGGCCAACGATGTCGCTAAAGGATTTGTGGAGATCGATAGGAGGATGGCTAGGAGGCTGGGAATGCTTTACTACGATGTCGTTACCAAGGAGGAGTGGTGGAAAAAGGGTGATGAAAGACTGGCGAAACTAGTTACCGAGCTCATATGTGCTTTCAACCTGCTCAAGCGGGTGGCCTACCTCTCCTACATATGGTGGCTTTACGGATTCAACCGCCTTGCCTACCACACGGTGGTGAGGCACGCCGCATTCAGGGAATCAGGATGGTTCTATCGAATCTACACCCACGTAATGGCCGCGATGGTCGGTCACGCGTTCTTCACGATAGCTCAGGCCTTTAACCTAATACCTTTCGAGACGCTTGCCACGATCACACTCAGCTGGGTAGCGGTATTCATAGCCTTGACAGCAGCCGAAGACCTCCCCAAATACCCAAGAATACGGAAAGCCCTAATGAGAAAATTGAAAAGAACATCTAGGTGAAAAGCAGACAGGTTTAGAAACACATAACAACAGGCCTTTAAACATTGTGCCTAATTTAGAAACTACCTTCAACGCGAAGTTGTTTCAACTGCTGTTCTGAGAATTGGGCTGGTGATGCGCTATATTATTCCAGCCATCTTCATGAGTAAGGGTATTACTGTTGTCCCCCATATCCCGATTATGAGGCCTACCGTCCACCTGAAGTTTGTGTTCATCTCCCGCCTTAGCTGCGCTATCTCATCGTCAACATGTTGTCTTAGCTGGGATATCTCCTGCCGTAGCTGGCTTATGTCCTGTTTTGTCGCCACATCTGCTAGGACTGCGTTTATCACAGCAAGCCGTAGCTCAGACTCCGAGGCTACGGCGACAGCAAGCTCCCTCAAAGCATCTTTGTCAGACTTCAGAAGCCTGACGATCTCGCCCGCCGATAACGACATCCAGCAACCCTATTGTTTGATATGATATAAAGGCTTCCACCTCCATCATTTTTACTTTTTACGCAGTAGCAGGGAGCGGAAGACAAGGCCTGCGATGAAATTGGCTATAGAGGCTTAGAAAGCTGGCTTAAGCTTCAGAGGACTCTCAGATAGGTACTGTAACTATGGCCTCCCATGTCACATGTACTCTCTAGACCGAGTTAAAGAGTTCTGAGACAGCCACAAGCAGCATTATCCACATAGGCTTCTATGAAGATTACTCGCCGAGCCTGACTATCACTCTGCCTGTCATCAAAGGATGTGGGATGCAGTGATAACTGTAGGTTCCAGGCTTCGTGAAAGTATAGGTCCATGTCGAGCCCGGCTTCATAATCTGGGAGTCGAAGAAACGATCGTCGGCTGTGACGGTGTGATCCACGGCATCGTCATTCCGCCACGCCACCGTGTTGTTCTTTCCTATAACAACGGTTATCTCAACTGGAAGGTAGCTTTTGCCTGAATACGGATTTGATGATCCCCAATCGATAATTACCAGCGGGGCGTTCACCTGCGTCTCACCGTGCTGAGAGCTATAGGTTACGCTAAAATATATCACAAGACCTACTGCAACCGTAATCATGCCGACTGTGGCTCCGATCCTGGTTCTCATACCGAGATCTATTTCTTGGCGAGGGGCCGCCCTATGTTATAGACGAAAAGTAGCTGAACAGCCCATCCGAAATAGTTCAGAATATCGAAAATTATTGGTAGCGGCATGACCTGCAAAATCGCCTGGGGAATAGGTACCTGCCTTGCCAGCAGGGGATCTATGGAGAAAGCCAGGACATTTGCGACGATAAAGGACAGAACCAGCGCGGCATTGGTAGCCCAGAATTATCCGTAATCGCAGAGATAACCTACACAGCGATAAAGATAGAATACATATCCTTTTATTTGTGGTGAAGTCTGTATGAAATAGGAGTCTTCGATGGCGGTGAAGGAGCTCAAGTCGAGGATGCTGAGGCTTCTGAGGGAGGATGAGGAGTTTAGGTATGCTGTCGCAGGCCTCCTAGGCCTAGAAGAGATACTTAAGAGGCTTGACAGGCATGAGGCCGAACTAGTCAGGCTGAGAGAGGACATGAATAAACTAAGAGAGGATATGAACAGGCTTAGGGAGGATATGATCAGGGGTTTTGAGCTTGTGGAGAGTCATATTTCTGCTTTGGGTGCTAGGTGGGGTATTATGGCTGAGAGTGCTTTTAGGGAGAGTCTGAAAGGTTTGCTGGAGAAGGAGCTAGGGTATAGGGTTGAGAAATGGACTGTCTTTGATGAAGCGGGAAGGGTTTACGGATATCAGGAAAGAGACCAGACAAACTAGTAGCCGTCACACCATACATAGACGACACAGCACAAAAAGCAGCAAAAGAGCTGGAAATAGAAGTATACACAAAAGTCTGACAAGAAACATTCTGCAGACCATTCTAAGCTTGATGAGTTCGCCCTATCTGTGTTAAACTCTCCTACCGTTGGGTCTGTGTCCCGTCCCTACGAACATCTCATAGTGAATCGGCCAATTCCTGGAAATGATAAAAAGGAAGAATGACGGAACGTTTCATTACCTAATGTGTGGCAAGACTGGATGAAAACGACTATTCAACCACGAGGCCGTTAACCGTTAATTTGAAAACATTGCCGGGGACGCCTGTTTTTAAATTTTTATCCATTTTCATGTATCTCTGCTTAAATCTCTCTACATAGTGATATCTTAAGGTATGGCTAGGAAGGATGTCGACGATGGTGAATGGCTTGAAAACAAAATCCTAGTCCTTGCATACCTTTTCGATAAATATCTTAACGCGAAATTGCCAAACAATGCTGTAGCGGATTATTCCAACTACAAATATTATGAGAGGGTGAGAAATAGGCTGAAGGAGGAGGGAAAGATTGAAGTTAAAGTGAGTGGGAGGGGAGCGGAGTTGCTGGGTCTTACAAAGGAAGGCCGTACATACGTGGAAAAACTGCTTTTCAACGGTTTGGAAAAACCGAATGGGTCGCAGTTTTCATCAAAGGAGAATCCGGAGGTTGTTTTTATGAAAAAGTTAAAACTTGTCCAACTCCTACCTACGCGTATCAAGTCTGAAGATGTGGAGAAGCTTTTCAAGGCATTGACTATGCTTTATCCAGATGGGTTCTTCAAAAAGGGTCCTGTCCCCGAGTTTCTGAATCAAATGGCCGATGACATAGGTGTTGGGCCGAGAGTGATCGTGAAGAAAATGGTTGACAGCCTCGAGTTACTCTATGACACAGATATAGATATGGACAGGAGGGTGGACTTGGTTGCCGAAGTGATTGATGGATGTGAGATGTTGGAAAAGGTGGCTAGACTGTCCCGTTTATGGAGGTTCTACAGGTTCAACACCCTCGCCCTCCACACCGTTGTAAGATACGCCGCACTTTTCGAGCTGGGATCGATGGGTAGGAAACTTTCCTACATAGCTGCGGCGGTCTACGGAGCATTAGCTATAACAGTTTTGACCTCACTACGTCTCATTACGCCGGAGACAGTGTCAATAACCTCATTCATACTTTTTGCAGTGGGCATAGTTCATCTATTGCTAGGGGTTGCCGCGGCCATACCCTTTAAATACAAAAACCCGAAAAAATAAGGCTGGATAAAAATCTTAGCCTCCAATGAAATTGTTGGGGACACCGAACATACTCCAATAAATTCGTTGGACGGAAAAACCAGCCTCCAATGAGATCATTGGAAGCAAACGGTTAGATAGGTGCCGGTGCCCAGAAAAAGAAGGAACGAGGAAGTGAGAACATGGCAAGCCCAGAACTATCAGCCTTCGCCGCAATAACATACACAGCGATACAGACAGCATACATAGCTGCAACCGCCACAACGCTCGCACTGCACATAATAGGGAGGCATGAAAACTGTGTAAGGAACTTTGTCATCACGGCCTCGCTGGCCGCATCCTCCCTTCTGGCAACAGGAATGAAAACATACTTCACAGCACAGCTGCTGACACAGACCGTCGAAGCCACGGCATACATGGCAATGCTCATAACACCCCTCCTCCTACTGCTCTCCAAACTTTACCAGCTCAACAACAGGGAGGCAAGAGCCGCTCAAAAGAGACATGGAAAAACGACGGCGGGCCTCAAAAGAGCTCAGAGCCAAAGGCCTGCAACAAGGCAGGAACCCAGTCCGGCAGCCACATACATCCTTCAGGAGATGAAGCCAGCCCAGCCACCTCCGCCACAAGCCCCTGCACAGAAACGATCAGCCCCGCCGACACCGCTGCCGACCATCCACCGGCCACATCCGCCAACCAGCACAGCCTGGAACATCGCACGCAACACAGGCACACCTCCAAAACCCGCCAAGCATCCAGGCAAGACAGCGGCGAAAAAGAAGAGGCCAAAAATAGAGGACATCATACACTCCCCGGAGTACGCGCAGCCCCTCGGCAGAATCCTCGTAAAAACCCTCCGCGAAGGCGTCAGATACAACGGCAAGCTCTACAGGCTGCATCTCACATTCATCAGACAGCAGGACATAATCTACATCTGGCAGCTGGGCAAAAAGAGGAAGAAACAGCCCATAACCGAAAGAGCCAGACACAGACTCAACAACCTACAGCTAGTAAAGCTCAGCAAAAAGATGAGGCAGGGAGAGGGCGGGGCCCAGACAGCAGAGATAGCCGAGCTCACAGAGAAAGGATGGGCCGCACGCAACGCCATAGCAAAAGCCGCACAAAAAATACTGGAGAAAAAGGCGGCGGAAATTGCCGCACCAGCAGCCTGAAAAGAGGTGGAAAAGATGTAGAACAAAAACACCAACACAGGCTATAGAGGGATGTGAATGGACGGGGGCAGACCAGGAAGAGGAAAGGCGAGGCCTGACGACCGGCAGTCCGGACGTAGAGCAACGCCACCCACATTTCTCCCCCCTTCCTTTTTTTGAAGCCGGGGATAGAACCCGGGCCCGCCGCAGACCTTTGGCGGGTGTAGCGTGGGGGCCTACGTCCGGGCAAGGCGGCCCCGTGCAGCCG
>Ga0079992_128538_pt1 | contig 19089 bp, 20 predicted proteins | sample FaiFalFF_MnMetaG_3_FD_69197 | JGI IMG/M metagenome (GOLD analysis project Ga0079992, IMG submission 69197) | Freshwater microbial communities from Yellowstone National Park, Wyoming, USA - Fairy Falls B (FF_Mn_B) MetaG (SPADES assembly) (version 2) | ecosystem: Environmental > Aquatic >... | reverse complement strand
CGGGCGCTTCTTTGAGAATTTGTTCGCCAATGTCCATGCCAGCATCACCGCCAGCAATTATAGCGCCAGACAGTCCAACAAAAAGTGCGTGGGTGCAATGACGAAAGCAACTGAGAGTTCACGCGTTCATGACTTCAAGGACAAGTTGGGGACCGTTGAGGCGAAGGTCAAGTTGGTTGAGGACATTGCGACCGAGGATAAGTTCGTTTGTGGCTGCTGCTATGACTTCAACGAGGTCAAAGTGGAGTTGACCAATCTGGATGTCCACAAGGAAAACGGAGTGGAGTCGGAAGATGCCGTCAAAACCACCGACCTGAATTTCTCCTTGCCGTATTAGTTGAAGGCGCGAAACCAACATCTCAGGCACAACGGTTATGTCCGCACCCGTGTCAACCAATCCCCAAACCTGCATTTGCTGAGAAGGGTCAACAGGGTTGCTCAGGAGAATCTGGACGACAGGTGCAGGCGGTTCGTAGGCGGTGTCGTAAGCAAATCGTTCCAAGTTCACCGCTTACACCCCCAAAGCCCGGATAACGGCTTTGCGCATCCCATCTTTGAGCACGATTTGAAAGTAAGCAGGCACAAACCCATACTTGGCAAACACGCGCTTGATGAGCGCCTTTCGGTCAACATCGCTATCCACGACTTTTCCCTGATAGACGGCTACCCATTTGCCTTCGTAGCCTTGAGCCAGAAGTTGGGAGTGCATTCGCCAAAAGGCTCTCCTGTTCTCTTCCCACTCCTCGTTTCCGGTTCCCAAGTCGGGCGCTTCTTTGAGAATTTGTTCGCCAATGTCCATGCCAGCATCACCGCCAGCAATTATAGCGCCAGACAGTCCAGTAAAAATTGCGAGCGTTTGGGCGCGCGGGAACATGAAAACTTGGAGTTATCAAACGCATGCACGCTTACACGCATGCACGCAGACACGAAGTTTTTGAGAGGCAAAAGAGTTGCTGTCATCGGAGTGGGGAACAGGATGCGGGGCGACGACGGGGTTGGTTCTGTGATTGCGGAGCGGTTGCAAGAACTCGCGAAAGGGAGTTTGCTTGTCATCGACGCCGAGACTGTTCCCGAAAACTATTTGGGTGTTTTGCTGGACTCAAAACCTGAAGTTGCGCTGTTCATTGACGCGGTGGATTTTGGCGGGGAAGTCGGTGAGTGGGCTTTGGTGCCCCTTTCTGTGCTCGGCGACAAAGTTCCAACCACTCACACCGTTTCGCTGAAACTTTTGGGGCAGATTTTGGAAAGCAATGGCACTGAATGCTTGCTCTTGGCAATTCAGCCAAAGCAAATCGGGTTTGGAGCGCCGATGAGCGAGGAAGTGGCTTCAGCGGCTGAGAGGATTGTCCAGATGTTGGCTCAGGTTTTTGGTCTGGCAGTTTCCCGTCCCGCCGAAATGTCAGGGGAGGTGCATGGGGATGAATGAGCAAGTTTTGCCTTGGTTTTTGCTGCTGATTTTGTTGCCGTTGATTGGGGCGTTCATCTGCATTGGGACAAAAAACCGGACGACAGACTATGTCGCTTCCCTGTTCACTGGTTTGACCGCACTCGTCGGTTTGTGGATGGTCGGGAGATGGGGCTTCACGGGCGTGAGGATTCACCTTGGCGGTTTACCCCAGTTCGGTCGCTTCGTCGGGAAAGAAGTTTCCATGTTCGGCTTTCTCCTTGACCCACTCAGCGCAATTATGCTGATGATTGTCGTTGGGCTCGGCTTTCTCGTCACGGTCTACTCGGTCGCATATGTCAGTGCCAGCAACAAAGAACACCCAGTAACGGACGGTCGCGAGCGCTACTTCTTCTGGATGCTGCTCTTCATCGCCTCAATGGCTGGTTTGGTCACTTCGTCTAACTTCCTGCAACTGTTCATCTTCTGGGAGTTGACGACGATTTGCTCGTGGGCGTTGATTGGCTTTTACGAAACTGACAGGGCTCTTTGGGGCGGTTACAAAGCGCTTCTGATGACTCACGGTGGCGGTCTTGCTCTAATGGTCGCCATTGTTGCCCTCTACTTGAATGCGGGGAGTTTTGACTTTGAGGCGTTGAAGGCTATCAGCCCAGAAGTTCGCGGGGCACTTTTTGCCCTCATCTTCGTCTTCATCATGGTCGGTTCATGGGCGAAAGCAGCACAGTTCCCGTTCCACACTTGGCTTCCAGAAGCGATGGAAGCGCCGACGCCCGTTTCGGCATACCTGCACGCCGCAGCGATGGTCAAGGCAGGCGTCTATTTGGCAGCGAGGCTGATATTGGAGGGCGGCGCCTTGCCCTACTGGGTTGGGTTGCTGACAACGGTGATGGCTCTGCTTACCATGTTCTTTGCCGTCAGTGCCTTCTTCTTCCAAGATGACCTGAAGCGACTGTTGGCGCTCTCAACCATTGCCCATCTGAGTTACATCTTGCTTGGATGCGGCGTTTACATCATGTTCAAAGCACCCGAAGCATACCAAGGTGCGCTTTTGCACATCGCTGCCCACGCTGCGGGGAAGGGTCTGCTGTTCTTGACCGTTGGGGCTCTGACCTATTTCGCTGGCACACGCCGAATCTCAGAACTTTCTGGCGTCGCGTCAAAGCAACCCTTGATTGCCCTTAGTTTCTTCGTTGGCGTGTTTACCGTCACAGGTGTCCCGCCGCTTGCCGCTTTCTGGAGCAAACTTTTCCTCATCATCGGTGCTCTTCAAAACGGCGCTTTCGGTTACTTCCTCGCCTTCGCGATGCTTTTGGAGAGCCTCATCGCTTTTGGTTGGTTCCTGCATGTTGGGCAACGAGTTTTCTTCGGCACGCCCTCGCCCCATGTTGAAGCGATAGAGGGCTCAAGGCGTTCCATTGACATTTCCTTGAGCGTTTTGATTGCGGCTTGCATCCTTATGCCCTTGATCGCACTGCCACTTGCATCGGCAGCGCTGGGAAAGTAAGGAACGAAAGGTCGCCCCTGACGGGGCTCCTACCAAAGACAGTAACAACGGCGTTAGCCACGAAAGGTTGATGTTAAAGAGGTGATAGGAAGTGACGCCGGAAGGCTTGATGAACTTGGTCTTGCTGGGCATGGGAATTCTCGCCTTGGGGATTTTGGTCACGGCACTGACATCGGAGCAGAGGTCGCTCACGAGAGTTTTGGGCACCGTTTTCACTTTAGTTGCCGGCATCGTTTTGCTCTATGCTGGTGTTGGGCTAATCGTTTGGGGAGCGACAGTTCGCCTCCCCTTGACGGAGATAACCGCCATCAAAACCAAGTTGACGCTGCAGGCGGACATGCTTTCAGGGTTGTTCCTTTCGCTGATCGCCCTTTTGTCCATCCCATCGGCTCTGCATTCCTTCGCCTACCTTGAGCACCCTCATTACCGCCAAGAGAGCCTCATCCGCTACTACCCGATGTTCATGCTCTTCCTTCTGGCGATGGTCGGGGTTGTAGTTGCTTGGGACTTGCTGACATTCCTTGTCTTTTGGGAAGTCATGACGCTGGCGTCTTATGTTCTGGTCGCTTATGAACGGAGCAAGCCTGAAAACCTTCGTGCCGCCCTCAAATACTTCATCCTCACACACATCGGCGCGCTCTGTTTGCTCGTCGCAGCGGTCATCCTTTGGGTTCAGGGCGGTTCTTTTGAGTTTGAGACGGTTTTCGCGACGGTTGAGAAGTTGGCGAAGACCAGACCCGTTCTCCTTCATGTCATCTTGTCGCTCATGTTCATCGGGTTCGCAACGAAGGCTGCTCTCTTCCCGTTCGGAGATTGGTTGCCCGATGCTCACCCAGCAGCGCCTTCACCAATTTCAGCGATGCTTTCAGGCGTGATGATAAAGTTGGGAATTTACGGCTTCCTTCGCTTCTTCGTCTGGCTCTTGCCTACCGCTGCGTTCCCGTTTGCTTACGACTGGAGTTATGTCTTTGGCATTTTCGGTGTCGTGTCAGCGATTTTAGGCGGTGCAGCGGCGACAGTCACTTACGATGCGAAAGTTTTGCTCGCATACTCTTCCATCGCCCAATCGGGCTTCATCACCTTGGGCATCGGTGCTGGGATGTTCTTGTTCAGCCAAGATTTGCCTCTCGCCAACATCGCTATGGCTGGCGCTTTCTTCCACATCGTGGGCGATGCACTCGTTAAAGCACTTCTGTTCTTGAACGCGGGTTCGTTGCTTTACGCGACTGGCAGCAGGAGGTTCGCTGATTTGGGAGGTTTGCTTGAGGCGATGCCTCAAACTGCAGGGACAGCCTTCGTCGGTTCAATGGCAATTGCTGGCTTCCCGCCTTTGACCGCCTTCGTGAGCAAGTGGCTAATCCTGCAGGCTCTCCTCTTCTCCAAGTCAATCCCTGTCACTTTCTCCGGTGTCGGCATGCTCCTTGCCAGCATCTTCTCAATCCTCTACTCGGTCAAGTTCTTTGCCGCGAGTTTCCTAATCAAGCCGATGAGGTCAGGGAATTTGGAAGTCCCCTCCACGATGCGGCTCGCTCAACTTATCTTGACGCTCCTCGTCATCGCTGTCGGTTTGTTCCCGGGTGCAGTTCTCAGATGGTTGAGTTGGATTATTTCCGACGCATCCATGTTCGCTGGCGCCGAAGAAAAGTTGGCGGGCTTCTGGCAATGGGCATGGGTTCAACCGATAACGGGCGCATTTTCGCCCCTCGTCTTGGTTGGCATGTTCTTCATCGTTAGCATCTTTGCCCTCATTGCTGTCGGGACGGAGCGTCAACCGCGCAAAGCACCTATCTGGCTTGGAGGCGAGTTAGTGAAACCGGAGCATTTGGGAGGTCACCCTCAAGGTGTTCCGTTGCGCGAAGAATTGCTTCAAAGGGCGTATCCGCGAGCGCCCGTTCCGCGCTGGCGCCCACCTGAATGGTTCACCAAGTTGCTTGACCCAGAAGCGTGGATGTATCGCCCTGTGATAACTGGCGGAACTTGGGTAAGCGACTTGCTTCGCCGAGCCCATACGGGCGTCCCGCACCTTTACATCGCTTGGCAAATCATTGGCGCTGCCATTATCGCTTTGGTCGTTTGGCTGATGTTCCGCAAGTGAGTGCAGGCGTGTAAGTGTGCAAGCGTGTAGGCGTTCTATTAGGTTGCAGGCATGCATTCCTGCACGCAAACACATATAGCGAAAAGGAGGTCGGTCAAAATGGTGACCATAGAACGAAGCACCGAACAAATCAACCAAGTCGTTTCGGCTTTGAAGGAGCGAATAGGCGATAAGGTGTTGGGAGTTGAGCAGCCGACGCCTCACAGGCTTTATGTCACCGTTGCGCCCGAAGCCGTTGTGGCTGCGGCGGATACCCTCTTCAACGAGTTGAACGCTCGCTATGTCATAAGCGCTGGAGTGGACAAACGACCTCTTAACGGTGGCTTTGAAGTCCTGCACTTCTTTGCCTTTGACCAAGCAAATGTCAGGTGTGCTCTCGTCATCCCGCTTAAAGGTGACCCGCCGAGAATCCCATCAATAACGCCTCTCATCCCCGGCGCAGGCTGGGCGGAACGGGAGTTCAAGGACTTGCTCGGCATTATCCCCGAAGGTCATCCCGACCCTCGCCCCCTCGTTTTGCCTGACGGCTTTCCCGAAGGACTTTACCCGCTCCGAAAAGATTACCCGTATGACTACAAACCGCCGCTTGACCGCAGCAAGACTTTCCCGTTCAAAGAACCGCCAGAGGGCACGACAGTTGTGACAGTCGGTCCCTTCTTCCCAGTTCTTGAAGAGCCTTCACAATGGCGGGTTTTCCTTGACGGCGAAGTCGTTGTCGGTTGTGACTACCGAGGCTTTTACAACCATCGGGCAATTGAGAAATTGGGCGACAGCGCTTTGACCTATAACCAAATTCCCATGCTCGCTGAACGAATTTGTGGGATTTGCGGTTGCGTTCACTCAACCTCATACTGCCAAGCCGTTGAGGAAGCCGCTGGAATAGAAGTTCCGTTGAGGGCAAAGGTCATCCGAACTCTCATCTTGGAATTGGAGCGCGTTCACAGCCACCTGCTCTGGCTCGGGCTCGCCTGTCACATCCTCGGCTTTGATTATGTCTTCATGCAGTCGTGGCGGATTCGCGAACCAGTGATGTGGCTCGCCGAATACTTGACTGGAAACCGAAAGCATTTCGCCATTAACCTCGTCGGCGGTGTCAGAAGGGACATCGTTAAAGAGCAGCACCCACGCATCTTGGAGGTAATGGACAAGGTTGAAAGGGAGACGAAAGAACTTGCAGACACGCTTCTCAACGACATGCCTTTGCTCGCCCGCTTGAAAGGGACAGGAATTTTCACGCCAGAGGAAGTCAGGTTGACAGGTGCGGTCGGTCCGACAGCCCGAGGAAGCGGTGTGCCAATCGATGTTCGCAAAGACCACCCTTATGCCGCTTACGACTTGGTCGAGTTTGATGTCGTCACTCACGACGGCTGCGACAACTTGGCGCGAACTTTGGTTCGTGTCGGCGAGATTTTTGAATCCATCAAAATCATCCGCCAGTGTGTCAAGTTGCTCCAAGAACTTCCCGAAGGTGACTTGATGGCTGAGTTGCCCGAAGAAATTCCGCCCTACAGGCACGGCATGCACGCCGTTGAAGCGCCGAGAGGCGAAGTCTTCCATTATGTCCTCACCGGCGAAAACAACAGACCATACCGATGGCGTGTCCGGGCACCGAGTTACCAAAACATCCAAGCCGTTCCCGTGATGTTCAAGCCGGGCACCACGATCGCTGATGTCCCCATCACGCTCGGAAGCGTTGACCCATGCTTCTCTTGCACCGAGCGGATGGAAATCGTGGATGTCAAAAGCGGCGAGATGAAAGTCCTGACAGAGCAGGAACTTTATCAACTGTCAAGGCAAAAGACGAAAGAACTGCGGGAGAAAAATACGCAATGAAGAACGAGGTGAGTGCAGTCACATGTAGGAGCGGCGTCAGCCGCGAATAGCATGCAGGAGAGTGGTGCTGGTATGGTGAAGTGGCAATTTGCGCTGATTTGGGCGATTGCTGTCCCGTTGGTGTTGTTGGCGATTTCGCCGTTGCTTGATGGGTTGGCAAGGAAGATTCGGGCGAGGTTGCATTCCCGTGTCGGTCCGCCACTCATTCAGGGCTACCTTGACTTGGTGAAGTTAGCGGGCAAAACCGATGTCACACCAGTTGCGAACACTTTGACCAACTTCCTTCCCTTCTTGGCACTCTCTGCAGCGGTGACTGCGGGCGTTCTTTTGCCGGTCAGCGACTTCGCTCCCTTCTCTTTCGCTGGCGATTTGATTTTGGTGCTTTATCTGCTTGGGCTTTCAACAGTTGCTGTGGTTTTGGGCGGCGCCGCTTCTGGCAACCCATACAGTTTCTTGGGCGCTGGTAGGGAACTTCAATTGCTCCTTTTCACCGAACCGGTCTTAGCCTTCGCCCTATTCGTCTTGGCGGTGAAGGCTGGCACATTCCGATTGTCCGAGATCGTCCTCTGGCACGCTCAGAATGGCTACACCCTTTCAACTGTGCTGGCAGGGATTGCCGCTTTATCTGCCTTGCTCCCTTACTTCGGCAAGTTGCCTTTTGACCTTGCGGAAGCGGAGCAGGAACTGATGGGAGGCATTTTGCTTGAACAAGCAGGTTGGAGGCTGGCGCTTTACCGCTGGACTTTCTTCGTCAAATGGTTCGTGGTCACTTGGCTGTTCTGCGAATTGTTCCTGCCGGTCATCGCACCCTTCCCGCTGAGCCTTCTCCTTCTGCTGGTCAAAATTTTCGTCATCTTCTGCATCGCAGCGGTCTTCGAAACTTTGCTGGCTCGGCTCAGGCTTGACCATGCCCGAGCCTTCTTCATCCATGTCGCCTTCTTTGTCTTGTTCGCTTTGGCGTTCGCTTTGATTGGCTCATAAGTGTCAAGGATCGCATTAGCCGTATGTAGGAGCGGCGTCAGCCGCGAAGACAATGAATCAACGGAGGCGATAGAAATGGTTGACTCAAAGGTCAAACAATTGTTGCTGGCATTGAGGGCAGGGAGAGTGACCTTCGCCTATCCCTTCGAGCCTCGCCCGTCCGAGCCCGGTTTTCGTGGGCGGGTAGTTGTTGACACAGACAAATGCACGGGCTGCGGTGGTTGTGCCGATGTTTGCCCGACGAGGTGCATCCGAATCATTGATGTCTCGCCGACTCATCGCATCATCCGCCGCTACCTTGAACGGTGCATCCACTGTGGTCGCTGCGAGGATGTTTGCCGATATGGCGCTGTGAGACTTGACTTGGAATATGAAATCGCCACTACCGACAAGCGTGACCTTTTCATTGAGCAGCATTTGTTCATGGGTTCGTGCAGCCGATGCGGTCGCTGTTATGTGCCACCGACGCCTCTTGACCGGCTGATGGTCGTCGGGTTCAGGAAGGATGAGGAGGTGTAACTTCTTGCCCTGCCGTTCACGCATCACGAATCACGCTTCACGAAAGGGGTGTTAGAAATGGCAGCGATGGAGACGATCAGGGTTTTGTCGCTGGCGCTGATTTTGACATCTTTTGCGGCAGTCGAGTTGAGGAACTTGAGGGCAGCGCTGTGGGCTTACATGCTCCAAGCGTTGCTTTTGGTGGCGATTATCTTCGTGTTTGCGACTTTGCACCCACCGCTCTTCATCTGGGCAATTACGGCGCTTTTGACCAAGTTCGCCATCATCTCTTGGTTGCTCGCTCAATCCATCCATCAGGGCGAGCCACAGGAGTATCCGCCGCTGATTGAACTTTTGCCATCGGTCTTCATCATCGGGTTGCTGGCACTTGTCACTTACCGCTTGACCCACACCTACACGACTTTCCTCGCACCGACGAAATTGGCGACTCAAGAGCCTTTCCGAACCAACATCGCAGTCTCGCTCACTGTCTTCCTCATTGGGCTTTACGGGATTTTGACCCGAAGGGATGCGATAAAGGTCGCTATCGGCTTGTGCCTCATGGAAAACGGCGCTCACTTGTCACTGGTGAGTTTGGCGCCGGGTGTCAGGGAGACAGTCTTGATTGGGATAGTGACCGATGTCGTCATCGCCGTCTGGATTTTGCTCTACCTCATCAACGAAATAAGGCGTCAATTCGGCTCAACGGACAGTTTCAAACTTTCCGAGTTGCGATGGTGAACCATGCACGGAGAAATTACGCATCACGGATGAGGTGAGTGGGTCATGGAGTGGCTGCCGATTAGTTTGTTGGCTGTGCCAGTGTTGTTTGCGGGTTTGGTTTGGATTGCAAGGCGGGAAGCCCGTCCCTTCCTGTTCCTTTTGGGCACCGGAGTTGCGCTGATTTTGGCAATCTACCAAGCATGGGCTGTAACGCAAGTCAAGGTCATCACTTGCCTCAGGGAGGAAATTTTGGTTGATGGGCTCTCAGCTTTCATGTCGCTGTTGATCGCCATCCTTTCCTTCGTCTGCGCCATCTACAGCACTGCTTACCTGACGCTCCCGCACCTTAAGGAAGCACCCGAGGAGAGGCTTCGGATGTTCCAAGCCCTTTTCCTCATCTTGGAGTTCACGCTCTTTTGGACGGTCATGACCAACAACATCGTTTTCCTGTGGGTTGCGCTTGAGGCAACCACTTTGGCATCCGCTTTGCTCGTCTCCTTCTATTGGAACCGAAGGGCGTTGGAGGCGGGCTACAAGTATTTGCTCCTGCTCACCGTCGGGATAACTTCAGCCCTGTTCGGATGCGTCCTTTTCTACGCTGCCGCTGCTCCCCATCTCGGTGACGAACCAGCATTGCTCATCACGAACTTGAAGACAGTAGTGGACAAACTGCCCGAGCATATAGCCTTGATTGTGGCGGTTTTGCTTCTGATCGGTTTCGGGACGAAAGCAGGTTTAGCGCCTTTCCACCCTTGGATTCCCGATGCCCACGCCGAAGCGCCAACGGTCATGAGCGCCATCTTGTCGGGCATCATCATCAAAGTCCCACTCTATGCAATCCTGCGGGTTATGAGCCTGTTTGCGCCTCGATTCCCAGAACTCGGTTCGCTCCTCATGGGCATCGGTGTCTTTTCAATGCTGCTGGGCAGTTTGTTGGCACTTTTGCAAGATGACCTGAAACGCTTGTTGGCATACTCAAGCGCAGCCCAAATTGGCTATGTCGCCGCTGGCATTGGAGCAGTCTCTTACCTCGGCTATTACGGGGCGCTCCTACACATTGCCCACCACGCTTTCACAAAAGCCCTGCTGTTCATGGCGGGTGGCATCGTGGCTGCGATGGCTAACACCAGAAACATCCCGTCGCTGGGCGGCATTGCCCGAAAGATGCCCGCAACCAGCATCTTCTTCCTGATTGGTGCGCTTTCGCTCGGTGGCGTTCCCTTGTTCAGCGGTTTCATCAGCAAGTTGACTGTCATCTTGGCACTCACTCAAGCCCGGGCATGGGTGAGCGTCACCATCGCTGTAGGGGTGAGCCTTTTGACACTCGCATACATCCTTCGAGCGTTCCAGAGGGTCTTCTGGGGTGAGCCGAGAAGCCCAGAAGCCGCAAGCGAAGACATCAAAGAAGCACCGCTGCCCATGCTGTTGGCGATGGCTCTGCTGGCGTTGGGAATTTTCGCTGTTGGATTGGCACCGCAATTGTTTGACCCGATTTTGGACTTGGCAGCGAAACCGTAGCGTAATGCGTAAAGCGTAATGCGTAATGGAACGGCATGATATGAGCGTGCACCAAGAAGGAGGTGTCAAAGATGGTCAAAGAGGGAATCTTGCGCAGGTTCTTTTCAAAAGCCTTCGGTCGTTCCCTTTGGGTCTTCCATGTCAATGTGGGCGCATGCAACGGCTGTGACATAGAGGTGCTGGATGTCTTGACACCTTTCTTTGATGTCGAAAGGTTCGGCATAAAACTCGTCGGCTCGCCACGACACGCCGATGTTTTGCTCGTTTCAGGTCCTGTGACGAGGGCGATGGAAGAGCCGCTGAAGCGGTTGTATGAGGCAGTGCCTGACCCAAAGGTAGTCGTTGCTATCGGCGCTTGTGCTGTCGGCGGCGGCATCTGGTTTGACACCTACAATGTCGTTGGCGGTGTTGACAAAGTTATCCCCGTCGACATTTACATACCCGGATGCCCGCCCAAACCCGAGGCTATCATTTACGGCGTCGCTTTGGCGTTAGGGTTAGTGCCGAAGAAGATTGAGCGGGTTGAAGAACGACAAGAGACGCCCGAAGAGTTGGCTCAAATCACAGCACCAGCCGAAAAGGCTGAAGTTGCAACGAAGTAAATTGCGACGGCAAAAATAAGCCTTAAACCGGAGAAGGTGATGCAGCATGGCAGCGAAAATTTTGGTCGTTGAAGACGACAGGGACATGGCTGAGGCAATTCGGCTCACTTTGGAGAACGCTGGCTATCAGGTCGTGAACGCATACAACCCCGACGAAGCGTGGGAAAAGGTCAGCGCCGAAAAACCCGATTTGATCGTCTTGGACATCATGATGCCGACAGGGACTGAAGGCTTCCAATTCGTTTGGAAACTCCGCTCGCCCCAAACTGACGAGTCTATTCGCAATGTCCCCGTCATCGTCGTGACATCGCTTCACTCAACGACCGAACTCCGCTTCTACCCCGACCAATACGATGCCTCTTACGGACCTGGCGAATTCCTGCCTGTTCAGGAGTTCATTGACAAGCCCATTGACCCCGCTAAACTTATTGAAGCCGTTGAGAGGGTTTTGAAGCAAAAGCAGCGAACTTAATGCCAAGCCGTGAGTGATTGGGCGATGGGAAACAGCGTGGCTTTCATAGACACCAAGCCGTTTTGGGAATTTGACTACGGTCCGACTCACCCGCTCAAGATGTGGCGGCTCAAGTTGACGCAGGAATTGCAAAAATGCTACGGTCTCCTTGAACTTGTGGAAATCGTTGAGCCGCGAATGGCTTCCGATGAAGAAGTGCTCGTCTTTCACGAACCCGACTACCTTGACGCTTTGGCTCACGCTGATGGCGGTGTTTGGATGCCTACCTTCATCCGATACGGAATTGGCACTGGCGATTGTCCGCTGGTGGAGGGCGTTTACACGGCATCGATGCTTGCCGCTGGCGCTTCATCTCTGGCTGCTGAGTTGGTGGCTCAAGGTAAAGTCCGAACCGCATTCAACATGGCAGGTGGGCTTCACCACGCTATGCCAAGTTACGCTTCAGGCTTCTGTTACATCAATGACCCGGTGGTCGCCATCCACAAGTTGCTCCAGCACTTTGAAAGGGTCGCTTACATTGACATTGACGCCCATCACGGCGACGGCGTTCAAGTCGCTTTCTACAGTGACCCGAGGGTGTTGACAATTAGCCTGCACGAGAACGGGCGATACCTTTTTCCGGGCACCGGCTTTGAGAGCGAAATGGGAGAAGGCGATGGATTTGGCTTTTGCGTCAATGTCCCCTTTCTGCCCTACGCTGGCGACGACGCTTATTTGCTCGCTTTGGATGAAATCGTCTTCCCTGCCCTTGAAGCCTTCAAGCCCCAAGCCATCGTCACTCAACTGGGTGCAGATGCTTTGCACGATGACCCAATAACCCACTGGAACTTGACGAGTCACAGTTACTTGCGGGCAGTTCAAGGGTTCAAAGCGATGAACCTGCCATGGGTTGCTTTGGGAGGTGGCGGTTACAACATCGCAAATGTTTGTCGGGCGTGGACTCTGGCTTTGGCAACGATGCTCGGCGTTGAACTGCCTGATGAAGTTCCCGCCGAATGGCATCCCCTTGCCCGACAATATGGCGTCTTCCTCGAACGGCTCAGGGACACTAAGCCAACAGAATCGCCACCAGCAGCAAAGGCGGACATCGAACGGGTAATCAAGTGGCTGAAGCAAAATCATCCCCTGCTTTTGCGATGAAGGCGGAAACGACCGAATTGTGCATGCATTCTTTCAAAGGTTGCCCTACTGAACTTTCACACGCTTGCACTCCTGCACACTTACGCTATCTTTGCGGGAGGAACTGGAGCAAAGACTGGAGGGCAGGATTTTTCTTTATTGCTTCCAAGACTGCTTTTCGCGCTTCCTCTCTGATGAGTGGCTCAGACTTTTCCAAATCCACCCGCCAAAGGATTAGCCTCTCGCGAACCAGAACGAAAGGCAATTGAGCGCTACCGCTGAGTTTCATGTTGAAATTGCCCAACGCAACTTGGGAGAAATTGATGGTGACTTTCGCAACTTTCTGTCCTTGTCGGTCTTCAATCCCAGCCAATTGGGCACTCATGTCAGGTAGAAACTTGGTGAAGCCGATGAAACCAGAGACACGCTCTTGATCTTTCGCGACAACCAGTTTTTTCAGGGTTGCTTCATCCCGCCGTGCAAGGGCATTTGCCCACTTTTGCGCTACTTGTTGCGGTGAGTTGATGAAAGCAATCGCCCCAACGACGGCTAAGATAAGGAGCACAAGCACAGCGAAAACAATGCCTACCCTTCCAATCCGTGCCATCTTGTTTGTCACCTCTCTCGTTTTCTAAGGTATGGGCTTGAAGGTTGGCATCCCTCGCTGCATCATGCCAGCGATGATGCTAAAGACGCCATAAAAGATGTTCAAAACGATCGTGGCGACGACGATGACCAGAACGATTATCCAGTCGTTGGGTGTTCGCCTCAATTCGTTCCCTTAGGCATCTCTCATCACGCCAGCAACGATGAGGATAAAATCAATCAAAGCCCAAATCCCGCATCCGCCACAAGTTATCAACTTGATGACGCCCAAGCCAATGTAGCCAAGATAAAATCTGTCAATCCCGAAATGTCCTAAAAGCCACGACAGCAATGCTGCTGCGAGCCAACTTTTGCCTTCTGCAGCGTAGGGAACGGGAGCAGCGGGAGCACCAGTGACACTTGGTCGGGCTTCTCTTGCGGGTGCTGTCGGTAGTGGTCCCATAGCACCGCTTTTGAGGGGTGACATGCATTTCCAGCAATAAACCCTCTCGTCCAGATTTTCAGCCCCACAGCGAGGACACTTCACAGTGCTTCACCTCCTGTGCCAACTCTTAAACCCGCAACCGCAACCTGTGCTAAAATTTTGCCGCAACTTATCGCGGAACTTCTGCTAAGACTTGACGGAGGGAACAAGATGCGAAAGCATCCCCAAAAGCGCTACCTTCGGTTCGGTTGTGCCGTTACGCTTCTGCTCGCAGCCGCTCTCATGGTGTGGTTGTTTTCAAACACTAATCAAGTCCCTACATCAAGTTTCGCCTCCACAAATGCGCTCTTGGTGCTGCAAGGTCCGTTGAACCCTCATGACGAAGGGGTTAAAGACTTGTGGGAGCATACGCTCTCGTCCTTGCGACGAGAGGAGGAATGGCTTGAGAAAGTTTTGCGCTGGCTTGGCATGCCTCTTGAAATGACGGTGGCATTCTACCAATGGGAACCTTCGCCCATTGGCATCGCTGCTGTCAACTTCCCGAAGGGTTACAGGCTTCTCTGGATACCATTCCGCATCTTTGGGAAGCACTACAAGGGAGCACATTACTTCGCCAGCACCTCAGGGACTGCTCTCGGCATGTATGGAGGGACACTGATTCTGGCTGACGATGAGGCGACTTTTTGTCTTGCCATTGACAACCTTTTGCGCACAAAGGGGCAGCAAAAGTTTCATCTTTCCCCGCCACGCCGTTTGCGTGACCGCTACGATTTCGTTGGTGCGATGAACCCTCGCTTTTTACTCCCTCAAGACTACGGGCAGTTGCCGTCAGACTTGGCTGAAGTAGGGATTGACATTATCGGCGCTAATGAACTGAAGGGTGAAGTTTTCTGGGTTTGCCAGAGCGAGCGAGAGGCAGAAGCAGTTATGAAAGCGTTAGACCAACTTGAAAAGGAAATTGCAAGGGAGGTAGGCAGCGAGGGCGGTCGCTTTTCGTTTCGGAAGTGGCGAGAGGGCATGTTCGTTTGGTGGGAATTTTGGCTTACTCGCAAAGTTCGCTGAGCGATGTGAAGCAGCAGTGCTTGTGCTTCACTACTCCCGCTCGGTTTCTCTTTCTTCCAACCATTTACCGCAACCTTACTACCGTTGCTGCCTGAACTTCTCTCCCTTCCTCATCAACTGCCCTCACCCGAACAAGGTAAATCCTATCCCAACTCTCTGACCCTCAACCCCATCTGTAAGGTCTGGGAGGTTCTAATGCTTCGCCAATCCCCTCTGCGCAATCCATAAAGATGAAGCCCGGTTTCACCCGATGCATAACTTTGTTTTGTCCAACCCAGGCAAAATTTTTCGGGTGGTGACAAGACTATGTTCTCACTTGAAACGAAAAGTGAGGCGGAGACAAAAGGTTTGGCTCGGAAACTGGCACAGCATTTGTTCGGTGGGGAAGTTATTTGCCTTTTCGGGGAACTGGGAAGCGGCAAGACGACATTTGTGCAAGGGCTCGCTGAAGGTTTGGGCGTAACACGGTCAATCGTCAGCCCAACCTTCACCCTCGTGAGGGAGTATTTCGGTCGGCTGCCTCTCTTTCATGTTGACGCTTACCGCTTGAGTGGATTAACGCCCGATGAAGTCCAGCGGCAAATCGGGCTTTGGGAATACATTGAGCGGGGTGGCGTCGTCGTGATTGAGTGGGCAGATTTGATAGCGGGTGTTTTACCCCCTGAACGGCTCGATGTCTTTTTCTCTCACACTGCTGACGGGCGGCTTTTAAAGTTTGAACCGCACGGACAAGTTTACGAACAACTACTCGCACGCTTGGCTGAAGGAGGTTGAAAAGGTGTGCTGATTTTGGCTTTGGAAACGAGCCTTGAAGTCGCAAGTTGCGCTATTTGGGACGGCGAAACCAAGAGTCTGCGAGCGGAAACGAGATTTCACGCCTACCAAACCTTGACCCAACGGTTGCCCGAATTAGTTCAAATCACCCTCAACAACGCTCAAGTTGGGTTGACTGACATTGGTCTAATCGCCGTCTCCTTGGGACCTGGCTCTTTCACAAGCGTAAGGGTTGGTTTGGCATTTGCGAAAGGGTTGGCGATGGCTCTCGGAAAACCTATTTTGGGCGTGAAAACGATGGACGCTTTGGCGCTTACTGCAAACGCAAATGAAGATGACCTGTTAGTCGCCCTTTACCCTTCCCGTCCATCCCGCCCGACGGAAGTTTATGCTGCTCTCTTCCGCATCCGAAATGGTTGCCCAGTCCGAGAAGGAGCGGAAATAGTTTCGGATTTTTCGGACTTAGTTGCAATGCTTAGGGCAAGACCCGAAGCCCATGTTGTCTTCGCCGGAGTTCTGCCGCCGGGAGCGGCAAGTTCTTTGATGGGGCTGTGTCGCGAGAAACGAATCGCTTTGCCATTAACCCCGTGTTTCCCTTCGGCGTCCTTAGTTGCTTGGAAGGCATGGGAACGGTGGCTGCAACATCCTGAATCCGATGACCCAGTAGCCCTGAAGCCTCATTATGTGCTTCCATCAAGCGCTGAGGTTCGATTCGGCATCACTGTTTCGCTGAAGGATTGACTTTTGGCATATTGCTACCTTTCGTCATCGGGATGAAACCTCAACTGTCCGCCAAACCTTTTGCAACGGGTTTGCGTCCAACGAACCCACTTGACATGACCGTCAACGAAAGCGATGTGATTTCCACCTTGGTGGCGGGAAGCGTTTTCGGCTTTTGGGTCTGTTTCGCTTGGCGGTGGGAACTGTTCCGAGAAAGCGATGCGAAGGACCAGACCGGAAGGCGATAATCCCCAAACGGTGCCGACGCCGAAAGGGGTGAACCATGCGACTTCGCTGTCAGCGATTAAACCGAATTCCGATGGAAATCGGTAAACTGCGAGGGCTGTGTAGTTGGCAAAGTTGTTTGAAACTGCTTCGTTGTAGCCGTAACTGACGAAGACATCCCATTCAGGTTTGCCAACTGCCGAGCCGTATCCGCGATATCCGCAAGGCGCCAACCAAGGTCCATCCTCGCCGATGACGCGCCAACTCCCAGCCCAAAGCGGCCAACTCCAGTCTCGCCTCGTTGATGGGCAGACGAGAATTTGTCGGTTCTTGGTGTAGACCTCAATTTGAGCAGTCCAAGGCGGGATAATGAGGGGCGGCCAACCACCGCTGGGGCTGACACCTGCACCGCCCGGATGACCTGTCAAGTCAGTAGGGCGGTAAGGGAAAGTGTCATCGTGATCGTCAGAGTAAAGGGAAAAGGCTCGGTTGATTTGGTGCAAGTCGGAAATGCAATGGCTTTGGCGACCCTTTTCCCGAACGGACACAAAAGTTGGAAACAAGATGCCGGCGAGAACTGCGATCACTGCCACGACGACCAGCAACTCAATTAGCGTGAACCCAGACCACTTCATCGCAATCGCCCCTTCCCTTTTCAACCTTGCCCGACAGTTACACTTTCAGTATGGCATGGCTGCCGTTGCGGAGCAACTTTGGACGGGCTCAAACTTGTAACGGCAAACTTTTCGTTGGTGAGATGAGCGAACATGTTGGATGCTCAACTGCTTGCGAGGTTGGAAAGGTTAAGGTTCAAGCCCAAGCGAACCCACACTGGGGCGCTGAAAGGAGAGCGAATTTCAAAGCGAAAAGGCATATCCATTGAGTTCGCAGATTTCCGACCATACGCTGTCGGTGACGATACGAGGCACTTGGATTGGAAAATTCTCGCCCGTCTTGACCGACCGATAGTCAAGACCTACCGAGACGAGACCGAGTTGCCCGTTTACCTGCTTTTGGATTCGTCCTCGTCCATGCAATTCGGCAACCCTTCAAAATGGCAACTTGCCATTCATTTAGCGGCAGCGCTTGGTTACATCGCTTTGTGTGGCGGTGATGTCCTCTTCCCAATCGCCTTGCCTCAAAGCGATTACAGACCTTTGCCTTTGAGGGGCAAATCCATGTTTTCGCGTTTGCTTCTTTGGATCAAAGGGCTGCAACCGAACGGAAAGGGTTTGGCTGAAAGTTTGCAACAGTTTGCCCGCCTTGACCTGCCAAAAGGTCTCGCCGTTTTGCTCACTGACGGACTTGACGAAAGTTTCCCGGAATCTTTGCGCCAAGTTGCCTCGCGAGGTCATGAACTCGTTCTCCTACAAATTCTTTCAGATGCCGAGTTGCAACCCACTTTGGAAGGCGATTTGCGTTTGGTGGATTGCGAGACCGAAGAGGTGAAGGAGATTACAGCCACGCTGGGGGTTTTGAGGGAATATCAACGGCGTTTGGAAGAGTTTTGCCAGCAACTGAGCGACATTTGTCGCCGCGCTGGCGGTTGGTATCTGCGTTTGACTTCTGATGCGACGGTGCACGACATTGTGTTCCGCCACTTGAGACGATTGGGCGTAGTCGGTTTGCCTTGATTCCTTCCTTGCCCACTTGCGAAAACGGAGTTATAATCCTGTTTTCGGTGACCGAACATGCATGTGTTGCAGGACTACTTGTTCGTTGCGGTTTTCGTCGTGGTGGGGATTTTGGCTGTGGCGGTCACTTTGGGGATTGCGTGGCTGCTCCGACCATACAAGCCAACGCCGCTTAAACTCATGACTTACGAATGCAGCGTCCCGCCGAGGGGAACTGCTTGGGTCCAGTTTCGCATCATTTACTACTTGTTCGCCATCCTGTTCGTCATCTTTGATGTGGAAGCGATTTTTCTCTTCCCGTGGGGCGCTGCCCTTAAGTGGCTGAAGGAACACGGTTTGGGAGTTTTGGCTTTCATTGACATGCTCATCTTCCTCGTCGTCCTCGCTTTCGGATGGCTCTACGCCTGGAGGAAAGGGATACTGAGGTGGACTTGACGAAACTCAGACTCCTTTGTTCCCATTGCTGCAACATTTGAGTTGAGGTGACCAATCAATGACGACTGAGCAAATGGAGCAGAAACTGAGGGAACGATTTGGCGACGCTATTTTAGCGACCCGCGTTGGGCTGAACGGTTTGGAGGTCCGAGTTGAACCGCAGAAATTGGTGGACATTTGTCGTTTCTTGCGGGATGACCCAGAGATGGATTTCAATTTCCTGCGGTGCATCTCCGCTGTTGATTGGCTCAACGAAGGCGAATTTGAAGTCGTTTACCATCTGTTCTCCTTCCGCCACAGGCACGAGTTAGTCATTAAGGTTCGCGTTCCTCGCTCCAACCCACATGTCCCTTCGGTCACTTCTGTTTGGCGCACCGCTAATTGGCACGAGCGCGAAGCCTATGACTTGATGGGCATAATCTTTGACGGTCACCCTGATTTGCGCCGCATCCTTCTGCC
>Ga0079992_127260_pt1 | contig 19089 bp, 7 predicted proteins | sample FaiFalFF_MnMetaG_3_FD_69197 | JGI IMG/M metagenome (GOLD analysis project Ga0079992, IMG submission 69197) | Freshwater microbial communities from Yellowstone National Park, Wyoming, USA - Fairy Falls B (FF_Mn_B) MetaG (SPADES assembly) (version 2) | ecosystem: Environmental > Aquatic > Freshwater... | reverse complement strand
AGTCCTACTGTCCATCTGAAGTTTGTGTTCATGTCCCGCCTTAGCTGGCTTATCTCACTGTCTACGTGTTGCCGCAGTATGCCTATCTCCTCCCGTAGCTGCGATATCTCCTCTCTCAACTCCCGTCTTAGCTGCTGGAAGTCTTGTTTTGTCGCTGTTATGTCCCCTCTCAACTCCTCCCGTAGCTGGGCTATCTCCTCCTTCATCTCCTGTCGTAGCTGCGCCATTTCTCCCTTCAACTCCTGCCTCAGCTGCTGAATGTCTTGTTTTGTTGCTGTTATCTCCCCTCTCATCTCCTGCCTAAGCTGAGATATCTCCTCCCTCAACTCCTGTCTTAGCTGTTGGAGGTCTTGTTTTGTGGCTACGTCGGCGATGACCGCGTTTATGACGGCGAGTCTCAGCTCAGGCTCTGATGCTATGGCGGCGGAAAGCTCCCTTAAAGCATCTTTGTCGGACTTCAGCAGCTTGACTATTTCGCCGGCGGATAAAGTCATCGCTCTACCTATAGTGGGAATGTTGTTGTGGTATAAAGGATTTCGCTATTTGGGGCGTGTCCAACCGTTTCCATCAAACAATATTTTATGAAGTTTTTATGCTATCGAGGTAAGGGGCTTATATAGCTGATGGATCTGTGACACCCCAGTTTAGAAACGACAGACCCAGAAACAGTACTTGATAGTGCCGCTTGATGGGAACTAGGGTCTATAAATCATTGGACACGGGACACGCCCGCTTTTATCCTATGTTATAGATTTTGGTCTTAACTTGGAATAAACCTTCTAAGCCATGAGAAGTCTACTGGTGGGAGTCTAAGCCTATCATATTCACCTCCTTATTCCATAAAAAGCTCTGTTAACTTTCGGAAAACCACTAAAAACCGGTTCCTTCCGTCTAAAACATAATTGGTAATACCTAAACAGGTCCACCGTATAAGCAGAAAATCTTATAATGGATGCCGTTTTCATGTCTTTAATGGCGGCTGGGATGCGATTGTTATCTGTACTAATTGTTTTCCTGTCGCTTCTATCGTTTAATCCCATTTCGGTCGCTAATAACAACAGTAATCCTGTGGGTTTGGATGAGTTGTTTATAAATGTGGAGTCTGGTCTTACAGGCTTCGGCGGATTCTACGTTGAAAATGATTTCCTCGTGATTGTATTGACGGCTACGCCTCCAGGAGGTAATTTGCGGCAATTTATCTCAGAGAGGCTTGCTAAGGTAAGGCCTGAGGTTGCTGAAATGGCGCTGGCTGGTAGGGTTCAGATTGTTAGGGGCGACTTCAGTTTTAGACAGCTTTACTCAATTAAGGAGTCTTTGACAAGGAATCCCTTTCCGAAGATGGTTTTGGTTGATGTGGATGAGAGGAGAAACAGGGTTTTGGTAGGTGTTGAGGACGAGGATTCTGTTGCAGATGTTTTGAGACACCTATCCGGCATAGGGGTCCCATTAGACGCGGTTGTTGTAGAGGTCTGGGGGCCGATAGTTCCGCTAGCTACATTGCGGGATAGGGTGAGGCCTATTGGTGGGGGTTTGCAGATAGCTTCACCATATGTAGTCTGTACGTTGGGCTTCGTAGCCATACGGAATGGAGTTTTGGGATATGTCACCAACGACCACTGTACAGCACAGTCTGGCTTAGTTGATGGCACGGTACATCATCAGCCATTACCCAACAACGCGTTTGGCCAAGAGGTTGTTGACCCGTCTTTTTTCACCGACGGCTGCCCCTCTGGATATGTTTGCAGGTATAGTGATGCTGTCTTTGGTCGGGCGTTATCCCCTTCTGACATGGATTTTGGCAGATTGATGAGAACGGCTGGGCTGGGCTCATTAGACATAGTTGGTAGATGGAGCATTGTCAGCGAAACAGCATTCCCCGTAGTTGGTGAGGTTCTTAACAAGGTTGGGCGTACTACGGGTTGGACGCAGGGAACCGTAACAAACACCTGCGTAACTACATTTGTTTCCGGTACTAATTGGGTCAGGCTTTGCCAGGATATTGTCGCCGCCAATGTTGGTGGAGGCGATAGTGGGTCACCGGTCTTTAGAATAGTTGACGACGCTGGGGGTAGGGTTAGCTTGTATGGTGTGTTGTGGGGCGGCTCATCCAGCGGGACGCTTTTCGTATTTAGCAATATGCAGAACCTTGAAAGGGAGTTGGGGCAGCTGATAACCTTCGGCTACAGTGTTACCTTCCATAGGGCTGGCATACCTTCCGGTGTCGAGTGGGGTGTAACGGTTAACGGATATAGGCATACTTCCACGGGTTCTAAAATTACCGTCGCGGGACTCTCAGGTGATGTTAGCTATGTTTATGACGGTGTGGTTCCAGACCCTGCTCCAAGCAAGAGGTATGTCTGTGATGTAGGCTGTTCTGGTGTTGTTTCAGGGCCGGCTAATGTTACTGCCTCTTATGCTACCGAGTTCAGGGTTGTTTTCAGCGCCTCCGGTTTGGGCTCTGATGCTTTTGGAGTTGTTTTAAGGGTGAACGGTGTGGATTATGGTTTTGGCTCCCTGCCTATTTCGATGTGGTTTAGGTCTGGGAGCGTAGTTAACTACGAGTATAATCAGTTCATAGGCTCTTCTGTTGATGGTAAGAGGTATAGGTGGGCTGGTGTTTCTGGCATGAATCAGACAGGCAGGTCCGGCAGCTTCACGGTCACCGGTGGGGGAGAGCTTAGCGGACTATACACAGTGGAGTATCGTCTAGAAATATCTACCGAGCCACCCTCTTCCGGGCTGACCATACCGCCTACCGGCTCTTATTGGTACGACGCCGGCTCTCAGGTTGTTGCTAAGGCTTTGAGCAGGCCTTTACACAGCTTTAACCACTGGGTTCTAGACAGCTCAACCATCTACGGCGAGAATGTTGTGGTTCGTATGGATGGGCCGCATAGCTTGGTTGCGGTTTTTAGCAGCGGAAGCTCCTGTTTCGACTTTGGTAGGCCTACGTCTCCTGTGGAACCGGGCTGTTTTCAGGTTACTGAGATGACCGGTTACACATCCCACTTTGGCTATGGATGGTTGGCTAAACATATGCTGGGCAGCGAGGTGAGGGGTTTGGAGAGCAATAGTTTGGTGATGGATTTTGTCCATGGGATTGGGCGTGGCGTGTTTATGGTTGATGTGCCCAACGGGAATTACCGTGTCACTATAATTGTTGGCGACAAAGCATATCCGCAGATGCCTATGGAGGCCGTGGTTGAGGGTACAAGGTTAATGCTTTCGACACACTTCGGTGAATACAGTTTGGTTACTATGGATGTTTCTGTCTCTGATGGGAGGCTGGAGTTGGAGTTTTACGGCTACGGTGCTGTTTGGCGTGTGAACGCCGTCATCATCGAGGCCTTACCGTGAGCGTGGTTGACGCGGATGTGTAGGCCTTCACACCGTCAATTATCCCGGATGGATGTCCTTGCACCGCCGCCGTCAGATATACCGTCAGCGTGTAGGTTCCCGGGGGTAGTGGGTTGTTCTTCTCAGCTCCTCGGCTGTAAACCAGAGTTATCTCTATGGTTTCCGTGTGGCTTTCTCCGGGAGCCAGCCTGAGATGTCGGGGGGCCGCCATAAGGTATTTCTGGAAGCCTGTGTCGCTGTGTATGTAGACAGGTGCTTCGGACCCGTCTCTTATTATGACTTCGAAGAGCTGGCCTATGAAGTACTCCAGCAAGACCTCTTCCGTGCCTGTGTTCTGGATGCTGGCTGTGAGGTGTATGGTGGAGCCGGGTGTGAACTCGACGCCGTCCATGGCTATGTTAAGCCGCAAGGGCTTGTCTGCTGTCTGGTGGACTGTCCCTGTAGCTTGGTTTTGTGTGCTCATAGTGGTGGTTGATGTTGTCAAGGCTTGCGAAGTTGTTTGTAGTGGCTGGATTAGTGCATAGCCTGCTACGGCAACCAGCCCGGCAACCAGCAAAGCTGGTAACCAGTATCTCATGCTATGTTAATTTCTGCGAGGTTTGGTAAATGTCTTTCCCTGTTCTGGTTAATGGTACAATAAAAAAGGGGAGGGGTTTACGGTAGGGGGACTTTCTCCATCCACACATCGTCCTCAAAATCGAATTCACTGTTTTTGTCGCTTCTATCTGTCCAGATAAGGTATACGAAGGGGTCGTTGGCCTGGTTTGAGGTTGCGGAGTCTATGTAGTCGCCTATGAAAATCCAGTCGCTGTGGCTCTCGGCGTCGGATATAGGTATGTTTTCAGAGAACCATCCCCACTTGCCCGGCCACGTCCAAGCGCCGTAGATCGCGTATTTGCTGTTGGGCGCCCCAGTCCAGAAGCTGACCCTGTGGTCCATCCATGCCACGAAGACCACCGGCACACCGTTGATTATCTTGACGTTAACCGTTGCATATCCTTGAGCAAAGCCAGGGGAGTCACGGCTCACCATGTGTGGGAAGGACCAAGTGTTGTATGGGTATCCGGGGCTCCTGACATAGAAGACATCACCAGCCTCCTGATCCGCTCCGGGAAGACTGTGATCTGGGTCAGGGCAACCATCAGGAGTAGCTGAGGGTGTGAGGTCTGCGGTAAACACTATGTGGGCTACGCCGTCAGGCCCTATCATGATCGAGGGGAACATCGCACCCCACCATCTATGGTAGGCGCAGTTTGGTCCAAGCCAATAGGTTAGCTCATATTGCATATTGTCTACCGCCGTTACCTCATGGTTCCATGTTGTGCCGTAGTCTCCGCTGCTCCTGCACCTGATGTCGAAAACCCCTGTAAGCGAGCCATCGCTCTCAGCGTGGTACCAGCACACCAGCACAACACCTGCGGACGCGCTTACCGCCCTGCCCCCTATAGGTCTAGAGCCCTGCACAGGGCCGCTCGCTAATACGGCGGGAGTACTCCAGGCAAGGCCTCCGTTGGTGCTCCGGCTAAACTCTATCTGGGGGCCGGAGGGGGTGAACACTGTCGCGGTTACGTAGACCCTGTTGTTTGTGTTGGAGCCTGGGAAGAAGCGGTGTACGTCTATCCATGGCTTGTCGGGGAACCTGCCTGGGCCTCCCGGTATGGCTACTACTGGGGTTGTGCACCAGCTTTGGCCGTTGTTGGTCGACCGGCAGACAACAATATCGGATTCAAGAACTACAGGTTCGCCGGGATCAACATCTCTTATTGACATGTATACGGCGTATACTATGCCTCCGTTGGGCGAATACCTGACTACTGGGTCGCCGCAGAAATCAGTAGGAAATAGCAGCGGCAGGAATGTGACGAAGCTCCATGTTAGCCCGCCGTCGGTACTCCTGTAGACAGCGCATCTCCCAGTACCTATTGCATGGAAGGCCGCTACCACGAACTTAGGGTTGGTCGGGTTCACGGTTATGCTGGGTTCGTTCTCCTCTATGTTTGGGTCAACGCCCACCGGGGTGTCCGCTGTGGGAACCACCTCGCTTCTAGGCGGAACGGTAATCCTCTTACCCGCCAGCGTATACTCAGTAACCCCCCTTGCTTGAAGCACCGCCATCAAAGCACCGCCGCTCAGCTTGTCAAGGTACTGGTCTAGCCAGCCACTGGGTGGCTCCTGCGCCGGACTTGCCACAGCACCCATATCTGTAACGTCGCCGGCAACCACGGCCGTCCTCCAAACAACAACGCCGAGAAGCCCTGCAACAACTAATGAAACCAAAATCGCGAGAGACCCTACCGCCGCAAACCCAGAGCTTCTCCAAAATCTCATTTTTTTCGAAATCACCTTGGCTATGTAACATTTATATATTTTTGTAGTTTCTATAGAATTCTCTAGAGTAATGAAAAAAAGATGTGTTACAAGCCTATCCATAGCCGCCATAATTGTGCTGGGTTTTATGGACACTTTAGCCGTAGAGCCGCCTGGAATATTCGTGTTTACAGACAGAATGGTATATGCTAGACCGGGACAGGTGACTGTTTTCGGTGTAGTGCTGGACACGGAGGGGGCCCCGGTCTCCAACATCCCTTTGGCGATCGAAGTAACTGACCCGAACGGCGATACAGTTTTTAACGCAGAGGTCACAACAGGGCCTGACGGAAAGTTTTCAACCAGTTTCAGCCTGTCCAGCGAAGCACCTGAAGGCGTGTACACCGTGATTGTTCAAGCTTTGGATGGAGCATACTGGCCGGCTGATACCTCATTTCAAGTTTGCGACATATGCACAACAACCACCCAGCAAACCAACGGCTACATAACGGTAACCACAACGGCTACCTATACGACTACATACACATCAGAAATAACACAAACAATATACCTAACCACGAATACAACCACCACGCTGACTAGACAGGTGACGACAACCGTTACAAGCTATGGAACCATCACCACAACAATGTCGCCTGAGAAAGCCCTATACACAACCATGGTCAAAACAACCCAAACAGCCACAACTTCCATAATAGAGACAAAAACAGTAACGATACTGAACGAAAAAACCACAACAATAACCACGCCCCTCTCATACAACGCCAGCATTCCGCTCTACTTAGGGCTGGTTATCATAGCGGTGCTATCAATGACGTCATACTACGCTATCAAACGTTTCAGAGCCTATGCATAATATGGTGTGGGGGTTTCTGGGTGTATGGTTTGGCCTGTGGGGTGGGGGTGTTTATGGTTGTTCTAGTTGTGTTTTCTATGTTCTAGTTTTTGGAATGTTTTGTTTTTTGGGTTTTTGCGGGGTTTTGGGCTGGTTTTCTTGGTTTGCGGGGTTGTTTTTATATGGTTGGGTATTACGGTGGTGTTGTCCGCCGTATTTTTCGAATGTTGTTGTCTAGAGTGTTGGATGCTTTCTAGACAGTGACGGATTATATAGTGGCTTGTTGGGGGTTTGGGCGATGATTGGAAAAAGTAATGCGGTTTTGCTAGCTTTGCTGCTAGCGCTACCGACGGCTTTCATGGCGACAGCGTTCATAGCACCTGCGGTTGGTCAGCCAACGTACAGCGCATGGCTCAAAATAGTGACAGACTCATGGGATGGCAGTGGTCCACTTACGCCTGTCTTTCCAGCTGCTCCAGGTTTCCCTGACAGGTACAATGCGACGAATGTCTGTGTTGAGCTGTATAAGTTCAAGAACCCGAATAGACAGGACCCGGCGCCTTTGAATAGTTGGGAGGGCCCGATTAGGGCTGGTAGTCCCAACGGGACGGGCTTCATCAGGGTTTCGTGGCCTACTAGCTGGGAGAACGTAACCATTGTTGTGAAGGCGAAGAGCTATCAGGGCGACTGCATAGGTGAGGGCAACCCGTTCCAGGGAATCATTGTTTACTGGCTGACAATCAACCCGACAGACAGCTTCAGAAACAAATTTGGAATAACGTTTGCTAACAGTACGATAGGTGACGACGGCATAGAGGTTGACGCATCAACTGGTGCATACTTTGACTGGGATGTTGATGCTCCGTTTGGGGCTGGTCCTGTTGACGTAGTGGCTCCGAAGAATCCTGCTACTTGGGGTGTTGACTTTGAGAAAGACCACAACGACCCACGTAGAGCTTGGGTTGCTCGCGCGGCATACATCTTCAAGCTCTTCCACGAACACACCTGGTATGGGACCGACGACGTCCTCACATACGCCACCATATTCATCTACGACACAGACCACACACCGGCAAACTCAGAACGCTCACTTCTGCAGGCGGCGATAACAGGCTCTGACGGCCAGAGCAGATACACCCGTGAGATCTATCCGAGGGCGCAGGGCCTAGGTCCCAACGGTAAGTTCAGGGACAACAAACTTGTCCCGATACCGCTGCAGACCATAAACCTTAACACGAAAGAGCCTCTCAGTGGGGGTATAGCCGATCCAGAGGATGCAGCACCACCAGGTGAATCCAATATCCGCGCACCGCATCTCAACGCCACTAAACGTGTCTGGTGGGAGACAGTACTGGTCAACCAGACCTTCTACGTAGGCAGAGAGTATAACGGCACGGTGGGAGATGAATTTGAACTCGACCCGGCCACAGGCAAGACAAGGCCTCTCTTCGGAGCCTACCCATCCGTCCAAGACCCCTCAGACCCGTTGTTCTCACCAGCCCATACGCAGGGCGGCATAACAGGCATTCCAGCAGGGCCGTTAAGCCTAGCCCTAAACCACACGGTTGATTTAAGCATACCCGGTTTCCAGGTTTTGGGCCTGGAATGGGATAACACTCTAACAACTGTGGAAAACGTTGCCAACTTTAACAACAACACTGTCTTCTACGCGAGGTTCTGTGTCCAGGACGCTGATCTCAAGATACAGCACCCCGAGGTGGGTGACAAGCTTGTAGGCGCGGAGGTTACAGTTAACCTCAAGAGGACGGGTGTTGTCCAGCCCTACTACCTCAGCCACAACATCCTCGAGACCGATGCAAGCGGCTGCACAGCCAACCCGCACAAGTGGCCAGGCTACCGGAGTGAGTTCAGGAATTTCGCACGCTTCCCCAACGCAACCAACTGGGGACTTAGAGGCTCCCTCAACGTCAGCAAGTTCTTCGACCCGCGGGACGATAACTCGCCTGTGTGGAGGCCTGGTGGATACTTTGAACGTGCTTGGGGCGGTGCTTGGACAGGCCCATACGTAAACGCCGGAAGGAACTGGAGCGCGCTAATACCTGAGATAACCTACATGAAGACCAGGACGCTGGACGACGACCCCAACTACGACGGCTTCGACGTACAGGTCAAGTGGAAGGGAGGCAGCAGGAACAACTACGGAGGCACAGCCGTCCTAGTCGACAGCATAAGAGTACCCAACCCCTACGCAATAGCACTCCTCTACGACTATGTTAACGATGGGCTGTTCGGTGGATGGGTCTTCCCCTACACAGTCCTCGCAAACAACAAGCTATGGCTGCAGATACATGAAGCTGAAACAGTGGTGATAGACCATATATTGGGCACTGACACGATCTCCGACCCGAACCCGACGAAGCTCGAGATAATGGGCAGTTACAACCTTGCGTTGTCAGCCTTCGACTCGACCACGGGGAGGTTCACTGTGACGATTACGCCCTTCGGTATTGTTGCTGTTAACAACGCGACGGACGGAGTAGGCGATGTCGATTACTGGCTTGACTTCGGCGGCTCCATCGTCATAGAGAACGCCCTGGTCAGCTTCAAGAAGCACGACGTAATGAGTATGGCTTTGGCGTTTGAGGCTGGTCAGGGACAGGCCGACAGAGGCGTTGACGGAAATGACGACTACACGACAGTTGACTTCGTTGAGGTGAGTGGCGGTCCATACGAGCTGGAGTTCTGGCCAGGGCCGCCGGGCACAGGGACGGTAAGGGTTCTCGTAACAGGGCATGACCTCAACATCTGCATACTTCCCAACAACCTCAACACATGCCCCAACATAAGCGACTTCACAGGCGCGATCCTCTTCAAGGGTCCGCCTCGGGCGATATCCGTAGTGAGCTACACCAATAACGACCCGTCCGGATCGGTCTCAGGCAGCTACACGACGACGTCGGCCACCAACCCATACTCCTTCAACTTCAATGTAGACTTTGGTACGCCGATAACGAGCGGGCCGGTGAATTTTGAAATAATGAGTATACCGGGCGACCTTGGTGTATCACCTTTCAACCACCCGATCAGCATAGCTGGAACCGATGACATTGATAATGATGGGAACGCCGACGACTCGGTCACTGTTGTGGGAGTCCTCAACCTCAACTTCGATCCTACCGAGCTGCACTACGCGTGGAGGACAGGCGTAGCCGGGGCTGGGGCATTCGACGTGGTAGGAGGCGCCGCGGCCGTTCTAGTGGACATCGACAGCGACGGAACAGTCGACGCGACGATACCCTGCACTACGTTCTCGCTAGGATCGGCCAATGTTGACGTTTACCACGACCCAGACACGGGACTGGTGACGATAGTCTCTGGAACCATAACCACCACGTGCACCGCTACCGGTGTTGACGTGGACGGAGACGGCTCCAACGACGACGCCGTAACCATAACAGTTGACATCGGCTTCAGCCTCGTCTACGACACAGGGCTCGGAGGCGGATGGCCGCCGTCGACGCTGACCTTCGTATCAGGCTCGATATCGAGCACGCAGTCGCTGCAAATAGACATCGACGGCGACGGTAGTGTTGACTTCACCTTCACCAACAACGTCAACGTACCTGGTCCGGGCACAATAAGCGTCACATCGGTAGGTCTAGTAGACAGGTATGAGAACACCGTCAACACCCTCTCGTGCACGCTTACAGGAGACATACCTCTCAGCGGAATCGGGACCGGAACGGCGGATTGCACAGGAACCGTGACCTTCGAGATCGACATTTACGACGACGCAACAATCGATGTCACGGTCTTCTCAGCTGCATTGCTGTCCGGTACTGCACCGCTCACGATAACTAGCTTCGGAGGCATAGTCACAATAACCGGTATCGTGACGATGACCACAGGTTCACTCACAGGAGACTTCGACAACAGCGGGCCTATACCCCCGCCAGGAACACTAGACGCGGCTCAAGTTGTCAAGACGATCGACATCAACATAGTTGGAACCCTCGACACGTCCGTCTCCCCGCCGGAGCTGGACGTCATTTCCGGAGGTCTAATGCTCGTTCCCACGTCGGCCGACTTAATAGACATCAACAGCGATTCGCAGTTTAACATAATCGTTCCGGAGGTAGCCAATGTTGACCTGACAGGGCAGTCCATACCCCTCACAGTCAACGAGGTAGTCCCCGGTATCATAACGGGCGGAACAGTTACGAGCAACAGCTTACAGTTCTTCGTTGCGGGTGTCGAGCAGGTCTTCTCGTCCGGCACCCTCACGATCACTGCCAACACGCAGGCAGGCAGCGAGCCCGTATCGACCGCGACGATAACGGTGCAGTTCCAGGCGCTGGGAAGCATATCGCACGATGGCGATAATAGGTACGAGGCCACAGGCACTGCGTTCGTCTTCGGGACAGATGTGAGCCTCCCAGGAGGTCCGAGCACGATATTTGCTAGCGGCACGATCGAGCTCCACTGCGTAAATGTTGGGGAACCATCCATAACTTGCAGCGCCACTGTTAACTTCGACGGTTTTAGCGGAAGCGGTCTGCCGGTATCGGGAACGCTGGTGATAAACTTCTTCAACTCGTTCCGCACCTTCTCGACAACCGGTTTCTTCGAATTCACGGAGTTCGAGTCATTGAATGCCTTTCCGCTGTTCCTAAGAGGTGGCGTCTCCAGCGTCGGTCCGATAGCCAAGGCGAAACTGGAGTTTGCAAACTTCGCATTCGACTCTCACTTGTATGGTATAGTTACGTTGAACCCGATGACCCTCACCTCAGAAGGTATGGGAATACGGTTCTATAGCTCAGATAGCTCCTTCGAAGCCCTCGACATCGATACGGGAGAGATGGTAAGGTTCCTGACGTCCGCAACAATAAACATACCTGCATTACAGTCGCTAACCCTAATAGACCCAGTCACCCTCACGCCGACGACGTACACAGGGCCGACTACAGTAACCATCTCTGCAGGTACCACTTCGATCATAGGCGCCATATCAAACCCAAGCGGAATAACGTTTACAGTCCCCGGAGTTCTTGCGATTTTGAACGGTGATGCATCGGCCTCGCTGCCGGCGAACCAGCTAATCTTCGTTCAGAGCTTTGTCGTCCCGCTGCAGGACATGAGCAACGACGACCGCGAGCTCGACGACTCCCTCTTCGGAGGATACGACGACTTCGCCCTCACAGGAACCGGCATGGTCTACATAACCGCATGGGTCCACGACATAGCCTTCAAACCAGTCGACAACATGGGCAACACCCTCCCAGCATCCAACACAGCCGTAACACTCATCAGATACAACGGAGGCCCGATAACACGCGGCAGCGGATCCAACCCAGACCAGTTCCAGAGCAACCTCGCATGGAGCTACAGCCAGTGGGCGGGAGCCGAAACAGGTTACGCCATCTTCTACCAGCTACCCGGCGACCAAGCATACGGCGTAACAGTAACCTTCGACAACAGACCAGTATACGACGAACCCTACGAAATAGAGAAACTAACAGAAACAGTCATAAAAACACTCGTCACACAGGTCTACAAACTCAAGCTCGTCGTCATAGACTGCACAGGCACAACAGTCCCAGAGGCATGGCTCAAATACGTTGAGCCAGGCGGAAGAACAGTAACTACACGCATAGGCCCCCACGGTGACCTCGACTTCGGCCTCATAGGAGGCGGGGAAATAACAGTCAAGGCCATCTGGTGGAAGGGCGTCTGGATAGGGTTCGACAAAGCAACAATAGGCAGCACAGAGCTGCCGGTCGCAGCAGACGGCTCAGTAACGATAACAATAGACAGAAACATCGACTCACCGGTCGTCCTCAGAGCAGTCATAACCGACTTCATATTCACAACATGGGACTTCAACAAAGACAACAGAATACCACGCCTCAACATAACACTCACATGGGTCGGAGTACACCCGCTAACAAACAAGAAGATCTACTTCCTCGAAACAATGGACCCGACAGGAGACACCAACACAGACCCATTCAACACAACAGTAGTATTCAGCCAGCTCCTCAAATACAACATAACCCACCTCTTCAAGGTAGAAGAAAGACCCGGAAGCCTCAAGACATACGAAAAAGTTGAATACATCTTCTCAAAGATGCCGCCAACACTCTACAACATAACCGTAACAACAGTCCCAGACGGAGACCCAGACAAAAGGCAGACACCAGGCAGCGCTAAGTGGCCAGGCAGGACAGACGCCGTCGTAGACTACGAGATCAAGATCGACTGGACAAGCCACGACAAAGCCCCAACAATCAGGAAGACGCCGGCAGGCCAAGTCAACGACAGGGTCGTCCTCAGGGTCTACATGACATGGAATGGCCAGCCCGTCACAGACCCAGACCTCAACCCAATAGGCAACGCCACACTCTACACAACATGCGGCCCCGTCAAAATAGACCTCCTGACATGGGCCCACACCTTCTGGCAGCGCATAGTAGACGGAGACTTCGACTACCTCAGAGAGGCACGGAGAATCGGCAACGCAACATACCACATAGTAAACGACAACGGCCAACTAATGGAGCAGTACGTACCCGAGGAGAGAATCTTCACAAGCGACATAACAAGCAGGTGGACGGAGGACACACTCCTCACAACATGGCTCAAGGCAGCAAGCCAGCCCAGCAGCATCATATGGTGGAACGGCACATACCGCAAACAAGACCTAGTCTTCCTCAGCTACGTCTACCCGCTACAGTTCACCAGAGGAGAGCAGCCGTGGGCAAAGTTCTACGACAAAGTAGGCCTAACAGGCACAGGATGGAACACAACAGTGAGAAAGGAGGCCGACGACCCACTCGCATACTTGGTTGACAGGTTCTTCAACATAACAGCCTATAGGGTGAACTACACCGACCCCGCTCACGACATAGTAAGGATGCACAACCAGAACGGAACATGGTGGTCCCACAACTTCACAGTAGTCGGCACAGAGGGACTGTGGAACCAGCAGAAATGGAGATGGGAGTACGCTGTCTCTAAGAGACTTGTGCCGGAGGTGCCGTATCAGCCATACAGCCTAGTCATCGAGAGACCGACACAGGAACTGGTATCTGTATCGCAGAAAGGCGTCCTAGCAGTCCCAATACCCGTAGGCTTCATAACACTAAACCTCAAAGACGAAGACCTAGCAAGGGCAATACCCTACGCAGTAGTACAGCTCGACATATACGCTAGGACAGGCACAGCTGAGATACCGCCGTCCGTGGTATGTCCGCCAGAGTCTTTGATCGAGAGGGTGGCGAAGCTCTCAGCCCTGATCATACAGACTGTCAGCAACTGGGACAACGGCATCGACCAAGACGACAGAAACGACCCAACTCTTCAGCCGGAGACGATTACAGACAACGAACGTGACGCAATAGCCCTTGCGATAATCGCATATTTGGCACCAGACAACGTAATAGACGAGGACGGAGACGCAGAGCAGCTCGAGCTACTGATAGACGAATACACATCGCTATCGCACCCATGGGGTAAAGAAGACTTAGATGATTTGATAATGCTGGTCAAGGCAGCTTTGGCGGACGACTGCGTCCTCGACGAATCCGAGAAAAACGACATAATAGTCCTGATAGACAACGAAGTCTTGCCAATCGTTGGTGTGGACAACGACGGTGATGGAGAGGATGACGATGTAGAGCTGCTTGAAATGCTGGCGCCGTATCAGCTACCGCCGCCCGAGCTGGTCGCATTTGTCGAAAGGTTTGCAGGCTACAAGTACAAGACAGGCCGTGACGGCAACCTCACACTACTCTTCCCAACACAGGAAGCCATGGAGAACTACCTAGACGCACCCGTCAAGAACTACACCCTAACCGTCTACTGGTACCTCAACAGCAGCATCGTCTACAAAGACGCCTTCAACCTAACAAAGAGAGGCTACAACGTCGAAAAAGTCGCCATAGCAGACGTAACATTCGTCCTCGCAATATCAGCAGACAAAGACAGACCAGTCAAAGACCTCTACGCCAGAATATGGTGGTTCAACGTCACATCCGGAGCAACAACCTTCCCAGGCCGCATCACAGTAGACCACGCCCGCAAGACATGGACATACACAGCCGTACCCGAAACCCGCGGAGCAGCCAAATGGACAGACGGCAAAATAACACTACCATGGCTACCAACATCCGAGAGATTCACCAAGACAGACTACGACCTAGTCTTCGACACCGCAACCAGCAGATGGGTCTACAGAGATGTAACACGGTCATGGGACATACCCTACCCGTCCTACGCAAACGGAAGTCGGCTCCATGGGTGGCCGTACCAGCCAGAGCCAACAGGCTACCGCAGAGCACTAAACTTCACACAGAACGTCCGCATCCAGTACAGAGTATCAGTCTGGAGCGACCAGCTACCCATCGACCCATCACTACCACAGTACGGTAGAGGAGCTTGGTCCGCAGCAGCACCCAGCCCAGCAACCGGATACAACTACGAGCTGGTATGGACACGGCTAAGCACAGGAGACACAACACCGCCAATATTCCGCTTCGCATGGATGCTCTTCGGACACCCACCATTCGACATAACATGGTACAGAGGACCCGACGCAGCAGGACCATTCGAACCCATACCCGGCTACGCACTAACAAGGACATCGACATCCGACCCAACACCCGGCAGCAAGACAGTCGCCATCAAGCTCAACGCCACAGACATCGAAATACCCGTCTTCTGGCAGGTAGGAGACTACGAACTCGGCACATACGACTGCGGACCACTAGTAGGCTACAAGGTCAAAGGCAGCGTCATACCGCCTAAAGGCGCAACATTCAGCCCAATAACAATCGACAGAACCACAGCAGCCGGAACAATAACCGTAGGCGACAAGACAATCAGCATCTGCCTCGCAGGCAAGCCCGTAGGCCTCGTATCACTAAGAAGCGGAGACACACCATCCACAGTCATCTGGGGCGGAAGCACACTAAGAATAACCGAGGTCTCACCACCCGACACCATCTGGGCAGACAGCACATCACCAGCCGCAGGAAAGGGCACATCAAGCGACTACTGGAAGAACTGGGTAGGAAGCGCAACAGACCCAGTCACAGGCAAGAAGGTAAGCGAGGAACTCGTAACAGGCACACAGATAGCTGGACCAGACCTAGGCATACAGTACATGGGCTACGGAGTACCCTATGAAGGAGCACCACGCGAACACACAGTCATAGCCTTCAGCAACGACCCAGACAACAGAGCCCACAGACCGTTCATCAAGATGTTCGAGTTCCAGAACGTCTCAGCACGGATAACAGACTTCAACGGCAGAGCACTGCCCGGAGCATTCTACCAGCTCATCGACTCCCAGACAGGCAAGTCAGCCGCATGGAGCTACGCAGGCCCAGAAGGCAGAGTAGTCCCGATGCCGATAAGGAAGCCAGGCGGAGTCTTCATACAGAGAGTCTTCTACCTCGGACATGGACCCGACGGAGTACCCACATGGCCTGTCAACAGCTTCGCCAAATGGCCCGTAGCATACGACAGCAGAGAAGACGAAACAACACAGGAAACCCAGAAACCAGACATACCGCTAGGCTTCGCATACACAGTTGAGGCAGGGCCATGGCCAAACGGACCCGGATGGCGCGGTGAAATCTGCAGACAGGCAGGAGATGGAGTATACAACTATGTCAGAGCCACACTAGAGGCGCTCGCAAGCTGCCCGCCATCAGGCTGGGGCAGAAGCTTCGACGTCATAACAAGAATCTTCGACCTCAGGCTACGGTTCGTATACGGCGACGCCCAGAGACCAGCAGACCCATACTACGAATTCAGCGCACCAAGCCTAGCACTGCCCGACCAGTTCAAGATAACCGGACAGGGAGCAATATTCGACGCCAAACGCCTAGCCCGCGGAACATACGACATCGTCGCCTACTGGCCTAAGGAAGGCGGAGCAGAAGTCGGCAGAAGAACAGTCGACATCAGCAGGTCCAACGTCGGAACAGTCGAAGGCACAGTAGTCCTCGCACTGCGCGACGTCAGCTTCACCGTAGTTGACAGACAGGGCAGACCGCTCTCAGGAGCACGCGTAAGCGTCTCACCAGACCTAGTAAGAACCGACGACGTACAGCTAAGACCCGACCAGATATTCACCCTACTCAGAGTACCAGACGGCAGAACCTACGACTTCACAATAGAATGGACAAGCCCATACGGAACAACAGCCAGAGCAGCAGTCCGCGAGACACCAGCAGGACTACAGGCAAGAGGAAGCATAGTAGTACCCGTTGACGACATCTCAGTAAAGGTCGTCGACTTCGATGGCAGACCCGTAGCAGGCGCAGCCATCAAGTTCGCAGGACAGGACGTAGGCAGTACTGACAGCCAGGGCGTCATCATAGTCGGACAGGTACCGCTCGACAACGACTACACAATATCCGTCAGCAAGGAAGGCACAGAGATCGGCAGCGACAGAGTAAGGTTCACAGCCTCCAGAACATCGGCGACAATACAGGCAGGCATATACGACATAACAGTACTAGTCAAGGGAGCCGCAGGACAGCCGATACAGGGAGCACTCGTAGAGCTCATCAAAGGCGGCACAACAATAGCTAGAGCAGCGACAGACGCCAGCGGAACAGCAGTCTTCGCCAAAGTCGTCGGCGCAGACTACACCGTCAGGGCAGCATACGAACAGTTCAGCTCAACAGCAAGCCTAGCGAAGGGAACACGCAGCGCCCAGATAACACTAGACCTCTACACCGTCCTACTCGGCGTACCGATGACCTTCGCAACATTCCTAGCACTGATCATCGGCCTCATACTGCTCGTCATCGTAGTCGTCGTCATCGTCAGCGAATACATCCGCTGGAGAGGAAGACGCCTAGGCATCTACCCAGCAGCACCACCAAAGAAATAAACACCCAAAATTCCCCAACCTTTTTTAAAAACCCCCCACAATTTTTTTTCAAACAAACCAGATACTGGAGAAAATATCAAAACAAAGTGAGTATACAAGGACGATAAAATACCGTAGATAGCGGTCCCAAAAACGAAAAAGAGGTTGTTGAAGGCGTTAGAAAGCTTTTTAAACACATAAGGCGTGTCCATACTAGGCGTGAAGGCCTCCCTTGTGAAGGTTTTCGGCAGAGTTCAGAGGGTCGGATACAGGAGGCATGTTCTCGACTCCGCACAGGAGCTGGGCCTCTCAGGCTACGTTAGAAACGAGAAAGACGGCTCCGTCACCGTCTTTGTACAGGGAGACGACGCAGCCGTCGAGAAGTTCATCGAGAAGTTAAAGACACCGCCACAGCCAGCACACGTTAAATCCCTTGAAGTTAAAGACGCCAGACCTAGGCCAGCCCTGAAATACTTCACGATCAAGCCATCACCGCTACATGAAGAACTCCAGGAAGGATTCGGGGCAATGCAGTCAATATTCATAGACTACTGGGGAGAATTCAGAGGATTTGTAGGAGAGTTCAGAGGATTTGTGGGAGAATTCAGAGGATTTGTGGGAGAGTTCAGGGACTACAGGCAGGAATTCCGTGACTACAGACAGGAGTTCAGGGATTTCAGAGAGGAGTTCAGAGACTATAGGAATGAGTTTAGGGAGTTTGCTAGGAGGACAGATGATAACTTTAAGGCAATAATGGAGAAGTATGGTGAGATATCCGAGAAGCTGACGACAATACTTGAGACGCTGACCAGAGAATCGAGGGAGACTAGAGAAATGCTCAACGAAACAATGAAGCTCCTGAGGGAAGCATTAGAGAAACTTTCAAGATAACAATCCCACACCCGACCGTCTTCTCCATATGAGAGGGCCTTCTCATAAACAAATGATAAGATAACGTCCGTGTCTATATATCACTGGTTCCTCCCCCTCATCCAGCAATCTATTCAACCCGTCGTGAGAGATCTTGAAGCCTGATTTCTCAAGCTCCTCAACATCCCTATACACCTCTTCCCAAAATCCAACCTCCTTAACAACCTCGCTCAACCCCCTCTCAATGAGAATGTTGAATGCATGGGATCTACTCCTAGCAAGTTCATACCTAACCATCTTATCGGCCAGCTCAACGACTTCCCTACGAACTCTAATTGACACAGTAGAATTCACGCTGCATACCAATGCATATTTAGGTTTGCCCAGGATGAAACCCAATGGGAACTAAGTCACAAACTCATAACTACAGCTCCGATATGTGCACAACCCTCGCGACATCACGTGCCTTATTACATAAATCCCTGTCGGCTGTGATAAGACCTACGTTCTCTGCAGTGGACAACCATACATACACCGCATCATAAAGCGTTATACCGAGACGCAAAGCCAGCTCCACACTATCGGTGAGAGATACATCACGAACCCTCAACGTAGGAATCGCTGACAGAAGCCTGAGCTTCCTAACGGCATCGTCCTTTTCAAACATGTTTCTTCGCGCCAGCGTCACCAAAACATTCCCCACCTCGTAGAAAAGGAGCGGCGGCACGTAGATATCTTCCAACATACTAATTATCTCGACGGCTTTCTCGGTGTGAGCTTCCCTAACAACGCATTGTACAAGCACCGATGCATCCAAAACAGCCCTGTCACCAACCTTCAGCAACACTGCCAC
>Ga0079992_133343_pt1 | contig 19127 bp, 16 predicted proteins | sample FaiFalFF_MnMetaG_3_FD_69197 | JGI IMG/M metagenome (GOLD analysis project Ga0079992, IMG submission 69197) | Freshwater microbial communities from Yellowstone National Park, Wyoming, USA - Fairy Falls B (FF_Mn_B) MetaG (SPADES assembly) (version 2) | ecosystem: Environmental > Aquatic >... | reverse complement strand
CTCCTCCCGTACCCAACACACAAGCACCAGGGGGCTTCTGCCCCCCCCCGACGCCCCCCCCCCCGTCCGCCTCACCCCCGCTCCCCCCTCCACCCCCGCCAATAGCTGGGTCAGCTCCACATCGCGTCCAATAAAGCGGGTCGGTACCCGCGGCAACACCGCCATTAGAGGCGATGCTGCCCGCAACGGCGGATAGTCCCGCTCCCAACCCGCCAAATCCAGTTGATACACCCCTTCACTCCGCTCCCCCAGCCGATAACAGCCTAAATGGCGCAACCGAAACGGTGGCACCTCCTGCCCCCGTACCCCCTCCAACAGCATCGCCACGCGCTCCGCGCAAAGCAGCTGCGCCCCCGCCGAGCCAACCGCCAACAACTGCTCCACCACCCGCAACGGCGACCCGCTATACCGCCCCTGCTGATACAGCACCTCGCCCACATCCACCGCAAAATGGCAGCCATCCCACTGCGCGCGCAGGCTCGCTAACGCCTTCAGCAGACCCCGACACCCGCTGAAAAAGGCGCGCAAGCCCATCGCGCCTATCTCCAGCACATAACCCCGCTGAGCGAGTATCACCTGCTTTGCCCACGCCCGCTGGGCAGTGGACAGCGGCGCCGTCGCCTCAATCCCCAGCACAACGCCCAGCCCTTCTGGCGGCGCCGTGGTGGAGATGTAGCGCGCATAGGTGGGCGCGGGCGGGGTGGTCTCAGCGGGCAGCTGCTGACAAAGTTCCTCATAGAGTTGGCGCAGCCGTTGCCGTTCGGCGACCACCCACGGCTCGTCATAGTCGGGTAGGAAGTCGCCTTGATAGAGTTGGGCGGCTTGCTCCAGCAGGTGCTGTTTGTGGCGGGGGTCAGGGGTTTAGCTGGCTTGGAGCAGCAGCTGTTCAAACTGGTCGACATCGGTGGTGATGAATTCGGGGTTGAGGGCGACGGTGTGGCGGTTGGCGAGTAGCACGCAGTGGGCGGGCACGCCGGGCGGTTCTAATTGCGCCCGCAGGGAGGAGAGGGTCACGCGCAGGTTGTTGCGGGCGGCGTCGAGGGGCACGCCCTTCCAGAAGAGCTGGAGCAGCTTTTTGCGGGGATGGGGCTGTGGGTAGCGGAGTAGATAGGCGAGCAACAACTCCACTTTGCGTGTGCGGAAGCGTAGGATGGGCTGCCCCGCTACCTCCACATGGAACCCGCCGAACAGCCGCGCTTTAATCACACCACAAGCATTTCGTGGCGTCTCATGGAGTTCCTGCAGACTCTGGTCAAAGGCACCTGTTGGAGAGGCAACAGGGTGATGCCCTGCTACCTCAGGCTTTCGACGGCTCGCAGCCGTCACCGCAATCCGATTCCGGGTCATGGCTTACCTGCGCATACGACGGCAACCCAGCAAGCCCACTACCCCGGTCAGGATCGCCATAACGCTGGTAGGTTCCGGTACCACTTCAAAACGGAACCACTTAATCTCGTAAGCCTCCATCCCAGTGAAGGAGAAGGAGTGGGTTCCGCTACTATCGGTGAGGGTGAAGGTGAAAGAGGCGGAGGTCGTGGTTGACGCGGAGGTCAGAACGGCGCCCGCATTTTCAGGGAAGAGCATCCCGCCCGTGCGAAAGCGGTCATCGCAAGGGCTGCCCTGTTCGTTCACCAGGTCAAACCGCGTGAGCGCAAGGTAATAGACACCGGGGGCATAGTTACGCACCAACAGCGACTGGTTCGTGCTGCCAGTGCCACCTGCATCGGTACTCTCGTTGTCGTTCCCATAGCCCGGTATGGCGTTGAAGTTGGCGTCGTAAACCCAGAGATCGGTATTCAGGCTTGTGCCTCCGATTGTGGAGATGGTGATGGTGCCGGGCTGAAAGCTGCCCAGGTCGGTGGGGGTGACTTCCACTCGCTCCAGCGTTGCTCGGTAAGGGTCCGTCGTGGCAGAGCTGCCGTAAACGAGATAGTAAATCTGCTCCCCTCGCCCGAAACCGTACCACTGCACAAAACGCGGTGGGTCGGTGGAGGTAGAGCAGCGTTGCACTCGACCTTCTACACCGCTACCAGTTCCTACAGGACCGGGCTAGGGACCGGGGTCGGCAGGTGTCTGCCCCTGCCCACGAATCTCGCCCGTGTGCCCCACGATGTCGGAGGTTAGCACCAGCCGGTACCGATAGATGGCAGGTGCTGCCGTCGCGGTCCGAACCAGGTAGTAGTCGGGATCCGTGCCACTTGGAACCCAGCTGGTTCCTTCGATCCAGTCGCCTGGGTTCAGGGTGAAGGCGTTCGCTTGCACGCGTGTGTCGTTCGGCTCACTCTCAAAGTAGCCGGTCTGCGCAAGCCCGCTCACCGTTAGACAACCTACAACAAGCCCGATAAGCCAGAGTTTGTTTGTACGCATGGTCTCACTCTCCTCTTCTGACCACTCCAGGGGCGCCCAACAGAGCTTAGCAGCCATTTCCAAAATTAAACAGCACCTGTAAGAGGTCGGCGTCATCCACAATTCCGTCGCAGTTCACATCCACGCGACCGAGATTGCTGCCCGTATTACCGAAGGCGAATAGCACGGCGAGCAGGTCGGCGTCGTCGATGCAGCCGTTATTATCCACATCGCTACTATGCGCGGTGCAGCGCGGTCCCGTATCCAGCAGGAAGGCGTAGTATCGCCTGTCGGGACGCGTGCCGTTGCCCGCGATATAGCGTCCATCGGGTGAGATGGCGGAAGCCCATCGCAGCACCGAGCCGTCGGTCAACAGGCTGGCGTAGGTGATGTTGAGGTCCTCCATCCCGCCCGCTTCGGTCCAGCGGAAGGCATGCCAGTTGCCCTGTGCAACCTCGGACCAGCCGACGACGATACTCCCGTCCTCGTTCGCCGCCCAGGCTTCACCCCAAGCACCGCCCAGTGTGCCCAGGTCCACTATTCCAGTCGCGCTGGTCCATCGGAACGGGCGGGCAGGCGTGAAGGATGGGGGACCCCATGCACCCACGACCACCTGTCCATTCCCCGATACTCCTATCGCCTCGCTTTGCCCGAACGCGGGGTTGTGGATGTCGGTCATGGTGCCGTTCTCCCATCGCCACGCATGGTGAATGCCTGAGCCGTCTCCTGACCAGCCGACGACCACATCGCCGTCCAGAGAGACGCCGCGTGCCACGCTGCGGATACCACCGGGCAAAGTACCCAGGTTTACCATACCAGTTGCCTGGGTCCAGCGGAAGGCACGATTGAATCCATTGCTAAGCTCGGCGGCACCCACAATCACCGAACCATCCCGGTTGGCAGCCCAAGCCCAGCTGGTGGGTCCACCGAAGGTGCCAAACAGCGTAAAGGTGCCGTTCCGCCAGCGGAAGCCACGCTAGACCCCGCCACCGATGGATGTCACACCAACAATAACCTGACCGTCCGCGGACAAGCCCCATGCTTCGGTGTCCGACCCTGTAGGCGAGCCGATGTTCTGCCATCCCGTGTTGGGTGTCCAGCGGAAGGCGATATGGGTTGCGGTAACTCCTGCCCAACCGACCACGACGGTGCCATCAGCAGAGACACCGTGAGCCTCCGCGTATCCATCATAGGTGCCAAGCCATGTCAGGGATTGCCCCAAGCCGCTTGTGACCATGCCAAGCCCGAAACTCAACGCAAGGGCACAGAGTGCCCCTCGCCTATTGACCATCTGCCTGTTCATCATTTGCATCATTTCCGCCTCCTCTGTGTGTTTGGGTGTTCCACCCTATTATGACACATCCGGAACCCCTCTATCATTAGCGAATCATTAATCGCGGGCGACATGCGGCGGGCGAAAAAGCTGGTAGGCAAAGCGAATTACTCCACTCAGTGAACCTCGCTCCCACCTGATAGGCGTGGGGTACACTAATCGGCGATGATGCTGGATGGGTTGAACCCTGAACAGCTGGAGGCGGTGCTTCATAAAGACGGACCGCTGCTGGTCTTTGCCGGCGCGGGTAGCGGCAAAACGCGCGTCATCACCCACCGCATCGCCAATCTTATCTATACGCACCAAGTGCCACCCAGCCAGATTCTGGCGGTGACCTTCACCAACAAAGCCGCCGACGAGATGAAGGAGCGATTGGGACACCTGCTGGGAATGGACATCCGGGGGCTGTGGGTCGGTACCTTCCACGCTATCTGTGCGCGAATCCTGCGCGAGAGCGGACGCGCCATCGACATCCCACCGAATTTTCTGGTCTATGACGAAAGCGACCAGCTCGATCTCATCCGTCAGGTGCTAACTGAGCTGGATTTGGATGAGAAGCAGTTCAATCCGCGCGCCATTCGCAACGCCATCAGCCGCGCCAAAGAGCGACTGATTATGCCCGATGAGTACGCGGCGCAGGCGAGCGATTATTTCGAGCGCATCGTGGCGCAGGTCTACCCCCGCTATCAGAAAGCCCTGCAAGCCGCCAACGCCCTCGACTTCGACGATCTGCTGCTTGCCACCATCCGCCTGTTTACCGAGCAGCCGCGCGTGCTGGAACGCTATCGACAGCAGTTCCGCTACATTCTGGTGGACGAGTATCAGGATGTGAACTATGCGCAGTATGTATTGTTGCGTCTGTTGGCAGATGCCCATCGGAATCTCTGCGTAGTGGGGGATGATGATCAGTCGATTTATCGATTTCGTGGGGCGGAGCCAGAATTGATCCTGCGTTTTGAACGCGACTTCCCGGACGCCAAGGTGGTCAAGCTGGAGCGCAACTATCGCTCCACACAGCCGATTCTGGACGCCGCGTTTCGTATTGTGAGCCAGAACCGCGTGCGCGCACCCAAGCGGCTCTGGACCGACCGCGTGCAGGGCATCCCCGTCACCCTCACCCCTGTCAGCGACGAAGAGGAAGAGGCACGGCTGATTGCCGAATACATCCAGCGGCAGGTCTATCTGGGACGGCGACGCTACGGCGATTACGCCATCCTCTACCGCACGAACGCGCAGTCACGCGTCTTCGAGGAGCGATTCTTGCGCGAACGCATCCCACACCGCATCGTGGGCGCACTCCGCTTCTACGATCGCAAAGAGATTAAAGACCTGCTGGCTTATCTGCGTCTGGTGGTCAATCCCGACGATGCGGTGAGCCTGCGGCGCATCATCAACACGCCGCCCCGCAAAATCGGGCAGCAGACCCTGTTAGCCGTCCAGCTGCATGCGGCTGAGCGCGGCATCAGCCCCTATCGGGCGATGCAAGACGCCGAGCTGTTGAGCCTGTTGCCGACGCAGGCGGTTCGTGCCCTTCAGGGCTTTGTCGCCCTGATAGAGGATTTGCGTGCGTTTGCCGAGCGAGAGCGGCTGACCCCGCTGGTGAAGCGACTGATTGAGCGCACGGGCTATCTGGCTTGGCTGGAGGAGCGCAAGGATGCCGAATCGGTGGATCGCGCGGCGAATGTGCGCGAGTTCCTGAATGTGGTGCAGCGATTTGAGGAGACGACGGAGCAGACGCTGGGCGATACCTCCTTGATGGCGTTCCTGCAGCATGTGGCGCTGGTGACCGATGCCGACACACTGGGTGAACGGGGCAATCAGGTGCTGCTGATGACCCTGCACACGGCGAAGGGGCTGGAGTTCCCTGTGGTCTTTCTGGTGGGGCTGGAGAATGGGCTGTTGCCGCACGCGCTTTCGGAGACACCCGCCGATATCGAGGAGGAGCGGCGCCTCTGCTATGTGGGCATGACCCGCGCGATGGACGAGCTGCACCTCACCTTTGCCCAGTCGCGGCGCTACTACGGCAGTCGCCGCTATAGCGAGCCATCTCCCTTCCTGAAAGCGCTCAAAGACTTGGAGACGCCCACGCTCTATCAGCTCATGTTCGGTACGGCGCCCCAAGCTGCCGCTCGAAGCGCGACACGCCCATCGTTTCTGCCCGGACAGCGCGTGCGCCATGACCAATACGGGCTGGGTATTGTCGTGCGTGCCACCGACGAGTTCGTCACCATCATGTTTCCGGGCGGAGCCGGGCTAATCACTTTGCCCGCACAAAGCGCAGCTCTGTCGGAGGCATGAGCTTGTCGCTTGACATCAGCAAATTGGATTATGCGGTGCGACGCCAGTTGGTGGGCGGGTCATGGCGAAGATGCAGCCAACAGAACCGTCCGAAGAGGAACGCCAGCAGCGCCATCAGGGCTGCCAACCAGCGCGGGTCGAGCGAACCGATACGCGGTGCGTTCACCAGCGTTTCAGGTGGCAAAAAGGGCGCACTCAGCAACGCCAAAACCCCTGCCACCATCGTGAACGCGGACATGGTGATGAGAATCAGCCAGCCCGCTGAATGACGCAGCAGCAACAGAATCGCCCCCGCCACTTGCAGCAGGGCAAAGAATTTGAGACTAAGCGGCATCGGCATGCCCTGCCATGCCAGCGAGAGCGTGGCGACGCCTATCAATAACCATGCCAGCGCAATCACGCTCGTGATAGGTTTCACCGTTATTTAGGGGGTTAGGTGCCCATCTCCCACGATTCCAGATAGGCTTGCTGCTCTGGGGTAAGCGTGTCGATCTGCACCCCGAGCGCTTGAAGCTTGAGCTGTGCGACCTGCGCGTCGATTTCGCGTGGCACGGGGAACACCTCGCGTGGGAGCTTGCCCTGATGGTTCACGATATACTCCACGCTCAACGCCTGATTGGCGAAACTCATATCCATCACCGCGGCGGGATGCCCTTCTGCCGCTGCCAGATTCACCAGTCGCCCCTCGCCCAGCAGGTAGAGCCGCCGACCATCGGGCAGGGTATATTCCTCCACGAAGGGGCGAATAGTGCGTTTTGCCCTCGCCATGCGCTCCAGCGCGGGGATGTCGATCTCCACATTGAAGTGCCCGGAGTTCGCCACGATGGCGCCCGACTTCATCGCACGGAAATGCTCCTCGCGCAGCACATGGAGATTGCCTGTGACCGTTACGAAAATATCGCCAACAGTAGCGGCTTGGGACAGCGGCATCACCTCGAATCCATCCATTAGGGCTTCCAGCGCCTTGAGCGGGTCCACCTCGCAAATAATCACATGGGCGCCCATGCCGCGGGCACGGGTCGCCACGCCCCGCCCGCACCAGCCGTAGCCAATCACGACAAACTTTCGCCCTGCCAGCAGCAGGTTCGTCGCCCGCAAAATCGCGTCGATGGTGCTTTGCCCCGTGCCGTAGCGGTTGTCGAACAGATGTTTCGTGTAGGCATCGTTCACGGCGATAATGGGGTAGCGCAGCACGCCCTCCTTCGCCATCGCCCGCAGGCGAATAACGCCCGTGGTGGTCTCCTCCGTGCCGCCAATGACCCCATCCAGTTGCTCGCGCCGCTCGGTGTGCAAGGTGGAGACCAGGTCGCAGCCGTCATCCATCGTGAGCTGGGGGTTGGTATCCAACACCTGATGGATGTGGCGATAGTAGGTCTCCTTATCTTCGCCTTTGATGGCATAGACGGCGATACCATCGTATTTCACGAGCGCAGCCGCCACATCATCCTGCGTGGAGAGTGGGTTCGAGGCGCACAGGGCAATCTCCGCGCCGCCCGCTTGGAGCGTGCGCATCAGATTGGCAGTCTCGGTGGTTACATGGAGACACGCCGCGATACGGATGCCGCGCAACGGCTTCTGCTGCTCAAATCGCTGGCGGATGAGGCGCAGCACAGGCATCTCGTTCTCTGCCCATTCGATGCGCAAGGCGCCTTGCTCCGCCAAACCCAAGTCCTTCACATCATAACGCATAGACGGTTCCTCCAGGGGGATTGTACCTTAAAAAGACACCTTGGGGGTATAGTTGATTAAGGTGGGTCGGATGGCGATGACACGAACCGCTGAGCGCAAACTGGTGAAACAAATCATGGCGATGCCGGAATCGAAGCGCAATCGCATCGTGGAGGCACTTCAGCAGCTCACCGCATCTCCAAATGAGGATCCTTCGCGGGAACTCTTAGCTTTGTTGCTCCCACCCGCTCGGCTCAAACGCCTGCTCAATCTTTTGCTGGAAGAGATAGACCGCCAGCGCAGGCTGGATTATGCTGAAGAGCGGTGGCGCTTGCTCTGTCGTCAACGCGGGCTTGACTGGGACGCGATGAGCGAAGAGGAGCGAGCCGATTTTATCGTCCAGCTCATCCATGAGGACAGGGATGTCGAGAAAACTGCAGGTAGCCTTTGACTTTATACACTGCTTGCATAGCGGCATAGCGTATCTGTTTGCACCCTGTCGTAGACCGCTCCCAACATGGGCTTGGCTCCGACTTACCTAAAAAAAACTCGCAGGCGCGCCAACAATATTCTGGTATGCAGGCGCCGTTGACCTTTGCAGAGATTCTGAGCGCGCTCAGCCACGCGCTGGACATTACGGAGGGTCAGCCGCGCGGGCACGCCGTGCGCACAGCCTACCTCGCTCTGCGTATCGGCAAGGAGCTACAACTGCCCGATGCCGACATGTGTGACCTGTATATAGCAAGCCTGCTCAAAGACGCGGGCTGCTCCAGCAACGCCGTGCGCGTCTACAAAGTGTTCGCTGCCGACGACCTGCTCACCAAACGCGATGTGAAGCTCATCGACTGGTCGAACCCGCTGGAGTCGCTGCGCTTCGCGCTGGAACATATCATGCCCGGTGCGAACCTCTTCCAGAAAATCATACACGCGCTCAAAGAGACGCGCGGCTCGGTTAAAGTGATGGACGAGGTGACCTTGGCGCGCTGCACGCGCGGCGCGATGATTGCCCGCTATATCGGCTTTAGCGAGCGGGTTGCTAAAGCTATCGAGTATCTCGACGAACACTGGGACGGCAAAGGCTCGCCGTATAAGCTCAAGGGGGAGCAAATCCCGCTGCATGCGCGCCTCTTGTGCTTGTGCCAGACAATGGAGGTCTTTGCCTCGACCTTCGGGGTGGACGCTGCGTATGAGATGATTCAGCGGCGTCGCGGCAAGTGGTTCGACCCAGAGCTGGTGCGTGTAGCGGAGAGTTTCCGCAGCGACTGCGCGTTTTGGGCGCTGCACGCCGAGATGCTGCACAATCCCGACATGGCGCCGCCGATGCCCGACTTCACGCGCCAGGTGCTGCCCAGCGACCTCGACCGTGTGTGCGAGGCGTTCGCAATGATTGTCGACGCGAAGTCGAGCTTCACGGCGGAACACTCCCGACGGGTGGCGCACTATGCGGTACAACTCGCCGAGGTGCTAGGCTGGGATGCCGAGCGTGTGAACTTCATCTACCGCGCCGGACTGCTGCACGACATCGGCAAGCTGGGTGTATCCAACACAATCCTCGAAAAGCCAGGCAAGCTCACTGACGAAGAGTTCGCCGCTGTCCGCGCCCATCCGCGCTACACCTATGAGATTTTACGGCGCATTCGCTCATTCGCGTGGCTGGCAGAGGTTGCAGGTGCGCACCACGAGCGACTCGACGGGCGCGGCTACTGGCAAGGGCGCACCGCCGAGCAACTCACCATTGAAATGCGCATTCTTGCGGTCGCCGATGTGTTCGACGCGCTGAGCGCGGCGCGTCCCTATCGTCCCGCGCTGCCAATAGAGCAGGTGTTCGAGATTATGGAGCGCGACAGCGGAACTGCGCTTGATGGCGAACTGGTACAACTTCTCAAATCGCTCCGGCAGGGCGCAACCTACGCGCAAGCAGCATAGCGCTATCCACAGCGCAAGTCTTTCCGTGATACTGGTTTATGAGAGATAGAGACGCGTTGGAATAGCATGGGTGTGTATTCAGTGGTGGGTGCATCGTTTAGCAAGGGATAAATGTGAGACAGTTTCTAAAGCATTGAATCTCCTTGCTAAACTCGCTTTATAGTTTCCTGCACCACTTGCAGGCACTGGCGGATGTCGGCGATGGGGTCTTCGGGCTTCTCCTCGTACTCCAAGGCGAGGCAGCCCTTGAAACCCGCCCGTTTCAGCGACCTCAGGAAGCCCAGCGTGTCCAAATCGCCCTTGCCCAGCAGAGTGAACTGCGTGCGCCCTTTCACATCTTTGAGATGCACGGCATACACGCGCTTGCCGAAGCGACGCACCACCTCCACAGGGTCTTCACCCGAGCGCAGGTAGTGCCCCGTGTCGATGCAAACCCCAATCCAGTCGGGCTGACCGCGCAACGCCTGTTCCACATCCCGAATCTTGTCGTAGCGGCTGCCAGGTCCGTGATTGTGAATGGCAATCGGGATTTTGAACTCCTCGCATAGGCGGGCAAGGTAGCCCAGACTCACAGGCTCCGGGTCAGCGGTCAGCACCTCGATGCCCATCGCGTTGGCGAATTCGAAAATGGTGCGCGCCGCCTTCTCATCTGCGCCGAAGCCCACCACCCCATAAGCGACCACCTGCACGCCCGACCGCTTGACCATCGCCTGCATCGTGGCCCACTGGTCGCGTGGCGCAAAGTAGGGGAAATGCATCGGGAACGCTTCGCACCACTGGAGCCCCAGCTCGCGTGTCAGCTCCAGCGCGCGCTCGAAGCCGAAATGGCGCAGTGAGTAGCTCTGGATGCCCATGCGGAACGGTCCGTAGGGATTGCGCTTGCTTTGCCTTCTCATGTTAGCCTCCTGCGGTGAGTGTCGCCAGATAGCGTGAAGCCGAATCGGTGTGGGGACCTGCGTCGGCTTCGGGGTCGATACCGCGCAGCATCATGCCCTGCCCACGCGACAGATGGGTCGCTACGGTGGGGTGGTCGGTCGGGTCGCGCATCTGCACCAGCAGCGTGGTGCGTGCCTCGTCGGTGCGGTTGACCCCGGAGCCGTGAATGGTCAAATAATTGAACACCACCACATCGCCTGCCCGCGCTGGGACGGGAACTGCCATCTCCAGAGGATACTGCTCCACTGGCAGATGCCAGCCGCCTTCAGGCTCGTGGGGCAGCGGACCCAGCTTGTGGCTACCCGGCACCACACATAAACAGCCTTTTTCAGGCGGCGCATCGTCAAAGAAGAAGATGGCTGCCAGCATCGTGTGCTTCTCGTGGGGGAAGTAAGGGTAATCTTGATGCAGGGGGAACGGCGCGCCGCGCTCTGGTGGCTTAATGAAGAGCTTCGTGTGGTGCAGCTGGATGTTGGGTCCAATCAGGTCGGCGATACGGTCGGTCAAGCGCGGGTCGCAGAGGAGCCGTGTGAAGGCGGCGCTATGGAACTGCACATTATGGCAGTGCAGCAGCGTGGTGGGCAGGTCGGTAATCAGTCGTGCGCTGCCCCACTGTGCCTGCACCGCTTGTTCGCCCCCGCGCGAAGCCGCCAGTCGCTGGATAAGCGCGTGCGCCTCCGCACGCAGATAGTCCACCTCCGCCGGCTCCAACACGCCCGGAATGTGCAGATAACCCTGCTCGCGATAGAAAGCGACCTCCTCCGGACGCAAGGCATAACGCTTCTCTGCCGTAATCATCTCTAAGAGGATTCGCCTCCACTCCGCCCCCTCCTGCTGCAAAATCTGGTGGATCCCCGTGCCTATGCAGGTATAATACAATTATCATGACGGTGATAGGCGAAGCACGGTACACGAACAAGACGCTGGTGCTCTCCACTCCGCTGAATCTGGAGGAGGGCATGCGGGTCATCGTGCTGGAGATAGAGGGTGCTTATGTGTTGATCCCCATCTCTCAGGATGAAGCCCATCGACGCCAGATTATCTCGTTAATCGAGGATGCTATTCGCGATCACCGTGAAACCTTAGAGGCGCTGGCACGGTGAAATGGCTGACAGTTGCGGATGTACTGCTTATCCACCAGCGAGTCATCCAGGAGACGGGTGGCGAGGGCGGATTGCTGAAGCGTGACAGTTTGGAAGCCTGTGTGGCGCGTCCTCTGGCATCATTTGGCGATCAGGAGGTCTATCCTGACTTGTTAGTTAAGCAAGGTAGCAGCTCTGATTCATGGAATAATCACCGCGCACTCGTTTGTTGACGGGAATAAGCGTGTCGCCCTTGTTGCTGCAGATGTATGTCTGCGATTGAACGGTTTTCGGATTCGTCCATCCCACGAAGTAGAATCGTTTTTCTGGTCGATAGCACGCGGTGAGCAAACTGTTGATCAAATAAGGGAATGGTTAGCCGAGCATATTGAACCCTTTGAGCAGGGAACCGAGCAAGAATAGGAATCTGCAATGCATTTCACTCTTCACCCCCTCCTGCCCTAAACCCCGTCACATTTTCCCAGTTGCGAGGCTACTTAACCCAAGATGGGATACTGCGGCGTGAATGCGCGTGTGCGCACCCCGCTTATTGACACCATCAGGTATCCTCATGCACGAGATACCGATCGTGAGGTAGCTGGGGTGCGCCCTATGGACGACTGGCAATCGATTCAGGTGCTGGTGGAGCAGGTGCAGGATTGCCAGCAGCAGGCGGCGCAGGGGCTGGATGGAGCTGCAGAACGGCTGGAGCTGGCTCAAGACCGCCTCGTCGAACAGCTGCGTCCCCAGATTCACGGGTTGATTCGGCGCATGGTGCGCAATCCAGATTTGGCGCAGGATATTCTGCAGGAGGTGCTGCTTCTGGTGTTGCGCACGCTGGGGAATTACGACCGCTATCGTGCGCCCTTCCGGCAGTGGGTTGCTCGTGTGGCAATCCACGAGGTTTATCGGCAGCTGCGCTCACAGTCCCAGTGCCTTGAAGTGTCCGAAGCCGAGCTGCTTGACCCCGAAGGGGAGGACGATGAAACGCTCTCCCCGCTGGAGAGCGCGCCCGACCCTGCCCCCACACCGGGCACGGTTGCAGCCTATCGAGAACGCCTCAACCTGATTCTGGAGTGTGCCCGTGCCTCGCTTGATGAGGAGGCATACACCATCTGGTATGAGTATCTTTGCAACGGCACTCCCCACGAGCAACTTGCCCTTCTCATGAATCGTCGTGAAGATTGGGTGCGCCAGACCTTGCACCGCGCCCGCCTCAAAGTCGCCGCTGCCATTGTGCTACATCCCGCCATCTTGAGCGACGAGGAGATTAATGCCGCCATAGACCGATGTCAGCGGTCTCGTGACCCGCTCAGCCAAGAGGAACTCGCCGTGTTGAGACAATCGCTGGCAACCCACTCGCGTCAGCCACCCGGCTGGCGACAGATTAACCTTTTCCGTCAGGCTTGCCTCAAGGTTCTGAGCTGGGTCGAACTTTGCCTGTTACTTATATTTGTGGGATGATACCATGCGTGATACAAGAACACCTTTGGAGAAGCAACTAAGTGCCTATCTGCGCCAGCATCCCGAAGGGGAATGTCTGGAGTTTGAGGAGCTGCTGACGCTGGCGCGTCGGGGGCATCGAGCGCGGGACTATCATCGCGCGATGCGTCATATCGCGGCTTGCCCTGCCTGCCGACGCGCCTATCTGGAACTACGGGCGATAGAGCGAATGCAAGCGCACGGGCTTTTGGCGCGCCTCAGACAGCTCTGGAGTCCACCCACCGTCTGGGCGCCTGCTGTGGGCGTGGCGGTGGCAGCGATTGCCCTCGTGTGGTGGCTGTGGATGCCTCGCGGCACCCAGATAGCCCAACAGCCACCCCGCTTGGCACATCCCGAACCTCCAATGGCGTCTGCCCCTTCAGAACCCAAGCGCGCGCCAGCACCGCCCCGCCTGCCGGCACCGCCCCGCCTGGCGGATGAGACGCCCCGAGCCACCAAGCCACCTGCCGAGCCACCACGCCCTGCCACACCGCTGGAGCGAGAGCTTGCCGCCATTAAAAAGATGGAGCCGTTTCTCCGCGAAGCGGCAAGCGCGTTCACCGCAATGCTGTCCAGCGGGAGCATCCGCTCCCACACCCAGAATCTGCCCACCCCACCTATCCGTCTGCTGGAACCCGACATCGAGCGTAACATCGCCATAGCCGAAACACGCCCCACCTTCCGCTGGCAACCTGTGGCGCAGGCGACGGGCTATACACTGCAGATTCGGGAAGCGGACAGCTCGCGGGTTCTGGTCGAGACCACACTGGATGCCACGCAGACCCGCTACCAGCTACCCCCCGAAGCAACGCTGGCACGCGGGGGCGAGTATGAGCTGGTGCTGACCGCCCTACGGGAAGGAGCGGAATCCCTCGACGTGAAGCGACGGTTCAGCGTCCTCTCCAATGAGCAATACCAGCAGTGGCGATGGGCACAGCGACACGAGCGCACCCATCCGCTCCTCAGTGCGATGGTCTACTACTATCACTTAGACCGCTACACCGATGCGTTGCGGTGCTTGCAACGCGCTCGACAGCAGTACCCCAACGACGCCAAGATTGCCGGCTGGCTCACCCTTGTTGAGCTGCGCATCCGCCAGCGCGAGGCAGAGTTCAACCGCACATAGCGAGTATCCTGCTGGAAGCTTGCGTGAGTTAATCGCCGATGTGGAGGTCCTTTACCCCGTTGCCTCTCCGACGACTTGCATGCTCACGAAGCTGAGTCAACCCCTCACGGAACAAGTTGCAGAAATATGTTCCTCATGGATTAGAGGTGTGATCACTGAGAGCCTGTCGAGCATTTCTGCATCTTCGCTACGCGAGGCGCGAACGGCGACGATTTTCGTGGCGCAGGAATGCCCTACGCGCGGCAATTGCTCGACAGTCTCTGACCGCGCTAAGGCCCAAAAAAACATTCGGCAGGGGAGAAATTCGTCTACCAAGCATTTTGGGCAAGGGACTGGGAACACCCCAGTCCCTGTTGCTTTACCTCGGGTTGTTCCACACGAGAAACCCTGTGTCTGTGTTCATCGGGAGGAACGGACTGCCAGCATCTTCAGGGAAAAGTGAGAAGGTGTTTCCGTCGTAGCGAACCCGCCAGATACCCTTGCGAGTGCCGACAAAGAACACCAGGTCGTACGCCTTCAGGACACTATGCCCTGCATGAATCGTGTTCGGCTCCGTACTGAAGGGCAAAATGAGTCCTCTGCCAAGTCGCACGCCCGATGTGGTATACGCCTGAATCGTTTTATCTTCGCACACGACCATATCACCATTTGCAGCGAAGGCAATCCCGCGCCGTATGCGATTGTCGGCTACCAGCGTCGCATCCCATACAGGGATATCACCCTCCATACGGTAGCAAACCATACCGTTGATACTACGGCTTGCATCCCTGATTCTCCCTGTGCAATAGATGCGCCTGTCAGGCCCAAGAGCCATGTGGTTTACCTGAGTCAGTTCCACAGGCGTCCACGGATACAGCTCGTCCCCGTTGCGTCCGTCGTATACAGAGAAACGACCACTTGAATACAGGAGTATTCGGTCATCTCCCAGTGCTACCATCCTCTGAACATCGTAGGAAGGTATGCTAAAGGGAGTGATATCTCCAGTTTCAAGTTGGAGACGCACAATCGTTCGAGCGCCGTATGCGTAGACTACCCCTCCTTCGTCATCGATGGTGAAGGTCTTGAGACTGGGTAGATTCAGACCATAGAAGCGTCGCTCTTGTTTTGTGCGTGCATCAACTGCACGGAAGCCCCAACCGTTTGGGGATTTATATGGCAGCAGAATCCATGGTGCGCGTTGCTCCCCAGCGGCGTCGCTAACGCGGATTGGCTTACGCGACTCGACCATTTGTCCATCGCTGTATAAGTAAGCGACTACTTCACCTGTGCCTGCAGACGCGGCGTAAAACTGCCCCTGACTATTAATGGAACCAACGCCGCCTATGACCCTCCAGTTCGGCTGCCATCCGTCCAGCCTGTTGCCATCCTTATCGTACACATGCGCTTCGAACTCGTACCTGCGTCCTATTGTGTAGGCATCGCCAGGCGCGTCAGTTGGAGGCGGGATAATCTCTATCCTGTCAACTTGGACGTCCGATGGAGTCAGATTCAGGTCGAGCTCGTCCTCTCGTTCAACACGCACGGGCACCTGAATCGGCTGGTAAGAGCCGTCGGATACCGCCGCTTCTATCACATATTCACCGGACGGGATATTGTGGAAAACATAGATACCCTGAGTGTCTGTACGCGTGGTAAACAGGGGCATAGTGCCCGAACGGTTCGAACGCGACAGGGTAACTACGGCATTCGCAATTCCTTGCGATGGGTTATCGGCGCGCACAATACGACCTCTCAAGGTAGCGGTTTGCGAGTTCGATCCGGAACTCAGCACTTCGCCGCCTCCACATCCGGACAAGTATAAGCAGAACGAGGTAGCGACTAACGCCTGTATCCATCTCAAATGCCTTGTCGTCTGTCTGAACATAATGCACCTCCTTCATAGGGATTAGCCTTCAGACGGGGGTGAGGGGCGAAGGGTTTGCGAACAGTCTCGCCAAACCTGCCCCTACCCCCTGCTACGGATCTAACGAGTAACGGTCAGTTGAGCGGATCGGGAACCGTTGTAGGTCGCAGTAATGGTGACACTTACGCTGCTTGATGAAGGGCGTGTTGTGCGAACGGTGAATTGGGCGGTTGTCTGCCCCGCAGGAATTGTTACCGAAGCGGGTACGGTCGCAACAGTCGAATTGCTGCTGCGCAGCGGCACAACTGCACCGCCCGGTGGAGCGGGAGCGTTAAGCGTCACTATGCCTGTTGCATTGCTACCCCCTCTCACTGTGCTGGGGGAAATGCTTAGCGACTGGATGCTTGGTGGCAACACAGTGAGCGTCACTTGACGGCTGGAGTTGCCCAGCCGCGCCATGATAGTCACCTGCGTCTGGCTGGCAACAGGGCGAGTGGTGATGGAAAAACTCGCTCTGGTCTGTCCTGCAGGCACCGTCACCGAGACAGGCACTGTCGCTACACTTGTGTTGCCGCTGCTGAGTTGCACCTGCAAGCCGCCTGCAGGCGCAGGTCCGTTGAGCGTTACAGTGCCCATGGCGGTGCTGCCACCTACCACACTACTGGGGTTAATCGTCATCGACTGAAGGTCGGGCAGAATGGTAAATCGCCAAGCGGACGACCACGGGCCTGTACCCTCGTTGTTGACACCACGGACGCGCCACCAGTAGGTATTGGGCGTGAGACCCGTCGGCGTTGCAGAGGTACAAGTCGTGCTTGTCCCCCAGACCACACTCAGGAAGCTTTGGTCGCGAGCTACCTCGACTTGATGGCTTATCGCATGTGCCGATGCACGCCACTGCAGTGTAGGAACGGAGGACAGCACGCTATTGTTAAAGGGTGCAACCAGTGTAGGGGCATCAGGAATCGGACAGGCTCCGTTGTAGCGCAGTACAGAGTACCCGTTCACGCGGCTCATCGGGACAAACCCGCGTACAACTCTGTCGAGGCTGTTGTACACAGTCGACTCGGCACCATTAAAGCCATTGGCCGATGCACTCTCGTAGAGGATTACATGGACGCCTGGGCTGTTATAGACGTCACCGTACGCAAGAGACCCGGTACTGGCGGCACGGGATACATTAGGCAGATCACGAGTACCATACTTTCGAGGCAACTGCCACACTCGGCTCACGAATCCAGAGCAATCCACACCCCGGGAACAAAAGACATTATCAGGTGTATCAGCGGAAATGTCCCCCGCCTGTTGGCCCTGCGCCATAGCCGCGTTGAACGATTGAGGAGTATCAAACCCTCCCCAATCATACGGCACGCTGTCATACTGTCCAGCGCCTCTAAGGTAGCGCGGTATCTCACGGTTCGCGCACTGCCTATTCTGGCGATCAATGTTGGTATCGTTGAGGTAGACACGGTTATTGATATAGCCGTCCACCACACTTCTCATAGCGGCCCGCGAGATACAACTGGCGGGGTAAAAATCCGACTCCTGCTGCGATTCGGGAAGAGGTTCAGAAGCCTTCAGAATCGGACTCAGGTACGGGTAGAAAATGAGTCTCGCCACTTCGAACCGATCGGGGCGTGTGAGTAAAACATAGACCTCGCCGTCCGGTCCCACTGCAGCTACATGATGCACATAGGTGTGCTGCTCGTTCAGCGGAATACGCGCCATGCCGGTTAGGTTGCCGTTCGCGTCGTATCGATGGACCCGCTGATCCACCTGAACGGTTTCGCCGAAGGCAACCTCTTCCACCAGAACATAGAGTGAGCCATCGGGGAGCACCTTGAGCAGGAACAGCCCGCCCAAACGCTGCTCCACCGTAACCTGAACATGTGGCTTGTCCAGGTTATCCCGCAGAATGTACCCTGTCGTGGCGTTTGATTCCGTGATAAGAGGTACGACAATTGAATAAGTCCCGCCGCAACTGGGATACCCCGCCAGGGGAGCGAGGCTCAGTTGCCGATTGGCATCAAGGAGCTGGATAACAAAGGCTCCCCCATATCGTTCAGCCAGCAGCTCACCTTTGTCGGTAAGGGCAATCCCTGAGAGGCCGTCTTCCAGGTGCAAGCCCTTCGGCAACTCAAAGTGCGCCATCACTTTGCCGTCGTACGAGAGACGAACGACAGCGGGGGCAATCGCGGAAATGTCCAGCACCCAGATGCCCTCGCGGTCAACCTCGATATCGCGCACCCCAACCGTAACTCCGTCGAGATTTACCTGACGCAACAACCGCCCACCACAGTCATACTGAAGCAGGCGATTGGCAACCGCGTCGGCAATCCAGAAACTCCCATCGGGTCCGACAGTCAGGGCAGTCGGTCCCCAGCGCAGCATTTCGGGTGCGCCTCCTTCATGTCGGGGCGAGTCGGGATGCCCAACAGGGAGTGTCAGAACCGTCTCGTGAGTCGGCTCGTCGGACGCGGAGTAACCATCATGCAGATGGTTCAAGGGCAAATGTGCCCATGTCGACACTGCCAGCAACAAGATTCCCAGTGCTGATACTGTTCTCATCGTCATATACCTCCTCTGTGATGTTTTCAGGAAGCGAAGTCTGCTTCCTGTTGGGCATGTAGTGAGATTCACCCAGAGATGTGACAGGTTTGCTGCCCAATCAGCGACGAAACCTGCTTTTCAAAGAGGGAATAAAGAGGGGGGATGGGGAAATTTTTCAAGCGACCGAGGCTGGGAAAAAAACGAGGCTCTGAAAGCAGGAACGCCGTCGTGTCGGTGCAAATTTGGTGTATCATGGGATAGGGTGACAAAGACAAAATGAAACCGACCCAAGCATTCTGGACGACTGGCTTGGTTGTGTTAATGATGGGGTTCGTGCTTGCGCAGGAACCGTCGCAGGCAGACGCCGCCTCGCAACCGCCTACGCATCAAGACGCTCCCGCGCCTGAACCCAATCCCGAACTCAAGCCCCTGCTGGAAGAAATCCTAAACCTGCTCAACGGCGACAAGTTTCAGGACGCCCTGCCCAAAACCGATGAGCTGTTGCAGGGGGCGCGTGCGAAAGGCGACAAAATAGGC
>Ga0079992_144190_pt1 | contig 19287 bp, 13 predicted proteins | sample FaiFalFF_MnMetaG_3_FD_69197 | JGI IMG/M metagenome (GOLD analysis project Ga0079992, IMG submission 69197) | Freshwater microbial communities from Yellowstone National Park, Wyoming, USA - Fairy Falls B (FF_Mn_B) MetaG (SPADES assembly) (version 2) | ecosystem: Environmental > Aquatic >... | reverse complement strand
AACTCAGGAAGATTTGCAGTAAATCTTGCATCTGGGAATTTATATTTGCCAATTTTACTTATTCCAACTTTTGATGAGCTTTCTTTGAACTTTGGTATATCTTACAACTCACTTGACAAGGATATTTTAGGGTTTTTGGGTAGAGGTTGGACACATTCATTTTTTGCTGAGGTGAAAGGAGATGAGAGCGGAGCATATTTGAGGTTCTTTGATGGGAAAGTTATAAAGTTCTCAAAGGTTGGAGAGATTTATGTTCCGGAAAGCTTTGCAGGTTCATCATTTTTCAAGGCTTTGAAAAGGAATCAAGATGGGAGTTGGATTTTAGAAGTGAGGGGAGGAGGAAGATTTGAGTTTTCTCGTGAGGGGCGCATTTTGAAGATAAAAGATGTGAAGGGAAGGGAATGGAGTTTTGAGTATGATGACGGAGGAAGACTTTCTGAGATAAAAGACCCAGTTGGTAGAGCTTTGAGATTTTTGTGGGATGGGATGCGGATAATTGCTGTGAAAGATGCAGTTGGAAATGAGTGGAGATTTTTCTATGAGGGAGGAGGAGAATTTCTTGCGTCAATAAGAGACCCAGAAGGAAATTTTGCACATTTTGGATATAGCGTAGGAAGGCTTTCAGAGGTTTTAGATTTTTCAGGTTCAAGATGGTTGATTTTGTATGATGAGAAAGGAAGGGTTTCTGAGGTTCAAGATCCCAAAGGAAGACCTTTTAGGATTGAGTATTTTGAAGGAAGTGGGAACCAGATTTTTGTTAAGGTTTCAACGAGGCTTGGGTATTCTCTGGAATATACAATAGATAAACAACTTGTTTCAACTTTGGTAGTAAAAGATGAGATAGGAGCTGAAAGGAATTACTCATACGATGAAAGAGGGAATATAACAAAGTATAAAGATGCAAAAGGGAATGAGTGGAGATATGAATATGATGGAAGTGGAAATCTTGCAAAGATAGAAGATCCTATGGGTTATACTGAGAAGTTTTTCTATGATTTTTCAGACCTTCTCACAGCACAAGTGAGGAAAGATGGAAATATAGAAAGGTACTTTTATGATAGAGGGAACCTTGTGAGGAAAGTAGATGCTATGGGATTTGAGTGGAGAGGCGAATACAATAACTTGGGACTTTTAGTAAAAGAGGTTTTACCAACGGGGTCTGAGATAAGGTACGAATATGACTCTTTTGGGCACATAAGAAGGAAAATAGATGCACTTGGTAATGTTTGGAAATACGAATACGATGTTTTAGGAAAGCTTGTTTTGGAGGAAGACCCAGCAGGAAACAGAACAAGATATGAATATGATGTGTTAGGTAGGATGACAAAGAAAATTGATGCTGTGGGAGGAGTATGGGAATTCAGATATGATGCTTTTGGGAACCTTGTTGAACAAAAAGACCCTCTTGGGAACACGAAAAAATACTACTACGACTTTTTGGGGAATTTGACAGCAGAGGTAGATCAGGTTGGTAATGTGGCTTTGAAAGAATACGATGCGGAAGGTCAGAAGATAAGGGAGACGGATTTTAAAGGAAATTCTGTTTTGTTTGAATATGATGGAGCGGGAAGACTTGTAAGATATGTCAATCAGCTCGGGGGAGAAACACTGAACGAATATGACAAAGAAGGAAATCGTGTGAGAGTAAGACATCCTTCTGGATTGATAGAGGAGTCTCAATATGATGCTCTCGGAAGAGTTACTTTCACAAAAGTATTTGATCCCGGAACTGGAATTTCATACGAGGCAAGATATGAGTATGATGCACAAGGGAACACAATAAAGATAGAATCAGGAGGACTTGTGTCAAGATACTTTTATGATGCATTAGGTAGGGTTGTGAAGGAGATAGACCCTGCCGGAAATGAGAGAACTTACGAATACGATCCCGTAGGTAGGTTGGTAAGGAAAGTAGAGGCAGATGGAACAGAGGTAAGGTATGAATATGATGCGAACGGAAACCTTGTTAAGGTTGTGAATCAAGATGGAACAGAGGTAAGATATGAATATGATGCAGTGGGAAGACTTATAGCTTTCATAGATGAGGCGGGAGGGAGGACAGAATATGGATATGATGGAGTAGGCAGAATAATTTTTATCAAAGACCCAGCGGGATCAATAACAAGGTATGAGTATGATATTGCTGGGAGGTTGGTAGCGGTTCAGGATGGAGAGGGGAACATAACAAGATATGAGTATGATGCGAGGGGTAATGTGATAGCGGTGATAGGACCTGAGGGAGAGAGAACAGAGTTCAAACTTGATGAGAATGGGAATGTGATGGAGATTTTAGACCCTGAGGGGAATATAACAAGATTTGAATATAACAGCATGGGGCTTTTGAGCGCACAAGTGAGTCCAGAGGGATCAAGGACAGAATACTTTTACGATAGTGTGGGACGGTTGATAAAGACGGTATATCCGAATGGTGGGACGGAGTGGTTTGTGTATGATGGTTTTGGTAGAGTGATAGTGAAGGGAGATACGGAGGGGAGAGTTGTGGGATATGAGTATGATAGCTTTGGGAATCTTGTGAAGGTGATATATCAAGATGGGGTTGTAAATATGTTTTACGACAATTTAGGAAGGCTTACAAAGAAGGTGTATCCAGATGGGAAGGAAGTAGAGTATGGATATGACAGGCTGGGGAGGTTGATTTTTGTGAGAGGGAATGGTGCAGAGATAGAAAACGAATATGATGTTATGGGGAGGTTGAAGATGAGGACATTCAAGATTAGTGGAATTTTGCCTGTATCAGTTGAGTATGGATATGACGGAGCTGGCAGAAAGGTTTTAGTTAAGGATTTGTGGGGAGAGACAAGATATATTTATGACAAAACAGGAAGAGTAATTGAGGTAAGATCAGACGGACTTTCCGCTCAGATTTTTTACGACAGAGCCGGAAGGAGAATACTTTTGAGGTATCCGAATGGTGTAGAAACAAGGTATATTTATGGAGGAAATTGCAACGGGAATGGATGCCGGAATCCAAAACTTACAAAAATTGAGACCACATCAGCTGATGGAAAAGTGATCTGGAACGCAAAATACTCATACTCAAAAGGAGGATTTATAGTTGAGGAAGATCAGCTCAAAAAGAAAATAAGATACGAATATGACAAAGATGGTCAAATCAAAAGGGCGGATGTTTTTGTAAAGGAGAATCCAAAAAGAAGCTATGGATTTTTATTTGAGTATGACAGGATGGGCAACAGGGTAGCGATGGAGCTTTACTCCCAAGTAGAGGGTTTATTTGACCCACGCTTTCCAAGACCGAAAGACAAAGAACCAGCTTTAAAACACCCTATAAGATTTGAATACGCATATAACAGAGCAGGAGAGATTTTAGGATTTGTAGCAAGAAGAACGAAAGACGGATCATTCTGGTATTCAGCAGAGTTCAAACATGATTTGAGAGGGAATGTTTCGCAAAAGAGAGTAATTTTGAGTGATGGAACTTCATACACAACAAATTACCTTCATGATTTTGAAAACAGGCTTTGGAAAATTTTATTCCCAGGAGGTGAAGAAAGTGAGTTTTTGATACTTGAAGGATTTGTTTTGAAGAGGAAATATCAAGATGAAGAAGGGAAGATGAAAGAGATAAACTTGATTTATGATGGAGATCAAGTTTTGTTAGAGTTAGATGAGAAGGGGGGGGCCAATAAAGAGGTATGTTTTGGGAGCTGAAAGAGATGAGATATTGTGGGTAAAGAAGATAAGGCAAGAAGGTGAAGATGGGGAAGGAGCAGGAGACAAAGGCAAGGGTAAGGGTAAAGGAAAAGGAAAAGAAGGAGAGAGAAGAGATTATATTTTTTACCATTATGATCAGGGAGGGAATGTGGTGATTTTGACAGATTTTGCAGGGGATGTGGTAGCGGAGTATGAGTATTCACCGTTTGGAGAGGTGTTAGAGGCGCAGGGACCCGAGGCGAAAAAGAATAGGTTTTTATTTGCGGGGAGATACTACATATCAGAGGGAGGGATATATGATTTTAGAGCGAGGATGTTGGATGGGAGGCTTGGGAGATTTTTGGAAAGGGAACCGTTATTAGGAGAGAGGATGAGGTTTTTATCTATGTATTCATATTCGAGGAACAATCCTGTGAATTTCAAAGATACAACAGGACTTTATTTTGAAAGTGTGAGAAATAGGGTGGTATGGATGATCTCAGAATTATTAAAAGTAGGATGCATTTCAAATAGTAATGTAAGGAGGGATTGGAGTTGCCAAATTAGCTTTCGTACATTTTCAGAATTTGAACATTCAGTAAAAATTATTTTTTATGCTCTAACATCTTTACAATCTGCCACATGGCGTTATGGAAAAGTACTTTTACCAAATTTTGCAGGAATTGCTCAAAATGCATTCAATAATGATTTCCTCCCCAAATTCAAGGAGGGATTAAAAATAATGATAACATCAGAGAAAAGCAAATTTAGAGGGACTATCAGCAGATGGTGGGTAAGAAGATCAACAATGGATTTTTTTACCGATGAGTTCTTTAAGATTTCTGAGCAAATTATTGACCAATTATGCGAAAATGTAATAGTGATAGAAATAGATTTAAGGAGAATTATAAAACGTTTGGCAACTATGGTGTGGACACCTTGGGAATTCAAATGGCTTACGGATGTTTTTGGAAAAGAATTAGAAAAATTCATTAATGATTTTATATCACTTTTCAAAGATGGTTATTCTATCAAAATTATGGTACCAATTCCTGCGGCTATAAGACTAATAGCTGCATTATTTGGTAGATTGCTGCCCGAAGAAACTCCATTCAATATAACAAGATTAGGTCCTCTATCTTATCTATTTATAGCCTATTTTGAAACTCTTCTGTTTCACCCATCCGACCCCGCGATACATCGTAAAATAAAATATGAAATTTTGAAAAAATTTTGCAATAAACTTAAGCCATTTTATCCTGAACTACCATGTGCAATATAAATAGTGTATCAATAGGCAAATTAAATAAAAAAAGATTCTTATTAGTTTATTTCGTTATTCAAATTACATTTTTTGTATCTACAATAAATTCGTGCAAAATCACTAGAGAAGGGCTTATATCTGCTGGAAGAGAGGAGAAGAGGGAAGCGAAGTGCGATGGAAAAGATAATAACAAAAACGATTTGATAGATGAGGGATGTCTTTTGTGGTATTACGAAATTCCATCAATTGATGATATATCTCCACCCAAAATTTGTTCAAATAAAACCATAGTTCTAGTTGGAGCCCAAGTTTTAGACTGGCTTCCCATTTTTCCTAAAATTTATGGCTTAAGATTAGATGATGGAAGAATAATTTGGGAAAGTAATATCCCTGATACTAAAAGAATTATAAATGAATCATTATTATTGGAGGTTTACGATTTGGATGGGGATCAGAAGGAAGAAATAATAATTAGTTATACCCTAAAAGCTTTACATATATTAGATTGTGAAGGAAAGTTTTTACTGATTTACAGAGGGAAGCAAGATAACAAAATAGAAATTAACAAAAAAATAGAAAGTTTTTTCGGTCCAGCTTCTGTGGACGATATTGATCAAGATGGTAAAGGAGATATAGTAGTTAATGAAACGATAATTAATACAGAAGAAATTGAGAGTTCAAAAAGTGAACTTTATATTTTAAATTGGAACAAAAATGTAAACGAAAATTATAGTATAAGTTTAACCGATTTTTTTATCTATCCTTATTATTTTAAACCTTTGGTTGGGGATATTGATGGAGATGGAAAAAAGGAAATAATTCTTTTTGGTAGATTCAAAAGAAAGGTCACCGACGAAACCTTCAGTTACAAACCTCTCAAAGGTGAAACCTTAAAAAATCTAAAAGATAAATTTTTTGTGATAGATAATGGAATTATTGGAATTGATATTACCGATATAATTGATATTTCTACTTCTACTCCACCTCCAACGTTAGGAGATATAAACTCTGATGGAAAAGAAGAAATAATAATTCCATCTGGAACAAATTTATATGCTATTGATGAAAAGGGAAATTTACTCTGGAACTTTAACATAGGTTACCATATTGTAAGTCAACCTGTGATTTCAGATATTGATTCAGATGGGAAACCCGAAATACTTTTTATCTCTCGTGATGGAAAGATAAAAGTTCTAAATGGTGAAGGAAAATTGATTTCCGAATATGAAGTTTGGAAAAGAGACGAGATAGTAGAGGTAGGGGCTTCATCTTTGGCATTAATTGATATTGATTTTGATGGCAAAAAAGAGATTATAGGTTGGACAGATGAAGTTTTTATGATAAGGAATGGAGTTAAGGTATGGAACTTCATAGTTGGGGGTCCTAAAAAAGATTTTGAACCTCCTATTGTTGTGAATGATGATGGAGATTTTAAGATTGTTGTAACATTTGCAAACAGAATTTATGTTCTAAAAGCAGGGAAAGTAAAAAAATGAATAACAAACTTGGGCTATCTTTATTATTTTTATTCTTTACCCTACCCTACCTGAATTGTTTCAATGAAAATAAAATATGTAACATTTTTAATCCCTGCAACGAATGTATGAAGGAGTATTCTGAAAAAGTAATAAAAATGTCCATTTTATTTTCATTCGGAAATTCATTAGAGTATAGTTCAGGTAAGATCTTAGGAGCTTATGAGCGTATATTTGCTATCTCTTCCGATGGAGAAATAATATTTTCCTTGAGATTAGAAAGAACAGAAAGAACAGGTTTTTATTTTATCTTCCCTCCAATTTTACACGACTCAAAATATTATGCAGTAAGTGAATGTGGTGAAGTTGTAGTTATAAATGAAAAAGGAAAAATCATAAAAAAAGCTATACTTGATAACGATGATCTAATAAGTCAGGCTTTCATCAAAGATAATAAACTCTATATTAATAATCTGAAAATCTATGACATTGATAGTTTTAAGCTGTTTGAGAGAAAAATTTTGAAAGCATACTCTGATAAGATAGGTTGTTGTGATGGAGATTATGTAGTGAAGACGAAAGAAGATGGTAATATCATTTGGATGAGAAAAATAGCGGAATGGGATTGTAAGTAAGTTGATTTTTCTTTTTTTTAAGTTTTGTTATATTTTTTATTTTTTTGTTAAATTTTGATTTATGAAAGAGGTTTTATTGAAGATGATAAATTACATAAAGGTTCCTTTTGTATTGGCTTTTCTATATTCCGTTTTAGTCTTTATAGTTTTGATGTTTGGTAGGAAGGTTCAAGATGAACATTTGCGAGGAGCATTTGGTCTCTTTCCAGTTGCCTCACTGCTTATAATATTCTTTTTTGCTCTGGTCTTCCAAATTATAAAAGAGAAAATGAAAAAAGGTCAGAGTTAGAACTAATAAGTTCTTCTATTTTTCCCTCAACTTTTTCAGAGGATTTTAATCCAAGTTTTTTCATAAGTTTTAAACCTTTTTTTGCTGCTGGTATAACATAGGGAATAAATTTTTTGTTCTTCTTTTCTTTGAAGATGAACATAAATCTACCTGCTGCTTTTAAGGTCCTTTGTATCCCACACATCGCATAATGAACTTCAAAATCTTTTGGTATTTTAAATCCTCTCTCTTCGCTCTTTTGCTTGTATAAAGATTTTATTTTATCTTCAAGGTTTTCTGGTACATCAACATAGGCATCGCAGGTCAAAGATACAAGATCATAAACATACGGACCGAGCAAAGCATCCTGAAAATCAAGTATTCCAACCTTGCCACCATCAAGGCACATCAGATTTTTTGAGTGAAAATCTCTGTGAGTGAAAACATAAGGTGTTTGCGATAAAACATCAGAAATTTCTTCAAATTCTTTTCTTATTTCTTTGTCTTTATCTATTGTAAATCCCATGAAAAACTCGCAGAAGTGATTAAACTCCCACATTAACATATTTTTTGTGAATTTTAGCTCAAACGCATAGCAATTCTCGTCTTTTTCTGCGTTTTGCATAATGCAAAGCTGCTCTATTGCGTCAAAATAAAAAACTTCTGACTTTTCAAATCCGTTCTCTCTTACAAAAACATCAAGCGGTGTTCTCCCAAAGTCTTCAAGTATAAGGATTCTTTCTCCATCATATTGGTATATTTTTGGGACTCTGACTCCTGCTTTTGAGAGAAATCTTGCTATATTTATGAATGGAAGTTCTTTAAAATTTACTTGCTTTTCAAGGATTTCCTCAAATATGATGCGTGGATCTATATCTCCCATAACCATCGCAATTTTTGTTGTTTTGTCGGGAAAGAAAAGTCTGAAATATCTTCTTGATGATGCGTCTGGTGTTAGTGGTTCAACATCAACAACTCTTACCCTTTCTTTTTCAAGAAAATTGATAAGCCTCTCAAAATATGAGTCAGATACATTTTTAATTTTCTCCATTTGCATATTAATTGATATTTTATTTATTTTCTTATGGAATTAAACTTGCCTGTATATAAACTATTTGATAGCATTCTAACATGTATTGATTTTTTATATTTTTATAGTTATTGTTCCACCTAATTTTAAGTTAGGAAAAAAGTCAAAATTAAGTTGGTTTGGTGAGATATGTTTTCTTTGTTCTTCTCCTGGTTTTTTAAGGAAGATTGAGCCAAATATGTATTCCATTGACTCATAGGGTAAAAATGGTTCCAACTCTACTTCTGTTTTTAAAGTCTCGTTCCCAATTACTTCAAGACCAGAAGGAACAATTATTCTATCATACAGATCTTTCGGACTTTTTATAGTCCCTCTTGAATCAAATTGTCCATAATAGTTGCCATAATCAAAGGTTATACACAGAATTCCCCCGGGTTTTAAAACTCTTACAAGTTCTTTTACTGCTTTTGCTTGATGTTCTGGTTCTATATGCTCAATAACAGAAATTGAAAAAACTCGGTCGAAAAAGTTATCTTCAAATTCTAAATTTCTTATATCCTGTACATAGTGGTTGATGTTTTGTAATTTTAAAGCTTGGGAAGTATAGATTGCATCTTTTACTTTTTGCTCATCTATATCAACAGTATATGTTTCGCAACCTTCTACTGCAAGATAATAAGAAAAGATAGTACCTGTTCCGCCCGCATCTAGAACTTTTGTTCCTGATTCAACCTGCGAATATATAATTGCACCGGAATATTCCCACATCCTTAACCAACTTTCTTGCATATGAGTTGAATATGGGAGTTTGAGATTATCTAAAAGGTTTTTTATCATAAGTAGCTTAAAAACTATTGCCTTCCTTGCAAGTTGGTTAAGATCTCGTGGTTCTGCTAATTTGTTAATCGTTAATGTGGTTGATTTTGCTTTTACATTTTCAGAGTGTTCTTCACATCTTTTTATGAGTTTTGAAAGGAAATTTTTTGATTCATCTTCAATTTTTTCATCGGAAATTAAGGTACTTGCTTTATTTATGCAATTTGTTAGTCTTCCTCTGATGAAATCATCTATAACTTCTTTTAACCTTACGTCTTTGTTGGAGAAGTAATAGATTTCATCTAATGTAATGATTTCCACAACAAATCAATTTTATAAATTTTTTATGAAAAATCTCTGTTTCGGAGAATCTTTATTTCGTATGAAATAACTTTATTATTCAGAGTAAGTATTTGTTAAATTTTTGAATTTTGTGTATGAAGTTAGGTAGAGATAATAAAGAAAAAAGGTTTGCTATTGTTCTTTCTGGTGGGGGAGCTCGTGGAGCGTATGAGGTCGGAGTGCTAAAATACATTTTTTCAGATTTCCCTCGCGAGACAGGAATAAAACCTCATTTTGATATATTCTGTGGAACAAGCGTGGGAGCTATACACATAGCTTTTCTTGCATCATACATAAGGCAGATAGAAGAAAACATCAGAATTCTGATTTCAATATGGGAAAAAATGAAGATGGAAACTTATATGAAAGTAAATTTCTCTTTCATCTTTGAAGTTTTCAGAGGTGATAAAAGAAAAAGTTCTGGTGAAGATAATATCAATATGATAAAAAGGGCTCTCTTTGATGTCTCAAATCTCAACACAATAATATCAAAAGGAATAAATTGGGAAATGATAAACAGAAATGTTGTGGATGGAATAATTCATTCAGTTTGTGTTTTTGCAACACACATAGCTTCCGGTATCACAAGAGCTTTTATAAATTCTCGGGAAATCATATCTGAGTGGAAAAAGGACCCTTTTGTGGATTTCAAGCAGGTGGCTTTTCGTCCAGAACATGTTTTAGCATCTGCTGCCATACCGATAATATTTCCTCCTGTGAAAATAGATGGTGAATGGTATTGTGATGGCGGTGTAAGACTTAACACTCCTTTATCACCAGCTATAAGACTTGGAGCAGATAAAATATTTTCGGTTGCCCTGAGATACTATGAACCTTCTGCCGTAAAAGAAAGAGAGGAGGTTTATCCAAATATATTTTACATAATGGGAAAAATCTTGAATGCTTTATTCCTTGATAGAATAGCCTACGACTTTTCCCGCCTTGAAGTTATGAACCAGCTCATAGATACAGTGAAAAGTTCAGTAGGAGAGGAAGAATTTGAAAAAATAAGTAAAAAGATGAAGGAAGTGAGAGGGTATGAGTTGAAAATAGCGGATCTGCTTTATATAAGACCTTCGGAGGATATAGGAAAAATAGCTTATGAATGTGCAAAAAAATATGCCAGACTACCAACATCACGCAACAAAGCTCTTATAAAATTTATATTGGAGCTCTCCCCAAGAGTTGATTCTGATGTTATAAGCTATATATTTTTTGAACCGAGTTATACCTCCGAACTTATAAGACTTGGCTACGAGGATGCAAAGAAACAAGCAGATGAAATTTTCAAATTCTTCTCGTTGTAAATTTTAAATTTCAAGCAAAATGAGATAAACGAAATATCTGAAAATCAGTCTTATATGATTCAGGATTTAAATCTTGCAGATAAACTTGAATTTTAAAAATTTGCATACTAAACTTAAAATATGAGTAAATTGAAACTATCAGATTACGAAAACAAAAACATTACGGGCGAAAATGGAAAGAATACAGGTTTAAAAGAGAAGGTTGGTTTTACACCTCCAAATTGCGCATCAGATGAAACTTTATCTGGAATAAAATTAAAAGAATTTTACTCCCCGGAAGATGTAAAGGTAGATGAGAGTTATTACAAAGAGAAACTTGGGCATCCGGGTGAATTTCCTTTCACAAGAGGGATTCATAAGAATATGTATAGAGGAAAGCTTTGGACGATAAGACAATTTTCTGGATTTGGGAGGGCAGAAGATACAAACAAAAGGTGGAAATTTCTTTTGGAGCAGGGACAAACAGGACTTTCAACAGCTTTTGATATGCCAACTCTTATGGGATTAGATTCAGATCACCCTTTGGCAGAGGGCGAGGTTGGAGTAGAGGGTGTCGCGATAGATACTCTGGCTGACCTTGAAAAACTTTTTGATGGAATTCCACTTGATAAAATATCGGTTTCATTTACAATAAATGCTCCTGCTATTTGGCTTTACTCTTTGTATCTTTGTCTTGCCGAAAAAAGGGGAATTGATACGAAAATTTTGCGAGGCACAATTCAGACCGATATATTAAAAGAGTATCATGCTCAAAACGAGTGGGTTTTTCCACCAGAACCTTCTGTGAAGCTCATAGTTGATATGTTTGAGTACTCTGCTTCTCATACTCCTAAATTTAACATAATTTCCGTTTCAGGATATCATATAAGGGAAGCTGGCTCTGATGCAATTCAAGAACTCGCTTTTACCCTTGCCGATGGTTTTGCTTATGTGGAGGCTTGCATTCAAAGAGGGCTTGATGTTGATACTTTCGCTCCTATGATTTCTTTTTTCTTCAACTGTCATATAGATTTTTTTGAGGAAATTGCAAAGTTCAGAGCTGCAAGGAGGATATGGGCAAAATATATGAGAGAAAAATATAATGCGAAAAATCCTCGCTCTTTATTTCTTAGATTCCATACTCAAACTGCTGGGTGTTCCCTTACTGCTCAGCAACCCGAGGTCAATATAATTAGGACAACAATTGAAGCTCTCGCAGCTGTTCTTGGAGGTACTCAATCTTTACATACGAACTCATTTGACGAAGCGATTTGCTTGCCATCTGAACTCGCAGCAAGAGTTGCTGTTAGAACACAGCAGGTAATAGCTTATGAAAGTGGTGTGGCATCTGTTGCTGATCCGCTCGCCGGTTCTTTTTATGTCGAATGGCTTACGAATAAAATGGAGGAAGAAGCTGAAAAGTACTTTGAAAAGATACTCAAAATGGGCAACGGCTCTTTTTATCAAGGAGTACTTGAAGGAATAAGGAATGGATTTTTCAGAAAGGAGATAGCAAGGGCTTCTTTTGAATTCCAAAGCAAAGTTGAAAGGAGAGAAAGAATAATAATTGGAGTTAATGCATTTGAAGAAGAAGACGGTGGGAGATTTGAATTCCCAAAATTTAGACTTAATCCTTCATGCCAAGATGAACAGATAAAATTCTTAAAGTATGTAAAATCATCGAGAGATAATAAAGCTGTTTTGCAGAAGCTAAACGATTTAAAGTCTGCTGCCAAGCAAGGTAAAAATCTTGTACCATTTATAAAAGATGCGGTTAAAGAGTATGCTACGGAAGGCGAAATAATTGATACATTAAAAGAAGTCTATGGGGAATTTCTTGACCTGAAAATGCTTTGATGCCTTGATGAGTAAAAATGCATTTACAACATCTAAAAATAGATTAAAAAAGGCTTTTTTTCTTCTTGTTGTCTTATCTTCTGTTTCTTTCCTCACAGCTGTTGTGACTCAGATGATATCTTCTGTTTCAAGGTCAGGTGTAATTTTATCTGATGTGAAAAATTCTATTCTCGCAGATTCTCTGTGCGACTCTGCATTAGACATAGTTAAAAGGATTCTCCAAGATGACCTATCTCGTGGAAGATATGACTTTTATTCCGAGAACTTTGCAAGTGAAGAGGAGCTTTGGTCTAAAACATATATTTTACCTGTTGATGTGCTTTATGGTAAGATTAGAGTTATAATAACAGATGAGAACGCAAAGCTTAATGTCAATTCCCTTGTAGATTCTCAGGGAAAAACGGAAGCTGTTGCAAGGCAGAGCTATCTAAAAGTATTTCAGAAATTCCTAAAAATTATGAGGTTAGATGAAAGATTTGCAGGATATATTCAGGACTGGATAGATTTTGACTCCGAAGGTATCTTTGAAATTCATCAGCAATCTCGGAACTGGTTTATACCTTATCCAGAGGAGCTATTATTTGTTTCAAATCTTGTAAAAATAGATATAAGTCCTTTGGTTTCAGATTATTTTGAGGGTAGACCAGATGCTACTGGATATCCATACACAACTTTTTGGCCATACGCCGGTGCTATGAAAATAAATGTAAATACCGCTCCAAAAGAAATTATAGCTTCTTTCATAGATAAAGACGACGCTCTTGATATTGCTGATAAAATTGTGAAGGAAAGAAAGGATAATCCTTTTAAGACATTTTCTGAGTTTTTAGTTTTTCTTTCAAAGCTTGTTCCTCTTTTACCTGAAAATTTTTTCAATTTGCGTCCTGAAATGATTTTTGATGTAGGTTCGGAGATATTTTCGGTCAAAATTCTCTGCGAATCTCATGGAGTTCAGTCTGGACTTCAAGTTGTTCTTATGAGAGGTACCACAGAGCAGGGTTTTGAAACTTTGTTTTTCCGACGTTTTTAAATATTTTTTGCTTTTGTTTTTGTTTTTGTTCTTGGATTTGAATTTTTCTCCTTGAAATTTTAAAATACTAAAAAAAGTGGAAATTTAAGTTAGAGATGGAAAACCATCAAAATCTTCTCTACTATTTTTTATCGTTGATTTTCCATTCTGTTTATCTAATTATCTTTACTCTGTATCCGGGTTCAGGTCTATCTCAGGAAAGGAATCAGAGAGAAAAGGAAATTATAGAGGTTCTCAATAGTATTCGTTCAGATATACAGCGAATAAATAAAGATGTTTCTGATATGAGCCAATCTATCTTACGCATGAATGAGAAAATTAAAGATTATCAGCTAAAAACTCAGACATTTGAAAGTTCTGTATCTTCGTTTTTGTCTGATATAGGAAATGTCAAGAAAGTTTTAGATAATATTGAGAAGGAAGTTATAAATTTAAAGTCAAGACCTGATTTATCTGGTAAGGTTGAAGATTTGGAAAGAAGATTGAATTTTCTATCTGCAAGTTTAAAGTTCCTTTTCGGTGGATTAATTATATCGCTTTTCTTTTCTTTTATATCTTTAATTTTATCTGTAAGTCAAGGAAGGAGGACTCGCAGGGGGTTGAGATTTTAGTTAAGAGGGTTTGAGATTTTAGATAAGGTTTAGATTTTAATTTTCTCTTTATTCTCAAAGCATCCTATACTTTGAACTTTATCCGGATTAAATCTCCATCCTGAATTATATAATCTCTTCCTACTACTTTAAAAATACCTTTGCTATAAGCTTCTGCGTCTGATTTACAATTTTTGTATTCTTGAAAGTTTGCAATCTCTGCTGATATGAAACCTTTTTGCATATCTGAATGGATCATACCTGCTGCTTCAAAAACACGAGTCCCCTTTCTTACTATCCAACTTCGTAGCTCTTTCCCTTCAAACCCGGTAAAGAATATAACCAAATCCATTGTTTTCTTTATGAAATCAGTTAATATTTGCCTTAATGGAGTTATACCAAATTCCTTGACTTCGTCCTCTGTCAGATCAAATTCAGACATGGCGTCACATATAAGAATATCAGCTCTGTTAATCTCCTTTGTAAGTTTATTCCACTGATCTTTTCCTAAGTCTGTATTTATTATAATGAAGTATGGTTTTGCTGTTATGAGTTGAAGTGATTTTATTTCTTCCTCTGCTATTTTTTTCTCCTTTTCTTTCTCAAAATCTATCTTAAATTCTCCGTTTTGAGCAAATTGTTCAATTGCTTTTTTTATTTTCTCTAAAACATGGAGAATTTCCTCTGCGTCTTTTTGACCCACTGACGCAAGTTTTTTAATTTTTTCCTCTCTTCTTGAAAGGACTTCAAGATCGCTCATGGAAATCTCATATCTCAAAATTTCAAAGTCTCTTTTGAGGTCGTCCTCGCCTTCAACATGTGGGACAGATTTTAAAAATCTCAGAACATAAGCAACAATGTCAAGAGGTCTTATATAAGATAAGAATTCATTACCAAGTCCTAATCCTTCGTGAGCGCCTTTTATTAGACCGGCTACATCAACTATTTCAACTGCTGGATATTTTATTTCAGATGATTTAAGAATTTTTCCTATTATTTCTGCTCTTGGTTCATACATTATCATGATTCCTTGATTTTTGCTTTTTGTAGTAAAGGGATAGGGAGCAACTTCGGCCGATGTTTTGCAAAGAAGGTTGAAAATTGTAGTTTTACCACTTGATGGTAATCCAACAAATCCAACTCTTATTTTCTCACCATAAAGCATATAAATCACCTTTGATCAGCTAATTTTTTCACGAACTCAACTGTTTTTTCAATAACTAATTTGAGATGTTCCGGATTTGTAAATCTGTGGTCTCCACCTTCAACTTTGAAGAATTCTTTTGGTGGTCTTGCTAAATTGAAAATTTCTAATCCTTCTTTTATATCAACAGTTTCGTCTTTATCTCCGTGAATTATAAGTATGGGAGGATTTTTTTGCAGAGCCTCTTCAATTTTTAGCTTTCCTATATTTACCTTCGGAGGACATAAAGCTACTACACCGCTTGCATGTTCTCCAAGTAATATCGCTATTGTTCCTCCAAGACTTGAACCGACAAGATAAATTCTTTTTTCTCCCAGATTTTCTTTTACGAATTTGATTACTGCTTTTGCATCTTTTATTCTTCCTTCAAGGTCGTATTTATCTCCTTCTGTTTCTCCGCAACCTCTGAAATCAAATCTTATAAAGTAAAATCCATTTTTTTCAAACTCATCGCCCATCATTACATATTTTGGACTATCTTTGAACGATTCAAATCCATGTAATGCAACTACAACTCCTTTTTTCTCACCTTCTGGTTCATGTAAAACTCCCGATATATTCACTTCTCCTTTTATATTTACCTTTTTCTGCATAAAAATATAGATAAGTTTTAATGAAAAATATCGGAATTTTTATTTTTGCATAGTTTTTGTTTCAGGATTTGTTTTTGTTTTTAGATTGTTTTTTTATTTATTGGTTTGCAAGTTGTGGTATCAGTTCCTTTGCATTTTCAAATCCGACCATTTTTGAGAATTCGTAAGAATAAAGAGCTTCAAGTAGTTTTTGGAATTTATTGGAATTTTCTGGTTTTTCTATCAGCTCACATGCCAGATTATAAATTTCAGCTTTTATTTTTGATTTGAAATCTTTATCTTGTTGTTGATTTTTCAGATTATATAAATCTCTTTGCCAATCTTGTTTTCCTTTTTTGCCTTCCAGATAGTGAATTATTCCAATTACGATAGATTTTATATTCTCTTTTTCTTCTCTTATGATTTGATTATAATATTGTGCAAATGAATTGAGGATATTAGGTAAAAATCCTACAAATTCCTCTTTGCTTTTGCTTTTTTCTGAATAAAAGAAAAGAAAGTTTTTGGTAAAGTAGTAAAGTTTTGTTGGATTGAAAAGAAAACCTCTATCTTTTACCTTTCTCCAAATGTGAGTATATGGTGTGTAAATAAGTTTTATACCTTCCTTTTTCATTCTATCCATAAATTCGTTATCTTCAAAATAAAGAAAGAAATCTTCTCTCAAATATCCTATTTTTTCAAATAGTTCTGCTCTTGCAAAAAAATTTCCTCCGCTTAAAAATGCAGCAGGAATTATTCCGATATCTTCTTCTGTAAAGGGAACTTCAGAAGCTTTTAGTCCATCATAAAGGCAAAGTCCTGTTTTTATGTCTTTTGCCTTGCATGTTGCAACAAGAGAATCTGTATAAAGTAGAGTTTTTAGGAGTTCAAAAGGGGTTTTTTTATCTACAATCATGTCAGGATTCAATATCCAGATATATTTTGGATTGAGATTTTCTTTTGCGAACTTTATTCCTTTATTTACACCTCCGGCAAATCCGTTATTTTCGTTTTTTATAACGAAAAATCTTCCTGGGATTATTTCTTTCAGTCCATCTTGTAATTTTTTAAATTCTGTATTGTCTTCTGAGTTATCTACTACTATAAGATTGATTTTCTTATATTCGGAATTTTTTAGCGAATCGGCAAGCTCAAAGACATCATCGGAAGAAAAATAATTTACTGTGATGCAGGAGATTTGAGGTTTTGACATAAGCTCAATTGCTCTTTCTCTGAAAAAATTTTTACTTTTTGGCTTACCAGAAAGATTGAATAAGAACTTATATTTACCTTTTAGGTTAAAGACAAGATAATTTCGTGGATTTTCCTCTTCTTTTCCTAAAAGAAGGATATCAGGGGTTGGCACATTTCCGTAGCCATATTTTTTGATGAGTTTTTTTGCAAAGTTCCAAATTGAAATCTGATTCAATCTTTCTGCATTTTCTTTATCTGAATTGAAGCTTACATGCCAGATGTGCTGGACAAAAACAGCTGGTTTTAGTACTATTTTGTATCCTTTTTCTTTTATTCTCAAAGATAGGTCAAAATCTTCCATACCAAGTATTAAGTTTTCATCAAGCATTCCGAGCTCTTGTATTTTTGATTTTCTCGTTGCAAAGCAAAATCCAAAGAAACTTTCTAACTCCTCTGCGTAATCTTTGTAAAAATATCTTAGTAGGTAAGGAGTTATTTCCCCTACAATTGATGTAAATTTGTAAAAGCTTAGGAAATACGCTACTTGATCAGAAGTTGGTACAACTACGCATACATTATCATTTTCTTTTAATTCTTCGTAGAATATTTCAAGCCAGTCTGGGGTTATGACAATTGCGTCTGGGTTAATGATTACGATAAATTCGTTTTTGCAAGCTTTTATTCCTTGATTTACTGCTCTTGCAAAACCTATATTTTCCTTGTTGAAAATAGCTTTCATATTAGGAAATTTTTTCTGGAATTCAAGGAGAATTTGGGGTGTTTTGTCTTTTGAGTTATTATCTATTACCAAGATTTCATCTTGGTCTTTTGAATTTTCTAAGATTCTTCTCAAACAATCTTTTATGGTTTGCTCTGAGTTATAAGTGATTATGATTATAGAAAAATCTTCTCTTTTTTTTCTGAGTTCAAGGTTATTTATAACCAGTTCTTGAGCCTGTTTCTTTATTTTATCGGAAATATTCTTTAAGATTTTTCTCGCATCCGCATATTCTTTGTATTCGGCGTATAAGGCTGTGCTGAAAATTGATGTTTCGTAAGGTTTTAAAAGTTCGTGATTTTTTATCCTATGTTTTATATTAAAGAATTCAAGGGCATCATCTTCTAAGAATCTCAATATCTCCTCAAATCCTTTTATAGCAATAGTGGGCTCAAGACCATAATTTTTCTGGTGAATCCTTGTAAGGTATGTTACTTTATTTGATAGGAACGCCTTACCTCCTTTTCTCATAAGTCCTATGGATGTGAAAACATCGCCGAATGCTGAAAGTTCTTTCCCGCTAAAGCTGAATATATCAAAATCTAAATCTTTTTTCCGAAAGAGTGGAAATACTGTTAAAATTAGATAATTCCCGTTTATTATTATCTCTTTTATAAAATCGTCCCAATTCCAGAATTCTCCTTTGAATATTCTGGGATATCCTGAATAAAACTTTATAAAAATTTCATAATTTGGTATAGTATTCAAGTTCTCATCAACTAAAACTTTCTTCCCTTTTGCGATTTTCACATCTTCATATTCCATAAGAGGTTTTGATAGTTCCTCTAATGCCCAAGGTGTAAGTAAATCATCGTCTGGTAAAAATTGAATAAGATCTCCGCTTGCCATACTGAGAAGCTTTCTGAAATTTCCTTCTGAACCTATGTTTTCCTTGTTTTTTTCGTATTTTATGAACTTATACTCTTTTGCGAATTCATATACTATTTTTTCTGTTTCTGTGTTCTTCTCGGGGTCGTTATCAGAGATTATTACTTCGTAAGGTTTTAGAGTTTGATTTACCACACTCAAAAGGCACTGTTTCAACCAATAAGGTCTCTTGTAAGTCGGAATAAGAACTGATATTTTCATAGTTGTTTTTATATTTGCAATTCTGCTTTATATTATTTTATCGTCTCCTCTATATTAGATTTTATCAATTTTGCACTCAAAAAGAAAAGTGTTTTCATTCTTCAATAGTTTCCCAAAAGTTATTTTTTAAGATACATTTTGTGATTCCTCCTGTTGGAGATAAAACAGAAAAGGCTATAAAGTCA
>Ga0079992_124527_pt1 | contig 19347 bp, 14 predicted proteins | sample FaiFalFF_MnMetaG_3_FD_69197 | JGI IMG/M metagenome (GOLD analysis project Ga0079992, IMG submission 69197) | Freshwater microbial communities from Yellowstone National Park, Wyoming, USA - Fairy Falls B (FF_Mn_B) MetaG (SPADES assembly) (version 2) | ecosystem: Environmental > Aquatic >... | reverse complement strand
GTTCTATCGGCTCCCCGCCTTTCAAGATGTTGCGCACCAAAATAGTCTCGTAGAAAATCCCCATCGCCAGTCACCACTTTTATTTTGCCTTTCACCATCGTGGACGGCAGCAAGTTGAGAGCGGTTTTTCTGGAGGGCAGTGCTCCCGCACTGCCGAAAAATTCGGCGCATCGGGAGATGTGCCCTCCAGTTTTCTCATCTTTTTCCGTTTCTCCTTTATCTTCTCCGCTTCTCCATCTCTCCGTTTCTCTCATCAACTCTTGGGCTTCGGCATCGTAGATGTCCTCTCCCTCTTCCAACCATTCTTGGAAACCACTTTCTGATAATTGCATCATGACTAATGTCTCCGACTGTTCCGCTATTTCTTCCATTAACGACAGTCGTTCTGCTGGAGGGAGTTGAAGGAGGAGTTTTTTGAGTTCCTCTACGGAGATTTCTAAGAGCAAGCTGGGCATCACTGTCACCTCCGTGAAACTAAGCATAGCGCGTAAAAATCTGGAGGGCAGTGCTCCCGCACTGCCGAAAAATTTCGGCACATCGGGAGATGTGCCCTCCAGTCAAAATCCGTTCCACCAGTCGCTAATCGCCAGTCATCAGTCACTGCCGTTTTTCCAGTCTCTAATCGCCAGTCGCCAATTTCTGCCGTTTACGCTTTACGCATTACGCTTTACGACACAAATTTGTTCGGGGCTGACGCCACTCCCACCGAAGCCTTTCCCTCACCTCAAAACAGGGTCTTCATCAAGAGTTGCCTTGCCTAAGAGGACTTTTCGTAACTGGTCAATGTATCGCAAAAGGTCAACCAACCATAAGGCTTTATCTCGGTTGCCTGCAAGTTTGGCTGCAGCACAATGGTGGTGCCATGCTTTCCAAAGTGAAATCCAACTTGCCTTCCATTGACGAGCAGCCAATTGGGCTAATGCTAATTCGGCATAACCCTCTGCTAATTCCCGATGGACAAATTTGATGAGATGCCTTGGTATGGGCATAGAAAGCAACCGATAACCATAATTGATTTTTGCTTGCATCCGCTTCAATTGGTTGGCTGTGCTATTGGCACCGTGACGACGAGTTAGAGCCAACACTTGAGGAACATAACCAAAAGTGAATCCATGCAAGGCACAGCGAAACCAAAAATCTCTGTCTTCTACCCGCTGGATTGATTGATTTTCTTCAAATTGACCAACTGTTTTCAAGACATAATGAGGCACCAAAAAACAATGAATGCCAGAGGGAGCACTCCTAAGGGTTACCTCAAGAAGGTCTCCCTGAGGTAGGGAGCGGGGAGGTGAAGAGTTAATCGGCTTTCTTCCGCTATCAAAGTAGTAATGATCACAATAAACGATGTCAAATTCTGGGTTGCGGCGCCAAAAATCTAATTGCACTTCAAATTTGTTTGGTAAGAGAAGGTCATCAGCATCCAGAAACTGGAAAATGTTTCCTGTTGCAACCTTAATTCCTGCATTTCGAGCAGCACCTTGCCCTTTATTTCCCTGTTGAATCACTCGCACTTTGTCTCCAAACTGTTTTTCTACAAACTCTCCTGTCCCGTCCGTTGACCCATCGTCCACCACAATAATCTCATGAGCAGGAAAAGTTTGGTTAAGGACACTTTCAATTGCTTCAGCAATGAACTTACAGGCATTGTAAGCAGGGATGATGACGCTGATTTTAGGGTTCTCTAAGATTTCCTTTGGCACAGACATGATTGGATGCCCTCCTTTTGAAAACTTGCTCAGAAAAGAACTGGATTCGTGGCTGACGCCACTCCTACAAGTCTAACTTATCGGCAAATCGTGAGGTCGGCAAATCGGTAGGTCGGGAATGACAGATATTGAAACGGTGAAGCGGAGAAACGGAGAAAATTTACGCCATTACGCATCACGCTTCACGCATCACGAATCACGCATTACGCTTTACGCATCACGCTTTTTAACAACGCCTCTGTCTCGTCCAAGTAGCGTTCTATGGTGAACCGCTCCTCCACCAACTTTCGGGCATTTTGTCCGAGTTTGACAACCAAGTCTGGTTTTTTGATGAGCCGCTCCATCCGCTTTGCCAACGCGTCGGCGTCGCCAAAGGGAAAAATCAGGCAGTTTTCGCCATCCACCAAAATTTCGTCAGGACCACCACATCGGGTCGCTATCACAGCCAACCCTGCTGCCATCGCTTCTAAGAGGGCGTTAGGCCACCAATCAATTTGTGACGAGAAGACGAACACATCATGCTGCCCCAACATTTTAGGCATCTCCGATTGTGGCACTTTGTGTCGGACTTCAACGAGCCTGTTGAGGCTTTCGGCTTTTTGAAACACTTTCCGCTCATAGTCAGGGTGCAAACTTGTCCCTGCTGCGAGGGTAAGGCGGACAGGCAATCCTTTTCGGGCAAGTCGTTCCACTGCTTCCAAGCAAGTGAGCGGGTCTTTCTCTGGGTCTATCCGACCGGCAAATAGGAACCGAGGTGGGTTGTGGTAACTCTCTGGCGAGCGCAGGGAATATCGTTGAACTTCAACGCCGCCATAAATGACCACAGGTCGCTTTACCTTCCAACCTTCCTTCTGCAAACACCAATCCCGCACAAATTTGCTGTTGAAGGTCACCGTGTCGTAATCAATGGGTTTAGGCTCGGTCGGAATCCACAGAGAAGCCAATTTGATGAGGGCTTTTTTGACCAAATTTTGCAAAGTGCCTTTTGCGGGTGTTCGGCAAAAATGAAACCACAAATCGTCAGGGATGGGTGAGGTGACGCCACCGACAAACACGACGACAGGGACTGGAGCAGTTTCGTGGACATAATTGACGAATGCAGCCGTGCACCAATTCAAGTTCCATCGGCAGATGATATCGGGTTGGAATTCTTTGAGGACTTGCCGGTAAACCTTGACATTGTGCCGATAGACAAAGACCCATTTGAATGCTGACCTTTTTGGGGCTTCCGACCATTTGGAGCGCAGAAGTTTCCAGACGAACCCTTCCTTTCGTGGTCCGTCCTCTCGCCTGTAGGTTGTGAGCACTAAAACATCGTGACCCCGCTGCCTCAACCCTTCAGCGGTTCGCTGGCAACGGACTTCATGACCACCAACTACATCGGGCGGGTAACCGTGAATGAGGAAAAGAAGGCGCATGGATTAAGCCTCCCATGATGCATAATGCGTAAAGCGTAATGCGTAATTCGTAATGTGAGTTTATACAATTCGGGGCTGACGCCCCTCCTACTGACCAATCGCTAATCGCTATTCGCTGCCGTTATGGTAGGAGCCCCGTTAGAGGCGAATTTCTTCGGGGCTTACGCCCCTCCTACTGACCAGTCGCTAATCGCCAGTCGCTGCCGTTATGGTAGGAGCCCCGTTAGGGGCGAATTTATTCGCGGCTGACGCCGCTCCTACAATTCGGGGCTTACGCCCCTCCTACCAATCAGTCCAACAGGACTTTCAAATACTTGTCAACGGCAGCATCTACGGAAAACTCCATGGCTCGTTGAAGCCGTTTTTGGCGATCGGCAGGGAAATCGGGATTGTCCAATGTCTCCAAAATCGCCTTCGCCAACGCTTCATGGTCGCCGACAGGGACTAAATGACCGTAACGACCATTGTCCAATATCTCCCTTGGTCCACTGCGACAATCAGTCGCAACAACTGGACAACCACACGCTAAGGCTTCAACCAAGACTGTCGGCAAACCTTCCCAAGCAGAAGAGAGGACGAAGACGGATGCTTTAGCCATGAAAGCGAATGGGTTGGCAAAGAAACCAGGCATTGAGACATCGTTTTGGATGCCCAATTCAATAGCCAAACGCTCCAAATTTGCCCTTTCCTCTCCTTCGCCCAAAACGAGCAACTTGGCTGGACGGATTTGGCGAACTAAAGAAAAGGCTCGGAAAAGTATCGGATAGTCTTTTTGCCTTGTCAATCTTCCGACAGCGAGAATGACCGGCAATCGGTTTTGCTCAAACCATGGATGGTTCGCAGGTTGTTTTGCTTGTTCAAACAACTCTGGAGTAACGACAGGGTTGTAGATGACTGTGACTTTTTCGTGGGGCAAATTCAAGAGCGAAATCAAATCATCGGCTACACCTTGAGAAACCGCCACAATCCTGTCCGCTTTTGGGTAGAGGCGACGCATCATCTTCAAGACAGTGCCAGCAGCAGGTTGAGAACAAATTGATAATGACGGAGTGTTATGTTCACTCGCCACTGCTTTGAAGCCATTTACAAACTGCTGAGCCAAGATAGCCGTGAGGTTGCAATTGATTAGTGCCGATAATAGTGCATCAGGACGAATTTGTCGGAGTTGGTCTGACAATTTGAGGCTCATCAGCGAAGAAAGTAGTATGAATTGCAGGTGGCGTTTACGCAAGTAGCCAGTGGCTTTTAAGGCAATATAGTGGGCTTTTGTTGCACTATTGAGCCAAGGCGAATTGGCGTGTTTTTGGGACAGATAGCGCAGAAGGTGGGCAAAGCGAAATGGGACATCAGGTTCGCAGAGGTCTACAACCCGAACCTCTGGCGGCAGGTGAGCAAGGTAAGGACCTTTCACTCGGTTCAAGATGAGCCAAAGGTCTGTAAAACCACGCTTAACAAGACCTTGTGCCAAGTTAACAAATACTCGTTCAGCGCCTCCACCAGCAAGGGACGAGATGTATAAAGCGAACCGAGACTTCACAGATTTTCTTACCTCCTTGAAGTGTTGCCAAATCTTTCAGGCAGCAATACTTGCAAGTATTTTTCGACTGCAGCATCCAAAGAGAACTCAAGAGCCCTTTGAATTCTTTCCTCTCTGGTTGCAGGGAAGTCAGGGTTATCCAAAGTTTCCAAAATCGCCTTTGCCAACGCTTCATGGTCACCGACAGGGACCAAACGACCGTAACGACCATTGTCCAATATCTCCCTCGGTCCAGTGGGACAATCCGTCGCAACAACAGGACAACCACATGCTAAGGCTTCAAGCAAGACATTGGGTAATCCTTCATAAATTGAAGAAAGAACAAAAATTGCCGATTTTTTCATAAAAGCATAAGGATTATCTGTAAATCCGGGTAACGAAACATCTTCACTTATGTTTAAATCTTTCGCTAATTGCTCTAAAAGTGGACGGTCTTCACCATCTCCTAAAATAAGCAAACGAGCAGGACGGTATTGGCGAACTATCGCAAATGCCCGTAGAAGATTAGGGAAATCTTTTTGCTTGGTAAGGCGACCAACTGCCAAAATAACAGGTGGTTGCTCATTTTCAAACCAAGGGTGGTTAATTGGTTCATTCATCTTTTGGAATAACTCAGGAGAGATTGGATTATAAATTACAACAAATTTTTCGTGGGGTATACTTAAAACTTGATGCATTTCATTTGCAAGTTCATGAGAAACAACAATAATTTTATCCGCTTTTGGATAATCTCGTTTTATTAGAGGAATTCTGGTTAATTCATTCCAAACTAAAAATCTCATAATAGAAGCCCTCTCAGAAATTACTAAACGCATAGGAATTCTTGCATAATATTTTGCACGAACTGATATAAGATTAGGATCAACTATTAAAGACAATAATGCACAGGGTCGTTCTGAGCGCAAATAATCCGTCAATTTCAGAGCACAATCATTAATCCAAAAAATACGATTAATTCTTTTATTGTGAATATAATGTGATATTTTCCATAAAATCAAATTACATTTCCATAGAAAATCTAACAGAGGTGATTTTAATTTGCGCTTTGTTAAGAAATTTAAAATTTCAAAGGATCTGTAAGGGAAAAGATTTGGTCGAGCCTCTAAATCAAATATACGAACTTGATCAGGTATCTTGCTTAAATATATTCCCTTTGCATTTAGTAAAACTATATCAGTTTTAATTTTCCGATCAATAAATCCTTTAACTAAAGATATAACTACCTTTTGGACACCTCCTTTATCTAAGTTAATAGTGAAAATTGCTATATGAGCGAAATTTCTCATAATATTCACCTCTCTGTTATTTAAATATCACTCCAATACCTGCTTTGCCTCTATTCCAATCTTTAACTATCTCTAAAGTCTTAAATTGATTTTTAATCTCATTCCAAAAAATAGGAACTCCTCCAACATGTTTTTCTGGACCAGGAACTATATCATGAAAAGCAATAATACCACCTCTTCTGACTAAAGGACTATACATTTCGAAATCTAACTTAACACCTTCATAAGAATGATCACCATCTATAAACAGAAAATCGAGCAATTGATTATTTAAGGTATTTTGAACTAATTTAAAAGTTTTTGGATCATGAGAGTTTAATCTAAATAAATAAAGTTTTTGATTAGATTTTACAAAGGACTTATAAAGAGGAATTCGCCATTTGGGATATCCACCTCCGAAGCGTCCATATGGCAAATCTACGCTAATTATCACTGCATTAGGGTCAGCAACTTGGCAGAAAAGAAAAAGAGTGCCACCCATAAAGGTGCCAATTTCCATAAGATACTTAGGTTTTAAATCTTTTAAAATATAAAGTAATTGTAAAATTTCTTCTTCAACTTGGGCAGGTTTAATCTTGATTCCTAAACAATAAAATGAGAAAGCTAAATCTATTAATCCTTTTAAATCATTTTCATCCAATTGTGTTATTCTTTGCTTAAGTAAATAACCTGCATATTTAGCGTCTAATATTTGTATTGCTGGTTTAAATATTTGTGAACGACGAAGAGTTCTAACAAGATACTTAATTGATTTAGATACAAACAACATAATATCATACCTCCTTTTAAAGTTCAAGAGATTTAATTGACCAATTGCCATAAATTAAAAAGGGTGCATAACCTTTATCGCATAATTTACCTGTTCCATAAAAATCTCCTGCTTCTACATCAATGTATCCTACACCGTCTTTAAGGAAATCAGCTTCTAAACCATTTACTTCAACACGTGCACGAATTTGGTATCTTCCTGGAGCAAATGGGAACTTGGGGATATAACATCTGATTTCTCCTTTTTTAGGAACTTTTTCAAATTCTTGTCCAGTGTGTGAAGTATATAATACAGCCAATCTTTCGCCTGAAAGAGAATGAATAGCAATTCCAAAAACAACATTTCTAACATTATCTTCCATACATTTAAATCCTAAAACAAAAACAATATCTTGCCCACTTTGAATTATTTTTAATTGGTGTCCTTGTGAATCTGTTACATAAAAATAAGTTAAACGAATTTTACCGTTTCCTTTGCGATTAGTAATATTTTCAAGAGATGTGGATGTTATGTTTTCTGTAATAGATTGAAGATAAAGGTTAATAATAGTTTTTGTTTCTCCTTTACTTACTATTTGACCTGATTCTAATAAAATTGCTCTTGAGCACAAGTTTTCGATGGCAGCCATGTTGTGGCTGACGAAGAGGACGGTGCGACCTTCTTTAGCGACATCGCCCATTTTGCCCAAGCATTTCTTTTGGAAGGCAGCATCGCCGACCGCTAAAACTTCGTCAACGAGCAGAATTTCAGGGTCTAAATGAGCAGCAACGGCAAAAGCGAGCCGAACATACATGCCGCTGGAGTAGTATTTGACCGGCGTGTCAATAAACTTTTCCATCTCGGCGAACGCCACAATTTCGTCAAACTTTCGGTCTATCTCCCGCTTCTTCATGCCCAAAACGGCTCCACTCAAGTAAATGTTTTCCCGTCCCGTCAACTCTGGGTGGAAGCCCGTTCCCACTTCCAACAGACTACCGACCCGACCACGAACTTCAGCGTAACCTTCTGTCGGCTCAGTGATGCGTGCAAGAATTTTCAACAGCGTGCTCTTCCCCGCACCGTTGCGACCGATTATGCCAACAACTTCGCCTTGCTTGACTTCAAATGAAACATCTTTAAGCGCCCAGATGTAATTGTCGGATGTTAGGGGCTGGTGATTAGGGATTATTTCGTTTTGATTGTTTTTGAACCAAAGACGGAAAGGAGCGGTAAATGTGCGAGAGATAACATCCCGTAAAGTTGTAAATTTCTCCCGCTGCCCGATTCGGTAAAGTTTGCTCAACCTTTCCGCCCTAATTACGACATCGCTCATTGCTCCGACACCTCTGGTTATGCGTAATGCGTAAAGCGTAATGCGTAATCTAAACTACATCGGCGATGGTGCCTTCCATTCTGTGGAAGAACATTAGCCCAAGAACAAGCATCAAAACGACGATGCAAAGTGAGACGAAAAAGAGGTTGTTAAGCGGTTGACCTTGTCCCGTCAACGCCCATCGGAAACCTTCAATGACGCCTGTCATCGGGTTAAGCCAATAAAGCCACTGCCATCTTTCTGGGACCATGCTGGCAGGGTAGGCGACAGGAGATGCAAAGAGCCAGAGTTGAATTAGGAACGGAGTTGCGTAGCGGACATCGCGGTAAAGGGCGTTGAGGGCTGAAAGCCAAAGCCCAACTCCAAAAGCCGTAAGCGTTGCAAGGAAAAGCAGGACAGGCAAAAGCAGTAATTTCCAAGTTGGCATGATCCCGTAAAATAGCATCATGCCCAACAAGACAGAGAACGCAATAGCAAAATCCACCAAACCTGACAAGACTGCTGACAAAGGCAAAATGAGGCGTGGGAAGTAAACCTTTTTGACCATGTTTTGGTGAGCGACTATTGTGTTAGTGGCGTTTTGGATGGAATTGGCGAAATATGTCCAAGGCAACAAAGCACTGTAGTAGAAGATTGGGTAAGGAAGACCGTTGGATGGGATTTTCGCCAATTTCCCGAAGAACAAACTAAACACGACCATTGTCATGAAAGGTTGGATGATTGCCCAAGCAGCACCGATAAGAGTTTGTTTGTATCGGACTTTGACATCGCGCCAGATGAAGAAGTAAAGCAACTCCCGATATTCCCAAAGGGAACGCCAATCAATGTCCCACCATCCCCTTCTCGGTCGGATAACAATGACTGGTGCACTTTCTCGGGCACTTTCCTTCACTGCCATGAATAACCACCCCTTACCTTACGGCAAACTTTTCTTAACGCTCTAAAAACGAGGGCGCTGACGAAGTGGCGGGCGGAGCGGGAAATCATGTTGCGGGCGATCCGCCTCGCTAAACTGCCACCAGTTTTTCGTCGTTCGGTAGCCGTCATTTAGTTTGCCTCCAGTGCGTGAAGCGTGATGCGTAAAGCGTGATGCGTAATTCGTAATGCGTAGGTTTATTGTTTGCCGAAAACTGCGTCGACTGGGACTGAGAAGCCTTTCAGGATTTCGGAGTGGGCGATTTCTCCTGTTTTCCATTTTCCGAGCAAGTGATATGCGCCGCGCCGCAGGACATAGACTTCAATGGTTTCGTCCTCAGGGTCAACGAGCCAATATTCGCTGACGCCAGCCTTTCGGTAGTCTTCAAATTTTTCGCCTCGGTCAATGTGTTCAGTGCCGCTTGATGTCTCAGTTCGGGGCGAAATGACTTCAACCACCAAGTCAGGCACGCCCCAGTAGTCTTCGCCAATTCTGTCGGCATGCTCGGCGCTCATGAACATGATGTCGGGTTCACGAAACTTGCCAGGCCAGAGGCGGGTTCGGAGAGGTGCGACTCTGACCTCCCCAAGGCGGTTCGCTTCCGCATAGTCGCTCATTAGCCGAAAAAGTTTACCGACAACTCGTTGATGAGTGTCTGTCGGCATCGGGAGCACCACCAGTTTCCCGTCGGAAAGTTCCACCAGCCTGTTGGTCTCGGGAAGCGACAAGTAGTCTTCTTCTGTCCATTCGCCCTGTCGGGGAAAGAGTTCAGCGACTTCGTAAGTCAAAGTCCCTTCATTCTGGCGCCGCTTTGTTCTGGTTTTCACGCCCTTTCCCATAGTTAAATCACCGATAGTCAGCATAGCACAAAATTGACCGTGAGCACAGTCCCAATTCAATCCGCCCACTCGTTCATGTGGACGATGGCGTATTGGGCTGCTTCAACTCTGTTGCGGACACCGAGTTTGTGGAAGATGCGGGTGAGGTAGACTTTGACGGTTTGGACGCTCAAGTGGAGTTGGTTGGCAATTTCTTTGTTGCTAAGACCTTCGGCGACGAGGCGCAAAATCTCCCGTTCCCTCAAAGACAGGGTTTGGATTGGCGGGACTGTGGCTGCTTTTGACAAATCGGTGATGACATCAAACAACTGCGGTGTAATTTCCCTCTGAATCCAAGGTTTACCGTCGCGGACGGTTTCAATTGCTTTGAGGATGAGGACTGGGTCGCTGGATTTGAACAGGTAGCCTTGGGCGCCAGCCCTTATTGACCTGAGCAAGTCCACAGGGTCGCAATAGCCGGTGATGATGATGACCTTCGTTTCCGGGCAAAATTCGGCAAGTTGGTGCAAGATTGAAAATTCGTTTTTCTTCGCCGTTGACATATCCATGATGACGATTTGGGGTTGCAATCGTGTAGCGAGGCGAAGGAGAGATTCAGCATCATTCGCCTCACCCACGATTTTGATGCCGTTTTGGTGTTCCAAGAAAGTTTTCAAACCGAGCAGGAAGAGTGGATGGTCGTCACAAAGCAAAACCGAAATTTGGTCAGAGTGCAAGTTCAAAGGGGTTCGTCTGGTTTGAGGGGAATTTTTAGCCCGAAGCCGCATAAAATCGCCCCCTTTGTTTTCGTTCGTCGGCAGCCAATTTGACTGCCATTTGCTGTTAAAGCGTTCACCTTGAGCCTTTCGCCTTCTCTCTTCAAAGCCGTAACCTGACAGAGACCATCTCCTCATTGCCATCCAACCCCTTGTTTGTCTCAAGAGTTTAAAGCATCTTTCATGCAGTGTTAACCGAAACGATGTAACCCTAACTGAAGACAAACTTCGCTGTGTCTTCGGCTCATTGGGACTCAGTAGCAGAGGTGAGTTTATTCGTGAAGCGTAATGCGTGAAGCGTAAAGCGTAATGCGTAAAGCGTGAAGCGTGATGCGTGATTCGTGAAGCGTGATGGGTAAAGCGTAATTTGGCGGCTCCGGACGCTCAACGCGCAACCCAGAACGCTCAACCCATCTTTACCGACCCAAGTAGTAGGTCAGGAAGGCAATGCTGTTTGCCAGACCGATAATTCGTGCGATGTCTTCCCAACCGCCACCTCGTTGCTTTCGGCTGATATACAAGACATCGCCGGGTTGAACTGGAGGCGATTGAGAAAGGTCACCCTTTTGAATCGCTTGCGTCAAGTTCAGTTTCGTCACCACAGGTTTGTCTTTGACGATTCGGACCAAAACGACTTCATCAAGTTTTGCGTCCGGCAGCGGACCGCCAGCATTGCTGATGAGGGTCAAAACTGTGTCGCCTGTCCTGACACCGATAGCACCAGGTCTCGCTACAGCACCGAAGATGTAGGCTTTCGCTCTCTCTGGGACAATGATGATGTCGCCTGGGCGAATGGGCTCAACTGAGAGCGCTCCCGTTCGGAACGCTGCTTCAAGGTTAACTGTCCTTGCAGTGTCGCCACTGACAATTTTGACGGCGCTGAGGTCTGCTTCTTCAAGGCTTCTCGGACCGCCTGCTATGCTGATAGCGTCAAGGACGGTCATGTTGGGTTGGTAATCAAAACTGCCAGGTCTTTGGACTGCTCCTGTGACCCAAATTCGCTGGGATGCAGGGACAAGAACCAAGTCGCCGTCTTGAAGTTCAGGATTTTGCTCCATCTCTCCTTCCCACAACTTCCCGAGATTCAAAGTCAAGACCTCGCCCTTGCGGTTCAAAGAGACATTGGACATGTTGGCTGTCGGTAGCAATCCACCTGCTTGGCTAAGCAAGTCCATGACGCGTGAGCCGATGGGAATTTCGTAAGTGCCGGGCTTCTGAACGGCTCCAAGTAAAGTGACTCGGACCGTCAATGGCTCAACGGCGACTATATCGCCCGACTGCAATTCCATTGCCAGTTCCTTGACTGCGGAAGCGTTCATTCCCGCATCAATTCGGACAGAGAGGAACTCCTGACCTTGCCTGAGGACGCGAACCCTCATTGGGCGTTGCTCGCTCAAGGGTGCACCCGCCATCGCCAAAACGCCGAGCAAAGTGACTTTGCCGACGAGATTGAACATCCCCGGTCGTTGAACCATCCCAGTGACGACGACGCCCGACACATCCTTGACAGAAACGAGGATGGTGTCGTTCTCTTGCAATGTAAGGGTTGGAACTTCGCCAGCGATAAGTTTGCTCCAAGGGATGCTCAGCATCTCAATGCCACCGCGAAAGATGCGGATATTGGCTGATGGGTCGGAAACACCACCTGCAAGGGCAATGGCGTCAAACAAAGTCGCTTTGGTTGGGATAGGGAAAAGACCGCTCTTTTGGACGGCTCCGACAATATTGACGACGATGTATGCTGGCGAAACCCAAATGACATCGCCGGGCTGAACAATCCCGCCGCCGGTCAAATCGCCTGCTTGAAGGTTCTTGAGGTTGACGGTGAGCATCTGCCCATCCCTTCTGAAGACGCGCACTCGTTCCCAGTCAGCGTTGTCGGAGAAACCACCAGCAAGCATGATGGCATCAAAAACGGTTGTTGGTCCAGCCAAAGGCAACGGGTAAGCGCCGGGCGCTTTAACTGCACCCATGACATAAACCCTTCGCGCCAGCGGCGTAAATTGCTTCAAGTTGACGATGACTTTCGGCTCCCGGAGGTATTGGCGAAGTGCCTTTTCAATTTGTGCAGCCAACTCGTCAACGGTCAGACCTGCCGCTTGAATTGAGCCGACCAACCTCAAGCGGATAAAACCATCGGGTCCGACAGTGACTTCACCTGAAAGGTCAGGTTCGTCCTCAACGAGGATTTGGATTTGGTCGCCGGGGTTAAGCCTATAGGGTTCTGATTGAGAGGTTGAAGTTTGTGCGGAAATTATGGGTGCAAGCAACGCAACCAAAGTTAACATCACAAACCATTTCGCCTTCATCCCTTTTCGCCTCCTTAAAGTCGCACGACATTAGGAGCGTTCATCTTTTTCGTGACGCCCCTTGTGTCAACGATCAAAGGTGAATGGGCTACAACCCATTCCCAGTCATAGCGCTTGTGCGCCGTGACAATCACAACGCAGTCGCTCTTGGCAAGTTCATCCTCGGTCAACTCAACAGACTTCATCGTCCAACCATTATGGTGCACTTCCGACACATATGGGTCGTGGTAGCAAACATAACTTCCCTTCCTTTGCAGCAACTCAACCAACGCAAGCCCGGGTGATTCCCTGTAATCGTTGACCTCCGGCTTATAAGCGATGCCCAAAAGCAAAATCCTTGAACCACGAAGCGGTTTGCCGTGATCGTTTAAAGCGTCGGCAATCAGGCTGACGACATATTCGGGCATTTGTCGGTTGATAGCATCAGCGATTCTAATGAACCTCGCTTCGTGGTTGAACTCGCGAGCCTTCCAAGCGAGATAAAGTGGGTCAATGGGGATGCAGTGACCACCGATGCCGGGTCCGGGCTCAAACCTCATGAAGCCGAAAGGCTTGGTGGAAGCAGCGTCAATCACCTCCCAAACGCTTATGCCCATCCTGCGGCAAAGAATTGCAAACTCGTTCACGAGGGCGATGTTGACAGCCCTGAAAGTATTTTCCAACAACTTGGTCATCTCAGCGACCTTCGGCGATGAAACTGGATAGACCTTTTCGGTCACCCGTTCGTAAAGAGCCTTAGCCCTCATCGTGCACTCTGGAGTTAAACCGCCGACGATTTTAGGTGTGTTCTTCAGCGTCCATTGCTTGTTTGATGGGTCAATGCGCTCGGGGGAAAAGGCTAAGTTGAAATCAACGCCCGCTTTCAGCCCTGTTTCCTCAAGCATGGGTTTGAGGAGTTCTTCCGTCGTTCCAGGATAAGTCGTGCTTTCCAAAACGACTAACATACCGCGCCGAAGGTGAGGGCGGAAATCTTCCGCTGCTGAGAGGATGTAAGAGATGTCGGGTTCGCCAGTTTTGGCAAGGGGAGTTGGAACGCAGATGATGACGGCATCGCAATCCCTCAAGGCTGAGTAATCGTTCGTCGGGTGGAACCTTCCCAGAACAGCCTCAATTTCCTCGTCGGAGACATCGGTCAAGTAGGAGCGCCCTTGCTTGAGGCTTTGGACTCTTTCTTGCGAGACATCAACGCCTATGACTTTCGCGCCACTTTCGGCGAAAGCGATAGCCAGAGGCAACCCGACATATCCGAGCCCAATAATTCCCACCGTTTCATCGCGCCACTGCATTGGAATCACCTCGCCTGCGGTATTAACCCGGATTTCACCCTTCGGTTTAACCCGCCTCAATCTCATCAAAATCTACTCAATAAACATTTTTTCGTCAACCATGTTTGGAATTTAAAGCAAATGCGCTGCCCTTAGGGTTTTTCGGGTTGAAAAATTTTGCAGCCCCTCGTCCCAATTTGTCCATGATTTTCGCCAAGTCCCCTCAAAAGCATCGTGTCAAAAAGTTTGGCGGGAAGCGCAGTGAAAAGGCTATAGGTCATCAGGCTAAAATCAGGGATAGCAGCAAACTTAAACTTTGTTTAGGAGCGATTTAAAACTTTCGGGTTACAACCTTTGGGTGAACCATAACCGCTGGCAGAGGTTAACTTTCGTCTTAACGCCTCACAGAACTTATCGGCAAACCGTGAGATGGGCAAATGGGCAAGTCGGGAAAGACGGTGAACAGCGAATAGCGAGTGGCGAGTAGCCAGTGGCGAATGGTTTTCTGGAGGGCAGTGCTCCTGCACTGCCGAAAATTTTTTGGTGCATCAGTAGTAGCTTGGAGGATTGGGCTTCTGCCCGACCGAAAATTTTCGGCGCATCAGGAGATGCGCCCTCCAGTTTCCTCAGCCTGCTTCAGCAGGCTTCGTTACCATAGACACCGACTTAAAACAGGTCGTGGGACGCGGGACGAGGGACGAAGCAAAAATGGGAGGGCGAGGCTCCTGCCGAGCCGAAACGGCAGCGAATAGCGACTGGCGATTAGCGAATGGTGAATGACTTTTCTGGAGGGCAGTGCTCCCGCACTGCCGAAAGAATTTCGGCGCATCAGGAGTAGTTTGGAGGGTCGGGCTACTGCCCGACTGAAAATTTTCGGCGCATCAGGAGATGCGCCCTCCAGTAAAGGGGTTTTGGGCTTACTCCATCGTGATTAAAATCGTCGGGTTTGGAACCAAGCAAAAATGGGAGGGCGAGGCTCCTGCCGAGCCAAAACGGCAGCGAGTAGCGACTGGTGATTGGCGACTGGCAAACGGCTTTTGCCCACCCACCCGAGGTGGGTGTCTAAAAGTTCAAAGCAGGCTAAAGCCTGCTATTTGGGTAAGTCCGCTTCTGCTTTCAAGGCTCATACTTCGTCTCAAAGAAGTTACCTCTCAAGTAGCCAATTGCGTAAGCGATTTGAGCCAACAACCTGATGGGCTTGAAGGTCACGATGCCCAACAGGAACCGACCAGCAAACCTCATCGCCCGATAGGCTTTGCTTCGCTTCGGCACATACTTGCCGTCAGGCAGAATTCCGTCGGGCGCTTCGTAATCAAAGCCGGGAAAATGTTTTCGGTTGAAAGCCGTCCAACGACCTTTGTTGAACCACTCACGCAAAATGCCTTTCAAATTGGCGGGGACGGGGTGGTAAGCCCAAGTTTGCGGAACGACGACAATCCGATAACCGAACTTCCGCACCCGATAACGCAAGTCCACATCGGTTCCACGGACAATTTGCTCATTCTCCCAACCAACGACTTTGTAAAGGTCAGTCGGAATGCACAGGCACATATGGGTTACCATGTCGGTGTCCGTGTAATCGTCAACGATGGGGAATTGAGTTCGTGGCAGTTGGCTCGCCGCCCACCTTTGAAACCATGTAGCGTCGGGTGGAAGTTGCTGCGATGGTCCAGTCATCCCAATCCTTCCCTCTCCGGGTTTCGTCCAGTCGTGCCCCTCACGCTCAACTTCCAAGAGTGGCTTCAGCAAGTTTTCAATGACCCGCTCGTGTCCGAGTCGGACATCATCGTCAATGCAAACAAGGTAGCGTCCTTTTGCCTTTCGCACACCTTCGTTTCTGGCTTTCCCGTTAGGCTTTATGCCGATGGGCATGATGATCTCAAAATCCTGAACCGTCTGCCGCTCCAAATCACCCAACAACTTCTCCACATTCCCGCCGCGATAGCCGTCAAGCGACGGGATGATGACTGAGACGAGAGGGTTTGGATGCGGTCGAATAATCCTGACTTCGCCCATAAATCAACGACCTCCGTTCGTAAAGCGTAAAACGGCAGCGATTAGCGAATGGCGATTGGCGAATGGGACAGGTGAAACGGAGACACGGTGAAACGGAGAAACGGTGAAACGGTGACACGGAGAAACGGAGAAAGCGGAGAAATTTTACGCCATCACGCATCACGAGTCACGCTTTACGCATCACGAGTCACGCTTCACGCATCACGAATCACGCTTCACGCCTCACGAATCACGCACCATTTCCCTCCAAACTCCCCACACATAAACCCTCCAAAGCAAGTGCCCGAAATTAACTTTGCCTTCCCGGTGCAAAGCAATCATCCTGCGAACCGATTCTGGGTTCAGGAATTGGTCACGGTTGTTGACATACGCTGAAACTTCATCCCCCAGCGGACCCCGCATCCACTTAGCCACCGGGATGCTGAAACCTTGTTTGCGCTGGCGCATCGTCTCTTGCGGCAAGTCGTTCCTCATCGCTTGCTTGAGCAGCCACTTAGTCGTCCCGTTCCGCCACTTGAAATCAAACGGCAAACTCGCTGCGAACTCAACAATCGTGTGGTCAAGCAAAGGTGGACGAACTTCCAACGCTACCGCCATGCTCATCCTGTCAACCTTGGTCAAACAATCGTCGGGCAAGTAAAGCATCGTGTCGCAATAAAGGAACACTTCACGCCAATCGCTCACTGGCGCGCTGCGAATCAAGTCGTCTTGGATGTAATCAGCCACTTGACCGTTCAACGCTTCAAGCAAGTCCCGGCTGTAAAGCAGTTGCCTAATGGCGAAAGGTGTCCTCGTTCGGCGCTGAAAAGTTGCGACGGGACCTGACCTCCAATCACGCCAAGCCTTCAACAGCCGATGCCAGAGATTTGTCCCGTGACGGATGAGCGCCTCACGCCACGGGTTTGGCGACTGGCGATTGGTGACTGGCAGTTGGAATTTGCTTGTCCAAAGCAAAGTTCTGCGGGTCCATTCGTAGCCAGCAAAAATTTCGTCGCCGCCGTCGCCTGAAAGGACAACAGTTACATGCTCGCGTGCGATTTTCGAAACGATGAAAGTCGGCAGTGCCGAACTGTCAGCAAACGGTTCGCCGAAGTATCCAATCAGGTCAGGCATCAAAGATGCCGTTGGCGCTTCAACGATGAACTCGTGGTGCTCCGTCCCGTAGCGCTGAGCGATCAAGCGGGCGTAGGGCAATTCGTTGAACTTCTCATCGTCAAAGCCGATGGAGAAAGTTTTGACGGGTCGGTCGCTCACTTGAGCCATCAACGCCACGATGGACGACGAATCCATCCCGCCACTCAAAAACGCTCCCAACGGCACATCGCTGACCAAATGCAACTTCACCGTTTCCTTCAATCGCTCCCTCAACTCTTCAGCCAGTTCCTCGGCGCTTTCGGTTCGCTTCTTTGTGAAGTCCAGTTGCCAGTAACGATGTAGCGTGATTTGACCGTCCTGCCAGACAAGGTAGTGGGCGGGCGGCAACTTGCGGACAACTCGGTAGATTGTCAAGGGAGCGGGAATGTAGCCATAGGCGAAATAGGCATCAACGGCGAGTGGGTCAATTTCGCGGCTGACTTGAGGGTGCTCCAAAATTGCCCGCAGTTCGGAAGCAAAGACCAGCGTCCCGTCTGGCAAATGGGCGTAGTAAAGCGGCTTGATTCCCAACCTGTCACGAGCCAGTAACAATTTCCCCTTTGCTCCGCTTCCCCGTTTCTCCGTTTCCCCGTTTCTTTTTCGTTCCTCATCCCAAAGGGCGAACGCGAACATCCCTCGCAACTTGCCGACGAAGCCCTCGCCCCACTCCTCATAAGCGTGGACGAGCACTTCCGTGTCCGTTCGGGAGCGGAAGCGGTGCCCCTTTTGTTCAAGCAGTGACCTCAACTCAAGGAAGTTGTAAATTTCGCCGTTGTAGGTCACCCAAACACTGCCGTCCTCGTTGGGCATCGGTTGTTTGCCTGCTTCCGACAAGTCAATTATCGCCAACCTCGTGTGACCGATGTAAGCGTGTGAAACGGTGAAACGGTGAAACGGAGAATCGGTGCTTTCTTTCCCCGTTTCTCCGTATCTCCGCGTCTCCGCGTCTCCAACCGTCAAGACACCGCACCCATCAGGACCGCGATGATAGAGCGCTTCAACCATCCGCTGCAATATCCGCTCACCGTTTGGGACAGGCTTCAAACTCACAAACCCACAAATTCCGCACATGGGAGAAAAACCTCCGTGATGCGTGAATCGTGATTCGTGATGCGTAAAGCGTGAAGCGTAATGCGTAAATTCTTCCGCTTCTCCGCTTCACCGTTTCACCTTCAAACCCACATAGCCAAAAGTCGTCGCCGCAATTGCAACTTGCTGACTGCCCTAAGCCTCATTCACCCATCACTTTCCTCAGTCGAAAAAGGCGCTCCTTCAAGGCATCTGAAAGTTCGTTTTCATGCTTGGATAGGAAGGCGAGTTCATCTTCAATGGCTTTGAGCAGGTTTGTCCGTGCTTCGGCGACAGTCGCACCAGCGGCGAAAATTTCAGGCATCGTTTCAATCCTTGCGATAACCCCGTCTTCGTGAACTTCAATCAAGATGTCTACTGTTTTGCCATTCGGCAACTCAAAGCCTTCACGAAGTTCAATGGGGTATGAGACTTGAGCCGAAATTGTCGGCATCATGACCACCTCAGTTTAGAAGCGTAGAACACGAAGTGAGGTTTGTTAAGCCGCCAAAATCTTTGCAAAGTGCAATTTGCGTGGTTCTGGGGGCGGAACGAGTTGTAAACGCTGAAAATTTTTCGGCAGTGCAAGAGCACTGCCCTCCCAAAAACCATTCGCCATTCGCTACTCGCCAAGCGTGAAGCGTAAATCGTGATGCGTAATGCGTGAAGCGTAATGCGTAAATTCTCCGCTTCTCCGTGTCCCCGTTTCTCCGTTTCCCCCGTCCCTTGCCCCCTGTCCCATTCCTTTCGCCACTCGCTACTCGCCGCCGTTTCCTTGTAGGAGTGGCGTCAGCCACGAATAAATTCGCCCTTACGGGGCTCCTACAAAACAGCAGCGATTAGCGAATGGCGATTAACGAATAGTTGGTAGGAGGGGCGTAAGCCCCGAACAAATTTGTGTCGTAAAGCGTAAATGGCAGCGACTTGGATATTGGCGACCGGTGAAATGGATTTTGACTGGAGGGCGCATCTCCTGATGCGCCGAAATTTTTCGGCAGTGCAAGAACACTGCCCTCC
>Ga0079992_146144_pt1 | contig 19376 bp, 15 predicted proteins | sample FaiFalFF_MnMetaG_3_FD_69197 | JGI IMG/M metagenome (GOLD analysis project Ga0079992, IMG submission 69197) | Freshwater microbial communities from Yellowstone National Park, Wyoming, USA - Fairy Falls B (FF_Mn_B) MetaG (SPADES assembly) (version 2) | ecosystem: Environmental > Aquatic >... | reverse complement strand
GGTTGCCAACGGAAATCAGACAAGCCTGCAAACAGGCTCTTGACAAACTTGAGATGATAAGCCGTCTGCCGCGAGCCGTCAACCCATCCGAAATTGACACATCAACTTTGCCTCGCCCCGCATATGCCACAGAGTTTCCTGTTGAAAACTTGCCAAGTCCTGCTAACCCACATGAACTCAACTCATCGGATTTCACCGAAAAATGAAATTTCGCAGCACGATCTCAAGTTGCTATCCAAACAACGCTTCGGCAAAATTTGATTGGAAGAGGGAGGGATGAAAAATGGTGCGATTTGGTTTGTTAGTGTTGGCAGCGCTGCTTGCTTCCTTCTCTGCCGCCCAACAATCATTCATTTTGCAAGGCTCGCTAATCGCCCCTGACGGGACACCTGTTCGAAATTTGGATGGGACATTGCAGTTGGAATTGAAGGGCTTTGATGACCGTTACCTTAGCCACTCAATTTCCTTTTCCATTCGCACTGACGAAAGGGGCGTTTATCGCCCGCAAGTGAGAGATTGGCTGGACGAGGAAAGATTGCGAAATTTGGAGCGAGACAAAGGCAAGCGGGCATTGACTTGGGTTTACATCTATGTCCCGAAGGTCGGAGCGCTAATAACAAGACGCTTCCTTTGGACTATCGGCGAGCCTTTGCCACCACTTCAACTGAAGCCACCTGCAAGGTTGACGGTGAAGTTTGTCCGATTGTTGTTAAACACCGAAGTTGAGCGAAAGGGCGCATCGGTTCGTCTCCCCGATGACCACGAATCCTTGTGGTGGATTGAAGAGAAGGATTGGCTGCCAGCAAATGAGTGGTTAACGGTCGCTGGAATTAGTGTTCGGTTGAACCCTTACGAAGAAAGGCAGTTGGTTGTGCCTGTTATGCCAGCGGATAAAGTTCCTGTCCGAATTCGCTTTTTCAACCCAGCCTTCAAACCAAGCGAATCACCGCTACATTTGCCAATAAGGGGCAACTTGCTGGTAAATCAAGGAAACAGTTGGAGCGGTTTGGCTGAAGTTGACAGGACTGACCCTTACCAATTTGTTTTCGTTCCGCCTTTGCACCTTCTTCGCTTGCCAGTGGAATGGTTGCCGATGCGACCCGTTGTGGACACCATTCATGAGTTGGACCAATACCTGCAACCTTACCCCATCACTCAAGTGGAAGTTGAGGTCGTAGATGAAAAGGGAAACCCACTTAGGCATCTTCTGGATGTCCTGAGGTTGAACAGAGCAGCACAGGATAAACTGAGGGAAGCACTCGCTGATGCACGCTTTTACGGTCGTGAGCAGATTTTGCCGAAAGAACTTGCGGAAACCCTTTGGAGACAGTTGATGGGAGAAGACTACAGGGCTGAGGAGAAATTTATGCTCATTCCGTGGATACCTGTGCTGCTGCGTGTCTATTACGGCGAATGGAACAGGAGCGGATTCGTCGCTGTCCCCTTGAAAACAAGCGGTATGGAACGCCTAAAGTTGAGGTTTCAACTCAATCTCCCACAGCAGGAGCGACCGCAAGTTCTGCGTATCAAGACGGGAAGGCTTGAAGGGGTTGCACGGACTCTGGACGGAAAGCCTGTTGCCCAAAGGACGATAATCGCTTTGTTCGCTGAAAGAGAACTCGTTGATTGGCTCTCAGAAGAGGATAACAGCGCTTTCTATGCCCAAACCGATGAGCAAGGCAGGTTCGTCTTTGAGGAACTGCCTGAAGGCAAATACGACATCTTCGTTGAAGGCTTTGAATGGACTGGTTGCGTTGAAGCAGTTGTTAAGGCTGGGGAAACGACGAAAGTGACGCTGCTCGGTTACTTCGTCAGACAGGAAGAGCCGAAAGAGCGCACCATCACTTTGAGGCTACTGTTCCCAGACGGTAAACCATATTTCGGGTGCGATGTCTCAGTCATGTCCCAGTTTCAGTCTGGGGGGCGAACCGATGAGCATGGCTGCGTGAACTTGAAAGTTCGGGGCGAATGGTTAGAGATTAGAGCCAGCGATTACTCTTGGCTCCTCCCTGCAATTCGCATTGCACCAGATCAAACCGAGATAACCGTTACCGTCCCAATTACCCTTTTCGGACAAGTTGAAGGGAGAGTTCTCCTTCCAGACGGTAAAACCAGCGACTCAGTATTGGTGACAGCATGGCGGTTGTCGGAAGAAGGACGATTCGGTTACAAAGGTCCTGAAAAAATTGCCAAATTGCGGGTGCTCCCTGATGGTCGCTTCTTTTGCACTCTGCCCGAAGGAGTTTATGTCTTCAAAGCAGAACCGATGCTGAGAGATTATGGCAGTCCCAACACAGGAGCATCTTTAAGTCCTCCCGTTTTCGTTAAAGCCGGGGAAGTTACGAGAGTGGAGTGGAAATTGAAGCCACGAATTTCTTGCAGCCTCAATCTTGCCCTCCCTTTATGGTTCACACAATTGCCTCAATTAGGCACATTGTTCATCCGACAAGAAAGGGGCGAACATGTCTATGAGAGCCGCTGTGAACTTCCATCAAGGGTAGCAATAGCCAAACCATTGGGAGAACTTGGGGACGAGGATATGATTTGGGATGGGAGTGTTGAGGCGCCACAAGGTTTTTATCGCTTCACCTCATGGGGTTGGGAGGGAGAACAGTTCAATGGAGTTGTGCAAGTGAGTGAGAATGTAGACCGCTTAGCAATATCACCTCCAAGCGCCCTTCCTGTTTTGACTTTGACAGGTCAAGTGCTTTTGCCTAATGGCAAACCCGCAAATTATGCTGTCGTTACACTTCACGACCCTGACCAGTCAATGAGGCGATGGGCGACTGTATGTGACGAAAATGGGCACTTTAGGTTGAAAGTTCGCATTCCATCGAAATCAACCCTTGAAATGCAGCACCTTGACACCCTTCTCCCTAACTCCCGCCATCAACTTTGGTTAATTGCGTGGAAACCGGGCTATGGACACTCACCTATTCGCCTCTTGTCACGACCTGAAGGTAACTTGACCTTAGATGTCGGGAAATTGCAACTCTCTTCCGAGCAAAAACTTGAAGGGAGAGTTGTGGACGAAAAGGGCGAACCTATCGGTTTCGCCAGCATCGTCATGCTGCCCCTTGACCCCTCTCTATTTGAACCGTCACCTAAAGAACCTCTTTGGCAAGAATTGACAGCGTTTGAAGACAGAAGTGTCAGCAGCATGCCCCACGCCCAAGCAGATGCAGAAGGCAGGTTCCGTGTTTCAGGGTTGAGGGAAGGGCGATATTTGCTGGTGGCATCGGTTCTCTATCGCGGAGAGTGGCGACCGAGGGTAACTTACCAATTGGTGACCATACCATCATCGCAACTGACCATTAAAATCCCTGAGCCAGCGGAAACCTTTGAGGGTTCTCCCAAGAGCGTATCTGAAGCGCTGCCGCTGGCGGAAGTAGTGGTTAACCTTCCATGTTGGCGCAGTTACAGAACTTTCAGAACAGACGCAGCGGGTCGCTTCCTTGTTGAAGGATTACCCCGCTATGAAGGTGTCCCTATGCTTGTCAAGTTACTTCATCGAGATGGAATTGCTGTTGCCTTCAATCCACCTCACTTCTGGAACTACCAAATCGCCTTAAGACCTTAGTGAAGTGGGTTGCATGGTTGGCAGTAAACCGTGACAAGATTTTGAAGGCGACATCTGCTGGGTGAAGGGTGAGGGGAGATGCCACTTGGTATCGTTTTGGTCGTTTTCTGGTTGCTGGTCATCTCTTTGGGGATAGCAGCATTGATTTTTGTCGGCTACAGGCAACTGAACCGATGGCTCAACGCGCCAGACGAACCTATCCTGCCGCCGCCAAACCAACTTGGCGCTGAATGCGTGGTCTTGAAGTTCGCCGAACAGTTCGTGGAAACTTTCCCAAAATCCGAAATCCCTGAGTGGCGAAGGCATAGATACACCGAAGTGGCTGAAGGCAAGTTAGCCTTGACAGACCAAATAGCTGAGATGATGATTTTTGCTGCTTTGGCTGAACTCTGGCAGCAAGGCATTGTGAGTTTCCGAATCGCCCCAAAAGACCCAGACCCCTTTGACCCTCAAAGCCTTGACAAGGAAACATGGGTCAACATGGGGCAAATGCTCCCCCTCACTCCATTGGGACGGAGTTTCACCGTTGGTTTCAAGATGGCTACGAAGCCTGTTTGGCTGCTCCGTGAAGGTAGGAACGAAGCGGCTTTGGAAGACATGGTGGAATTCGCTCTAAGGGAAGTAAGGCGGTGTTTGGGTTGGAGAAAGGCGAAGCGGAACAGCGCCGAAAATTTAGTCAGGTATGTGCGGGAATTCTTGGAAGGTCAATCTATCTCGCTGGAAGCGATTGATTCTGTCAAGGGAGCGATAACCGCCTTCCAGTCACAAAATGCCGAATTAGCCGAAACCGTTAGAGCCACCATCAGTTACACCTTGATGGCTTTGAGGCGGCTTGAGCCTGACCGAGACGAATTAGGGCTTTAGAAAGAGCGGCTAAGGGTGAGTGGGATGGGGAAATTGAAGTTTTTGGTTGTCTTTGGGTTGCTTTCAGTCGTTGCGCTTTTAGGTCACTTTGACGGGAACAAGTCAATTGTCCCGACAGGCGAAGCAGTTATCCTCAACGGCAACGCTTCGGGACTGGCGAAATACGGGGATTGGCTTTACATGGTGCTGAACGAAAGCACTCACCCGCTTTTGGTCTATGACATTCGTGACCCAACGAAGCCCAAATTAGTCCGCTATTTGCCTGCTCCCGGTTGGCCGATGCGTTGCCGAGTTATTGGCGATTGGCTCTGGACGGTTCACGGCAACGGTGAGGGGTTCTTTCACCTTGCCGACCCATCAAACCCGCGTTTTTCGCTTTTGCCCACTGAAGGTCCAAACCTGCGACGGTTGGAACGAGTTTGGTCGCGGGATGAATGGCGACCGGAATTTCGCGGGCAAAAGTTTCTCGTCCACCCTTGCTTGACTTACTCAAGTTGCGCCACAGAGAACACTTTGTTTTACGGGACGCTTGAGAACACGACGGAGATTTACGACATTCGCCAACCCCAACGCCCCAAACTCCTCGCAACTATCAATGAGGGAGCGCCGGCGAACCTTGTGGGTAACTTGCTTTTCATTGCCAGCAACAATCGCCTGAGCGTCTACGATGTCGCCGAACCATCGCGCCCTAAAAGGCTTTGCTCAATTGACGGCGCAAGTTTCCAAGAGTTAACAACAAACGAGTTTTCCCTTCGCAGTTCCGCCGTAACTTACGGTGATGGTCGGCTTTTCGTCGTTATCCGCCGAAACTTGCGCGACTTTTTGGGAATCGCACAAGGTCCTTTTGAAGGCGCTCAATGCGGGGTTGCTGTTTTTGATGTGAGCGACTGGAACAAACCCACGCTTTTGGGCTGGTATGCTTTGCCTCAATTTGTCTCCGACTTCACTACCCTCGCTTACCACAAAGGTCATGTTTTTGCCAGCGACGCTGCCTTTGGGCTTCGGGTCTTTGATGTCCAAAATCCGAGAAACATTCGCCAAGTCGCAATTGACCGACAAGGCGGAGAATTGTCGGCAGTAGCGCTGTTTCCAAAGCGAAAACTCCTTTGCGTCGGTCAGAACATTACCGGCGGGCTTGTATTCGTTGATGTTTCAAACCCTCAAAGCCCACAGGTTCTGAGCCATCTCCACCTTGCACCCTGCCGCTTTTGGGGCAACATGGCGGTTTACAAAGACCGATACCTTTACGCTCAGGGAGATTTCTCCCGCCCTCGTCCCGGTTTCAGCGCCCTTTTTGCCGTTGACACTCAAGACGCTCGCAACCCGAAGTTACTCGCTGTCATCCCCGGTGTCAATCGGGCTTACGGCATGGTCGTTGTTGACCGTTACCTTTACACAAGCGGCGGTGACATCTTTGACCTCTCAGACCCAGAGAAGCCCAGAAGGCTTGACATTCGCCTACCATGTTCGGGTTATCAGATTGCCTACCGAGAGCCTTACCTGTTTGTCGCCAACTTCGCTGGCGAAGGAGAAACTCAACAAGGCGCCCTTTATGTCGTTGACATCAGCCAGCGAGAGAACCCGAAACTTGTCGGGAAACTGCTGTTGCCGTTTGGGCACCGTGTCATAACGATGGCTTTTCTCGGCAAGCATCTTTTCCTCGGTTGGGCTCAAAGAAGTGGCGGTCGGAGACCTTCAGGTTTGTTGGTCGCTGTTGACATTAGCGAGCCGACAAAACCGCGCATCGCCAACCAGTGGGATGTCAGCAAGGATTTGGGCTTCAACGAAGCCATCACCTACACCCATGTTTGGACCGACGGTAAGTTTCTTTTCGTCGGCGTTTACCACCGTTGGGTTGCGATGTTTGAAGTCAGCGAACACCCTCAACTGTCACTCAAGTTGATCAGCAAATTGGGCAACTTGCCGACCGCTTGGATTATGACAGGTGAACCGGGCACGATTTACAGAATTTGCTTGGACAGGTTAATGGTCTTGCGATGTCAGCCTTGATGATTTCTCTGGCAGTCATTGCCTACAGACTCAACGAAAAGGCGGAGAATGTTTGGGTAGCGGTCAAAAGGGAAAACCATTTGTCTCGTCGCCTCTTGTGGGCGATGGTCGTTCAAAAGGATAACTGTCGTCGGGAACAAGCCCTGACGCTACCTTGCCACCCGCTTTTTGCGCGCTACTCGTAACCTCTAAAGAGCGAAAGGATGAGCACGCAATGAGGGTTAGCAGGTTAATTGAAGTCGCGATTTTGGTTTCGCGGATTTTATGCTTGCATGTCCACGCTCAGACCGTCACCTTGAGTTTGGAAACTTTTGACTGGTGTCACTGGGTTTCGGGTTGGAGCAAAGCGGCTGGGCAAGTTATGAGTAGCGAAGAACGCTCACCTGACTTAACCTCAGGGCAAAGCATGTTCGTTGAAGTTCACTTTTCGGGCAGAGGCTTTGAGTGGTTTTCAGTCAAGCCGCCGAAACCAATCTGGCTTCCCGGCAAAGCAAGGGGCATCACTATCCGCTACAAAGTCAGTTCCCCCGGATACACAATCGCTTTGGAGTTTGTTGACGGTTGGGGAAGGTTGGAAGTTGATGGCAAGAAACTTTCGTGGGTTCTCCCGGTGAAAGAACCGGGGCAATGGCAAGTGGCGACTTTTACGGTGCCTGAAAATTGGCTTTTCCCCATAGCCATCAATGGCTTGACCATCCACAATTGGGACCGCCAAAATGAGCCTGCAACCTTGAAGGTCTGGATTGACCAAATTGATGCTCAAGTGGATTTATCTTCAGCCGACTTGCAAACGGGTCTGCCCTTGTCGTGGCGACCGAACCTCGATGATGAGCGCAAGCAACGACCACCAGTCTCGCTCCTTGAGACGGAACTGACGAGCACTGCCGAGAACCATGTCTTTGCGGGCGAACAACCCACAATCGTCTTCAGGGCACGAAACTGGTTGCCCCAACAGAGACAAGGGAAAGTCACTTTGCGGGTCACCGATTTTTGGGGCAACGAAGTTTACAGCGCCGACCGAACGGTCACCATACTCGGCTTGACAGAAGAGCCTTTCCGACTCGCACTCAAGCGATTTGGCTGGTATCAGGTTCAGGCGACTTTGATTCTTGAAGACGGGACAACTCGTTCGGAGCACCTTGCTTTTGCCTTCGTCCCACCTCCCCGCGAATTGACTGAGGTTGAGAAACTCCTTTCACCCTACGGGCTCAATGTTCACGGCGGGCGAGAGCGGTTGGCTATTGAACCGTTCCGCAAAGCAGGCATAGTTTGGTTCCGCGATTATGCCTTCGGGTTTGAGACGATGCTCAAGGCAAAGGGAGACGGTCGGTTTGACGGTTGGCCGTGGTATCACCAACTTCTGTGGCGCTACCGAAAAGTCGGTGCGAAAGTGCTTGCTTGCCTTCAAGGGTCAATCAAGCGACCAAATTTGCGGGACGGGAAACTTTCAGGCGAAATCGGACCAAACCCCGAGTGGCGCCGCGAGATAGCGAGCATCATCGCATCCTTCCCACAAATCACTCACTGGGAACTTGACAACGAGTATGACCTTTCGGCGGAAAACAGGGAGACGGAAGAACGAATTGAATGGCTCAATTATCGGGCGTTCCACAAGGCGTTTGCAGAAATCATTGCAGCAATCGGCGGCGGGAATTTGGTCGCCGTTGAGCAGGGTCAGGTTGGCGTCTACCCCGAGCGGATTCGCAAGTGCGTTGAAAGTGGCGACTTTGAAGGCATCAGCGTCGTCAATGTCCACCACTATTGTGGCTCCGACCCACCAGAATTGAACACGGTCAAAATCTCTGAGGGCGGAGTTGTCAGAAAAGTCGCATCGTTTTTTGATTTGCTTCGGGAAGCGAAGCGGGCAGCAACAAGTGACAGGAAGCAGCGACAACTTTGGCTGACCGAGTTCGGTTGGGACACGCTCGCTGGACCGAAGGTTTCAACTTTTGAGCAAGCGGTCTACCTACAGCGGGGTTGGCTTCTTGCTCTCGCTGCGGGTGTTGACAAAGCCTTTTGGTTTTACGACTTTGACTCCCCCGAACCGAAACAGTTTTTTGATGGTTGCGGTTTGTTAACCGCAGACGGTCAGCCCAAACTTTCGCTTTGCGCTTTATCCGCCCTGACTCACTTGCTTCCCAATCCCCGATACATCGGAGATTGCAACGCCGGTTCCGGGACTCAGGGATTCGTCTTTGAAACCGATGGGAAATTGGTTTTGGCTTTGTGGTCAATTGACAGCGATTTGGGACCAATCGTCAAGTTTGAAACAGGTCAGCCATATGATTTCCTCGCGAACCCGTTGAGCGGGAAAAGTTTCCAACTCAGCCGCGCACCTCTGTTTGTCGTGGGCATATCGCGGGACAGCGTTTGGTTCAAGCAAACGGCATACAGCCTTGAGACTGCATATTTCGTATCTGTCGCTGCCGGCGACAGTTTCTCAGTTCAAGTGCGGGCGAAAAATAACCGCAGCACTGACATAAACTCCACCGTCCGATTTGTGGTGCCAGAAAACTGGCAAGTTGACAGAGACCATGCGGAATTCAAAGTTCCTCCAAACGCACAATCGTTTGCTGAGTTTGTCGTTTCAGTTCCAGCGAAGGAACCCGTTGGTGTCAGGGAGGTGCTCATCGTCATTGAGGAGGATGGGCGGAGGTTAAAAGAAATTCGGGTCAAGGTTTTCGTGCTCAACCCGATTGCCCTCAAGGTCCTACCGATTGAGGGAGGACCGGGAGAAGCGAACTTGAAAGTTCAGTTGATGAACAACTCGTCCAAGCCCGCCAGCGGCATTTTGAGTTTTCGGCTGCCAAAATCGTGGCGAACGAAACCCGAGTTTGTGACCGTTGACAATTTAAAGCCCAATGAGGTGAGAACTGTTGAAGTCAAATTGCACTGGACGAGGGATTGGCAAATTGGAGAGAGCGCTCAAGCGGTTTTCGGTTCGTTGGGGCAAGCACTCGCTTGGGATTTCATCGTGCCCACATGTTTCAAAATCCGCCAAGCACCGAAGGTCAATTTGGATGGGAAGTTGGACGAATGGGGAGAAAAGTGGGCTGTTCCCTTCTGGCTGCTTCGCTCAACCTTCGGTGAGGCGAACGCCCGAATTTACTTGGCTTGGTCAACCGAAGGGCTTTATGTAGCCGCCGAAATTCACGACTCAGTCATCAAAGTGACCGACCCGCGCAATTTCTGGATGGGCGATTGCCTTGAGTTGTTCATTGACACCAGAAACGACAAGCGACCCCGTTCATTTGAGCCCGGCGACCATCAGTTTTGGTTCGTGCCGCTGATTGACGAAGGACGGGTTTACGCTGGTCAATGGAAACGGGGGAACGAAATCGCAGAAACTCGCTACGACCTACCTATCAAGGGAACGGCGCGAAAGATAGAGGGCGGTTATATCGTGGAGTTTCTCCTGCCCGCAAGTTTCCTTCAAGGCTTCAAGCCCCAAACTGGTGCTAAAATCGGACTGAACATCAACCTGACGGTGCGTGGCAAACATTACGACCGAGAGGTCTATTGGCATCGTCAAAAGGATTGGAGCGTTTTGCATTCGCCGCACCTTTGGGGCACTGCGGAGTTGTGCGAATGAACGAAGTCCCAAAAACTAAAAGGAGGTTCTGAAGGATGAGAAGGCGAGAGTGGCTGAATTTGGGGAAGGGATTGTTGCTCACAGCGGCGGCGACAAGTTTAGGCGTTGCCCAGCAACGGGGCAAGAAGCCCATTTATGTCCTCGCTTGGTCGGAGCGAACTGAGCCAAAAGAGCACTACCCAGAAGGTCACAATGGCGTTATTGCCGCTTTCCTGAACAAAGACCCCAATATCCGAGCGGAAGCAGTGAGTTTGAATGACCCAGAGCAAGGTTTGCCGCCCGAGAAATTGCAGGGGTGCGATGTTTTGATTTGGTGGGGACATGTCCGACACGGCGAGGTCAGGGACGACATCGTTGACAGGATTGTCAAGCGGGTGAAGGAGGAAGAGATGGGCTTTATCGCCCTCCATTCATCGCACTACGCTAAACCCTTCCAACGACTCATCAATTCTCCCGGTCATCTTGGTGGCGTTGGGCACGGTCGCGAGGAGCACATTTGGGTCGTCGCTCCTAACCATCCAATCGCAAAAGGCATCACCCACTTCACCTTGCCTGACGAAGAGTATTACGCCGAGCCATTCCAGGTTGCTGAACCTGAAACCGTCGTGTTCATCTCAACCTTCGGCTCGGGACATTGGTTCCGAAGCGGACTGACATGGAGCGTCGGCAAAGGGCGAGTTTTCTACTTCCGTCCCGGACATGAAACTTTTCCGACAATGAAGGACGAACGAGTCCTCAAAATCATCCGCAACGCCGTCTATTGGTGCGCAAGGCGTAGCCTATAAAGTTCCCTGTTTTGAGACCAAGCAACCCCAGCGAAAACGACGAAGGAGGTGGCAGGGATGTCGTTCTTAGTGCAGGACGGTCAAACGGTTGTCTTCATCGGTGACAGCATCACTGACTGTGGGCGACGCGATGTTGCAGCGCCGTTGGGCAACGGCTATGTGAAGTTCATCGCTGACCTCATTGCCATTCGTTATCCCGCTATGAAGGTCAACATCGTGAACAAAGGGATAAGCGGCAACACCGTTGCCGACTTGAGGGAGCGATGGCATGACGATGTTTTGGTGCTCAAACCCGATTGGGTCTCAATCCTTATCGGCATCAACGATGTCCACCGCACTCTGCGGAACGAACCGACCGCTGTCCCACCTGATCGTTACCAGCGACTTTACCGCGAATGTTTGATGCTCACAAAAGAGCGCTCCAATGCCCAACTTGTGTTGATGGAGCCTTTCTATATCAGCACCGACACGGAGACAAATTCTTGGCGGACACAGGTTCTGCGAGCCCTTGACGATTACCGAAAAGTTGTCAAGCAACTGGCAGATGAATTCGGCGCTATTTTCGTGCCGCTTCATGGTTTGTTCCAAGAGCAATTGCGTTACCGACCCGCTGACATGTTTTGTCCCGAACCTGTTCATCCCAACTCTTCTGGTCATCTGCTTATCGCTCATGCGTGGTTAAAGGCAACGGGGTGGTGAAAAAGTTGTTCGGTAGCCATTTAAGATTTGGGCGGTGATGTGCCTGAATGGGGAAGGAAAAAATGGAGCGGGCGACGGGACTTGAACCCGCGACTTCCACCTCGGCAAGGTGGCGCTCTACCTCTGAGCTACGCCCGCTCCTTTTAGGCGTTTGTAATTATAGCACGCTGCAAGCCCATTGTTGAGAGCAATCGAAGGTGTTCGGAAAGGGAGGGCGAGGCTCCTGCCGAGCCGAACTCATCGGCAAGTCGTGAGATGGGCAAGTCGGCAGGTCGGAAAGGATGGGATCACCGGGAGGTTCGCCTTCCCATTGGGCTCATTGGGCTCAATTTCCGAACACACTCAGGGCAATCCTTTGCAGAAAGCCACAAGCCCGCTATTTGAGTTGCGAGTTGGGCAACAACACGCTTTTACGAATTACGCCCCGTTACGCTTCCTTTTTGTGGGAAGATTTTGCCGCAAATTTTCCGCCAGTTGCGCCAGTTCGTGAATTGACAAAGTTTCGCCACGCCGTTCAGGGTCGATGCCACAACTTTGCAGCAACTCAGCAAGCAACCCTTTGGGCAACCCAAACCGAATGTGCAACGCGTTCGTAATCGTTTTGCGCCTCTGCATCAAAACTGCCTCAGCAACTTTGAAAAACCACCTCTCGTCAGAAACATTGACCCTCGGCTGTGACAGGAATTGCAACTTGACGACCGATGACCAAACTTCGGGTTCAGGGTAGAAACTGGTCGGAGGCAGGTTGAACAAGATGCGAACATCGGCATAAAACTGAACGGCGATGCTCAAGATGCTGTAGCCCTCATCGCCCGGTTTCGCCGTCATCCTTTGAGCAACTTCCCGCTGGACAGTCACGACAGCCAAAGGGAAAAGGTGACGCTCCCTCATCAGCCGCATGAGCAAGGGCTTGCTTATGGCATAAGGCAGATTGCTCACGAACTTCCACCGTGCGACCTCGCCGTGTTCGCGGATAAGTCCTTCCCAATCGGCGGTCAAGGCGTCATCACAAATCAATCGGACATTAGCGAGCGGCTTCAGCAGAGTTTCCGCCACAGAAAACAAATGCCTGTCCTTTTCCAACGAGATGACAACCCGACACTTTTGCGCCAATGCAGCCGTAAGCGTCCCGAAGCCCGTGCCGATTTCAAAAGCCCCTTCATCTGGCTTCAGTTCAGCAGCGTTGACAATTCGTTCAAGGGCGGAACGGTTGACGATAAAACTTTGCCCCATCGCCTTAGATGGTCGGATTTGGTGCTCCAAAAGCAACCTGCGAACCGTCCCGACCGAGCAAAGTTTGAACGGGTCAAAGGGCTGAACTCTTTGCTCCATCCATCATCAACCCCTTGCGCCCAAGTTGTAAAAACTGCTCATGCCACTGGCTTCAGCCAGTGGTTGATGACGAATTTTTCCTGAGCGCCGAATTCATTCGGCGAAAAATTCTGGAGGGCGCATCTCCTGATGCGCCGAATTTTTCGGCAGTGCAGGAGCACTGCCCTCCAGAAAACCATTCGCTATTCGCTACTCGCCACTCGCTGCCGTTTTGGCTGAAGTCGGTGGCTACGAAAACGAAGCCTGCTATTTGGGTTGCGTGTTGCGGGTTGAGAGTTGAGGGTTAGGGCTTTTTCTCTGAACGCGCAACCCGCAACTCGCAACTTTCATTTAGCCTGCTTTGAATTTTTAGCCACCCACCTCGGGTGGGTGGTCAAAGCCGTTTACCATTCGCCACTCTCTATTCGCTAATCGCCGTTTGCTGCCGTTTCACCAGTCGCCAGTCGCTAATCGCCAATCGCCGTCATTTCGGCTCGGCAGAAGCCTCGCCCTCCCAATTCATTTCGCTCCTGTCCCGTGTCCCACACCCCTCGTCCCGTTCCAAGTCGGCGTTCAATTTCTGCGTCATCAACTACGGGCTAAAGCCCGCAGCATAGGAAGGAAATCTTTGGGCTTCTGGAACATACCCATAGCCATCTATCGGCAGAGGATTGCGTCAAACTTTACAGGGCAGCAAAGTCGGTAAGGTTGCTGCCTAATAAATTTTGCGGAGGTGAGAAGCGCATGCGCTGGCTTGCTGTTGGCAGCGTGGCGTTGTTGTTAGCGGCGTGGGGCGCTTGGGCTCAGCAAGAGCAAAAAGACCAGCCCCCAGACACAGGTCTGAAGGTGGGCGACATCGTGCCCGCCTACAACCCCATCCATGTTGCAGGTCCAGACAAGGGCACTAACACCTGCCCTGTCTGAAAGTATGGGATGACTCCTCAGGTCCAGATTTGGGTGCATCTGGATTCTGAGGAGAACGCCGCCAGTCTGGCGGTGAAGTTGCAGGAACTCATCCGCAGCGTCCGCAAGGACGGCAAAACGGCTTACGGGTTCGTGATTTGGACACAAGGCGAAGCCGTTAAGGACAAACTTGTCAAACTCGCCGAGGACAAAAAGATTGAGGACATCGCCATTTGCTACCTCCCTGACAGGCAACGGGAAGCCTACCTGAAACTTTTCAAGGTTGAACTCTCCGACAAACTCCGCAACATCGTCTTCGTTTACCGCGACAAAAAATTGGCAGCCAAATTCGTCAACCTCAACGCCAAAGACTTCGGCAAGGTTGAACAAGCCTTCAAGGAACTGGTGAAGTAAGCCGAGCAAATTGAGGGCGTGCCCCATCGGGCACGCCCTCACCCGCATCAATGCCTCCGCTGAAAAACCCCAAGAAACTTGCCGTGATTTTCCTTGCAACTTCTCCCAGCAAACTGCAGCAAAATAGTCACTGCAAGCGTGCTCAACCATATCCCAAATCAAGGAGGGCAGAAAGATGGCAACCGTTTTGGTTACAGGTTGCGCCGGTTTTATCGGCTCTCACACAACTGAAAGGTTGCTCAGACGGGGCGACTTTGTTGTCGGTGTTGACAATTTTGACCCTCTTTTTTATGGGCGCGAAATTAAAGAGCGAAACCTGAGGTGGGCGAAAGAGCAGCGGAACTTCGTCTTTTTCGAAGCCGACATTTGCGACCAAGAGGCGATGCAGGAAATTTTTGAGCGCTACCGTCCACAGAAAGTTGTCCACTTGGCAGCGCTCGCAGGTGTCGTGCCTTCACTGGACAGACCCATTGACTACGACCGGGTCAATGTCCTCGGCACGGTCATTTTGCTTGAATTTTCGCGACGATACGGGGTTGAGATGTTTGTTTTCGCCTCTTCGTCGTCGGTTTACGGCGCTGACACGAAAGCGCCGTTCAAAGAAGACGAACCGGCAGTTCGCCCGATTTCGCCTTACGGGGCGACGAAGAGGATGGCGGAGTTGATTGCTTACACCTTCCATCACCTCCACGACATGAACATCACCTGCCTTCGCTTCTTCACCGTTTACGGACCTCGCCAGAGACCGGACCTCGCCATTCACAAATTCGCCCGCTGTATCGTCAAGGGCGAACCTGTCCCCATTTACGGCGACGGGACAAGCCAACGGGACTACACTTACATTGACGACATCGTTGACGGGATTGAAGCAGCGCTTGACAAACCTATGGGCTACGAAATCATCAACCTCGGCTGCGGCGAACCGGTAGTGCTTCTCAGGATGGTTGAATTGTTGGAACAGGCTCTTGGCAAAAAAGCAAGATTGCAGTTTTTGCCGATGCCGAAAACTGACCCACCTTTGACCCACGCTGACATAACGAAGGCACAAAAGTTGCTTGGCTATCAGCCCAAAGTTCGCATTGACGAAGGCATCCCGATGTTCGTAGAATGGTTCTTGCGGGAGTTGAGAGATGGGATGGAAATTTGAGAACGGGCTGAAAAGCCAAGGGGGCGAAGAACTGTGCTTTTTGAAGCGCAACTTCTCAAGTGGTTAGAAGAGTGTGGGGCGCTTCTGACCGGTCATTTTTTGCTCACCAGCGGGCTTCACAGCGACAAGTATGTGGAAAAGTTCCGTCTCCTTGAGCGACCCGACTTGGTGACTCAAGTTTGCTCCGAAATTGTCCGCCGATTTTCTGGGGAGAAAGTAGATGTTGTGCTCGGACCTGCAGTTGGTGGCATCGTTCTGGCTTTTGAAACCGCTCGGCAACTCGGCTGCAAATACATGTTCGCCGAAACTGAAAACGGGCAAAGGGTGCTGAGACGCGGTTTCGCCCTTCAACCCGGCGAAAGGGTTTTGCTCGTTGAAGATGTCGTGACGACTGGTGGGTCGGTGAGGGCGACTTTGGATTTGGCTTTGGCGAGCGGTGCTGAAGTTGTCGGAGTTGCTGTCCTCGTTGACAGGGGCGAAGTGCCACTGCAACTTCCTGTCAGGACTGAAGTCCTTTTGCGCTTGCCACTTCGAACCTTCCAACCGGAAAATTGTCCTTTGTGCCAGCAGGGAATCCCACTTGAACGGCGGGGCAGCAAAAGGTAGGTGAAATTTCTCGTGCCCCAACTTTTGCTCTTCGGCTATTTCGGGGCGGGCAATTTCGGCGACGAATGGACGCTCGCTTCGTTCTTGAAAAGTTGCCAGCAGTTCGGCTTCAACCGAAACGACTTCGTTGCTATAAGCAGGGCACCGCACCGAACCACTAACGAGCATGGCATCCCCGCAATCCCGAGGGACTGGCGCGCAATTTTGTCGTCCATGCGAAAATGTCAAGCAGTCGTTGGATGCGGTGGGTCATTGCTGCAAGATGTCACCAGTTTCCGCTCCCTCGTTTTCTACTGCCTGCTGATTTGGTTGGCGAAGGGGATGGGCAAAAAGGTTGTCCTTCTGGGGCAAGGGTTAGGTCCGCTCAATCGACCCATCAGCCGAAAACTCGCCAAACACGCTTTGAACGCTTGCGATTTGGTGACCTTCCGCGAGCGAGTGTCCTTTGAAGTCGCAAGGAAATTGGGCGTTCGCGAAGAAATCTGCTTTGTCACAGCCGATTTGACCTTCGTTTGGGACGATTTGCCAAACCGCGAATTGAAGGCTGAGTTTGGCGTAAACCTTCGCCCAGTTAAGGAGCGCTGGCGAGTTGACGCTTTTGTGAGGGCAATGGAAAACGCACTCAAGGAAGAAAACCGCATTTTGCTGCTGCCATTGCAACCCAACTCCGACGAACTTGCGCTCAGACCTTTGGCAAAACTTCCACAGGCTAACTGGTGGCGCTACGAAACTTGGCTTGATGGGCTGAAGGGAATTGCCAGTGTCGGTTTGCTCGTTGCCATGAGACTCCACGCCCTAATTGCTGCTTGCTTGCTCGGCATCCCTTTTGTCGGGTTGAATTACGACCCGAAAGTCGCCAACATTTTGAGCGGCGTTATCGGTGGGCGAATACTGCCCCTTTCGGCAGAGGAATTTGAATTCGCTGACGCAATCAAGCAAACCATCAACGACCATGCCACCTTTTCAGACAAGTTGCGAGAATTTGCCGCAACCCAAAAGGCTGAGGCTCAACGAAACTTTGAATTGCTGGCGAGCAAGTTGCTTGGCTGAGAGGCTACTCACGCTTGTCCTGTTTTGCTGGCGACAAAATTCCGTCGGGCATGGAATATGTTCTAAAACGCAAGCAACTTTGATCACAAAATTTTCGGCTTTTAACCACCGCACCCCGCACACGAAACTTCGCACCAAACATTGCACTTCGCACTCAGCACTCCGCACATGATTTCGTGGCTAATTCGCGCAGTTGAGATATTGTGGGCTCAAGGGTTTGGCGAATTTCGGATGGTAGGGCATCCAAGAGTTTCAAAGCGAGTCGGCATGCCGCTGCCTTGACAATTGCTGCTCCGTCAGTTCCTTGAGATGAAACGGTCACCATCTCCTCAGTTTCAGCCTCGCGCAAGGTTATGACGACTTGGGCTTCTCCCCGCTGCCAGACGCTCGTTTCAACCCCGCCGGCTTCACCTGCTTTCAAGGCTTCCTGAAACCCCGCTTCTTTCAAAACTTGCTCCAAAGTCACGACGAGCACTTCTGCAAGTCCCGATGGCAAAGTGACCTGGTAAGTTTGCTCACTCACGGATTACCGCCTCCTTTTCTCTCACGCCAGAACGAGGATTGCGGAACAGAGGCATCAAGGCGATTGGCGCAAGGAAAGTCGTGACGAAAGTCATCATCACAGCCACGCCGAACTCTGCCTCGTTGATAGCTTTGTATGCTAAGCCCATCCCAGCCACAATCAATGCGACTTCGCCGCGGGGCATCATCCCGATACCGACCCGAGCTGCCCCCAGCGTGTTGAACCTGACAGCCAAAGCAGGGAGACCGCACCCGAAAACTTTGCTGATAATGCCTGCGATTGAAATTGCCACCCCGAACCAAAACGCATGGCTCATCGCTGAGAAGTTAACCAGCATGCCCATAGCCACGAAGAAAACTGGCACTAAACCGTGAATGAGAGGTCTGAGGGCGTGCTCCAAATCTTCCCGCAGTTCCGTCCGAGAGAAAGCCAACCCGAGGGCATAAGCCCCGATGATCATGGCTAACTTGCCGACGCTTTCGGTCAGCGAGGCAATCAAGAAGCACAACGCCAAAGCCAAGCCAATCAGTGCCCCTTCACCCTTGAAGCGTCGGAATATTTTCGCCAAAGTCGGTGCGATGGCAACTAAAATGCCCGTCAAGATAAGCCAGAAGCCAAATGCCTTGATTGCTATCTTGCCCAACTCAATGGCTTCAACCTCTCCGACTTGGACGATGCTTGTCACGATCGCTAAGACGATTATGCCCAACACATCGTCAATGACCGCTGCTGCCAAAATTGTCACTCCCTCGGGAGTGCCCAACCTACCGAGTTCTGAGAGAACCCTTGCAGTGATTCCGACAGAAGTCGCCGTCATCACTGCGCCCATGAAGAGCGCTGAAGGGTGCATGACACTGTTAGCGTAACCGAAAGCGATGGTTAGGAACACGCCGAAGAAGAAAGGAAAAATCACGCCGCCTATGGCGACTATGAATGCCGGCAGACCGAAACGAAGGAACAAACTGAAGTCAGTTTCCAAGCCCGCACCGAAAAGCAACAAAACCGCAGCGAGTTGAGCGACGCCCCAAAGTTCGGGCGACAACGGGATGCCCTCAGCGTGCCCATGAGGGATAGCAAAAAGCGGTTCGTGCATTCCCGGAATGTGGATGAGGTGACCAAGGGCATACGGTCCGATAATCATCCCGCCGACGAGTTCACCCAAAACGGGCGATTGCTTCAAGTATCGCTCAAACACTTCCCCGAACAACTTTGCGACCAGCAGCATAAAGCCCAACTGTGCGAGAAGGTGAGCCGCTCGCTCAACTAATGCCATCCCTTCCATTTGGGCACTCCCCTTCGCAAACAGAGTGTGAATTGGTCAGGCAGGACTTAGCGTGCAAAGATTTTAACACAGCGCGAACCTTGGTGGGCAAAAAAGGAGTGCAAGCAAGGGTTTTCACCCGACGCAGCGAAAAGTTTCAAGCGTGCTAATCTCTGTTTGAACCACAAAGCCAACCTGAAATCCCGACTGACAACTGCACGGCTTGCAGCAAAATGAAATCTACTCGCACAGTTGCTTGGGACATGTGATGTCTGAAAGCCGAAGGATGTCTCAAACTTTAAGGGCAAAGGGCTCATTTGACAAAGCCTTGCCAGCACGAGTTGCAACAAGACCGAAGAAGGGGGAGAGAACAGATGGCTGAAGCGATGGAGCGGCAAAAACTTGTTGAGGCTTTGAGGGCGATGGGGCAATTGCTGAGGCGACATGCAGTTGAAACGACGACCCTTGCTGGGTCAGGACACCCGACAACTTGTTTGTCCGCTGCCGACATCGTTGCCACCCTGTTCTTCACCACACTCCGCTACGATGTCCCCAACCCCGATAACCCGCTCAACGACCGTTTCGTCCTTTCCAAAGGTCACGCAGCGCCATTGCTTTACGCTGTCTGGGC
>Ga0079992_132786_pt1 | contig 19399 bp, 17 predicted proteins | sample FaiFalFF_MnMetaG_3_FD_69197 | JGI IMG/M metagenome (GOLD analysis project Ga0079992, IMG submission 69197) | Freshwater microbial communities from Yellowstone National Park, Wyoming, USA - Fairy Falls B (FF_Mn_B) MetaG (SPADES assembly) (version 2) | ecosystem: Environmental > Aquatic >... | reverse complement strand
CAAAAAACTCAAAAAATTCTTTTTTCTTTTTAAAATTTTTATCGTGGCCGGCTTCATCCGCTTCTTTTAAATGAAGATAAATCAAATCATATTTGTCAAAATTTTCAAAAATTCCTTTTTGATAAAAATTATATCTTTGTTTAATATTTTCAATTTCAGGCAAAGTTAGAGCATCAAAACCAACCAACTTACATCCTCCTTTGACAACTCCATTTTCAGCAATAACTAATCCATTTTTTAAATTATATTTTTTAAAAAAATTTTCTAATTTTGGCAAACTGTTTCCAGCCTCTCTAGTTAATAAATAATTAGCTTTTAAAATTTTTCTTTTTTCTCTTTCTTTATTAATAGGATGATTTTCTAAAACATAATGAGCAAATTGTAAAAATTTTTGAACAATCTTTGCTGTTTTTTTAGTTAAAGGATCTTTTTTTAAAGCTTTAATTTTTTTTACTTTTTTATTTTTTTCTAAAGGATCAGAATCAGAAATAAAAGGAGATAATTTTTCTTTAAAAATTAAAACACCACGATGTCCATAGGTTCGATGAAAGTGAAAAGGAATGTCAAATAAAATTTCATTAATAGCTCTTTCAAGTTCTGAAAGACCAAAAATATTTCTTCCAGCCCTTCGATCAATAACTTTCAAATTTTTATCAACAGTAGCGAAATCAACTCTTAAAGCTAAATTTCCATTTTCAAAATCTATATCTGAACCAATAGCTTCTAATGGTCCTCTTTTTACTTTCAAGTTTTTATATCCTAAAATTTTTAAATTAGCTAAACCAGTCAAACTAGCATAACCTTCTTTTGGCCACTCATTTTTTTCAAAAATTTCAAAATTAGCTAAAAAACTATTTTTTAAAAGCTTATTAATATTTGATTTTTTAGCCAATTTTAAAGGAGTATTAATTCCAGGGTCACCTAAACCATCAATTAAAAAAAATATAACCCTTGCCATTAAATATATTTTATGATATAATTAAGTTATTATCAAAATTAATATAATAAGTTAATAAGTTAACGAGTTACGAGTTAACGAGTTATTTTTTTATTAAGGATGAAAGTTTCCGCATCAATTAAAAAAAGATGTCAAAAGTGTCGCATTGTTAGGAGGGGGAAATATCTTTATGTTATTTGTGAAAACCCCAAGCATAAACAAAGGCAAGGATAATGGTTAGAATCAGAGGAGTAGATTTACCAGATGAGAAAAAGATAGTTTTTGCTTTACCAAAAATTTTTGGCATTGGTTTATCATTGGCTCAAAAAATTTGCAAAGAGACAAATGTTGATCCCCATAAAAAAGTTAAAGAACTGACTCCTGAAGAAATTAGTAAAATTGATAAATTTATTGAAGCTAATTATAAAGTTGAAGGTGATTTAAGAAGAGAGATAAAGGAAAATATTAAAAGATTGATTGAAATTCAGTGCTATCGAGGTATTAGACATCAAAAAGGACTTCCGGTAAGAGGTCAAAGAACAAGAACAAACGCTAGAACAAGAAAAGGTCCAAGAAAAACAGTAGCTACTGGCGCAAGAAGAAAAGCTGGTGGCGGTAAAAGATAATGGGACAAACTAGGGTTAAAGTTATAAAAGAAGAAAAGATTGAAGAAAAACCAATCGAGGCTCCTAAAGTAAAAAAGAAAAAAGTTTTATCTATTCCCAAAGGAAGAATTTACATTAATGCTGGTTTTAATAATACTTTAGTTACTTTAACTGATGATAAAGGAAATGTTCTTTTATGGTCATCTGCAGGTCATGCAGGATTAAAAAATACTAAAAAAGGAACACCTTTTGCTGGAACAAAAGCTATGGAAGTTTTATTAGAAAAAATGAAAAATATTAATGTTGATGAATTGGAAGTTTATGTTAAAGGAGTTGGTCCAGGAAGAGAACCAGCCTTAAGAGTTTTATTTAGTAAAAATTATAACATTACTTCTATTCAAGATATTACTCCAATTCCTTTTGGAGGTCCAACAAAACCAAAGCCAAGAAGAGTATGAAAATAGGTCCAAAAGAAAAATATTGCCGAAGGTTTGGACAGAAAATGTTGTGGAATGAAAGATGTTCTTCTCAAAAGTGTGGACTAGTAAGAAGAAGACAAAGACCAGGAATGCATGGCCACAAACCAAGAGCTCTTTCTTTGTATGGAAGACAACTTTTAGAAAAACAAAGATTAAAATTTAGTTATCTTTTAAATGAAGCTAAATTGAAAAATTATGTTAAACTAGCAAAAAAATCAAAAAAATCTGCTCCTCAAGCCTTAATTGAACTTTTAGAAAGAAGACTGGATAATGTGATTTGGCGCTTAGGTTACGTACCTTCAAAATTAACTGCCAGACAATTAGTTAGTCATGGTCATTTTTTAGTCAATGGCAAAAGAGTCAAAACCCCCTCTTATTTAGTTAACGAAGGAGATGTTATTGAAATTAGACCGCAAAGTAAAGATATTAAACCATTTGAAAATTTAGCTCAAAGATTAAAATTTTATCAACCACCATCATGGTTAGAAATTGACAAAGAAAATTTTAAAGCCAAAGTTTTAAAACTACCAAGTGCTGAAGAAATTTCCCATAATTTTAATTTACCTTTAGTTATTGATTTTTATAGTCGACAGTAAAAATTAAAGAAAAATGATCAACGATTTAATTTTGCCAGAAAAACCAAAATTAGTTTTAGCTGATGGCAATAAAGCTGTTTTTGAGATTGCTCCTTTGTATCCTGGCTATGGAGTGACTTTAGGCAATGCCTTAAGAAGAGTTTTGCTTTCTTCTTTAGTCGGAGCAGCTATTACTTCAGTCAAAATTGAAAATGTTTTACATGAATTTTCTACGATTCCAGGTGTTTTAGAAGATGTTTTAGATATAACTTTTAATTTAAAAAGAGTCAGAATCAAAATGGATATTGAAGGTCCGGTTGAGCTTAAACTTGAAGCTAAAGGCAAAAAAGAAGTTCGTGCTGGTGATATTAAAAAAGTTGCTGGAGTAGAAATAGTTAACCCTGATCTTTTAATTGCTACTTTAACATCTTCTCAGGCTGAACTTAAAATGACTTTAATTGTTGAAAAGGGAAGAGGTTATAGCCCAGCTGAAGAAAGAATGAAGGGTAAAGTTGTCGCTGGAGAAATAATTTTGGACGCTATTTTCTCTCCTGTGATTAATGCTGTTTATGAAATTGAAAATATTCGTTATGAAGAAAGAACTGACTATAATTTATTAAGATTAACTATTGAAACTGATGGCACCAAAAAACCTGAAGAAGCTTTTGAAGAAGCTATTAAAATCTTACAAGAGCAATTAAGTGCTTTGCTTAAAAAATGAAAAAGAAATTTCATAGAAAAAAAGACCAGAGAAAGGCTTTATTTAAAATTTTAGCTCATCATTTAATTATGAATGAAAAAATAAAAACAACTCATCAAAGAGCAAAGTTTTTAAAAGCAATTATGGAAAGATTGATTTCTAAGGCAAAAAGACAAGATTTATCAAGTTTAAGGTATCTTTTAGAACGATTGCCTAAAAAATCTGCTTATAAAGTTTTTTATGAATTAGCACCAAAATATAAAGAAAGAACAGGTGGTTATGTAAGAATTATTAAACTTCCATTTTTAAGAAAAAAAGATAATGCCCAAATGTCATTAATTGAATTTGTCTAAAATGTTGGTCATTCGTTTTCAAAAAATTGGTAAGAAAAATCAAAAAATTTTAAGATTGGTTTTACAAGATAAAAGATGGAAACTTCAAGGAAAAGTCATTAAAGTTTTAGGTTGGTGGAATCCTTACTTAAAGCAGGGAAATTTTGATTGTGATTTAATTAAATTTTATTTAGAAAACGGAGCGCAAATATCTGAGACAGCAAAGAGTCTTGTTAAAAAACAATGTCAAGACCTCAGGTCATTACTGGCCCAAAAGGATTAAAGATTTTGGTTGTTAATAATCCAGAGCATCTTTCCACTTCTTTTTTAATTCTTGTTGGTGCTGGCAGTGATTGGGAGACAAAAAAGAATAATGGCATTTTCCATTTCATTGAACATCTTTATTTTAAAGGAACAAAAAATTACCCAAGCCCTAAAATTTTAATGGAAGCTATTGATGATTTAGGAGGTAGTTTTAATGCTTTTACAAGTTGTGAGTATACAGGTTATTATATTAAAGTATTGCCCGAATATAGTTTTTCTGCTTTAGAAATTCTTTCTGACATTATTCTTAATCCACTTTTTCCTGAAGAAGAAATTGAAAAAGAAAGAAATGTTATTTTTGAAGAAATCAATCTTCATCAAGATAGACCTCAAGAACTTGTGGCAGAAATTGGCAATCGTCTTACTTTTGGTGATCAACCTGCAGGCTGGTCAATTTTAGGTACCAAAGAAACAATTTCCAAAATTAAAAGAGAAGATATTTTAAAAACTGTTAAAGAGCATTATTCTACAAAAAATACTTTAATTGTTATTAGTGGCAAGATTCAAAAGCAAAAGGAACTTATTGATTTTATTTTTAAAATTTTCAAAAATTATAATTCTCAAAAACCAAAACCAAAAGTAAAATTTAAGCCACCAGCTAAAAAATATAAAGAAAAAATTATTTTTAAAGATGTAGCTGAGGCACATTTATTTTTAGGCTTTCCTTTACCAGGCTTTTCTGAGCTTAAAGAAAAAAGAATTCCTTTATTTCTTTTATCGACAATTTTAGGAGGTAAAGCCAGTTCTCGTCTTTGGCTAAAAATAAGAGAAGAACTTGGAGCTGCTTATTATATTCGAAGTTATTTTGCTGAGCATACTGATAGAAGTTTGTTTTTTATTCATGCGGGTCTTAGTTTGGAGAAATTAGAAAATGTTTTTAAAGAATTGATTCAAGAGATTGTGAAATTAAAAAATGAAGGACCAACAGAAAAGGAACTTAATACCAGCAAGGCAGTTTTGAAAAGTAGTTTGTTTATGGATTTAGAAGAGAGTTTATCAACAGCTATTTTTTATGGCAGGCAATATTTATTGGAGAAAAAGTTAGAAACTCCAAAAGAAATTGAAAAGAAAATTGATAAAATAAAAATTGAAGATATAAAGAAAAATTTAAAAAATATTTTTTCTTTCTCTCAAGCTAAATTAGCAATAATTTTACCTAAAAAACATAAAATTAATTTTTCTAAAATTCTTAAACAATTGTTAAAATAAATTTATGGATGAATCTTTAAAGAAAAATGTTATTTTTTGGCTGATTCCTTTCACTCTTTTGTCTTTATGGTACCTTAAGGGAATAGTTATTCCTTTTTTAGCTGGAGTGATTATTGGTTCAGCTATTCAATCTTTAGCTTTTTATTTGAGCTACAGACTAAAAATAAATTATTATTTAGGTGTTTCTCTAATTTATCTCTTTTCTATTCTTTTAATTGTTGCTACTTTTTATTTAACCATTAAAGTTTTAATAGAAGAAATCCCCTCACTTTTAGAAAAAATCGAGCCCTACATTTCTTTGGTAAAAAATTTGGATATTAAAGCTAAATGGACAGATATTTTTTCTTTAAGTGACTATCTTCCTAACATTTTGCGTCTTTTGTTTAATTTTTTTGGAGGCTTTCTGTCATTGATTTTAATTTTTGTTATTTCACTTTATGTTAGTTTAGACAAGAGTTTTCCTGAAGACCTTTTTACATTTTTAAAGCCCAAAGAAGAATATTTTAAAACCTGGAGAAAGGTAAGAAGAAAAATATCTTTTTGGTTTTTAGGTCAAATAATTTTAATGATTTTTATAGGTCTTTCAACTTATATTTTTCTTGGTTTGATTTTAAAAGTTAAATACGGTCTTTTGGTTAGTTTAATTGCCGGGATACTTGAAGCTGTTCCTATTTTAGGCCCAATCGTCACTTTAATTTTTGCTAGTATGATTGTTTTCTTAGAAAATCCACCTTATGTTTTGCCAACAATAATATTTTTTATTCTTCTTCAGCAATTAGAAAATCACTTTCTTGTTCCTTTGGTAATGAAAAAAGCTTTAGCTCTTAATCCTCTTTTAATAATTTTAGGAATTTTAATAGGAGCAAAAATAGGTGGCATTTTAGGTATAATTATAATAATACCAATTTTAGGAAGTGTTATAGAAGTTTTGAAGATCCAAAGAATTAGCGAATTAACGGATTGACGAATTGCGGGGTGCCCTGAACCAGAACAAAGTACGATTCAGGGCTACCCCGCACCGTGCTTTGCTCTGGTGCGGGGTGGTGTAATGGTAGCACGTCTCCCTCTGGAGGAGAAAGTCCTGGTTCGAGTCCAGGCCCCGCAGAGTATTTTTTTTTGAGGTCTAAAATTAACTCCAGAAGTTGAAAAATCATGAATGGAGAAAAATTTTTAAGTGAAGCATATAAAAAGGCTAAAGAGATTTTAAAGGAATGTATTTCTCCTATTGGTATTAAGGCATCAGCTTATTATGATGGTTATCCTCAAGTTTGGGCAAGAGACAGTATGATTACTTTATTAGGAGCTATGGTTACCAAAGATAAAGAAATAGAAAGAGCAGTTCAAAAAAGTTTAGAAACATTAGCTTTATATCAAAATGAACTTGGTTGTATTCCTAATTGTGTTGATGTTAGAAATAAAAAAGCTAATTTCGGGGCCTATGCCGATGGTAATTCCTGGTTTGTGATTGGTCATTATTTTTTTTATAAACAAACTGGAAATTTAAAATTTTTAAAAAAATACTACCCTGCTATTAAAAAAGCTCTTCTTTTTACTCAATATCAGGATTGTGATAGCTCTGGTTTAATCAGTATGCAAGAAGGGGCTGATTGGCAGGATCTTTTAGCGACAAGAGGTAAAGGATTGTATATCAATGTTCTTTATTCAGCTGCTTTAAAATACGCTGGAGAAATAGCGAAAATTTGCAATGATTTAAAAGGAGCTAAATTTTATTATAGAAAATCAAAAGAAGTAAAGGAAAAAATAAAAGAACTTTTGTGGGTAAATGAGGTAAAAATAACAGGATTTTCTAAAGTTGATGATGTAGAGGTAACTAGACTATCTTTTAAGCTAAACTTTAAAAGTAAACCTTATTTTTTACCCTATTTGAGTTTTCGAGAATATGGAGATTGGTTTGATTCTTTAGGAAATCTTTTAGCTATTATTTTTGATATAGCTGATAGGAATCAGACAAATTTAATACTTGACTACATTGTTCAAACAGGCATAGCTGATCCTTTTCCTATTAAAGATATCTATCCGCCTATTTTCCCTGGAGATAAAGATTGGAGAGAGTATTATAGGAAGGATAACCTTAATATGCCTTACCAATACCACAATGGAGGCATTTGGCCATTTATTGGAGGTTTTTATGTAACTGCTTTAGTTAAGGCTGGTAGAATTGATGATGCTTATAAAAATTTAGTAAAGCTTGCAGAAGCAAATAGAAGAGGAAAAAAAGTGGAATGGGAATTTAATGAATGGCTCCATGGGATTACCGGAAATCCTATGGGCGTAGTTAAACAAGCCTGGTCAGCAGGAATGTTTATTTTTGCTTACGAAATTTTTAAAAATAATAAAATAAGAGAAGTTTTATGGTAAAATGATAAACAAAATGACATGTTATTTTTGTTCACAAAATGCAAAAGAGATAGATTTTAAGGAAGTTGATGTTTTAAGAAGATTTCTTTCTGCTGCTTATAAAATTAAGGACAGAAAAGAAACTGGTCTTTGTTCTCGTCATCAAAGAAAATTAAAAAGAGCAGTTAAAAGAGCAAGGCAAATGGCGCTTTTACCTTATTTGCCATAAATGGAGTTATAATATATATGGCTGGAGCTCGTTGGGATTTTCTTGACGGCTCCGGTTTGCTCGCCCCCGCAAAAAGCGGGGGCAAATTTAAAAAATGAAGATCATAACATTAGGAACAGCAACTTTAGATATCATTCTACAAACTCATCAAGAAATTAAAGAAGGAAGCAAAATTGAAATACAAGATGTCTTTTTTTCTTTAGGCGGAGGAGCTTTAAATGCAGCTACGACTTTTAAAAATCTCAATTTAGATTATTTAGTTTATTTTAGGCTCGGGAGAGATTTGATAGGCAAAATTATTTTCCAAAAAATTAAAAAAGAAAAATTGAAAACAAAAATATTTTTCCATCAAGGAAATTCTCAATTTTCTATTGTTCTTCTTTTACCACAAAAAGAAAGAACAATTTTTGTTTATCGAGGCTTAAGTGATCATTTTAATCTTTTGGAATTAAATCAAATTCAAAAAGGAGATTTTTATTATTTAACCACGGCAAACACAAAACCTGATGTTTTCCAAAAATTTCTGCAAAAAATCAAAACACATTCAAAGCTTATTTCTCTTAATCCAAGCAAAATTTTTTTAACTTCTCCTAAGGCTCAAGAGTCTTTAAGATTAGCTGATGTTTTATTTTTAAATTATGAAGAAGCCAGTGAATTTTTAAAGAAAAAATTAGACCCTAAAACTTTAGGAAAAGAGCTTTATCGAAAATTAAAAATTAAAGTTTTAGTCTTAACTTTGGGCAAGAAAGGTTCATTAACTTTTTTTAAAGACAAAATTTTTTCTGCTGGAATTTTTAAGCCAAAGAAATTTGTTGATCCGACTGGAGCGGGCGATGCTTTCGCTAGTGCTTTTTTTGCTAATTTAGTTTTAAACAAAGAAATTAATGAAAAAACAATTAAAAAAGCTATTGTTTGGGGAAGTGCTAATGCCTCAGCTAATATTGAAAAATTAGGAGCACAAATTGGTCTTTTAAAAAGGAGTGATTTTTCAAATTATGAAAGAAAGAGATTCTTTTTAAAGATATCAAAGATTTAAAAAAACTTTATAATTTCTTTTTGGTTGCAGATTTTTTCTTCTAAGTCTTTTATTTCTTCAATAAATTTGTTTTCTATTTCCAAAATTTTTTCTAATTTTGCTTTGGTTTCTACTTTTTTAGGAAGGAAAAGACTACAACAATCATCATAAGGTTCTTTGGAAATTTTTTCTGTACCAATTATTTTTGCTAAATCAATGATTTCTTGTTTATTAAACCCCAAAAGAGGTCTTAAAACTAAACTTTTTATAGAATTTTCGATAACTTTCAGATTGTAAACAGTTTGTGAAGCTACTTGTCCCAAATTTTCTCCTGTAATTAAAACATCAAGGCCGAGTTCGTTTTTTAATTTTTCTCCTAAACGAAACATTGTTCTTCTATAAAAAATAATCAAGTCTTCTTTAGGTACATTAAGAAAATAAAATTTTTGAATTTCTAAAATATTCATTAAATAAAGCTCTGAACCAAGATTGTACTCATTCAAAATTTCGACAATTTTTTTAACTTTCTCAATAGTTTCTTTTTTTGTTTGCGGATAACTATGAAAATGTAAAAAATAAACTTTTAACCCCCTTTTCATGCTTAAAAAACTAGCTACTGGAGAATCAAAACCAGCTGAAAGCAAAACAAGCCCTTTTCCGCTTGAGCCAACTGGCAAGCCTCCAAAACACTTTATTTTTTCAAAATAAAGGAAAAATTTATTATCTTTATAATAAAGAAAAATTTTTGTTTCCGGATTTTTTTCCTCAATTTTTAAATTAAATTTTTCTTGAATAAATTTCTTCAGTTCATTAGCTATTTGTGGTGAAGTTAAAGGATAATCTTTATCTCCTCTTTGAACATAAACATTAAAATTATTTTTAAAATTTAAATGACCCAAGTAATTTTTAACTTCTTCTAAAGAATTAAAAACTTGTACCGGAGAAAAATTTTCAATGCCAAAAATTTGTTTGATTTTTGCATATACATCTTCTTTTGTTTCTAAAAGAAAAACTCCTCCATAATTTTTTAATTCTAAAAGATCACTGCCAATTTTCTTTTTAATATTATTAATCAAAATTCTTTCAAATTTTTTTCTATTTTTCCCCTTCAAAATAATTTCACTTGTTCTCAGAAGATAAAACATAATATTATTTTATGTTATAATTAATTTCAATGAAACAATCTCGATTATTTACTAAAACATCAAAATCTGTTTCTAAAGAAGAGAGCAAAAGTGCTCAACTTTTAGTTCGCGGAGGATTTATTGACAAATTGATGGCAGGAGTTTATTCTTTCTTGCCTTTAGGTTTTTTGGTTTTGAAAAAAATTGAAAAAATTATTAGGGAAGAAATGTTAAAAATAGGAGCTCAAGAAGTGTTACTTCCAGCTTTGCATCCTAAAGAAATTTGGGAAAAAACTGGAAGGTGGAAATATCCAGAGATGTTCAAATTAAAAGATAGAAGAGGAAAAGAATTTTCTTTAGGGTGGACACATGAGGAAATAATCTCCTATATTCTTTCAAAATTTGTTCATTCCTCTAAAGATTTGCCTATAGCTGTTTTTCAAATTCAAGATAAATTTAGAGATGAATTAAGAGCAAAAGCTGGGCTTTTAAGAACAAAAGAATTTATTATGAAAGACCTTTATTCTTTTCATGAAAATGAAGAAGATCTGGATAGATATTACAACTTAGTAAAAGAAGCTTATTTTAGAATTTTTGAAAGATGCGGGATTAAAGAGAAGACTTTTTTGGTTTTAGCCTCAGGGGGTGCTTTTTCAAAATATTCACACGAGTTTCAAACAGTTACTGAAAGCGGGGAGGATATTATTTATTTTTGTCAAAATTGCCAAGTGGGAGTCAATAAAGAAATCATCAGCAAAGAACAATTCCAATGTCCTCAATGCAAAGGGGAAATTTCAAAAACTTTAAAAACAATTGAAGTCGGAAATATTTTTAAACTCGGGGATAGATTTACTAAACCTTTTGATCTAAAAATAAAAGACAGACAAGGTAGAGAAAAATTTATAGTGGAAGGATGTTATGGGATAGGTCTTGGTAGGTTGATGGGAGCTATAGTTGAAGTTCATCATGACGAGAAAGGAATTTTATGGCCAGAAGAAGTTGCTCCTTTTTTTGTTCATTTAATTCCTATTGAAATTTCAAAAAAAGAAGTAAATGAGAAAGCTGAGAAAATCTACATAATGCTCAACAAAGAAAACATCGAAGTCCTTTATGATGATAGAAAAGACAGAAGTATTGGCGAGAAATTTTTCGATGCTGACTTAATAGGAATACCTTTTAGAGTAGTAGTAAGCGAAAAAACTTTAAAGAAAAATTGCGTTGAAATTAAAAAAAGGGGTGAAGAAAAGAAAAGGTTGGTTAAAATAGAAGAGTTAATAAAATTTCTAAAAACAAAAATAAGATGATATAATTATATTGTCTCACTTCTCATTTCTAACCACTCACTTCTATTTTTGGAGGGGTGCGAGAATTGGCTAATCGGCCGGTCTTGAAAACCGGTGGCCCTTTGTGGCCTTGTGGGTTCGAGCCCCACCCCCTCCGCAAACACAAGAAAATGTTAGATTTGTAAATAAATTGGCGAAAAAAGATGCTGGAAGAGATTTTAGAGGGGGTGAGCGAAGAACCCACGGCAAACCCATTAACTGAGAGCACAGAATTTGAACGAGAGGGAAGAGATAATCGTTTAACTACAAAATATGGAGTTTACCGTTTTCGAGCCCCACCCTCTCCGCAAACCGAGGTCGAAAGTAAAAAATAATTCAAAAATATGGAATATATAGTAGATGACAAATTTATTTTCGATCTTTTGCATAAGGATTTTTTTGAAATATTAGGATTAGAGAATGTTTCAGAAGAGACAAAGGAAAAAATAATGGAAGAAGTTGGAAAGACATTAGAATTTAAGGTTTTAAATAGAATTTGGGATATTCTTGAAGAAAAAGACAAAGCTCTTTTAGAAGAATGGAAAAGCTTAATGGACTCTCAAGATTTTGAAGGAATTAAAAATTTCTTGGAAAGAGAGAAGATAGATCTTTATGAACTCTTTTTTGAAGAAGCTATGGCTTTAAAGGCCTATTTATTAACTGCTTCAAGACAAACAAAATAAATGGTTTTAGGATATACACCTGAATTTCCTAGAAGAGAAAGGTTACCTGAAGAACTTCGAAAAAAGATAGAAGAAGTGCGCAGGGAAATTTTTAAAGAAGGAAAAGAAATAAGAGCTGAAGATCTTTTGAGAAAAATTAGAGAAGTCAGTTCTATTCTTGAAAAAGAAAGTAAGGAAGGTAAAGAAAGTAAGGAAGGTGCTTTTCAAGGCGTTAGAACTTTAGAAGATCTTGAAAGGCGGCATATAGAAAAACCAACGAGAGATGGTTCTTTTGTGGCTTTACCAAGCGAAGGAAAAGTTTTAGTAGTTGGAGACATACATGGTGATGCTCAAGCCTTAAGATCTATTACTCTTGAATTTTTAGAAAGATTAGAAAAAGGAGAAAAAGTTTATTTACTCTTTTTGGTAGATTATAGCGATCGAGGATTAAAGCAAACTGAAGTGATTAACATAATTTTGACTTTAAAGTCTAATTTTTCAGAAAATGTGGTTCTTTTGCGTGGAAATCATGAATTAAAAGATATAGCAGCAAGATACGGTACTCTTTCTGAGTTAGTAAATAGATTTGGCGAAGAAAAAGGTCGAGAAGTTTTTGATAGTTATGCAGGTTTATTTGACAAACTTGCTGTTGTTGCCGCTGGAGATGAAACTATATTTTTGCACGGAGCTCCGCCTGTTGATGGCTCACCCAAAGAAGGAAAAATAGGAGAAGTTAATGTTGATTCTATAGAAGGTTTTACTCAACTTAATGACCAAACAATGATTCAAATTATTTGGAATGATCCTACTCTTGGCATGCCAATAAATTCTCCCAGAGGAGCCGGCTATCTTGTAAATAATCAAGCAATTCAAAGATTTTTAAAAAACATAGGAGCAAAAAGATTAGTTAGAGGTCATGAAGCAATAGATAATCCTCAAGAGTATGGAGAGGATATAATAACAATATTTTCTACTGGTAAAGGAAGTGAAGATACAGCTTATGCAGATGTAACGCCAAGAATTTTAGAGCTTGATTTAAAAAGGGGAGAATATGAGATTAAAGAGATAGATTTAGAAAAAGGAAAAAAACCGATAGAAATTTTTGCGTACGAGCCTCCACGAGAACCTTTTCCTTATGTACCACCAGAGATATACGCAGAACAACCTATAGAAAAACCAGCTCCTGAAGAAAGTCAAAGAGAACAATTAGAAAGATTGAGAAGTGTTTTGGAGGGAATAATGGAAAGAGAAAGGCAAAGGTTTATAGAACGTTATGGTGTAGGAGCTTTAGGATGGCTATCTAGTCTTTTTGAAAGATTAGGTGCTGTAGGAATTTCTGAGAAAATTAGATCAGCAGATAATTGGTTAAAACGTGTGACTGCTCCTTTTTCAGGAATTTTGCATAGAGTAGGAAGAATTTTCGTAAGAGAAGGAGAAGCTCCTAGGGTAGAATTTCAAGAAGAAGCTTGGCGAGGAAAAAGATGGGGGAAAATTTTATTAAGAACTTTAGGTGGCTTAGGTCTAGTTGTTTATAGTGTTTTTAGTGGTACAGGTGTTTTGACTCCCTTTGTTTGGGTTGAAGGATTAAGGCAGGCAGCTATGGGAATTACAGAAGCTTTACAAGAAATAAAAGGTACGAAAAGAGGGCAAGAAGAAGTTCAAAGATATAGAGAACTTGTAGAAGCTATCAATTCTGCTGTTGAGAAAGCTCAAAGAGGAGAACTTACAGAAGAAGATATCAGGTTAATTTTTGAAAGAGAAAGAGCATTAACTCAAAGACAGGAAGAAAGTAGAAAAATAGAAGAAAGAGATGCTAAAATAAGAGCTTGGGTTGGAAGTGGTGTGGCTACAGCTGTAAGTCTTTTTGTTGGAGTTCCTCTTGGAAGGCATTTTCTTAAAGGACCTCCACCAGGTCTTGAAACAGCAATGAGTGAAGGCCATAGGATTATTGGAAAATTTTTTGGAGAAAGCATGTTTTTGTATGGACCTAGTGAATTACAAAAGGTATCAGCTATTGCTCAAAGCAAAGGATGGCCTTTGACTGTTCTTTCTTGGCTAAGTCAGCCAGGTCATGTTATTGGCCATGAGCTTTTTGGACTGCCAAAATCTTTATTATGGGGTTCGCAAATTTATAATTTGGCAAGAGGCTTTTTAGATCATTTATTAGCAAGGCGTGGGAAAATTTCAATCGAAGAAGAATACGCACCACCACAAATATATGCTCCAGAATATCCATATTTACCTCCAGAATATCCATATTTACCACCTCAAGTCTCTCCACCAAAAGAAAGACCTTTGCTTTCTCCAGCAGAGCTTCCAAGAGAAAGATTAAAAGAAGCTAAAAAAAATGCTGAATCTCTTATTAATTCATATTTTGAAAAAGCCAGAGAAAATCCTAAATACCAATCAGAATTTGATGCTTTAGTGGAAAGTCTTCCTAAAGAACCTCCTAAGCCACAAACAAAACTAATAATTGCCATTCCAGCCCATGTTTCCGAACATAAAAATATAAAAGATGCCCTTGAAGCCATTGCCAAAGAATTAAAAGGTAAAAAGAATATAAAACCAGAAGAAACTGAAATCATTATCTTTGTTAATGCTAATAATAAAATTTCCCAAGAAGATTTTGAAAATTCTTTAAGAGAGTTTCAAGAAAGAGTTGAAGAGTTTAGAAAAAATAATCCAGAAATTAATATCATTGTTATTTCTAGAAAATTTGAAGAAGCTAAACCTATTGGTTTTATAAGGAAATTGGCAACAGATTTAGCTCTTTTAAGAAGTAGAGAAGTTATTTTGCAAACTAAAAGATCACCGATTATTCTTAGTATAGATGCTGATATAAAAGGTTTTAGAAAAAATTATATTGACAATGCTCTTTCAATTATGGAAGAACAAGAGTTAGGTTTATTAAGTGGAGTACCAGAAATAGGGGACACAGAAAAATCTAGACAATTCCCTATTCTTTTAGCAGCACAAAGATTATGGGATTTTGTAAAATTGCAATTTGGAACTCAAAGATGGCCAGTAAGATTGCCTTATACTGTAGGAGCTGGAGGAATCTTTATTAGGCCTGAAGTCTATGCTTTGGCTGGAGGTTTTGATGAAAATGTTACTATTGCTGAAGATTTAGCCTTAGGAGATGCAGTTTACAGAAATGGTATTCCTTATGATGTTTATTCACTCCTTAGAGTTTATACTTCCCATAGAAGATCCGCTGATCAATTAGCAAGTGAAGAGTCTTTTGTAAATCAATGGTCACAATGGTCAGAAAAAGATCAAGTCCGTTATCCAGAAACATTAGAAAAAGCAGAAAGGAAATTAAGAGAAATGGGATTGGAAGGAAAAGATTCTTTAGAGAATGAAAATTTCTTAAGAGCTTTAGAAAGAGAAGCTAATGATGTGACCTTAGCTTTAATGATACAACTTTTAAGAAGACCTTATGAGAGAAGACTTTTGGGAATCAAAAATTGGAAAGACTTTATTATAACAATTTATAAATTATTACATTCAGCTTTTGTTTTTTGGGGACTTGATAAGTATGAATTTCAAATTGGTGACATTATTATAAGATGGGAAAAGAAAAAAGCTGAAGAAGAAAAAGAATATGAAGTTGAATATGAGTATAAAGGAAGAAAGTATAGCTCAATTGAGGCAATTCCAGGAGAATACTTTGTGTTAGATAACATTATAAATCCAGGTAGTAATATTGCTTACGAAGGTAAAGAAACCTTCGGAAAATTAAAAGGGAAAATAAAAGTTAAAATAGAACAATTTGAAACCTTAAAAAATGGCCTAAAAAGAGTGCTTGATTTTTGAGATATTGAATTTTTGTTTCCTCTTGACAAAGGTAATAGAATTATGGTATAATAAATAAAAATCCTTATGGGAATTAAAAATTAAAAATACTAATTTTTTTAAAAGGCTGTTTTTAGCCTTTATTTTAATGTTTGCGGCCAAAAATTTTTCAAAATTCTCCTATTTAGAGCCAGGATATCTTTTGGAGGACTTGCAGGAGTCTTTTAATAGATTTTTAAATGAAGGGCTAAGAAAGATTTTTAAGGAATATTTTCCTATTTATGATTATTCTGAAAAAGAATTACAACTTGATTTTGTTGATTATGAAATTGGTGAACCAAAAAATACTGAGGAAGAAGCAAAATATTATGGAGTTAATTATGCAGCACCCTTAAGAGTTACTTTAAAACTAAAAAATTTAATTACTCAAGAAGAAAGAGTTCAAAAAATATTTTTTGGTGAAATTCCGATAATGACAAAAAATTGTTCTTTTATTATTAATGGCATTGAAAGAGTTATTGTTAATCAACTTTTACGTTCTCCAGGAATTTATTTTAATTATCTTTTATATGGTGAATTTAAAAAATTTGGCGCTAAAATTTTACCACATCAAGGAGCTTGGCTTGAATTCCAAACTGAACCAACCAATGTTTTGACAGTGAGAATTGATAGACGAAAGAAAGTTTATGCCACAATTTTACTTAAAGCTTTTGGTTTTGAAAACAATGAAGAAATTTTAGAAGAATTTAAAAATATTAAAGATGAATTTAATTTAATTGAAAATACTCTTAAAAAGGATGAAACACAAACAAAAGAAGAAGCTATTTTAGAAATCCATCGTAAATTAAAATCATTTGAACCTAATACTTATGATAATGCTGTTTTTTATTTTGAATCAACTTTTCTTAACCCTGCTCGTTACAATCTTTTTCCTGTAGGCAGATATCATCTCAATCGAAGGCTCAAAAGAAATTCCGAATCTTTAATTTTAGAAAAAGAAGATATTGCGGAAACAATTAAAGAAATTATTCGTTTAAATAATGATCCTAAGGCGGAAGCTGATGAGGTTGATTCTTTATCTAATCGTCGTGTTCGTGATGTCGGTGAACTTTTGGAAAATCAAGTAAGAATTGGTATCGTCCGACTCAAAAAAGATATCCAGGACCGGATGAGCACGGTTGATAAATCCCAACCTTTAATGCCGTCCCAAGTTGTCTATCCAAGAAAATTTATAAATAGCATTATTGAATTTTTTAATACTTCTCAGCTTTCACAGATTTTAGATCAAACTAATCCTTTATCAGAAATTGAAAGCAAAAGAAAATTAACTGCAGCTGGGCCAGGAGGGCTTTCTAAAGAAAGAGCTACTTTAGAAGCAAGAGATGTCCATCCAACCCATTATGGGAAAATTTGCCCTATTCAAACTCCTGTTGAAGGCCAAAATGTAGGTATAAATTTATCCAAAGCCTTATATTCTCGTAGAAATCCTTATGGCTTTTTAGAAACTCCTTATTTTAAGGTTGTTGACGGTAAAGTCACCAAAGAAATAGTTTATCTTACTGCTGAGGAAGAAAAAAATCATATCATTGCTTCTCGCTTTACTAGGATAGACGAACAAGGAAACATTTTGGATGAAGAAGTTGAAGCGAGAGTTTATGGTGAGCCTATGAAAGTTCCTAAAGAAAAAGTTGAATTTATTGATGTTTCTCCGTTTCAAATTTTTTCTGTTTCAACTTCACTGATTCCTTTTGTTGAACACGATGATGCTAATCGAGCTCAGATGGGAACAAATATGCAAAAACAGGCTGTCCCTTTAGTTAAACCAGATGTACCATTGGTTTCTACTGGTTTAGAAGAAAAAGTTGCTCGTGAATCAGGATTAGTTTTAATTGCTGAGGAAGATGGCAAAGTTATTGAAGTTGATGCTGATCATATTACTATCTTACCTGAAGGTAAGAAAACCCCCAAAATTTATAAATTAAAGAAATTTGAAAGAACATCTAAATTTACTTGTTATAATCAAAAACCAATTGTTAAAGTAGGGCAAAAAGTTAAAAAAGGAGATATTTTAACTGATGGTCCAGCTATTAAAGATGGCGCTTTAGCTTTAGGTCAAAATCTTTTAATCGGCTTTTTGTCTTGGTATGGCTATAATTATGAAGATGCTATTGTTATTTCTGAAAGACTTTTGAAAGAAGATATTTTTACTTCGGTTTATTTAGAGGAATTTACTTGTGATGTTTTAGATACTCGTCTTGGTCCAGAGATTACTACTTCAGATATTCCTGGTGTTCCTGAGGCAAAATTGAGAAATTTAGACGTTGATGGTTTAGTGAGAATTGGCACTTATGTTAAACCAGGAGATATTTTGGTTGGTAAAATTACTCCTAAAAGAGAAGTAGAACTAACTCCTGAAGAGAAATTATTAAAAGCAATTTTTGGAGAAAAAGCTGCTGAAAAGAAAGATTCTTCTTTATATTTAGAGCAAGGAAAAGAAGGAAGAGTGATTAGAATTAGAGTTTTGGAAAGAAGCAAAGGGGAAATTACTGAATTAGGAGTTTTGAAAAGAATTTTTGTTGAAATTGGTAAAGTGAGAAAAATTCAAGTTGGAGATAAATTAGCTAATAGGCACGGTAATAAAGGTGTTATTTCTTTAATTGTTCGTGAAGAAGATATGCCCTTTTTGCCTGATGGCAGAAGATTAGATGTTATTTTAAATCCTTTGGGAATAATTTCTAGAATGAATGTTGGGCAAATTCTTGAAACTTATCTTGGTTTAGCTGCTCATAAATTAGGTTATCGTGCTATTGTGCCTCCATTTTCAGGAATGACTCCAGAAGAAATTAGAGAAGAACTTAAAAAGGCAGGGCTTCCTGAAGATGGCAAAACAATTCTTTATGATGGTAAAACTGGTGAACCATTTGCTCAAAAAGTTGTCGTTGGTTATATGACAATTATGAAATTAATTCATATGGTTGAAGATAAAATCCACGCTCGCTCTTCTGGTCCTTATGCTTTAATTACTCAGCAACCCCTTGGAGGTAGAGCTCAGGCTGGTGGCCAAAGAGTTGGTGAAATGGAAATGTGGGCTTTAGAGGCCCATGGTGCTACAGAAATTTTGCATGAAATGTTAACAATTAAATCTGATGATGTCAGAGGAAGACATTTAACTTATGAAAGAATCATTAAAGGTGAAGATGTTGAAGTAACTTCATCTCCAGCTATTTTTAATGTTTTAATTAACGAGCTTAAAGGTTTAGGTCTTAATGTCGAAATCCATTATCGCAAAGAAGAAAAAGAAGAATTTCCTTCTGAATTAGAAAAAGTCGCTCAAGAAGAAATTAAAAAAGAAAAATGAAAAGATTATTATCAACAACTGAAATAGAGAAATTAGTTTTAAAGATTGCTTCACCTGAAGAGATTTTAACTTGGAGCAAAGGAGAAGTTTTAAGACCAGAGACAATTAATTATCGAACAGGAAAACCAGAAAGACATGGCCTTTTTTCTGAGGTTATTTTTGGGCCAATGAAAAATTTTGAATGTTCTTGTGGGAAATATAAAAATCCTCAAGTCAAAGGTATTGTTTGCGAAAGATGTGGGGTTGAAGTTACCCACTCTTCAGTAAGAAGAGAAAGATTTGGGCACATCGCTTTAGTAGCTCCTTGTGCTCATATTTGGTTTTTAAAAGTTTATCCTTATCCTTTAAAGCTATTTTTAGACATTCCTTTATATC